>OLQH01000031.1_pt1 | contig 159234 bp, 144 predicted proteins | sample 1672671 | NCBI WGS metagenome assembly OLQH01 (sample SAMEA3136712, study PRJEB25190) | human gut metagenome | reverse complement strand
AGATATTCTGATCTGCACAAAGTCGGATCTTGTGGTACGGGATATTGATCTGTTGAAGAAGCTTGGATGTGTAACCGTTTCATGGTCGATCAACACACTAGATGAAAATTTCAAGAACGATATGGATTCTGCTTCGAGCATTGAGCACCGTATCGCTGCTATGAAGCAGGTATATGAGGCAGGTATCCGTACAGTCTGTTTCGTATCCCCGGTATTCCCCGGTATCACGAATTTTGAAGCAATCTTTGAGCGGGTAAAGGATCAGTGCGATCTGTTCTGGCTCGAAAATCTCAATCTTCGAGGCGGTTTCAAAAAGACAATTATGGATTATATCGCCGGAAAATATCCTGATCTTGTACCACTTTACGACGAGATCTATAACAAGCATAACCGCAGCTACTTTGAAGCACTTGAAGTAAAAGCTGAGAAAATGGCTAAGAAGTATGATTGTGCCTTTGTGGATAATGAAATGCCTTATGGCAGAGTCCCGCAGGGGCATCCGGTGATCGTAGATTATTTCTATCATGAGGAAATCCGTGGGACAGAGAATACCGGAAAAAGAAATCGCTAACTTCCAGTTTGCCGAACTGGCGAAATACAGAAAACAGCATAAGAATAATCAACAGGCAGGTAGTCTTATAACGAGACTGCCTGCCTTCTTTTATGCCTGCAAGTGCCATTTCTCAAGGGGTGTTCAAATGAACTCTTTGAACAAGTCATACATGGGATGAACTGATACAGCATTTTGTGGATTCCTATGTTATGGAAACAGATAAGAAGGCGGTATCCGCTTTTTATGACCGTGATTATATTGCAGAAAGGCTGAAGGGGCTGGAAACTGAATTGTCTTTAGAGTGTCGAATCACTCTGAATGGAGAAGAACGATGGGTTCGCAATGTGATCATACGTGGAGAGATAGAGGATTCAGAATATGCCATGATTTTCTTGCGTGATATCACAGAGGCAAAGGTAGAGAGCGCACGGCATCTGCAGATGGCAGCAGATAATGCTTCCATGGAGCAGCTGATTCAGAGTATCGTACGTCTGGTTGACCGCTTTGTTGTCTGTGATCTGGAAAATGACAGATATGAGTCCTACAACCTGAATGGACAGATGATATATAAACCTCTGGGCTTTTATCATGATTTTCAGATGCAGGTTCTTGAAAGGTATAAGACACTGGAACCACTGGAAGCTATAGATATCCTGATAGCCCCGGATAATATTCGGAAAAAACTGAAAAGTGAAAATGATATTTATAAGTTTGAATATTGCAGACTGGATGAAAAGACTTATAAAATCGCTTCTTATATTCCCTTGGAATGGAAGAATGGAAAGCTGGAAAAGGTATTGCTGGCATCCATGGATGTGACACAGGAGAAGAAAGCAGAGATTGAATCCCGTCAGGCACTGAAAGAGGCTTACCGGTCCGCAGAAAATGCAAATCGTGCGAAAACAGAATTCCTTTCCAATATGTCCCATGTTTTGTTATGTTTAGATTGGTTGTATCTTATAGATGCGGCAGAGGTCGATAAGAAAGGGCGCATAAACTTATGTATATAAACTACTACGGCTATTGAATAGCCGATTTTGTTAAACTCTTTGATATCCGGCAGTTCCATTGCTGTGAGTACCGTTTTATCCCCATGGAGGCTTTCTATGTAAGTATCTACAGCATTGTGGATAGGATGGGGGAATAATCCATGTCAGGATGCAGGGATGCTGGCAGTAGATGCAGTTGGATGAGATGTTGTTTCAGCGGATATATAGCGGGTACTGATGGGTACTATGGAGCATCACATGGTATTCCTGCTGCGGATAGACCGGTTGGTATCATAAGGTGGGGAGAGCTGGAGTGCTGGTGATCTATTCCGCGGAGGTGGTAGAATGTACAGGATACCAGAAAAATATTCTGGATATCTGCCCTTTTGTTGACAATCCGCATACAAAAGGATTACACTTTCATCAATAAAAAATAAAGGAGCACCACGAAATGGAATTACAAAAGGGAAGACCTGAGAATACAGATAATCGTCTGGACAAAGAAATCCGTGTCTATGATTTTTTAGACAAACTTGGAGTTCAATATCAGCGTATTGACCATGAGGCTGCTATGACTATGGAAGCCTGCGAAGAAATTGACCACGCCCTTGGCGACAACACCACGATCTGCAAAAATCTGTTCCTGTGCAATCGTCAGGAGACGGATTTTTATCTTCTTCTGATGCCTGGTGATAAACCGTTTAAGACAAAAGATCTCTCTGCGCAGATCCATTCCGCCAGATTATCTTTTGCCAAACCGGAATATATGGAGAAATATCTTGATATCACCCCTGGATCCGTCAGTGTATTGGGACTGATGAATGATTCTGAGAAGAAAGTACAGCTTCTTATTGATGAAGATGTCATGAAGGAGCCATACTTCGGCTGTCATCCCTGTATTAATACCTCGAGTCTCAAATTCACAACTGAAGATCTGATGCAGAAAATTATTCCAGCACTGGAGCATGAGCCTGTCACAGTGACTCTGCCGGTTCCGGAATAAGGAAAACACATAACCAAAGACACAGGAAAGCCCTAAGCTATAGATTTTGTCTATATCTGAGGGCTTTCTGAATATGGACTATTTTAAAATGCCATAATCCTGCATAAATTCCTGCTATCCTTGATACTCCAATCGCATTAGACTCACGCACTGCGTCCAGACGATTACATATGATCACTCTGGGACAGCGAACACCAAGTTCCGGTTCCGGAAATGTCGGAGAATCTTATCATAAGACCGGCCGAGAATAAAGGATATAATACAATTATTTCGGGGGTTATATGTCTCGGGATAGTGGTGCGTAAACAGTAACAAATACCTGGGAATGTTGTTCTGTAGTTGACAATGACTCTGGGAATGATATAAAATATAGAATTGAAATTCAGCGGTTGTTCTGATACTATTTTCTTGACCATATAACCTCCGACAGAACCATTCTGTTTAGAAGTCAGGTTACCGTTGTACCCGTCTGTAAGCGGTACGCCTAATTCATTTGCAACCTCGAATTTGAAACGGTCTAACGCACCTTTTGCTTCCGGTACAGCTGTCTGGTTAGAAGATTTTGTGTTTGACATATCAATTTCCTCCTTGGTTGTTGTTTTCTTTTGAAAGTGTTTTTGTGTTGCAATGCTAGTATATGAAGATGCAGAAATAATACACTGGAAGTTTTCGCATGGACAGGAAGAGCATGGAAACAGGAAAACTTGCATGATGACTGTAAGAAAAATATTAATAAATTATGAATTATGTATATTTTTTAAGTTTTAATTGCGTTTTATTTAGTGCTTTGTTATAATTACAGTTAGGATTGTGGATAAAAGATAAAATCCGCAAAATAAATAGGAGAAACGGAGAGGAGAAACTATGAACTTAGGTATAATCGCACATAACAGTAAAAAAGTACTGATAGAAGATTTCTGCATCGCTTATAAGAATATACTTGCCAAACATGAGGTCTATGCCACAGGTACAACCGGACGGAGAATAGAAGAAGCGACAAGCCTTCATGTGCATAAATTCCTTGCCGGCAGTATTGGTGGAGACAAGCAGTTTATGGAGATGGTAGAGCGTCAGGATCTTGATATGGTCATTCTGTTCTACAATCCGGTCATGATTGATCCTAAAGAACCGGATATCACAAGCATCGTGAGAAGATGCGACCAGTACAATATTCCTGTAGCGACAAATATTGCCACAGCAGAACTTCTTATTTTAGGGCTTGCAAGAGGAGACCTGGATTGGAGACTGAATCTGAAATGAGAGTGATCGCAGGTAAAGCCAGAAGGCTTAATTTGAAAACAATTCCGGGGATAGACACAAGACCTACTACTGACAGAATCAAAGAAACATTATTTAATATACTTCAGCCGGAGCTTTTGGAATGCCGTTTCCTGGATCTTTTTTCCGGAAGTGGCGGGATCGGAATCGAAGCTCTGAGCAGAGGAGCTTCTTATGCAGTGTTTGTGGAGAAGAATCCAAAAGCTGCTGCATGCATCAGAGAAAATCTTGCATTTACAAAACTGGCAGAAGATGGTAAACTGCTGAACATGGACGTGTTGCAGGCATTGCGTTCCCTTGAGGGAAAAGGTGTTTTTGACATTATTTTTATGGATCCCCCATATAATAATGAACTGGAAAGACAGGTGCTGGAATATCTGAAAGACAGCACAGTTGCAGATAAGAATACACTTATTATTGTGGAAGCGGATCTTCAGACGGATTTCAGTTATGTGGAATCTCTCGGTTACAGGCAGCTGCGTTCGAAAGAGTATAAAACAAATAAGCATGTATTTTTAGAACGTGCATAATTAACTATAATAATTTCAGAATGAATACATTGCTTCCTGAAATTATCATAAGATTGCTGCCTGCAGGCAGCATTCGTGTTGTTATGCATATGTGTATGTGCCAGAGGAAAGAGAGAGTAAAAATAAATGAAAATAGCAGTATATCCCGGCAGCTTTGATCCGGCTACCTATGGACATCTTGATGTGATCCGGAGAGCAGCAGTTTCTTTTGACAAAGTGATAGTGGGCGTTTTACATAATTCTTCAAAAAGTCCGTTGTTTTCTGTGCAGGAACGTGTTAATATATTAGAAAAGGCGACTCAGGACGTTCCTAATGTCGAGGTAAAACCATTTGAGGGATTGTCTGTGAATTTTGCCAGAGAGAATCACGCTCAGGTGATCATACGTGGACTTCGTGCAGTTACAGATTTTGAGTATGAGCTCCAGATGGCTCAGACCAATCGTGTACTTGCACCGGATGTAGATACTGTATTTCTGACTACAAGTCTGGAATATGCATACCTGAGTTCTACAATATTGAAGGAAGTTGCACATTTTGGAGGCGACCTGAGTAAGTTTGCACCGGCCGAGATAACGGATGCAGTTATTGAGAAGATTCGTCTTACAGCAGACAACAAATAAGTTATTGTTCACATAGAGCGTACAGTAACAGAAATAGAAAATAAGGAGTGTATATACTATGAGCAGCAGAATTGAACAGATTATCGGTGAGATTGAGGAATATGTGGACAGCTGTAAATTCCAGCCACTGTCAACTACTAAGATTGTGGTAAATAAAGAAGAAATTGAGGAACTTCTGAGAGAACTCCGCCTGAAAACTCCGGATGAGATTAAACGTTATCAGAAGATCATTAACAATAAGGACGCTATCCTTGAGGATGCTCAGACTAAGGCAGATGCACTGATCGCAGATGCGCAGGCAAGAGCACAGGAACTGGTAACACAGCATGAGATTATGCAGAAAGCATATGCACAGGCAAATGATACGATCAATGCAGCTAACAAACAGGCACAGGAGATTCTGGATTCTGCAACACAGGATGCAAACAGCATTCGTCTCAGCGCGATCACCTATACAGATGATATGATGGCCAATATTGGCAGTGTGCTTAATACAACATTAGAGGATGCAGGTGTGAAATACAAAACATTTATTGATTCCCTGCAGAGCTGTCTTGATGTTGTAAACCACAATCGTCAGGAACTTGCACCTCAGACAGCACAGGCTGCAGCAATTACAGGCTCTTATCATGATAATGATGGAGCGAAAGATGATGATGACGATCTGTTAGATGATCTGGGAGAGAACTAAAAATAAATCAGTTATTAAATATAGAAGATGAGAAAACAAGGGGCAGGAAAATTTCCTGCCCTGATTTTGTATAATGAAATGATGACAGTTCCCGGAAAGAATTTATTTTCACAGATAGGAAATCAGACAGTAAAGAATACCTGCTGTAAGGAATGTACAGATACACTTGGAAATAAAATAAGGCAGAATGCTGAGGTCATGGTGGAGAACACCTTTTGTCTGAGCAAGGATGCACAGACCGCCGGATGCGGTGGCTGCAGCGGACAAAAGTATACGAGTCATGTATGGCAGTCCGGAAACTGAAATAAGAGAAAGTCCGGAAGTGATCTCTGTAAATCCGAGCAGCAGGTATTGATAGAGAAGTGGAAAAGGCGCATAATATCTGATACATCCTGCCAGAATGGAGAACAATAGAATATATCCTCCGAGACGTGTAATGGTTTCAAAACCGTTCATTATAGAAAAATCAAGTATATTTTTTCGAGAAGAAATCTCGGGTGAAAATCCTGGGGAATCTGAGATGGTGGCATTTTGGTACACAAAAAAACGAAAGAACAGCATACATATCAGATTTGCTGAAAAAATACTCGCAAAGACCATGCCGGCAGGTACTGTATCCTTAAGACAGGACTTACAGAGATAGGTAATGATAAAGGCAGGGCTTGGATTGTTACAGAAGGTAGTGAGATAAAGAGCTTCTTTTTTGCTGATTTTATGTAATCCATACAGATCAGAGGCAAGTTTGGCTCCCAGAGGATAACCACACAGCATTCCGAGAACGAAAACATAACCACCCCAGATGCTGACACCCGGAAAAATATGAAAGAATGATTCAAATGGCAGGAGAAGTTTCCGGATATGACCGGTATGTGTAAGCATTCCTGTGAGAATAATAAATGGGAGAAGCGTTGGGATTAATGTATTCAGCCACAGAGTCATTCCGGCTCTGGCACAGGACAGACTTTCAGCAGGATGCAGCAGAAGAAAGACAAGAAGAAAACAAATACCACCGGTGAGTATGGTGTTTTTGGACATACAACAACCTCTTTGCAATTGTTTGCCATTCTTTATAAAATTTATATGGCGCAGAATGAAAATAAATGCTATAGTATTTGGGTAAAATATATCTGGAAAATTTGTCGTATATCGGGAAAACAATGGTATATTATAAGACAAATGTGTGATTTTTGGAGGTAATATAATTATGGCAGTTTTAGAGAATTGTGAACCCAAAAGAGTGTTCCATTATTTTGAGGAGATATGCAAAATTCCTCATGGCTCAGGAAATACAAAGCAGATCAGCGACTATCTGGTTCAGTTTGCAAAGGATCATGATCTGAAATATGTTCAGGATGAGATGAATAATGTGGTTATTTATAAACCGGGCACAGCGGGATACGAGAATGCTCCTGTAGTGATCATTCAGGGACATATGGATATGGTATGTGAGAAACGTCCGGATGTAGAGCATGATTTTACAAAAGACGGATTAAATCTTTCTGTAGAAGGTGACTATGTATCTGCAAACGGAACAACCCTTGGTGGTGATGACGGAATTGCTGTTGCTTATGGTCTTGCACTTCTGGAAAGTGATACAATTGCTCATCCGCCGCTTGAAGTGTTTATTACTGTAGATGAGGAAATCGGTCTTCTGGGTGCAGTTGGATTTGACTGCAGTGTATTAAAAGGAAGAAGATTTATCAATCTGGATTCTGAAGCAGAAGGAAGCCTCTGGATCAGCTGTGCAGGCGGACTTTCCGGAGTCAGCCATATTCCAGTGACAAGACTGGATGCAGAGGGAGAGAAGCTGACAGTTAAGATCAGCGGACTGATGGGCGGTCATTCCGGAGCTGAGATTGATAAGAATCGTGCAAACGCAAATTCTCTTCTCGGAAAATTTCTCCATGGTCTGGATGAGAAAACAGATTTTGAACTGATCAGTGTGCAGGGCGGACAGAAAGATAATGCCATTACAAGGGAGGCTACAGCAGAAATCCTTGTTCTTGAAGAAAATGCAGATGCTGTCAGAGAATATGCGGCTTCTGTGCAGGGAGCATGGAGAGAAGAGTATGCAGGAACTGATGAGGGTATCACAGTAACTGTTGAAGATGAGGGAAAACAGGAAGTAAGGGTTCTTCATCCCACAAGTAAAGAAAAAGTAATTTTCTTCCTTGTAAATGTACCTTATGGTGTTCAGAAAATGAGCGGAACGATCAAAGGACTGGTAGAGACTTCTACGAATATCGGTATTCTGAAGACTTCTGAGAATGAGGTAATGGGAAGTTCCAGTATCAGAAGTTCTGTGGAGACAGCCAGAGATTCCCTTTCTGACAAGATTGCCTATCTGACGGAGTTCCTTGGCGGAGAGTATGAGAGACAGGGCGTTTATCCTGCGTGGGAGTATCGCAAGGATTCACCGCTTCGTGATAAGATGGTGGAAGTATATGAGGAAATGTATGGACAGAAACCGAATGTGGTGGCAATCCATGCAGGACTTGAGTGTGGACTTTTCTATAAGAAGATGGAAGGACTTGACTGTGTGTCTCTGGGACCTGATATGAAGGATATTCATACGTCTGAAGAGGTGCTTAGTATTTCTTCTACAGAGAGAGTCTGGAAGTATCTGGTGAAAGTTCTGGAGGCTCTTAAAGAGTGATGTTGGAAGCATCCCTGTTGCGCTTTGGCGGCAGGGGTGCTTTTTTGAATGTTCTATATGTCCGGTGCTTTGCATATACTGTATCAGAATGCGGAACTAGGCATTTCTAAAAAAAACAGAAACTATTCATATTAGCGAGATATTTTTCAAAATCTATGCTATAATAACAAAATGTATGAAATGCAAGGAGCGAGTGAAAATGGAAATACAGTTATGGAGAAGCATTTTGTGCCCGTATGAACTGGCTGTGAGAGAGCTGGAAGTGAAATTCAATCACATTATTGATGAATGTAAAGAGAATGATGTTTACTGCCCGATTGAGCAGGTGGAGGGCAGGGTTAAGAGCGTGAGCAGTATTCTTGAGAAAATGCAGCGCAAGCATATTCCTATGGAGAGAATGGAAGAAGAACTGGAGGATATTGCCGGTGTTCGTATTATCTGCCAGTTTGAGGAGGATATAGAGGCGGTTGCTTCCCTGATCCAGAAGAGAAGCGATATGGTTATAAAGAGTGAGAAGAATTATCTGAAGCATATTAAACAGAGTGGTTACAGAAGTTATCATCTGATTATTTATTATACAGTGGATACGATCAAAGGGCCAAAGAAGCTGCAGGCGGAGATACAGATCCGTACAATGGCTATGAACTTCTGGGCGACGATTGAGCATTCCCTGCAATATAAATATAAAGGGGATATGCCGGAGCATGTGGCAGAACGTCTGAGCAAGGCAGCAGATGCCATTAATGCTCTTGACCATGAGATGTCTTCTGTGCGGAATGAGATTATGGATGCACAGAATTCGTCACAGATGCAGTCTAATCTGGTGAAGGATATTCTGATCAACATTGAAAATCTGTACAAGATTGCAAATAAGCGGGAGATTATGAAGATTCAGGATGAGTTCCTGAGAGTATTTAAAACAAAAGATCTTCAGCAGCTGAAGCGGTTCCACAGACAGCTTGATATTATATCCGAAGGATACCGGGCACAGGCAGTGTATCATCATGTCTGATTATTATCCGGAAATGATAATTTGAAAGGTTTGCTGCAGATGTAGAACTGTGTGGCGGATGATCGTATCCGCATGACTATAATACATACGAGGAAAATATAAATGCAGGATTTTTTACCGGTAACAAAGAAAGAAATGAAACAGAGAGGGTGGGAGCAGGTAGATTTTGCCTATATTACAGGTGATGCCTACGTGGACCATCCTTCCTTTGGTACTGCGATCATCAGCAGACTGTTGGAGAGTCGTGGGTATAAAGTGGGGATCATTCCTCAGCCTGACTGGAGAAAGAAGGAGAGTATTCAGGTATTTGGAGAGCCTCGACTGGGATTTCTGGTGTCTGCGGGAAATATGGACTCTATGGTAAATCACTATACAGTCTCTAAAAAGCACAGGCAGAAAGATTCCTATTCACCGGGAGGCCAGATGGGACTTCGTCCTGACCGCGCGGTGATCGTGTACAGCAATCTGATCCGTCAGACTTATAAAAAGACACCCATTATCCTGGGTGGGATTGAAGCCAGCCTGAGACGACTGGCACATTATGATTATTGGGAGAATAAAGTAAAACACAGTGTACTCCTTGATTCCGGGGCAGATATGATTTCCTATGGAATGGGTGAGCATTCGATCATAGAGATTGCAGATGCGCTGGCGAGTGGACTGCCGGTAGAGGAACTTACCTATATTGCAGGAACTGTATTTAAGTGCAGGGATCTGTCGAGAGTTTATGATCCGATTATTCTTCCTTCTTATGAGGAAGTAAAAGTAAACAAGAAGGTTTATGCAGACAGCTTTGCCATTCAGTATCAGAATACAGATCCATTCAGCGCCAGACCAATGGCAGAATCTTATGGGACAAAGGGATATATTATACAGAATCCTCCTGCTCTGCCCCTGACACAGGAGGAAATGGATGATGTATATGCCCTGCCTTATACGGAGAAAGTTCATCCCATGTATGAGAAGCTGGGCGGAATTCCGGCACTGGAAGAAATCAAGTTCAGCCTGACAAGCAACAGAGGGTGCTTTGGCGGCTGTAATTTCTGCGCCCTGACTTTTCATCAGGGAAGAATTCTTCAGACCAGAAGTCATGAGTCTCTGATCGAAGAAGCTACCAGAATGACAAATGATCCTGAGTTCAAGGGTTATATTCACGATGTGGGTGGTCCCACAGCAGATTTCAGACAACCATCTTGTCAGAAACAGCTCACGAAAGGGGTCTGCAAGAATAAGCAGTGCCTGTTTCCCACGCCATGCAAAAACCTGACTGTAGATCATTCGGATTACGTTTCTCTGCTTCGGAAGCTGCGGAAGATCCCGGGAGTGAAGAAGGTATTCATCCGCTCCGGTGTACGCTTTGATTATGTGGTGGCAGACAGGGACAAGACTTTTTTGCGTGAACTGGTGGAACATCACGTAAGTGGGCAGTTGCGTGTGGCACCGGAACATGTGTCTGATCAGGTTCTGAAGTATATGGGAAAACCAAGTCACAGCGTCTATCAGCAGTTTCTTAAGGAATATGATGCGGCAAACAGGCAAACAGGAAAGCAGCAGTATGCTGTCCCGTATTTCATGTCCTCCCATCCGGGATGTACCATGAAAGAGGCAGTAAAACTTGCGGAATATGTCCGGGATCTTGGCTTTACCCCGGAACAGGTACAGGATTTCTATCCAACCCCGTCTACTCTTTCTACCTGTATGTACTATACGGGAATCCATCCTCTTACAGGTGAGAAGGTATATGTGCCGAAGAACCCCCATGAAAAAGCAATACAGAGAGCTTTGATGCAGTACAAGAATCCTGCAAACAGAGAACTGGTGCTGGAAGGCCTCAAAATGACCGGAAGAATGGACCTGGTAGGTTACGGCCCTAAATGTTTGATCCGGCCGCTTCGAGAGAATCATGGAGGCCAACAGCATACTCAGGGCAGTAGTCGGAATGCGAAAAACAGCAGAAATAGCAAAAATAACAAAAACAGTTCAGCATCTGCAAAGAAGAATACTATCAGAAATATACATAAGAAAAATTCCAGAGGAGGACGTAAGTGACAGAAAAGAAAAACAGAAATAAAAAACAAAGTAAAGCGAAAACATCTTCAAAAGTATCCAAAGGGAACTTCGGATATTTCAGAAGTGAAAAGAGACGCCGCCTGATCATCACTGCAATTCTTTTTGCAGTACCCTTATTCATCTTTTTTACATCCTGGTTCTATTTTAAGACAAGAATGACTGTCTGGACAGTTGTAACTGTAGTTGGCTGTCTTCCGGCATGTAAATCCATGGTGAATCTGATCATGATTCTGAAATGCAGACCAATGGATGCCGGATTATATCAGAAAATCCATGAGCATCAGGGCAGTCTGGATATGGCATATGAACTTTACATGACTTTTTATGAAAAAAGTGCCTATATTGATGCAGCAGCAGTATGTGGAAATACAGTAGTGGCTTACAGCAGTGATCCGAAAATCGATGCATCTTTCATGGAAACCAATTCCCAGAAGATCATCCGTAAAAACGGTTATAAAGTGACGGTGAAAATTTTTACAGATCTCCGTCCGTTCCTGGAACGTCTTGATTCCATGAACGATCACAGAGAAAGTCTGGAAGAAGGAATCAAATTTACCCCGGACGAAAAATATCCGGATCTTTCCAGAAACGAACTGATCCGACAGACCATTCTGGCATTGTGTCTGTAGTCGCCGGAATTCAATTACAAAATATATCTATAGCAATGTGTTATTTCGGAGTTTGGTATAATTATACAGGAACAATTAAATATGAAAGAATTTATTATAGAAGAAAATGAAGCGGGCCAGCGCTTTGATAAATATCTGGCCAAGCTTCTCAGAGAAGCACCTAAAAGTTTTTTTTACAAAATGCTTCGCAAAAAGAACATCACTCTAAATGGAAAGAAAGCCACAGGAAACGAAAAACTTCTCAAAGGCGACACCATCAAACTGTTTCTGAGTGATGAAACTTTCGATAAATTTGCAGGAAGCAGTCAGGCAGCAAGAGCATACTGCGAACTGGATATTGTTTACGAGGATCCTGATATCATTATCATCAATAAACCGGCAGGGATGCTTTCACAGCCGGCAGATGACGGGGAACCGTCCCTTGTAGAATATCTGACCGGCTACCTTTTAAAGAAAGGTGATCTTACAGAAGAACAGCTCAAAACCTTCAGACCTTCTGTATGTAACCGACTTGACCGTAATACCAGCGGAATGGTCTGTGCAGGTAAAAGCCTTGCCGGTCTGCAGTTTCTGTCCAGGATATTCCACGACAGAACACTTCACAAATACTATATCTGCCTCACAAAAGGCAAAATAGAAAAACCGGATCATATCAGGGGTTATCTGCACAAAGATAAAAAAACAAACAAAGTAATCGTAAGCAGACAGGAATTCAAAGATTCCCTGCCGATTGAAACGAAATATTGTCCTCTTGGCAGCAACGGAAAAATAACTCTTCTGGAAGTTGAGCTGATCACAGGCCGTACTCACCAGATTCGTGCTCACCTTGCAGGAACAGGACATCCATTGCTTGGAGACACCAAATACGGAGATTCTGAATTTAATAAGCAATACATCCGCCATGGAGTCAGGCATCAGCTTCTCCATGCATACAGGTTAGTAATTCCGGAGACAGACCAGACCTTTGTGGCGCCGGCACCGGAGCTTTTCTGTAAAATCATCAAAGAGGAAAATCTTGAGGAGGCTTATCATGAGAATCTGGAAAGAAATATGGGATTACGCAAAAATGATCATCATAGTAGTAGTGATCGTAACGCTTGTGAATAGCGTAGTACTGATCAATGCCAAAATTCCTTCCGAATCAATGGAAAAAACCATTATGACAGGAGACCGTATTTTCGGATTCCGCCTTGCATATGGACTCAATCTGGATTTCTTCGGACATGAAATATCAAAAAAAATAAAAGATCCGGAACGCTTTGACATTGTTATTTTCAAATACCCGGATGACGAAAGCAAGCTTTTCATCAAACGAGTCATCGGACTTCCGGGAGAAAAAGTACAGATTAAGGACGGCAAAGTCTATATCAATGATTCAGAGATTCCTCTGGATGACAGTTTCGTTCCGGAAAAACCAAGGGGCAGCTTTGGCCCGTATGAAGTTCCCGAAAACAGCTATTTCGTCCTGGGTGATAACCGCAATCATTCCAAAGACTCCCGTTGCTGGAAAAGCACCAGTTTTGTGACCTTTGATGAGATTGTCGGAAAGGCAGTTATCAGGTATTATCCGTCGGTAAAATTATTGAAGTAGAAAATAAAATTTACGGAGAAATAAAGTGGCAACATGGAACAGCAGAGGTTTGCGGGGATCCACTCTGGAGGATCTTGTAAATCGTACAAATGAACAATACAGAGAAAAGGGACTGGCACTTATCCAAAAAATTCCCACTCCGATCACACCTGTCCGTATGGATAAGGAAAACCGTCATATTACGCTGGCATATTTCGAGCAACGAAGTACTGTAGACTATATCGGAGCAGTACAGGGCATCCCTGTCTGCTTTGATGCCAAAGAATGTGCGGCGGATACTTTTCCGCTTGCGAATATCCATCCTCATCAGGTGGAATTTATGCAGGCATTTGAAAAGCAGGGAGGGGTGGCTTTTTTTCTTATATTCTACAGCCATGAAAACCAGTTCTATTACCTTACACTGCGCAGTCTCCTTACTTTCTGGAACCGGATGCAGGAAGGCGGCCGCAAGAGCTTCCGGCGCGAAGAACTGGAGCCTCAGTACTATTTGAATAAAAAAAGCGGGTTTCTTGTGCCCTTTCTTGATGGAGTTCAGACTGACCTTAATGAACGGGAATAGGAAAGGGGACGCGCAGAAATTTATTTTATTTCCGGTGCGGTTTCGGCATCTAAGAGTTTCTAAGGCAAAAAAAATCTGCTAAAAGCATGAGCCGTCTTCTCAAACTCGCTCCGTCGCAGACTTCGCTCAGACAGTGAAACAGCCGGCTCATAACGCAAATTTTTTTTGCCTAAGAAACTCTAAGATACCTGCAAATGCACCAGAAATAAAATAAATTTCTGCGCTGTGTATTGGCAGTAACCATGAAGAGATCAACTTGTTGGCACACTGGCCATCATAATCTTCCACATTGCGAAAACCAGCTCGGAAACATATTGTATTTGAGGTGCATTTGCAGGTGTCTTAGAGATTCTTAGTTTTCAGGAAATCTGTGTTATGAGAAGAAAAGCCCCTTGTCTGAGCGACAGCGAGTAATTCCGGGCTTTTCTTCTCATGGTTTTAGCAGATTTTCTGAAGACTTAGAAGCTCTTAGATACCGAAACCGCACCTCAAATACAATATGTTTCTGAGCGTCCCTTTGAATACACATAATGAACAGACAAAACAACAATATAATACATTAACTGTACTTGACATTTTTTTGAAAACCTATTATAATTCTATCTAGTTTCACATTACTTTAGTAACACGTTACTATACTAAAGCAATATAAAGTAATAATAAAAAGAATTACAACATAACCAAGAGGAGGACCACCCATGCAGCGTATTTTCCACACCCCTGAAGGTGTAAGAGACATCTACAACGGCGAATGCAGCCAGAAAAGAAAGGTACAGGAGAAAATCCATCGCGTCTTCCACCAGTATGGCTATGAAGACATAGAAACCCCGACATTCGAATACTTTGAAGTATTCAGCCGCGAAGTAGGAACCATCCCATCCAAAGAACTTTATAAATTCTTTGACAGAGAAGGCAATACCCTGGTACTCAGACCTGACTTCACCCCGTCTGTATCCAGAGCCTGTGCAACCTACTTTTCCCCGGACAAAGAACCTGTAAGCCTCTGCTACACAGGAAACACATTTATTAATAACACCAGCTACAGAGGACATCTCAAAGAAACCACACAGATGGGAGTAGAACGGATCGGTGATGAATCCGCAGATGCAGATGCAGAACTTCTTGCCATGACAGTGGAATGCCTTCTGGCAGCAGGTCTTACAGAATTTCAGGTCAGTGTCGGGCAGGTAGATTACTTCAAATCCTTATTAAAAGAAGCCGAACTCGGTCCGGAAGCAGAAGAACGTCTTCGTGTTTTGATCTCGCAGAAAAATTCTTTCGGAGTAGAAGAGTTTGTAGAAGAACAGAAACTCAAAGACAGTATGCAGAAAGCCTTTACTGAAATCCCACAGATGTTTGGTTCAGAAGAAGTCTTAAAGAAAGCCAGAAGTCTGACAAACAACGCCTGCGCACTGGAGGCAGTTTCCAGACTGGAAGAAATCTATGAGATTATGAAAAACTACGGATATGAAAAGTATATCTCTTTCGATTTTGGAATGCTTAGTAAATATCAGTACTATACAGGTATCATTTTCCAGGCATATACTTACGGAACCGGTGAACCTATGATCAAGGGAGGCCGTTACAATGGCCTGATGAAACACTTTGGCAAACCTGCGGCATCTATCGGATTTGCCCTTGAAGTAGATAACCTTCTTCTTGCACTTTCCAGCCAGAAACTGATCTCTGAGAAAGAGGAGAAGCCGGAAGTGATCGAATACGAGCCACAGAACCGTACAGAAGCCATTAAAGAGGCACAGAAACTTCGTGCAGAGGGCAGATGTGTGGCATTACGTTTGAAAAAGGAGGCCAGATAAGCCATGAGATACCTGACAGTTGCCCTGACAAAAGGCAGACTTGCCAACAAAACAATGGAGATGTTTGAGAAAGCAGGAATCACCTGCGAAGAGATGAAAGATAAAGATTCCCGTAAACTGATCTTTACCAATGAAGAACTGAAGATGAAATTCTTCCTTGCAAAAGGGCCGGATGTTCCTACCTATGTAGAGTATGGTGCGGCAGATATCGGAATTGTGGGAAAGGATACGATCCTGGAGGAAGGCCGTAAGCTTTATGAAGTGATGGATCTTGGATTTGGAAAATGTAAGATGTGTGTCTGCGGACCGGAGAGTGCCAGAGAAGTTCTGGAGAACAACCAGCTGATCCGTGTGGCGACTAAATATCCAAATATTGCCAAGGATTACTTCTTTAACAGAAAACACCAGACAGTAGATTTGATCAAATTAAACGGTTCCATTGAACTGGCACCCATCGTTGGTCTGTCTGAAGTGATCGTAGATATTGTGGAGACCGGAAGTACACTGAAGGAAAACGGACTGAAGGTGCTGGAAGAGGTCTGCCCGTTGTCTGCCAGAATGGTAGTCAATCAGGTGAGCATGAAGATGGAAAATGAGAGAATCCGTAAACTTATTGAAGACTTAAGAAGAGTTCTTCAGGAGGAGATGTAAAGATGCGTACAGTAAAATTAACAAAAGAATCAACAAAGGATATTCTTGAGAATCTGCTGAAAAGAAGCCCGAATAACTATGGGAAATTTGAATCCACAGTAGCTCAGATCCTTGATAAAGTAAAAAATGAAGGGGACGCAGCCCTTTTTGCCTATACAAAAGAATTTGACAAAGCTGATATGACAAAAGAGACTATCCGCGTCACAGATGCAGAAATTGAAGAGGCTTATGCGCAGATTGATCCTGCACTTCTTGGAGTGATCCGCAAAGCTCTGGTCAATATCCGTCAGTATCATGAAAAACAGATCCAGAACAGCTGGTTTACAAGCACAACAGATGGAACTATGCTTGGACAGAAAGTAACACCGTTAAATCGTGTGGGTGTCTATGTACCCGGTGGAAAAGCAGTTTATCCGTCTTCTGTACTGATGAATATTGTACCTGCGAAAGTGGCAGGAGTCCCGCATATTGTTATGACAACACCGCCCGGAAAGGATGGCAAAGTATGCGCTTCCACACTGGTAGCAGCCAAAGAAGCAGGAGCAGATGAGATTTATAAGGTGGGTGGTGCACAGGCGATCGGTGCCCTTGCTTTCGGAACAGAGAGTATTCCGAAGGTAGACAAGATCGTAGGTCCCGGAAACATTTTCGTAGCTCTTGCAAAGAAAGCAGTATATGGCTATGTAAGCATTGACTCCATTGCAGGACCGAGTGAGATCCTTGTTCTTGCAGATGAGACAGCTAATCCGCATTTTGTGGCAGCTGACCTTCTTTCCCAGGCAGAGCATGATGAACTGGCATGTGCTATCCTGATCACTACAAGTGAGGAATTTGCGAAGAAAGTAGATGAAGAAGTAAAAGGTTTCGTGGAGGTTCTTTCCAGAAAAGAAATCATTCAGAAGTCTCTTGATAACTTTGGATACATTCTGATCGCAGAGGATATGGACGAGGCGATTGAGGCAGCCAATGAAATCGCTCCGGAACATATGGAGATCGTGACAGCCAATCCCTTTGAAGATATGATGAAAGTGAAGAATGCAGGTGCGATCTTTATCGGAGAGTACAGTTCCGAGCCACTGGGAGATTATTTTGCAGGTCCGAACCATGTACTTCCTACAAACGGAACAGCCAAATTTTTCTCAGCCCTTTCCGTAGATGATTTCATCAAGAAATCAAGTATTGTATATTACTCAAAATCCGCACTGCGTAATATACACAAAGATATCATTCAGTTTGCAACTTCTGAGCAGCTTACTGCACATGCAAATTCTATTGCAGTTCGTTTTGAGGATGAAGATAAAGAATAATGGTAAGGCTTTGAATCTGAAATCTGCTATAATGTAAACTGTAGTTTGCGCATTAAAACAATGGATTCAGAGTGTTTGAAAATAAGTAAGACAGAGAGGACTTAACCATGGCAAGAGAAGCCTCAGCAGAAAGAAATACAAAAGAAACAGAAATCAAATTAAAAATAAATCTGGATGGAACCGGATATTCTGATATTGAGACAGGTGTGGGATTTTTTAACCATATGCTGGATGGATTTACCCGTCATGGGCTCTTTGATCTCAGTGTCAGAGTCCATGGTGATCTTCAGGTGGATGACCATCACACCATCGAGGATACAGGAATTGTTCTGGGAACTGCATTAAAAGAAGCAATTGGTGACAAAAAGGGGATTAAGCGCTATGGAAGCTGCATCCTTCCCATGGATGAATCCCTGGTGCTCTGTGCGATTGATCTGTCCGGAAGACCTTACTTTGTATGGGATGCAGAGTTTACCACAGACAGGATCGGTGACATGTCCACGGAAATGGTAAAAGAGTTCTTCTATGCCATTTCCTATGCCTGTGGCATGAATCTTCATATCAGGGTTCTGGCAGGTGGGAATAATCACCATGTAGCAGAAGCAATGTTCAAAAGTTTTGCCAAAGCACTGGACGCAGCCACATCCTATGATCCAAGGATCACAGATGTTCTGTCTACCAAGGGCAGTTTGTAAAATTTGAAAATTTACGAAATGATTTATGGCAATCAATAAATTAGATGGAGACAGAAAATGGAAAATACAGTGAATTTAAAAAGCAGCATCGCATGGTCTGATTTTAAATTAAACAGTGATGGAATGGTACCTGTTATAGCCCAGGATTATCAGACAAACGAAGTGCTGATGCTGGCGTATATGAATGAAGAAGCATTTAATACCACTCTTGAAACAGGTAAAATGACTTACTGGAGCAGAAGCCGCAATGAACTCTGGACGAAGGGACTCACATCCGGACATCTCCAGTTTGTAAAATCCCTTACACTGGATTGTGACAATGATACGATCCTTGCTAAAGTAGAGCAGATCGGTGCAGCCTGCCATACCGGAAACAGAACCTGTTTTTTCAAAGCCCTGACAGAAGTGTAATGAATAACGCGATAATATACATACAAGCCAAAATTCCATTGCCGCAGGCAATCTGGAATGAATTTTGGCTACGTTACTGTGAACGGAGTGAACAGTAACACTAATGCCAAACATTAAAGGAAAATATACACGAATTGTATTGACATTTTTGTTAAAATGTGATAAAAAAAGAATATCCGAATTGAATATGTGCAATGTTATAACGCAAAGGTTGCATCGTACTTGATGCGCAAAAGAGAATCCGGTGAGAATCCGGAGCGATACCGTCACTGTGTATGGGAGCTGCTTTTCAGAAACCACTGGGAAACTGGGAAGGGAGAAACAGCGATGATCGAAGTCAGGAGAACTGCCTTGGCGTAGAATTTAAGGTCTGCGGTATACAGAACCTGTATTCTCATAACGATACATAGCTCTTTTATTAAATGAATCAGACAGAATCGAAATTACAGATATATCTGGTACATATAAACCATGTATTTATGGGAAAGCGGTAGCTGCAGAATATGCAGTTGCCTTTTTTGTGCATACAATTGTCCGGAAATACGAGAAATAAAAGAGGAAAAACGAAATGAAAAGAAAATCCATGTTAGCCTTATTACTGGCAGTATCCATGACCTGTTCCATGACAGCAGCAACAGGTACAGTTGCTTTTGCATCTGATGATGCAGCAACAGAAGAGGCTGCAGATGACACAGAAGCAGCTGCAGACGATGCAGATGCAGCAGATACAGAGGAAGCATCTGATGATACAACAGAAGCTTCTGATGATGATCAGAAAGCCGCAGACGAAGTTGGTGCCCTGATCGATAAGATTTATGTTCAGGAAAGAACAGACACAACTGACGAAGACTGCAAAGTAGCAAAAGAAGCATGGGACAAACTTACAGATGCTCAGAAAGAACTGGTAACAGGTGAAGAAGCAAGCCCTGAATACTTTGGACGTGACACAGGTGATGCTTCCAAAGATGATCCTCGTAACCAGGATGAGATTGGTGAGAATGAACTTCTTGTAGTAAGTTTTGGTACATCCTTCAACGACAGCCGTGCAGAGGATATCAAAGGAATCGAGGATGCCCTTGCAAAAGCATATCCGGACTGGTCAGTAAGACGTGCATTTACAGCACAGATCATCATCAACCATGTACAGGCAAGAGATGATGAAGTAATCGATAATATGCAGCAGGCTCTTGACCGTGCAGTAGCTAACGGTGTTAAGAATCTTGTTGTACAGCCGACACATCTGATGCATGGTGCAGAATATGATGAAATGACAGAGGCAATTGATGGATACAAAGACAAATTTGAATCTGTTGCAATTGCAGAGCCAATGCTCGGTGAAGTTGGTGATGACGCTACAGTGATCAATGATGACAAGAAAGCAGTTGCTCAGGCAATCACAGATGAAGCTTGCAAGGAAGCTGGATTTGATGATATGAAAGCAGCAGCAGATGCAGGCACAGCATTTGTATTCATGGGACATGGTACATCCCATACAGCTAACGTAACCTATGACCAGATGCAGACACAGATGGATGATCTTGGATTCACAAACGCTTTCATCGGAACTGTAGAGGGAGAACCGGAAGACACAGCATGTGACAAGGTTATCGAGAAAGTAAAAGAAGCAGGATTCAAGAATGTAATCCTTCGTCCTCTGATGGTTGTTGCCGGAGACCACGCTAACAATGATATGGCTGGTGATGATGCAGATTCCTGGAAATCTCAGTTTGAGGCATCCGGTGATTTCGACAGTGTTGACTGTCAGATCGCAGGTCTTGGAAGAATCGCAGCAGTAGAAGATCTGTATGTGGCTCATACAAAAGCAGCAATTGATTCTCTTGGAGCATCTGACGATGCAGCAGCAGAAGATACTGATGCCAAAGCAACAGATGACAGTGCAGACGATGCACAGGCAGACGATGCACAGGCAGATGACGCAGCTGAGACAACAGCTGATACTGCAGAGGCTGACGCTGAATAAAAAATATTGTTCAAACAAGATAAACTGCCCGGAGAACTTGCAAAAGTTTCCGGGCAGATATATTATATGATAAGAAAAAAAGAAGTCATAGCAATTCCATAAAATACTGCAAACAGTTCGCACGTTTCTGTTCATTCCGTTCACAGTAACGTGCGCACATCTGAGAAAGATCCAGAGGAACTGTCTTAATTGCATTATTTTCTGGAATTACTATAATATATTTGCCATCACCTGTTCAAAAGCCTGTTGCTCTGCAGCAGATGGGTTGAACAGCACGATAGAAAAAACTATAAAAAATATGAAGATAAGGGAGAAGAAATAATCATGAAGAAACGTTCATTTACATTATTAATGTCAGCACTTACTATTTCAGCTACTCTGATCGGTACAAGCCCGGTTGCTGCAAAGACAGATACTGATACGGCAACAGAAGAAACCACTGATAAAGAAGAAACAACTGCAAAAGATGCTGATTCAGAAAACACAGATAATAAAGAAACAGATGCATCCAAGAGTGATACATTAGAGGATGGCACCTACACAGCAGAATTTGATACAGACAGCGGAATGTTCCATGTAAATGAAGCAAACGATGGAAAAGGAACCCTTACAGTAAAGGATGGCAAGATGACTATCCATGTAAGCCTTGCTTCTAAGAAAATTGTAAACCTTTTCGTCGGAAAGGCAGAAGATGCACAGAAAGACGGGGCAGAGGTTCTTGAGCCAACCACAGATACTGTTACATACAGCGATGGAATGAGTGAGGAAGTATATGGATTTGATATCCCGGTACCCGCAATTGATGAAGAATTCGATGTAGCTTTGATCGGAACAAAAGGAAAATGGTATGACCATAAGGTAAGTGTCAAAAATCCTGTAAAATCCGATGATACAGATGCAAAAAAAGATGATAAAGAAAATAAAGATGCAGATTCCAAAGCAGATGACACAGACAAAGATGCGAAAGACAGTAAGACAAGTGAAGGTAAGACTCTGGCAGATCTGAATCTTGAAGACGGCGATTATACCATGGATGTAACTCTCACAGGCGGTTCAGGAAGAGCAACCATTGATTCTCCTGCAGCCATTAATGTAGAAGGCGATAAAGCTACAGCAACTATCGTATGGAGCAGTCCGAACTATGATTATATGCTTGTGGATGGTGAGAAATATGAGCCGGTTAATAAAGACGGAAACTCCACTTTTGAAATCCCTGTCAGCGTATTTGATGCAGAGATGGAGGTAACAGCAGATACAGTAGCAATGAGTGAGCCTCACGAGATTGACTACACCTTAAATTTTGATTCCACAACTGCCAAAGAAGCAGAAAAAACAGCAAAATAATCACATACAAACAAAGAAACAATTATGAAGATGAAAAACATAATAAAGAAACAGCAAAAAACAATATTTATCGGTTTTATGTCAGTTGCATTATTTATTATCTGTATATGCACTGTCTGTACAGCATACGCAGCAGATAAAGACAATGCAAAAACTCCTGTGGATATCCCGGGACTTACCTATGATCACAGTATGGAACTTTCCTACGCAGAAGAATTCAGCGTAGACTATTACAATGATGGCTATGCTCTGATTACTATCAATCAGGAAGGACAGTTTCTTGTAGTTCCAGAGGGAAAAAAGGCTCCAAAGGGGCTTGAAAAAGATATCACAGTTATTCAACAACCGCTGAACAACATCTATCTGGTAGCAACCTCTGCCATGGATCTTTTCCGCGCAATTGACGGTATTGACAGCATTCGTCTTTCAGGAACTCAGGAGAATGGATGGTATATCCAGGAAGCAAAAGATGCCATGGAATCCGGAAAAATGATTTATGCAGGCAAGTACAATGCACCGGATTATGAACTGATCCTGGATGAAGGCTGTGGTCTTGCCATTGAATCAACTATGATCCATCATAATCCGGAGGTGGAAGAGAAACTGGAACAGTTTGGTATCCCGGTAATGGTAGAACGTTCCAGTTATGAGAGCCATCCTCTGGGAAGAACTGAATGGATGAAACTCTATGCTGTGCTTCTCGGAAAGGAAGATGTAGCTGAGAAGGCATTTAAGGAGCAGACAGACAAGCTTGACAAAGTTCTGACCTCTGATGATAAAGATACAGGTAAAACAGTAGCATTCTTTTATATTAATTCCACAGGTGCTGTCAATGTGCGAAAGAATGGTGATTATGTTTCAAACATGATCGAGCTTGCAGGCGGCAAATATGTTCCCGAAGATACAGGAGAAAGTGATAACGCTTTGTCTACCATGAATATGCAGATGGAAGAATTTTATGCCAAAGCAAAAGATGCGGACTATATCATCTATAACAGTACTATCGACGGTGAACTTTCTAGTATTGATGAACTGCTGGCAAAAAGTAATCTTCTGGCAGATTTTAAGGCAGTGAAGGATGGAAATGTGTGGTGTACGGGTAAAAATCTTTTCCAGGAAACCACCGAGCTTGGAACCATGATCGAAGATATTCATACAATCCTTACCACAGATGATGATTCACTGGATGAACTTGTATATATGCATAAGTTAAAATGATATTTGTAAATCCTCGGCACACTTGAATTCGCATTCTATGCGATTGGTATAGTTATTTACGAATGGCATTGAAATATGTTTGCGGGATTCTGCAGAACTGCCAAAAGCAGGAAATATAAAAACAAAAGGAACAAAAAATATGGATGACAAAAAACGTACAGCCAGATACTGGATAGCATTTTTTATACTGGCGGTGTTTCTGGTGATTTTATTTGTCTGGAATGTAAATGCCGGAAGCATTCATCTTTCAGTGGGTGAGATTCTGAATATTATTTTCAGACATCAAGGAGATGCGACTGCTTACAATATAATATGGGAAATCCGTCTTCCCAGGATTCTGTCAGTGATCATTCTTGGAGGAGCACTTTCTGTATCCGGATTTCTTCTTCAGACATTTTTTAATAACCCTATTGCAGGTCCCTTTGTACTTGGAATTTCTTCAGGAGCCAAGCTGGTAGTTGCACTTCTGATGATTTATTTTCTGAGCAGATCTATTTCCATGGGTTCTGCAGCCATGATCATTGCAGCGTTTATCGGTTCTATGATTTCCATGGGATTTGTCCTGCTGGTTGCCAAAAAAGTCCACAACATGTCCATGCTGGTTATCAGCGGTGTCATGATCGGTTACATCTGTTCTGCAGTTACAGATTTCGTAGTTACCTTTGCGGATGACTCCAATATCGTCAATCTTCACAACTGGTCACTGGGAAGTTTTTCAGGAATGTCCTGGGGTAATGTGAAAGTAATGGCAATAGTAGTTCTGCTCACAATGGTGATCGTGTTCTTTATGTCTAAGCCTATCGGTGCCTATCAGCTGGGTGAAGTTTATGCCCAGAATATGGGAGTGAATATCAAGCTGTTCCGCATAGGACTGATTCTCTTATCCAGTATTCTGTCTGCCTGTGTGACAGCTTTTGCAGGACCAATTTCTTTTGTTGGCATTGCAGTGCCTCACATTGTAAAAAGCCTGCTGAAAACAGCCAGACCGCTCCTTGTGATCCCGGCTTGCTTTCTGGGAGGGGCAGTATTCTGTCTTTTCTGTGATCTGATCGCCAGAACCGTATTTGCACCTACAGAACTCAGTATCAGTTCCGTAACAGCAGTGTTTGGCGCACCAGTTGTAATCTATATCATGATTCGCAGACAGAAGAGAAATTGATATAAAAAGCAGGAGCAGAATACGCTATCCGGGCAGATTACTATAAGATGCAGCATAAAAAAGGAAAACAGGAAAAAATATGTCAGAGAAAATAGCAGATGTAATAAAGGAAACAGAAAATAACAAAGCAGACCGGCAGGAACAGTATTTTTTCCGTACGGATCAGCTGACTGTGGGATATGACGGAAAACCTCTTATCAGAGAAATCAATATTCAGCTGAAAAAGGGAGAAATCCTCACTCTCATCGGTCCTAACGGTGCCGGAAAATCCACTATTCTTAAAAGCATCACCAGACAGCTTGCCACGATCAGCGGTACTGTTTATCTGGATAAAGAGAAAATGGCAAAGATGACCAATAAAGAGGTCTCTCAGAAACTGGCAGTCGTGCTCACAGAGCGTATGCGTCCGGAACTGATGACTTGCGAAGACATTGTAGCCACAGGGCGTTATCCTTATACAGGAACTTTGGGAATACTCTCCGCAGAGGATAAGACAAAGGTAAAGAAATCAATGGAAACCGTCCATGCATGGGATTTAAAAGACAGGGATTTTACAGCCATCAGTGATGGTCAGAGACAACGAATCCTTCTTGCCCGGGCTATCTGTCAGGAGCCGGAGATCATTGTACTGGATGAGCCGACTTCTTTTCTGGATATCCGTCATAAGCTGGAACTTCTTACCATTTTGAAACAGATGGTGCTGGATCATCAGCTTACAGTGATCATGTCGCTGCATGAGTTGGATCTTGCACAGAAAATATCTGATAAAGTTATCTGTGTACATGGAGAATATATAGAAAAATATGGTGCTCCGGAAGAAATCTTTACTTCTGAGTATATTCGGAAGTTGTATGGAATTACCAGAGGAAGCTATAATGTTGCTTTTGGATGTGTGGAGATGGATCCGCCCAGAGGTGAACCTCAGGTGTTTGTAATTGGCGGTAATGGAAGCGGAATTCCGTATTATCGAAAACTGCAGAGACAGGGAATTCCGTTTGCGGCAGGAGTGCTTCACACGAATGATGTAGACTGTCAGGTAGCCGGTGCACTTGCAGACCAGGTGATTACAGAGAAACCTTTCGAAAGTATTTCACAGGAATCTTATGATAAGGCTGTGGAATTGATGAAAAAATGTCAGAAAGTTATCTGTCCTCTGAAAGACTTCGGAACAGTGAATGCCGCAAACAGGGAACTGCTTCGCCTTGCGCGGGAGCTGGGAATACTGGCAGAGCTATAGGTTACTGTTCACTCCGTTCCCAGCAACACGCTTCGCGATGCACAGAATTTATGCTAATCGCATAAATTCGCGCAGTATGTCTCGGGTTTTCTGTGACCTTCGCTCACAAAAAACACCTCGCGGGATATTAGCAGTGAACAGTAACAGCTATAGTACATCGTTTTCGAAATAATATTATTATTTCATGTATATGTATGCTATAATGGATACCATCAATCATCCAAAGGAGAGAAATATGGATAAGTTATACATTGTTATCCCGGCATACAATGAGCAGGATAACATTGAACAGGTCATTAATGACTGGTATCCTGTTATAGAGAAGCATAACGGAAACGGTCAGTCACGTCTGATTGTCATTGATGACGGGAGCAAAGATTCTACATATGAAAAACTGAAACAGTGTACAAAGACACGCCCTCTGCTGATTCCGATAACAAAACCAAACGGCGGTCATGGTGCAACTGTGCTTTATGGCTATAAGTATGCACTCAAAAATGGTGCAGATTACATTTTCCAGACAGATTCAGACGGCCAGACACTGCCGGAAGAATTTGAACCGTTCTGGAAACGAAGACAGAAATATGATATGGTCATCGGCTGGAGAAAAGACAGACAGGATGGAATATCACGTGTTTTTGTAACAAAAACTCTGAAACTGGTTATCCGTATCTGTTTTGGGGTAAATCTGACAGATGCCAACACTCCGTACCGTTTGATGAAAGCAGAGACGATGGCCAGGTACATACATCTGATTCCGAAGGACTTTAATCTTTCCAATGTACTTCTGGCTGTTATTTATAAGAAGAAGGGATGTAGCATCAAATTTCTTCCTGTCACATTCAGACCTCGTCAGGGCGGGGTGAATTCCATTAACATGAAGAAAATCTGTAAGATCGGAAAACAGGCGGTAATAGATTTTGTGAAATTGAACAGGATTATCCGCCGAACATAAAAAATGATGAAAAAAACTGTTGTTCCTACAGTGATCGTGAGGAACAGCAGTTTTTTTGTTGTTATATTTTCAGATAAATGTCGAACTATATCATAAGATGTCGGACGAAATAAATTGACATTTTCTTTAAACAAAATTACAATTATAGTTGTAATAAGACAGAAAACGGTATGTACCGATCTGCACACATCGGGTACATAACACACATAACACAACGCATCAACATATAACAAAACAACACACACAGGTAACAAGGTTACCACAAATGTAAAAATAATAATAGGGAGAAAAGAATAAGATGAACAAAATGAATGAATTGTGCGAAATGGAATTAACAGGTCGTTACGAGGAGAAACTTTCTGCTCTGAAAGCGGAAATCAGTGCAGCAGATGAGTATATCAGGCAGGATAACAGTGACCTGACGGAATTTGAGAACCGATATGAGCGCTTAGATATCCCGTATCGTGTAAAAAGATTTCTGGATGACTATATTGCGTGTATGCAGACAAAATATGAACGTCTTGCAGACCTGTGCTATCTGGCGGGAGAACAAGGATTATAAAAAAATCTTGTTTTATCTGTCGAAATAAAGTATTGTAGTAATATACTATATTTACGACAGATAAGGAGAAAATGCGTTATGTACAGAAAGAAAAATTTTATAAGTCTGGGAATGAGCCTGGTTCTGGCAGCAGGAATTACGGTAACACCTGTAACAGCAGCAGATTTCACAGATGGTACAGTTTCTGAATTTAATTCAGATGATGCAACAGAATTTGATGTACAACAGGAAACTGCGGATAATGCGGAGTTTGCATCAGATACAGAGGATAGCATTTCGGACAAAGCAGGTTCAAGTGAAGCAGATTCAGACGAAGAAGTCTTTGCAGAGGCTGTAATTCCGGACGAAAACGGTGCTGTGGATAACAGACAGCTTCTGGAGAAATATCTGAATGACATTCTGTACGGACAGGATCCGGACACACAGCCAGCAGCTTCTCTGGGTGAGGATGTACTGAATGGACAGCAGCAGACCTTATATGAGGAACTTAAGAGTAAAATTAGCGCAGTGGCATCGAAAGGTGGTTCTACCAGGTTTAAAGTCAGTTCAGATCTGGGACTGACCTGGCAGACAACAGCAAGCGGTAATGCGCTCAAAAGAGAAGTAGCCGCACACCTTAATGAACTGGATATTTCAAAGATTATCGATTGCCTGGCTGTAGATTGTCCATATGAATTGTACTGGTACGAAAAGACTGCAGCTACTACCTGGCAGTATGGTTACAGCACAAAGGCAACAGGAAACAAAACAACTGTAAAAATTGAAAATCTTTCCATATCTATGCCGGTGATCAGCAGTTATGCTTCCGGTAAATATAAAGTAAATGCAGGGATTGTACAGCTTGCAAAAAGTGCAGCAGAAAATGCCAGAATGATCGTAAAAGAATTTCAGGGCTATACAGAGACAGAGAAGCTGTACGGATATAAAGAAATGATCTGCTACCTGACTTCCTACAATGATGATGTGACGGAGGATGATGAATACGGAGATCCATGGCAGTTAATCTATGTTTTTGACGGAGATGACAGTACTAATGTGGTCTGTGAAGGTTATTCCAAGGCATTTCAGTATCTGTGCGATCTCAGTGACATTACCTGCTATACAGTGACCGGTATGATGAATGGCGGTACAGGTGAAGGTCCTCATATGTGGAATATTGTGGCAAATAACGGCAAATATTATATGGCAGATATCACAAACAGCGATGAAGGAACAGTTGGAGAAGACGGAGGTCTGTTTCTGGATACTCCGATCTCAGGAAGTATTTCCCGGGGTTATACATATGCGACAGACAGTGCGAATATATATTTTGCATATGACAAAGAAGCAAAGAGCTTATATGGAACCAGAAAAAATTCCATTCTTTATATGACGCAGGAAACGTATTCTGCTGATGATCTGACTGCAAAACCGGCAAAAACTTCAATTACAGGTATATCAAACAGGACTGCCGGAAAACTTGTGATTACATGGAAAAAGGCAAAGAGTGCGGACGGATATGAGATCTACCGCCGGGCAGGAACCACTAATCCATACGTAAGAGCAGCGGTAATTAAATCCGGTTCAACTACAAAATACACAAATGCAAAACTGAAAAAAGGACATATATATTATTACAGAATCCGTTCATACAGATATGATGAGAATGGAAGAAAGATATACAGCGGCTGGTCAACAGTAAAGAAGCAGAAAGTAAAATGAAATCAGTAATCAGAAAAAGACACAAAGGATAACGTGGATAAAACAATGATGAAAGTACTTTCGTAAAAACAGAGTACACAGTTTCAGGGGATTTTCTTGCCATATGTGGAACATCATGATACAATGGGACACGATATGACAGAGAGAACCCCTGAAATTTTATTATATTATAAGAAATTACTCCATAATGCTCTTATAATATAATAAAGCAGTATTTTTATAATGCTGTAAATATCTGGAAAATATGGGAGGAATAAATATAAATGTGTGGAATTGTTGGATTTACAGGTAATCATCAGGCAGCACCTATATTATTATATGGTCTGTCCAGACTTGAATACAGAGGTTATGATTCAGCGGGACTTGCAGTTCGCGACGGCGAAGGTGATACAGAGGTTATTAAAGCGAAAGGCAGACTGAAAGTTCTTGCAGATAAAACTAATAATGGAGAATCTGTACCTGGAACATGTGGTATCGGACATACCCGTTGGGCGACACATGGAGAACCATCTGAGACAAATGCGCATCCCCATATGAGTGATGACGGTAACGTAGTAGCAGTTCATAATGGAATCATTGAGAATTATCAGGAACTGAAAGACAAACTGATCCGCAATGGCTATGAGTTTTATTCATCTACAGACACTGAAGTAGCAGTTAAACTTGTAGATTATTATTATAAGAAATATCTCGGAACACCAGTAGATGCCATTAACCATGCAATGGTCCGTATCCGCGGTTCCTATGCTCTTGCGATCATGTTTAAAGACTACCCGGGAGAGATTTATGTGGCAAGAAAAGACAGCCCGATGATCCTTGGGGTGGAGAACGGTGAATCTTACATTGCATCCGATGTTCCTGCAATTTTAAAATACACCAGAAATGTATATTATATTGGAAATCTGGAGATGGCTCGTATCAGAAAAGGGGAGATCACGTTCTACAATCTGGATGGTGATGAGATCCAGAAAGAGCCGAAAACAATTGAATGGGATGCAGAAGCGGCGGAGAAAGCGGGATTTGAACATTTCATGATAAAAGAAATTCATGAACAGCCGAAAGCAGTTCAGGATACTTTGAATTCTGTACTCAAAGATGATCGTATTGATCTCTCAGAAGTAGGTCTTACAGATGAGGAGATCAAAAAGATCAGCCAGATCTATATTGTAGCCTGTGGCTCTGCTTACCATGTGGGAATGGCAGCCCAGTATGTGATTGAAGATCTGACAAGGATTCCGGTACGTGTGGAACTGGCATCGGAATTCCGATACAGAAATCCGATTTTAGATCCGGAAGGTCTTGTGGTCATTGTCAGCCAGTCAGGGGAAACAGCAGACAGCCTTGCGGCACTTCGTGAGGCGAAACAGAGAGGTATCCGTACACTGGGAATTGTCAATGTGGTAGGTTCTTCCATTGCCAGAGAAGCGGATAATGTTTTTTACACTCTGGCGGGACCGGAAATTTCTGTAGCAACTACCAAGGCATACAGTACTCAGCTGATTGCCTCCTATGCACTGGCAGTGCAGTTTGGAAAAGTCAGAGAACAGATTACAGAAGAAAAATATCAGGAGCTGATCGCAGAGCTGAAAACACTTCCGGATAAGATTGCCAAGATCATTGAAGATGACAAAGAGCGTATCCAGTGGTTTGCGGCTAAGCAGGCAAATGCCAGGGATGCTTTCTTTATCGGGCGTGGTATTGACTATGCCATCAGTATGGAAGGCAGCCTTAAGATGAAAGAAGTCAGTTATGTACACACAGAAGCTTATGCGGCCGGAGAACTGAAACATGGCACAATCTCTCTGATTGAGGACGGAACTCTTGTGATCGGTATTCTCACGCAGAATCATCTCTATGAGAAAACAGTCTCCAATATGGTAGAATGTAAGAGCCGCGGTGCATACCTGATGGGACTCACCACATATGGACATTATAATATAGAAGATACTGCAGATTTCACAGTTTATATTCCGAAAACAGATCCACACTTTGCAACTTCACTGGCAGTTATTCCTTTGCAGCTGCTTGGCTATTATGTCAGCGTAGCCAAAGGCCTGGATGTAGATAAGCCGAGAAATCTGGCTAAGAGTGTAACTGTGGAATAGTGCCGGTTCACCAGTAACGAAAACAATATAATATGTAGCGTAATGCCACAGACTGTAAAGGATTAATACGGTCTGCGGCATTTTTTTTCAAAATCCCAGAATCTCATGAAAATAGATCTGATTTTGAATAACAGAAGGATGTTCCGGTTTCAGTGTTCTGGCTTTCCGGTGAAATTCAAAAGCTTCTTTGTGCATTCCGGATTTGTCCAGACATACACATAATTGCAGAAATGGTATGAAATTATGGCAGTCCGGAATATAGAATCCTCCGTTTTGGCTGTTGTCCGGTGCAAGAAGTGCCTGATGATACCAGTGAGCTGCCATGGAAAAGTTCTGTTTCATAAAAAATATTTTCCCAATCTCACAGCATATTTCGGCTCTTGGAATATCTGACATGAAACTGTGAAACAGTATCTCAAGAGCATACTGGTCATTGCCTGATGCCTGATAACAATAGGAGAGAACCAGACAACTGTCCAGTCTGTTTTCAATCCAGCCGTCCGGCTCTTTCAGAAATTTTTTCAGAACACAGATGGCATACTCGTATTGCTTATGATAAAAAAGTTCCCGGCCATAATAAAATAAGTCTCTGGGTTCCAGAGGCTCTCCTTCTTCGATCATCTGTTGATAGATGTGCAGATTTCGAAAGGAAGAGCAGGGTTTTATTTTGCGATGTTCAATCTGTATGGGAGAATAAAGGATGTTCCCGGTGGGAATGATGGATTCATGAACTCTTCCCCGCCATCTGAAATTTCGGGAAGTTTTTAAGATGCGTTCTCTGTAACAGGAGAATGCAGCATGATTCCATTCATCGAAATCTGTGACATAATCCATCATAACCATATCTGTGTTCGGACTCAGTGTTTCTTTTAATTGTTTTAGTCTGTACAGATTTTCCTGAGTGATCATGTCGTCTGCATCCAGCCACATCCAGTAATCAGTACTGACTTTTTCCGAAATAAAATTCCGGGCAGCAGAAAAATCATTTTTCCATGGAAAATCGTAAACTTCTGCTGTAAATTCTCTGATAATTTCTTTGGTCCTGTCTGTAGAACCGGTATCACAGATAAGAATTTTGTCTACAATTTCTTTCATGGGTTTCAGGATACGCGGCAATACTTTTTCCTCATTTTTTACAATCATACAAAGGCTGAGAGAAATCATGGAAGATAATTTAAAGCACCTTTTGAGAAAATCAGGAGGAGCATTTGCCCCTCCTGAGGTTTAAGTTGCAAGAAGTCCGGCTGCGCGGAGATTTGCGAGAAGCTGATTAAACTGGGTTACAATATCTGTCTGACCTGTGGCATCTGCTACGGCCGCTGCCGGAGCTACAGTACCGGAAGGTCCGGTAGCACCAGTGGCACCAGTAGGTCCGGCAGGCCCGGTAGCACCAGTAGGTCCGATAGGCCCGGTAGCACCAGTAGGTCCGGTAGCACCAGTGGCACCAGTAGGTCCGATAGCTCCGGAAGGTCCGGCAGCGCCAGTGGCTCCGGTAGCTCCGACAGGTCCGGTAGCGCCAGTGGCTCCAACAGGTCCGACAGGACCTGGGTAGCCTTGAAGTCCGGGTTCACCCTGGGGGCCCTGAGGTCCCATTGGACCAACGGGACCGGGACAGCCTCTGGGTCCGGTAGGACCAGGACAACCGCGCGGCCCCTGAGGTCCCTGACAGTCACAGCTGCAGCGATTGTTATTGTTACAACAGGATGTACCGGATAATTCCGGATCATCTGAGGTATGATGACTAAACAGCATAGAAAAGTATCACCTCTGGAAAAATCTTATATCGTCAGACTAGACAGTCTGCCTGGCAGACTGTAATTTTACAGGACATTCCGGCAGTTGTTGTGGAATCTGACAATAATAGATTGCAGTTCTCGATATTAGTATATGTTTCATATGTGAGTTTGTGACTTACTATTGTATAACTGTCAACTACCCATTACCTAAAGGCAATGGGCTTGTAACTGCCCAGTCGTAGTAACGGTTTACGCCTTCGACCTTTTATTCCCAATAGGTATTGCTACCTAAAGTGGTGCTACATCATAGGGTGGTTGACAGCATCCTTTACAGACAAGATATACTCATCTGTAACCGTATCAGGTACTAAACTTCCCATGCTATACAGCAAACATTCTTTTACGGGTAAGATTTTACGCAATACGCGAGTTTTTTACTTTATAGGAAAGAAATATAAAAACTGCTGTGGAAAATAATTATATTTTCCTGACAGGATAATTATCAAAAATGAAAAGAGTCTGATGCATAAAACATATAGGTTTATGCGTTGGATTCTTTTTTGTCTCTTGCCCAATAAGTTCCGGTATGCTATGATAAACAAAAGCATATTTTCTAATTATCTAAATCTATGTAACTGTCCGGTATTTTCAACAGTTACAGCCAAATCTCAATTCATATACAGATCATGAATCTGTTCTTTCAGAAAAGTCATGCTTTAATTTTCACTATTTATTTCTAGCAGGAGTTTTCTAAAAGACAGGAACTCCTGAACATATTTATTAAGGAGGTTATAAGATGCTGTATAAGAAGACAGAAAAGCTATCAATAATAAAGAGGGAGGGTGAGATAATGGGTATGTTTGTAAATCCGAATGCTGCAGCATTTCAGTGTGCAGTCAATTCAGAAGTATATATAGACAAAACGGGATTATTGGAATATACAAATAAAGTATTGGGCACAAATGCCAGGTTTATATGTAACAGTCGTCCGCGCAGATTCGGGAAATCTGTTACTGTAGATATGCTGACTGCATATTACAGTAAAGGATGCGACACTGAAAAAATGTTTTCAGGACTGGAAATCAGCAAATGTCCGGATTTTTACGAACATTTAAATAAATATGATGTCATTCGTTTTGATGTACAATGGTGCTGTATATCAGCAGGTTCCAGTGAGAATTTAATTTCATATATCACGAATATCGTTGTTTCCGAATTAAGAGAGACTTATCCTGAAGTCAATCTGGTGGAAAACAGCACTATATATGGAGCAATGGCACGCATTAATACTGTATTAGGAAAACAGTTTATTGTAATCATTGATGAATGGGATGTTCTGATTCGTGATGAAGCCCATAATCAGGCAGCACAGGAAATGTATATTGACTTTCTCAGAAACATGTTTAAAGGAATTGAGGCATCAAAATATATCGCACTTGCATATCTGACCGGAATTTTACCGATAAAGAAATTAAAAACCCAGTCTGCCTTAAATAATTTCACCCAGTTTACAATGCTTAATGCCGGCCCATTGACACCATATATCGGTTTTAATGAAGATGAAGTAATCGATTTGTGTGAAAAATATGAGATAGATTTTGCAGAAGTGAGGCGGTGGTACGATGGTTACCGTCTTGGAGATTACCATGTATATAATCCAAATGCGTTAGTAAATCTGACAATTATGCGGACATTCCAGAGCTACTGGTCACAGACAGGAACCTATCTGTCAATCCTGCCACTGATCAACATGGATTTTGATGGTCTGCGGACATCCATCATAGAAATGCTGTCCGGTTCCTCTGTAGAAGTAAATGTCAATGAATTTCAGAATGATATGGTCAGCTTCGCAGACAAAGATGATGTATTGACTCTGTTGATCCACCTGGGTTACCTTGCCTACGACCAGAGAACCCAGAGAGCTTATATTCCCAATGAAGAAATCCGTCAGGAATTTCGTGCCGCAACCAAACGAAATAAATGGAACGAACTGATTGAATTCCAGCAGGAATCTGAGAAACTACTGGAAGCCACCTGGGAAATGGATGCAGAAACAGTTGCTGAACAGATAGAGAAAATCCATGCAGAATACACATCAGTGATTCAGTACAATAACGAGAATTCCCTGAGCAGCGTACTCAGTATTGCGTACCTAAGTGCAATAAAATACTATTTTAATCCAATCCGGGAACTCCCGACAGGAAGAGGCTTCGCAGATTTCGTCTTCATCCCCAAACCACTGTACAGAGACTATTATCCTGCATTACTCGTCGAATTGAAATGGAACAAAGACGCAGAAACTGTTCTGAATCAGATAAAAGAACGAAAATATCCAGAGTCATTACAGCAGTATACAGGAGATATTTTGCTGGTGGGGATCAACTACGATAAAAAAGAAAAAGTACATCAGTGTGTAATCGAAAAATGGTTTCCACTGTGTATATAGAACGTAACTTCAAAAGAATCATATAAGTTATGAGAAAAGACATTCTACCCCAGTGGATGGAATGTCTTTTTTATATAATTTTTAGCTTGCATCTATGTAAAATTGATATCAGAAAATTCCCTCTTTTTATGTTGACATTACTAAAAGCAAGACTATAATGAAAACCGAAAAAAGAATCTGACTCGATTGGAAAGGGGAAGTTAATTATGAGTACAGTTTTGCCAAGAGAAGAAGCAGTAGAAACAATTTTTTCTAAAATTTTGGCTTCGCCGGAAGCATCCGGACGATTAAGCGGAGTTTTTTATGACCATATAGATGACGACCATCGTCTGACAGATAATGACAGAGATCATTTCCTACAGGTATTGTTTCATGCGTACCAGAACGGTGATATCAGTGCACTGCTGTTGGAATTATGCGGCAGAAGTATGTTTGACCTGTTAAGGGAGGCTTATCTGATCCCGAAGAAATTCCACGGAAAAGCAGGAGAGAACCCGGTGCTCCTTACAGATGCAGCCGGAGAACTTCTTCCCGGGGAAAAGGTTTCAGCCAGAGAATATGCAAAATTCAAGGAAACATATGAACATCATGAATGTGCCCCCAGATCTGCACTGTATCTTGCAGATGGTTATGATCTTGTCCGTACCTATACAGAAGGTCTGAACATTACAGAAGAAAAAGATAACCGTAAACGTGGTGTCCTGGCTCTTTATGCACTTCCCGACACCTGTAAACTGGGTCTGACAGAAGCACAGGCATATGCCGTTGTATGGGATGCTTTCCAGAAGATTCAGGAAGAAGCCCCAAGAGCCATGGTATACTACGGACAGGAAACAGGTCTGAAGAAAGAGAATCCGGATAAACCCTATGATGAAATTGGAATTCTTCTTCCTATCCATGAATTTGAGAAAAAAATGCTGCAGCATTTAGACGAGATTGACGGAATCGTACTGGCATGCAGAGAGAAAATGATGGAGAAAGCAGGAAATGACAGTCTGCAGCTTTAACAAATCAAGCAAGTAGCAAAGCGGATGATTTTATCCGATTGACAATATAGAATGAGGAAGTGAGAAAAATGCCGCAGGAAGTGATTAAAAAGAACCATATGGATGTTGCCTGGCATGAGTATACAGATGAAAATGGGGGAAATGTACCAGTTGTAGATTCCAGCATCGCAGAGAAAGCATCCATTATCGGACGTGTGGGGATTATGTTTCTCTCATGCGGTACCGGAGCATGGAGAGTGAGAAGTTCCATGAATACACTGGCAGAAGCACTTGGCATTACGTGTACGGAGGATATTGGTCTGATGTCCATTGAATATACATGTTATGACGGAGAAAATGGTTTTACCCAGTCGTTGTGCCTGACTAATACAGGCGTAAATACTTTGAAGTTAAATCGTCTGGAACACTTTATCCGAAACTTTGAAAAAGAAGGAAAACATATGTCAGGAGAACAGCTGCATACATTTCTTGACAATATTGAAAAAACACATGGTCTATATTCCCCGCCTGCACTGGGACTTGCTGCAGCGATCGCATGCTGCGGATTTACATTCCTTCTTGGGGGCGGTCCGATTGAGATGTTCTGTGCATTTGTCGGGGCAGGAATTGGAAATTATCTCCGCTGCAAACTGACCAAACACCATTTTACATTGTTCTTATGTATTGTGTCTTCTGTATCTCTGGCATGTTTTGCATATGCAGGTCTGCTCAAACTTGGAGAAATATTATTTGGTATTTCTGTTCAGCACGAAGCGGGATATATCTGTGCAATGCTCTTTATCATACCGGGATTTCCGTTTATTACCAGTGGTATTGACCTTGCAAAACTGGATATGCGTTCAGGAATAGAACGTCTGACTTATGCTTTGATCGTTATTCTGGTAGCTACTATGTCAGCATGGATCATGGCACTGATCCTGCATTTGAAACCTGTAGATTTTATAAAACTTTCACTGTCAACAGAGCAGTGGATCTTATTCAGGCTTCTTGCAAGTTTCTGCGGAGTGTTTGGATTCTCTATCATGTTTAACAGCCCGGTTCGTCTGGCAGTCGCAGCAGCCGGGATAGGAGCAGTTGCCAATACTCTGAGACTGGAACTGGTAGACCTTGCAAATATTCCTCCTGCTGCAGCCGCATTTATTGGTGCACTTACTGCGGGACTTCTGGCGTCCCTGCTGAAGAATAAAGTCGGATATCCAAGGATATCTGTAACAGTTCCCTCAATCGTTATCATGGTTCCGGGATTATATTTATACAGAGGATTTTATAATCTTGGTATTATGTCATTATCAGTAGCTGCATCCTGGTTTGCGTCTGCAATCCTTATCATTGCAGCGTTGCCATTAGGGCTAATCTTTGCACGTATTCTGACAGATAAAGCTTTCAGATACTGTACTTAACCGAATCAAAAATCAGGGAAATCCCCAACCACTGCTTAAATTGCAAAAAGCAATAAGCAGTGGTTGGGGATTTGTTCGTGCAAGTATCTACTCCAATAGGAAAATGTGAAAATTATATCAAACTAACAAACAATTTTATGCTTCCAAACAAATATTTAAACGAAAAAATTGTTCAGGTTTCTGTACAAAAGCTCTTGTCAATTTTTTGACAATGTGTTATCATTAAGACGTCAATTTTGTTAGGAGAAAAGGAGTATTAAGATTATGAGCAGTAAAATTACTATCATTGGAGCCGGCAGCGTCGGATCTACCATCGCGTACACTTTATCAAGCCAGGATATCGCATCTGAAATTGTTCTGATCGATATCAACAAAAAGAAAGCAGAAGGTGAAGTTCTGGATATTATCCAGGGAACCTGCTTCAGAGATCCTATCTCTATCATTGCCGGAGACTACGAAGATGCTAGGGATTCTGACATCGTTATCATCACATCCGGTATTGCCCGTAAACCAGGACAGACAAGACTTGAACTTACACAGACAAATGTAAATATCCTCAAATCTATCACACCGGAGATCGTAAAGGCAGCTCCAAATGCCCTTTATCTGATCGTAAGCAATCCGGTTGATATCATGACTTATGTATTTACAAAGATTTCCGGACTTCCAGAAAACCAGATCCTTGGTTCCGGTACAATTCTTGACTCTGCACGTCTGCGCTGCGGATTATCCGAACATTTCCAGATTGCACAGAGTAATATCCATGCCTATGTATTCGGTGAGCATGGAGATACATCCTTTATTCCGTGGTCTGGTGCCTATATTTCAGGTGTAAGTGTGGATGAATATTACGACCTTGAGAAGAAACTCGGTAAGGATATTGAACCGATTGATAAAGAAGCAATGCTTCAGTATGTACAGAAATCTGGCGGTGAGATCATTTCCAAGAAAGGTGCAACTTTCTATGCAGTATCCTCTTCTGTATGCAAACTTTGCAGCCTTCTTGTATCTTCTTCAGAGTCTATCTCTACAGTATCTACTATGATGCATGGAGAGTACGGAATCGATGATGTATGCCTGAGTACATTAACTCTGGTAGGACCAAATGGTGTACAGGGCAAAGTTCCAATGAGAATGACAAAAGCTGAGATCGAACAGCTTAAGAAGAGTGCAGATGCACTGAAAGAAATTATTGCTCAGATTGACCTTAATTAATAATATATCAGACAAAACATTCAGAAGTACAGGTACAGCCTGTTCTTCTGAATCCATATTACTGTTTACTCCTTTTTAATTATTAGCCAAAATTCTGTACTGTAAGCGGAAACAGACGAATTTTGGCTTACATATATCAAAAGCAAAAAAATATATAAATAATATTTTTATTAATTTTTTGAAAGATACTATGATTGTGAGTAAATAGAAAAGCGGAAGATTTTATCTGCCTGAAAAAGATTAATTTAGATCAGAAGAATTGAGCAATGATGCGTGATAAAAAAAATTATCAAAAACCTCTTGTTAAAATGTTGTCAATATGATATAATATTTTTCGGAAATCGAGCTGATACACTCCTTTAATTGCGGAGGAAGGGTGTGCGAACTCTTTTATTTTCTATGTCTCAACAAAGATATAAAAAGTAATTGTATTAGACTTGATTTATATTTTTGTCCATATATTGTTAAAAAAAAGACAAGGGCTAGCGACTGTTATTTACGGGCGCTATATATCGGGGCAAATTGCTTTTGGACCCTGATATCATTATTTGAGCAACATGAATTTATCTGAACAACTAAGAAAGGATAATGTTAAGTATGAAGTACAGTTATTATCCGGGTTGTACCCTGAGAAACAAGGCGAAAGATCTGGACGAATATGCCAGAGCCAGCGCCAGAGCACTTGGGTTTGAACTGGAAGAGATCGAAGACTGGCAGTGCTGCGGAGGTGTTTATCCTCTGGGAACTGACGAGATCGCTACGAAACTTTCTTCCGTACGTGCTCTTAATCAGGCCAAAGAAAAAGGCCAGGATCTGGTGACAATCTGTTCTGCCTGTCATCACGTGATCAAACGTGTCAATGACGACATGAAGAATGTGGAAGATATCCGCACCAGAGCAAATAATTACATGCAGCTTGACGAGCCTTATGAAGGCGAGACAACAGTGCTCCATTATCTGGAAGTACTTCGCGACAGAGTTGGCTTTGACAAGCTGAAAGAGAAGGTAGTAAACCCGCTTACAGGAAAGAAAATCGGAGCCTATTACGGATGTCTCTTATTACGTCCGGGCAAGATTATGGCTTTTGATGATCCGGAGAATCCGACAATCATGGAAGATTTCATCCGTGCACTTGGGGCAGAACCGGTAATCTATCCATACAGAAATGAATGCTGCGGCGGTTACATTTCTCTGAAAGAAAAAGATATGTCTCAGAACATGTGTCAGAAAATCGAAGACAGTGCGAAAGGCTTTGGCGCAGATATGCTGATCACAGCCTGTCCATTGTGTAAATATAATTTAAATAAAAACGCTTCCAGCGAACTGCCTGTATATTATTTCACAGAGCTCCTTGCAGAAGCCCTCGGAGTAAAAGAGGAGGTGGCAAAATGAGAAACCAGCATTCAGCAGCAGAAAAGATCAAAGAGATCTCCGGAACCAATCCGCTGAAATGTATGAAATGTGGAAAATGTTCTGCTACCTGCCCATCTTTCAATGAAATGGATATCAAGCCACATCAGTTTGTATCCTATGTTGTAAATGAAGATATCGAAGCACTTGTCAATTCAAAGTCTCTCTGGAAATGCCTTTCCTGCTTCGCCTGTGTAGAGCGTTGTCCAAGAGATGTAAAACCGGGAAAGATCATCGATGCAGCAAGACAGTTAGTTGTCCGTGAAAAAGGCGGCGATTATCTGAAAGCAGATGAGATACCACAGCTTCTTGATCCGGAACTGCCACAGCAGCTTTTGGTAAGTGCATTCAGAAGATACAGGAGGTAAGCCAGCGTGCAGAGAATTGGTGTATTTGTCTGTCATTGCGGAAGTAATATCGCCGCTACGGTAGATGTAAAAAAAGTTGTTGAATTAGCTGCCAAAGAGCCGGGTGTCGTTCATGCAGAAGACTACCAGTACATGTGCTCAGAAGCAGGCCAGGCTAAAATTCAGGAAGCCATTAAAGAGAAAAACCTGACAGGCGTTGTTGTCTGTTCATGCTCTCCACGTATGCATGAGGCAACATTCAGAAAAGCAGCTGAAAGAGCTGGCCTGAATCCATACATGGTGGAGATTGCAAATATCCGTGAGCATTGTTCCTGGATCCACAAGGATATGGAAGAGGCTACAAAGAAGGCCGTGATCCTTGCCAGGGCAGCAATCGCAAAAGTAAACTTAAACACACCTCTTCAGCCAGGGGAGAGCCGTGTTACAAAGAGAGCCCTGATCATCGGCGGCGGTATTGCCGGAATTCAGACAGCCCTGGATATCGCAGATGCAGGATATGAAGTAGATATCGTAGAGAAGACTCCAAGTATCGGTGGAAGAATGTCACAGCTTGATAAAACATTCCCGACACTTGACTGTTCTGCATGTATCCTCACACCTAAGATGGTAGAGGCAGCAGCACATGAGAAGATCAATATCTATACATACAGTGAAGTAGAACATGTCAGCGGTTTCGTAGGTGATTTCACCGTTGATATCAGAAAGAAAGCAAGAAGTGTAAATATGGACAAATGTACAGGCTGCGGTGTCTGCCAGGAAAAATGTCCGTCCAAGAAGATTCCGAACGAATTTAACAGAGGATTAAATAACAGAACTGCTATTTACACTCCATTTGCACAGGCAATCCCGAATGTTCCGGTTATCGACCGTGAGAACTGTCTGAAATTTAAAACAGGAAAATGTGGTGTCTGCTCCAAAGTATGTCAGGCAGGAGCCATTGATTACGATCAGCAGGATGAGATCGTAACACAGAAATACGGTGCAATCGTAGTTGCTACAGGTTTTGATACCATCAAACTTGACAAATATGATGAATATGCGTACAGCCAGAGTAAAGATGTTATCACATCCCTGGAACTGGAACGTATCATGAACGCAGCAGGTCCTACAAAAGGACACTTAGAGCGTCTTTCCGATGGAAAAGCTCCGAAGGAACTGGTATTCATCCAGTGTGTTGGAAGCCGTTGCTCCGACGACAGAGGAAAACCATATTGCTCCAAGATCTGCTGTATGTACACAGCAAAACATGCAATGCTGATCCGTGATAAATATCCGGATACAAATGTAACAGTCTTCTATATTGATGTGCGTACCCCTGGTAAGAACTTCGATGAGTTCTACAGAAGAGCTGTAGAGCAGTACGGTGTAAACTACATCAAAGGCCAGGTAGGAAAAGTCATTCCTCAGCCGGACGGAAGCCTTCTTGTACAGGGATCTGACCTGATCGACAACAAACAAATCCTTAAGAAAGCAGATATGGTCGTTCTTGCAACAGCCATTGAACCGAACCCGGATGTTCGTAAGATTGCTACTATGCTTACAGCAAGTATTGATACAAACAACTTCCTCACAGAAGCCCATGCAAAACTCCGTCCTGTAGAATCTCCTACAGCAGGTATCTTCCTTTCCGGTGTATGTCAGGGACCGAAAGATATTCCGGAGACAGTTGCACAGGCTGGCGCAGCAGCAGTTAAGGCAATCGGCCTTCTTGCCAAAGATAAACTGACAACCAACCCATGTACAGCAAAATCCGATGAACTGTTATGTAACGGATGTTCTACATGTGCAAATGTCTGCCCATATGGAGCAATTTCCTATGAGGATAAACAGGTAAATGACCACGGTATCCGTGAAACAAGAAGAGTAGCCGTTGTAAATACAGCACTTTGCCAGGGATGCGGCGCTTGTACAGTAGCTTGCCCGTCTGGTGCTATGGATCTGCAGGGCTTTTCCAACAGACAGATTATCGCGGAGGTAGATGCAATATGTCGATAGAAACAAACGAAGAATTCAGACCTAAGATTGTAGCATTCTGCTGTAACTGGTGTAGTTACGCAGGTGCAGACCTTGCAGGAAGCAGCCGTCTTTCTTACCCGGCTGACGTAAAGATCATCCGTGTTCCATGTTCCTGCCGTGTCAATCCAATGTTCATCCTCCGTGCTTTTGAGAAAGGTGCTGACGGTGTGATTATGTGTGGATGTCATCCTGGAGACTGTCATTACAGCACAGGTAACTACTATGCAAGAAGACGTATGACGCTTCTTTTCTCCATGCTCGACTACATCGGTGTGGAAAACGGAAGAACACGAGTAGAATGGGTTTCCGCTGCTGAAGGTGTGAAATTCTCCCAGACTATGAATGAGTTTGTAGAGAAGATCCATTCACTCGGTAAGAACGTAAGATTGGAGGATTTAAGATGCAGGAGCTGATAAATCGTGCAAAAGAACTGCTTGCTGACGGTACAGTTGCAAGAGTTCTGGGATGGAAAGCCGGAGATCTGCCTTACAATCCGGAACCGGCTTACTTTGAAACAGAAGAATCTCTGAAAGATTTTGTATATAACGGATTCTGCGGTGCAAACTTAAGCAAATATATGATCGAAGCTTCCAAACTGGAAGGCAAGACACTGGTTTGTTTAAAACCATGTGATACATACAGCTTTAATCAGCTGATCAAAGAGCATCGTGTAGACCGTGAGAAAGCTTATATCATTGGTGTTGGATGTAAAGGAAAACTGGATATCGAGAGAATCCGCAAACAGGGAATCAAAGGTATCGAAAGCATTTCCGGTGCAGAGATCACAGATGAGGCAGAAACACTGACTATTCAGACAATCTATGGTGAGAAGACCTGTGCATACAAAGATGCAATGCTTGAAAGATGTCACGTATGTAAAGGAAAAGAACATAAGATTTATGATGAACTTATCGGTGAGTCCAAAGACACAAAAGATGCAGATCGTTTTGCAGAAGTAGAGAAGATCGAAGCAATGAGCCCGGAAGAAAAATTTGCATTCTTCCAGAGCCAGTTAAGCAAATGTATCCGCTGCAATGCCTGCCGTAATGTCTGTCCTGCATGCAGCTGCCGTAAATGTGTATTCGACAGCAATAAGTTTGACAGTGCGCAGAAAGCAAACGTGGACTCTTTCGAAGAGAAGATGTTCCATATCATCCGTGCATTCCATGTGGCAGGAAGATGTACAGACTGCGGCGAATGCAGCAGAGTATGTCCTCAGGGAATTCCGCTTCACCTGTTCAATCGTAAATTTATCAAAGATATTGATACATTCTATGGTGAATATCAGGCAGGAGAGGATTCAACATCCAAGGGACCTCTTACAAACTTTACATTTGAAGATGTTGAGCCGAGTATCGTGGCAGAAAGGGGATAATGTATGTATAAGATAGCAGCAGAGAATCTGCAGGCATTATTCCAGAAAATTGCCGCAGATCAGGATTTATATTTACCTGTCAAAGTCAGTGATCAGGTAAACTTCAGAGCATGGAGCCAGGACGCAGAAGTCTGTCTTGACACTTTAAAAACCGTAAAGTCACCAAAAGATGCTTTCTTTCCACAGAGTGAAAACCTTTATACCTGCGAAAAAGAAGGAAAGAACATTACCATCGAACCACAGGCATTACAGGAGAAAAACTTTGTTGTATTCGGTATGAAAGCCTGCGATGTACAGGGTGTAAAAGTTCTGGATAACGTATTTTTAAGTGATCCGGTAGATACCTTCTATGCAGCAAGAAGAGAGCATGGAACCATCGTTGCACTTGCATGTCATGAACCGGAAGAGAGCTGTTTCTGTAAGGTATTTGGCATTGACTGTGCAGATCCTGTTGCAGATGTTGCAGCATGGATGATCGAAGGCGAGCTTTACTGGAAACCTCTTACAGAGAAGGGCGAAGCTCTTACAAAAGCAGTTGCAGAACTTCTTAACGATGCGGATGAAGCAAAGGTAGAAGAAGAGAAAACTGCAATCCGCGCCATCGTAGAAAAACTTCCTTATTCTAATCTTTCTCTGGAAGGATGGGGACAGGAAGATTACATGGACCGTTTTAACTCTCCTGTATGGGAAGAACTTTACAAACCATGTCTGGCATGTGGTACCTGTACATTCGTATGCCCTACCTGCCAGTGCTATGATATCAAAGATTATGACACAGGACACGGCGTACAGCGTTACCGCTGCTGGGATTCCTGTATGTACTCTGACTTTACAATGATGGCACACGGAAATAACCGTAACAGCCAGATGCAGCGTTTCCGTCAGAGATTCATGCATAAACTTGTTTACTATCCGGTAAACAACAATGGAATGTTCTCATGTGTAGGATGCGGCCGCTGCGTTGAGAAATGCCCATCATCCTTAAATATCGTAAAAGTCATCAAAGCTTTTGAAAATCAGGGAGGTGAAAAATAATGAGCGAATGTACCTGCCATAAAAACTACACATTAGACACACTGATCCCGAAGGTTGGTGTGATCACAGATATCCGTCAGGAGACACCGGATGTTAAAACATTCCGTGTAAACGCTCCTGAAGGAGGAAAACTTTTTGAACATATGCCTGGCCAGTGTGCAATGGTCTGCGCACCAGGTGTAAGTGAAGGTATGTTTTCCATTACTTCTTCACCTACAAATAAAGAATATCAGGAATTCAGTATCAAGAAGTGCGGTGCACTGACCGATTATCTCCACAGCCTTCAGGTTGGAGATGAGATCACAGTTCGTGGACCATACGGAAATCATTTCCCTGTAGAAGATAAATTAAAAGGTAAAAACCTTCTGTTTATCGCAGGTGGTATCGGACTTGCACCTCTTCGTTCTGTTATCAACTATGTACTGGATAACCGTGCAGATTACGGAACAGTAGATATCCTCTATGGTTCCCGTTCCGCAGATGACCTGGTACAGTTAAAAGAAATCCAGGAAGTCTGGATGAAAGCAGAGGGAGTTAATGTTTATCTGACAATCGACCGTGAACAGGAAGGCTGGGACGGACACGTTGGATTCGTTCCTTCTTATCTGAAAGAGATTGGATTCGATACAAACAAAACAGCACTTGTCTGCGGACCGCCGATCATGATCAAGTTCGTTCTTGCAGGACTGGAAGAACTGGGCTTCTCCAGAGAACAGGTTTACACAACTCTGGAGCTTCGTATGAAATGCGGTATCGGTAAATGCGGCCGTTGTAATATCGGTTCCAAATACGTCTGCAAAGACGGTCCGGTATTCAGATGCGACGAGATTGATGAATTACCTGCAGAATATTGATAAGCAATGAGCAGTGCAGAAAGTGATGTGAAGGAATGCGTCATGCTTGCATATAAGCATTCTTTCACAGAACATTCTGTAGGGCGAACGCCCTCAAGCGAGAAGTAGCGTAGCGGATTCGAGCTTGTATGTGCTGCTGACGACAGATGATATATATAGAAAGGACTGGTAATCTCAAATGGAAAAGAATATGGTAAACGTATATTTTTTCGGTAAGAAATACAGCGTACCTGCAGAACTTACAATTATGACTGCCATGGAATATGCCGGTTATACATTAAAGAGAGGATGCGGCTGCAGACACGGATTCTGCGGAGCCTGCGCAACAATCTACAGAATCAAAGGTGAAAACGAGCTGAAAACATGTCTTGCCTGTCAGACACAGGTACAGGAAGGAATGTATGTAGCAAGCATCCCGTTCTTCCCTACAGATAAGAGACTCTACAACATCGAAGACCTGAAACCGAATCAGCAGGTAATGATGGAACTCTATCCGGAAATCTACAGCTGTATCGGATGTAATGCCTGTACAAAAGCATGTACTCAGGACTTAAATGTAATGCAGTACATCGCATATGCACAGAGAGGCGAACTTGAAAAATGTGCAGAGGAATCCTTCGACTGCGTAAGCTGCGGATGCTGTTCTGTAAGATGTCCGGCCGGTATTTCCCATCCGATGGTAGGTCTTCTGGCAAGACGTCTCACAGGTAAATATATCGCGCCTAAGAGCGAACATCTGGAGAAACGTGTAGAAGAAATCCACGAAGGTAAATATGATGATCTGATCGAGCAGATCATGCAGAAACCAATCACAGACATGCAGGAACTTTACAACAACAGAGAAATTGAGAAATAGGGAGGGCGTAAAACATGTATGCACCATATCCAGAAAATATGATGGAATCCATCAAAAAGGTAGAGGCTACAAGAGCACAGCGTATGGCAACAGAGCCAAGACGTCTGACAGCTGAAGAGAAAGACGCTCTTCTTGAGAAATTCCATCCGGATTATAATCCAGACGCGTTTGCAGAAATCAAAGTAGGACCGAACAAAGGACAGAAAGCTCCTCTGGAACTGGCAGAAATGCTTCATTCAACAAGCCGTCTGATCAACGAAAAAATTGACCTTACAAAAATTGATTATGATGTAGATGTACTTGTAATCGGCGGCGGCGGTGCAGGTTCTTCCTGTGCAATCGAAGCACATAATGCAGGTGCTGACGTTATGATCGTTACAAAGCTTCGTATCGGTGATGCCAATACAATGATGGCTGAAGGTGGTATCCAGGCAGCTGACAAAGAGAACGATTCTCCTGTACAGCATTATCTGGATTGCTTCGGTGGCGGACATTTTGCTGCAAAACCGGAACTGGTAAAGAGACTGGTAATGGAAGCTCCGGATGCCATCAAATGGCTCAATGACCTTGGTGTTGAATTTGATAAAGCAGAAGACGGAACCATGGTTACCACACACGGCGGCGGTACTTCCAGAAAGAGAATGCATGCTGCAAAGGATTATTCTGGATCTGAGATCATGCGTACCATCAGAGATGAAGTTCTGAATCTTAAGATTCCGGTAGTTGAATTTACTTCAGCTGTTGAACTTCTGAAAGATGAAAAAGGACAGGTTGCAGGTGCAGTTCTTCTTAACATGGAAACAGGAGATTATTCTGTTGCAAGAGCCAAAACTGTTGTAATCGCAACAGGTGGTGCAGGAAGAATGCATTATCAGGGATTCCCGACATCTAACCATTATGGCGCAACTGCAGACGGACTTGTACTTGGATATAGAGCTGGTGCTTCCCTTCTTTATCAGGATTCTATCCAGTACCATCCAACAGGAGCAATCTATCCATCACAGATCATGGGTGCTCTGGTAACAGAAAAAGTTCGTTCCGTTGGTGCACAGCTTGTAAATGCAAACGGAGAAGCTTATATTCATCCGCTTGAAACCCGTGACGTAAATGCTTCCGGTGTTATCCGTGAATGCGAAGAAGGCCGTGGCGTAGAAGTTCCAGGCGGACTGAAAGGTGTATGGCTTGACACTCCGATGATCGAAATCCTCGGTGGCGAAGGAACCATCGAAAAGAGAATCCCGGCTATGTTCCGTATGTACATGAACTACGGCATTGATATGAGAAAAGTTCCTATCGTTATTTATCCGACACTTCACTACCAGAACGGTGGTCTTGAGATTAACGGAGACGGATTCACAAAAGAAATTCCAAACCTGTTAGTTGCAGGAGAAGCCGCAGGTGGAATCCACGGAAGAAACAGACTGATGGGTAACTCTCTTCTGGATGTAATCGTATTTGGAAGAAATGCCGGTAAAAAAGCAGCTGCAAAATGCAAGAACGTAGAGCTTGGTGAAATGAACCTCGACCATATTTACAAATACGCAGAAGAACTGGATAAAGCAGGCGTACATACTGATAAGGTATCTCCATTACTGCTTCCAAAATACGCTCGTCACGAACAGCGCTAATAAGATACTCAGAATGTAAAAAAGAGCTCCCGGTATCGATAAGGGATTACCGGTACCGGGAGCCTTTGATATAATGCAAAAGGGATATGTCACCTCCCGGTGAATATCCCCAAATGAAAGAAGGGAGCTTACCAGAATGCGTGAAGTAGAAGTAAGCAGACTTACAGATGTCATCGAAAAACTCTGTATCGAAGCAAATGAACATCTTCCGGAAGACGTAAAATGTGCGATCAAAACATGCCGCGCATGCGAAGACGGAGAGATTGCCAAGGGTATCCTTGACAATATTATTGAGAATTTTGATATTGCAGATAACGAGAACGTGCCGATCTGCCAGGATACAGGAATGGCATGTGTATTCCTTGAAATAGGACAGGATGTACATTTTGTTGGCGGAGATCTCACCGATGCGATCAATGAAGGTGTACGCCGCGGATACGACAAAGGATATTTAAGAAAATCTGTAGTAAAAGACCCGGTACGCCGTGGAAACACAGGGGACAATACACCGGCTATGATCTACACAGAAATCGTTCCTGGCGATAAAGTTAAGATCACAGTAGGACCGAAAGGTTTCGGAAGTGAGAACATGAGCCAGATCCGTATGTTCAAACCATCTGCAGGATTACAGGGAATCAAGGATTTCATCCTTGAAGTAGTAGAGACCGCAGGTCCCAACCCATGTCCGCCAATGGTAGTCGGAGTTGGTATCGGAGGAACCTTTGATAAATGTGCACTTCTTGCAAAGAAAGCACTGATGAGACCTCTGGATACTCAGAACCCGGATCCGTTCTATGCTGATCTTGAGAAAGAAATGCTGGAAAAAGTAAACAAGCTTGGAATCGGACCTCAGGGATTTGGCGGAAAGACAACAGCCATCGGCCTGAATATCGAAACAATGCCGACTCATATTGCAGGTATGCCATGTGCAGTTAATATCAACTGCCATGTAACCCGCCATAAATCGGAGGTGATCTGAGATGGAAAGAAAGAAAATTACACTTCCACTTACTAGAGAGCTGGCAAGAACTCTCCATGCAGGTGATCAGGTATTATTAACAGGTACTATTTATACATCACGTGATGCAGGACACAAGAGAATGTGTGAGGCCCTTGCAAAAGGGGAAAAAATTCCATTTGATCCTACAGATGCAACCATCTACTATGTAGGACCAACTCCTGCAAAACCAGGCGCAGTCATCGGCTCCGCAGGCCCTACAACCAGCGGACGTATGGATGCCTATGCACCCACAATGATGTCTGTGGGAGCAAGAGGAATGATCGGAAAAGGTGCCCGCCTTCCGGAAGTAGTAGACGCCATGAAGAAATATGATGGTGTATACTTCGGAGCTATCGGCGGTGCAGGTGCGCTTCTTGCAAAATGCATCAAAAAGGCCGAACTGATCGCCTATGAAGATCTGGGAGCAGAAGCACTTCGTAAATTGTATGTAGAGGATATGCCTCTTGTAGTCATCATTGACTCAGAAGGTAATAATCTGTACGAGATGGGAAAAGCAGAATATCTCAAAGAACACGGAGATAAGTAATTCTGCAGATACATAAAAAAATAACTTCCATATGCTGTAGACATACAGTATATGGAAGTTGCTTTATATAGCCAAAATTATATATATATTGTATCCAATATATAAAAATCATATATACAATAATATGAATTATATCTTTTACATTTGACCTATAAACGTATAACATGATAATCAGGGTCAAAAAGGGACCCGCCAAACATGGGAAAGCAGCGATTTACGCAGTAAAGCAGCGGATTTCGAATGTTTGAAAATAAACGGTAAAAGAATAAAGGCAGTTATCCGTACAGGAGATAACTGCAAATAAACTTGAACGGGGAAAATCATGAAAGATCATAATCAACACGAAATACAAATGTCGGAAGCCTTTTTAAACAGTGCATTCCTGGCACTGTCAGGAGGTTTTCAGGATGCTTACACCTATAATGCAAGAAACGAAGTATTCTGTAATGCACAGACAGGAAACGTCGTTCTTATGAGCCAGCACTTTATGGCAGGAGAACTGACAGCAGGACTGGGATACTTCTTTCCTATTATTTTCTTTGCACTGGGCGTATGGGTTGCGGAGAAAATACAGGCAAATTATAAATATGCGCAGAAGCTCCACTGGCGGCAGGGTGTTCTGCTGGCAGAAATCCTGATCTTATTTACAGTAGGTTTCCTGCCAACCGAATACAATATGCTGGCAAATGCCATGGCATCTTTCGCCTGTGCAATGCAGGTACAGTCCTTCCGCAAGGTAAACGGATATTCCTATGCAAGTACTATGTGTATCGGTAATTTGCGCAGTGGTACAGCTGCGTTGTCAGTTTATTTTCGTGAAAAAAAATCAAAACAGCTAAAACAGGCGATGTATTATTTTGGAATCATCCTTATGTTTGCCTTGGGTGCCGGCATTGGTGGAAATCTGTCCATACGCTATGGAATCAGAATGATCTGGGTTTCCTGTGGATTCCTTATGATCAGCTTTCTGTTGATGTTTATAGAAAAATATAAGCATTTCCATGAGGAACATGAAATTAAATAATGCAGCCATTTCCAGAAAGGTCATTGAGAAGAAGATAATATTCTTTTCAATGATCTTTTTTTGTTTTGATATTGCTATTAAATTAACAACCCTGTTAAAGAAATTGCTTTTCATTTATATACATTTATGAATACTATACATCTATAACAAATTGTTATAAATTAATTTCAGAAAATTTCAAAAATGATATTGTGCAAAACAACTATATAATGTATAATATCAACAGCACATATGTTGAAAATAACTAAAGCTGCGTGGGAATCGATATATCGGTACTATATTAAAACCGATGTATCAAAATTACTATTTAAGGAGGGAACCGAATGTTAGACCAGTCTTATTACAGAAAAGCGGATGAGATCATCGAGCACTACGGACGTACAGCAGCATCGCTGATTCCGATCATGCAGGATATTCAGGCGGAATATCGTTACCTGCCGGGAGAATTGCTGACTTATGTAGCGAAAGAAATCGGAGTAAAAGAAGCCAAGGCCTACAGTGTAGCCACATTCTATGAGAATTTTTCTTTTGAGCCGAAAGGGAAATATGTCATTAAAGTGTGTGACGGAACAGCCTGTCATGTGAGAAAATCCATGCCTGTAAAAGAGGCTTTGATGAAGGAACTTGGACTGAGCAACAAGAAACACACTACAGATGACATGCTTTTTACCGTAGAAACAGTATCCTGTCTGGGTGCATGTGGACTTGCCCCCACACTGACTGTCAATGATGAAGTACATCCGAAGATGACTCCTGAGAAAGCTGTAGAACTTTTGAATAAACTGAGAGGAGAGTGCGTATGAGTATTAAGAGTAAAGAAGACCTGTTAAATAAGCAGGCTGAAGTAAATGAGCAGATTAAATCTTATACCTGCCGCGTTCTTGTCTGTTCAGGTACCGGATGTATCGCATCCGGAGCGCAGAAGATTTATGAAGAGATGTCAGTACTCTGTGAGAGAATTGATGGAGTAACAGTTGAAATGCAGAAGGATGTGCCTCATGTAGGCGTGATCAAGACAGGGTGCCAGGGCTTATGTGAACTTGGACCTCTGATGAGAATTGAACCATATGATTATCAGTATGTTCACGTACAGCCGGAAGACTGTAAGGAAATTGTGGAGAGAACTATATTGGAAGGGAAACCTGTAGAGAGACTGTTTTATCGTGATAATAATACAGTCTGTCCACATCCTGATGATATTCCTTTCTTAAATCAACAAACACGTATCGTTCTTGAAAACTGCGGAAAAATCGATGCGGAATCTATCGAAGAGTATATTGCTGTGGGAGGCTATCAGGCACTTGCAAAAGTGATGGGAAGCATGTCCCCGCAGGAAGTTATTGATGAAGTAACTAAATCCGGGCTTCGCGGTCGTGGCGGTGCAGGATTCCCGGCAGGCAAGAAATGGTCTCAGGTTGCACGCCAGGCAGAGAAAACCCGCTATGTTGTATGTAATGGTGATGAGGGTGATCCCGGTGCATTTATGGATGGTTCCGTCATGGAAGGTGATCCATATAAGATGATCGAAGGTATGACTATTGCAGCCTACGCAGTCGGTGCGGAGAATGGATATATTTATGTTCGTGCAGAGTATCCTCTTTCGGTAAAGAGACTTAGGATGGCGATTGAACAGGCAGAAAAATATGGCCTGTTAGGTGATAATATTTTAAATTCCGGTGTAAACTTCCATTTACATATCAACAGAGGTGCCGGAGCTTTCGTATGTGGAGAAGGTTCGGCACTTACCGCATCTATCGAGGGTAACAGAGGTATGCCTCGTGTAAAACCGCCCCGTACAGTAGAGAAAGGTCTGTGGGGTAAGCCTACAGTTCTTAATAATGTAGAAACCTATGCTAATGTACCGAAGATTATTCTTCAGGGAGCAGACTGGTTCCGCACCATCGGTACAGAGGGAAGCCCCGGAACTAAAACCTTCTCACTGACCGGTTCTATCGAGAATACCGGCCTGATAGAGGTTCCTATGGGAACCACACTCCGCCACATTATCTATGATATCGGTGGTGGCTTAAAGAGTGGCGCCGCATTTAAAGGTGTCCAGATCGGCGGTCCGTCCGGCGGATGTCTGATCCTTGACCAGCTGGATGCACCTCTTGATTTTGATTCTGTCAAAAAATTAGATGCGATTATGGGATCTGGTGGTCTGGTAGTTATGGACGAGAATACCTGTATGGTTGAGGTTGCCAGATTCTTTATGAACTTCACCCAGCGTGAGAGCTGCGGTAAATGTGTACCGTGCCGTGAGGGTACCAAACGTATGCTGGAGATCCTGGAGAGGATCGTAGATGGCAAGGGTGAGATGTCCGATCTGGATGAGCTGGAAGAGCTTGCAAATATGGTTCAGAACATGGCTCTGTGCGGACTTGGCAAGAGTGCACCTCTTCCTGTTATCAGTACTCTCAAACGCTTCCGCAATGAATATGAGGAACATATCCGCGATAAGAAATGCCGTGCAAAAGTATGTACTGCTCTTCGTCAGTTCCACATCAACCCTGAGTTCTGTATCGGCTGCGGTAAATGTGCAAAGAACTGTCCGGCAGGTGCGATCTCAGGTAAGATCAAACATCCATATCACATTGATAACGACATCTGTATCAAATGCGGTGCATGTAAGGACAACTGTAACTTTGATGCAGTATATGTGGAAGCATAGAAGGGAGGATACACTATGGGCCATATGATAATTGACGGTAGAAAGGTAGAATTTACCGATGAAAAAAATGTCCTGTCTGTCATCCGCAAGGCAGGGATCAATATTCCGACACTGTGCTACCACTCAGAGGTATCCACTTTTGGTGCCTGTCGTTTATGTACAGTTGAAGACGAGAGGGGAAAAACATTTGCCTCATGTTCTGAACAGCCAAGAGATGGAATGGTGATCTATACCAATTCCGGAAGAGTCAAGAAATACAGAAAACTAATTGTAGAATTATTGCTTGCAGCACATTGTCGTGACTGTACAACCTGTGTTAAGAGTGGTGAGTGTGTCCTTCAGGAACTGGCACACAGGCTGGGCGTACAGACAATCCGTTTCAAAAATACCAGGGAATATCATGAGTTGGATACAAGTTCTCCTTCTCTGGTTCGTGATCCAAACAAATGTATTCTGTGTGGTAACTGCGTACGTGCCTGCGAAGAACTTCAGGGAATCGGAGCTTTAGGATTTGCATTCCGGGGAACTGAGGCCATGGTAATGCCTGCATTTAACAAAAAAATCGCAGAGACAGAATGTGTAAACTGCGGTCAGTGTCGTGTATATTGCCCAACAGGTGCGATTGCGATCAAGACACATATGGACGAGGCATGGGAAGCACTTGCTGATCCGAATATACGTGTAGTTGCTCAGATTGCTCCTGCAGTACGTGTCGCAGTAGGTGATCATTATGGACTGACCAAAGGCAAGAGTGTTATGGGTAAGATTGTCAATGCTCTCCACAGAATGGGATTCGATGAAGTTTATGATACTTCATTCAGTGCTGACCTTACTATTATGGAAGAGAGTGCCGAGTTCCTTGACAGAATTAAGAAGGGTGAGAAACTTCCGCTTCTTACTTCCTGCTGTCCTGCATGGGTGAAGTTTATCACAGACCAGTACAAGGAGTATATTCCTAATCTTTCTACCTGCCGTTCTCCACAGGGAATGCTCTCAGCAGTAATCAAAGAGTACTTCCGCGATCCGGAACATGCCGGCGGCAAGAAAACAGTTATGATTTCTATTATGCCATGTACAGCCAAGAAGGCAGAAGCAGTTCGTCCGAACAGCTTCACAGACGGTGAACAGGATACAGATATCGTTATTACAACTACAGAGCTGCTCCGCATGATCGATAACTTTGGTCTTGACTTTGCAACTCTTGATCCGGAAGCCTGTGATATGCCGTTTGGCTTCGGCTCCGGTGGTGGTGTTATCTTCGGTGTTACAGGAGGTGTTACAGAAGCAGTTCTCCGCCGCCTGACTCCGGATCACAGCAAAGAAACCATGCATGAGATCGCAGAATGCGGTGTTCGTGGAGATGAGGGAATCAAGGAATTTACAGTTCCTTATGAAGGAATGAACCTTAATATCTGTGTTGCCAGCGGCCTTGCAAATGCAAGAACCGTTATGGAACAGGTTAAGAATGGTGAGAAAGAATATCATCTGATCGAGATCATGGCATGCCGCCGCGGATGTATCATGGGTGGCGGACAGCCGACAAGATCCGGCGACAGAACCAAAGCTCTGAGAGCTAAGGGCCTGTATAATGCAGATAATACAACTATCATTAAGAAATCCGATGAAAACCCGTTAGTTCTGGAACTTTACAACGGACTTCTGAAAGGCAAAGAGCATCATCTGCTTCACAATGATTCCTATTAAGGAACATCTGTGATACCTGACAGTAACAATATGTCCAAATGATAAATAGAATATTTTAAAGCTTCCTTGCATATTTTATAACAATACATGAAGGTTATGTGTAAATATGCAAGGGGGCTATTTTTATGGAAAATTTTCAGGTGTATCGTGATATCCAGGCCCGTACAGGGGGAGATATATACATAGGGGTCGTAGGACCTGTCCGCACAGGAAAATCTACATTTATCCGCAGATTCATGGAACTTGTTGCATTGCCGCAGATGTCAGATACAAAGCAGGCAGAGATCAGAGATCAGCTTCCTTTAAGCGGATCAGGCAAAATCATTACCACAGCAGAAACAAAATTTATTCCCAAAGAAGCAGTTCCCATCACTCTCGGAGAAGATCAGCAGGTAAAGATCCGCCTGATCGACAGTGTGGGTTTTCTGGTAAAGGGTGCATCCGGGCAGACGGAGGACGGGAAAGAACGAATGGTAAAAACTCCCTGGTTTGAGCAGGCAATCCCATTTCGCGAGGCCGCACGCATCGGAACACAGAAAGTAATTCAGGAGCATTCCACAATAGGTATTGTGGTCACAACTGACGGAAGTTTCGGTGAACTTCCCAGAGACAATTTTCCGGAGGCAGAAGAGAAGACTATTCAGGAACTGAAAAAACAGCAGAAACCATTTATCGTGCTGGTAAATTCGCAGATGCCATATAAAGATGCGGCTCTGAAAACAGCGGAAGAAATCCAACAGAAATATAAGGTAACTGCTCTGACAGTAAACTGTGACCAATTGAGAAAAGAAGATATTGCCAGGATTCTGGAGAAGGTTTTATATGAATTTCCTGTCAGTCAGATTCAGTTTTTTATTCCGCGCTGGGTAGAAATGCTTCCCCTGGAGCATGAATTAAAACAGCAGATCCTTTCACAGATCAGGGATAAAATGAAAAGTATGCAGCATATACGTGATATCACAAAGGAATCTGTAAAATTATCCGGACCTTATGTACAGGATTCCCTTCTGGAAGATGTAGGCTTATCCGATGGAACAGTAAAGATAAGAATACGCATAAAGGAAGAATATTATTACAGGATGCTCAGTCAGATGAGTGGAATCGAAATGGAGAGTGAATATGAACTGATCCATACAATGCAGGAACTGGTACATATGAAAGAGGAATATGTAAAAGTGCAGGCTGCACTGGAAGCAGTGCGTGGAACCGGTTATGGTGTGGTTGTCCCGAATCTGGATGAGATTGAGATCGCACAGCCTGAAGTGATCCGACAGGGAAATAAATATGGAGTAAAGATAAAATCAAAGAGTCCGTCTATCCATATGATAAAGGCAAATATAGAAACTGAAATTGCTCCCATAGTAGGAACAGAACAGCAGGCAAAGGATCTGATCCAGTATATTGACGAAGGCAGCCAGAGGGGGGAGAGTATCTGGGAGACTAATATTTTCGGTAAATCCATTGAGCAGCTGGTACAGGATGGCATCCGAAGCAAGATTGCAGCTATCAGCGAAGAAAGTCAGGTAAAGCTTCAGGATACCATGCAGAAAATTGTCAATGACAGTAAGGGCGGGCTGGTGTGTATCATCATATAGCTGCCGTATAATATGATGCCTTTAAATTTTGCTTTTAGCCGAATTGTGAAACAGTTATTCAGTTACAGGCAACGGAGAGCTCAGGTTACTGCGTCAATTACCGGTTCGTCAGTTTTTTTACTGTCAGTACTTTTTTCCCCTTCAATAACGACTTTATTAGGGAGGCATACGATGGTGCCTCCTTTTTCATCGATTGCCTTCTGTTTCATACACAGATGATCGGGGCATTGTGCAGAGATCATACGTGCCTGACCGTCTTTGATCTCACAGACATTTGTATCGTTGATTTTAATCGTCTGATCCTTTTCCAGAGAATAAGTTCCATATTCTTTTCCGTCTACAGTAATGCGGATGGAACCATGACTGCCCTTATTTATAAGAGACATTCCTCCCCACATCGCCAGTGCAAGAATAAGAATACCACCTATAAAAATAAATTCTTTTTTCTTCAAAATATTGTACTCCATCTTTCTATAATAGCAGTAACGTTTCGTTTTGTCTGCATCATAACATGAATAAAAAAGAATAGCAACCTTTAGATGTTTGTGGTATGGTTATAATAATGAAAGAGAACGGAGGAAATCTTTTATGGGAAAATATATTATGGCACTGGATGCCGGGACGACCAGCAACCGCTGTATCCTGTTTAATGAAAAGGGAGAACGTTTAAGTGTTGCACAGAGAGAATTTACCCAGTATTTCCCGAAACCGGGCTGGGTAGAACATGATGCAGATGAGATATGGGCCAGTATGCTGGGTGTGGCAGTAGAGGCAATGACCAAGATCGGAGCAGATGCTTCAAAGATCGCTGCGATCGGAATCACAAACCAGAGAGAAACTGCAATCGTATGGGATAAAAATACCGGCGTACCTGTCTATCATGCGATCGTATGGCAGTGCCGCAGAACATCGGAATACTGCGACTCGCTGAAAGCCAGAGGACTGACTGAGAAATTCAGGGAGAAAACAGGGCTTGTGATCGATGCTTATTTCTCTGCAACAAAAATAAAGTGGATTCTGGACAATGTAGAAGGAGCCAGAGAGAAAGCGCAGAAAGGGCAGCTTTTGTTTGGAACTGTGGAAACCTGGCTGATCTGGAAACTGACAAAGGGCAGAGTCCATGTTACAGATTATTCCAATGCATCCAGAACCATGCTTTTTAATATCAATACTTTACAGTGGGATCAGGAAATTCTGAATGAACTTGACATTCCAAAGTCCATGCTTCCCAAACCAATGCCATCCAGCTGTATTTATGGAAAAGCAGATCCGGCAGTCCTTGGCGGTGCTATCCCTATTGCAGGTGCAGCAGGTGATCAGCAGGCTGCTTTGTTTGGCCAGACCTGCTTTAATGCCGGAGAAGCAAAAAATACTTATGGCACAGGATGTTTTCTTCTGATGAATACAGGAGAGAAACCTGTCTTTTCAAAGAACGGACTGGTTACTACGATTGCGTGGGGATTGGACGGAAAGGTAACCTATGCACTGGAAGGATCAATTTTTGTTGCAGGTGCAGCTATCCAGTGGCTGCGAGATGAATTAAAGGTAATTGATTCCTCTGAAGATTCCGAGTATATGGCAAATAAAGTATCAGATACACATGGATGTTATGTTGTGCCGGCCTTTACAGGACTGGGAGCTCCCCACTGGGATCAGTATGCGAGAGGTACGATCGTAGGAATTACCCGCGGTGTGAACAAATATCACATTATCCGCGCAACGCTGGAATCTATTGCCTATCAGGTAAATGACGTACTAAATGCCATGAAAGCAGATTCAGGCATTAATCTGGCAGCATTAAAAGTTGATGGCGGAGCCAGTGCCAACAATTTCCTGATGCAGACACAGGCAGATATTATCAATGCACCGGTCAACCGTCCATGCTGTGTTGAGACAACTGCAATGGGGGCTGCTTATCTGGCAGGTCTGGCAGTAGGCTACTGGAGCAGTAAAGAAGAAGTGCGCCACAATTGGTCCATTGACCAGAAATTCTACCCGTCTATCACTGAAGAAACAAGAGAGCAAAAGATCAAAGGATGGAATAAGGCTGTGAAATATTCTTACGGATGGGCGAAGGACGAATAAAGCCGTTTCGTGATATGAAGTGAGAATTAACAGTTGCTTACATTTTATCAGCAAAGCTAAATAAAATTCAGTGTATTGACAATCTTACAGAGATAGTGGTACGGTAATACAGTAATTTCGGCAAAGGCCGATGATTTTGGAGTTTTACAAATTACATAACGAATATTGAGGTGCGAAAAAATGCAGGAAATGAAACCAATCAAAGAAGGTAAAGTACGTGAGATTTATGACAACGGTGACAGCCTGATCATGGTTGCGACAGACCGCATCAGCTGCTTTGATGTTATCCTGAACAATCAGGTAACCAAGAAGGGAACTGTACTGACTCAGATGTCCAAGTTCTGGTTTGACATGACAGAAGACATTCTGCCGAACCACATGATTTCTGTAGATGTAAAAGACATGCCTGAATTTTTCCAGCAGGAGAAATTTGACGGAAACAGCATGATGTGCCGTAAGCTTGAAATGCTGCCTATCGAGTGTATTGTTCGTGGATATATTACAGGAAGCGGCTGGGAAAGCTACAAGAAGACAGGTAAAGTCTGCGGCATTGAATTACCGGAAGGACTGAAGGAATCTGACAAGCTTCCTGAGCCAATTTATACTCCGTCCACAAAGGCTGAGATTGGCGATCATGACGAAAATATCTCCTATGAGCAGAGCATCGCTCACCTTGAGAAATATTTCCCGGGCAGAGGAGAGGAACTAGCTGCAAAACTTCGTGATAATACAATTGCACTTTATAAGAAATGTGCGGAATATGCATTAAGCAAAGGAATCATTATCGCAGATACCAAATTCGAATTTGGTCTGGATAAAGACGGAAACATGGTGATCGGTGATGAGATGCTCACACCGGACAGCTCCCGTTTCTGGCCTGCTGAAGGATATGAACCGGGACATGGCCAGCCATCCTTTGACAAACAGTTTGCACGTGACTGGCTGAAAGCAAATCCGGACAATGACTGGACACTTCCGCAGGATATTGTAGATAAGACAATCGGAAAATATCTTCAGGGTTATGAAATGCTTACAGGTAAGAAATTATAATAATTCAGAGATATAGCAGATACTGCTGTTCGAAACATTGATAAAAGTTCGGACAGCAGTATTTTTTGATAAAATGCCACAAAAGTGTGGAAATCAGATGAATTTTTTGTTACACTAAAGTGAAGAAGGTAATGGTAATGGAAGAGACAGGATTGTAGTCATGGTGTGTAGTTATATTTTTGTTTCTGAGATTATGAAAATGTGTAAGGAGAAAAAGGTTTATGAAAACATTGAAAAAGTTGCTTTTTATCATAATGGCAGTTGCTGTTTTAGCTATGCCGGTATTTGGTGTACAGGCTGCGGAAAGTGATATTCCTGTTACAGAGCAGCCCGGAGTATCCCCGACGCCATCTCCGGTTCCCATAAGAGAACTGGTTACAAAGGGAAACAAGATTTACTATTATTATAAGGGAAAAATGGTTAAGAACAAATGGAAGAGATATAATGGCTATAAGTATTATTTTGGCGCAAATGGAAATGCTGTGCGGGGAGGACAGCGTATCAACAATGTAGTTTATGTTTTTGATGAGAAAGGACGTTTATTTGAGAATAAACAGAATAAAATTGTAAAATCCGGATCCAATATTTATCATATAAGGACAGAACACGGCCGTGCCAGCATTGGATATTTTATCTATAAGAATAATCTGTATTATGCGGATCCAAAAGGAAGGCTGTATCAGAAGAAATCCAGACAGAACGGCCAGCTTTATTTTACCAATTCCGGTGCTGCAAGAAAAGATTATAATGCTCTGCTGAAAATGCGTGTGATGCAGATTGTATCGTCAATCACAAATTCAGGTATGAGTCAGAGCCAGAAGCTTTATGCATGTTGGAAATATGTTGTTTACGGAGGATTTTACTATGGTGGTCCGGATCCTAACATTTACCAGAGTGGCTGGGCGCGCAGTGAGGCATTGAGGATGTTTCGTACAGGATATGGCAACTGTTATGGATTTTCCTGTATTTTTGCTGCTCTTGCAAGAGAAATAGGATATACACCGTATATGATCTGTGGCCGGGTACCGGGAAGCAGAGATGGAGCGGCAGATGGCTTCACCCGTCATTGCTGGGTAAAGATCAATGGTCTTTATTATGATCCGGAAGCACAGTATGCCGGTTGGATGACAGGGGTTTATGGTTATGATTATTACCCGATCAGTCACCAGATCCAGAGAGTTGTTAACTTTTGTAAATTCTAATGTGCCGATAAGTTGATTAATTATATGAGAGGTGTTTCTATGGAAAGCAGAATTGCAGTGATCAGTATTATAGTAGAGAATTCAGATTCTGTAGAATGTCTGAATAGGATTCTTCATGAATTTGGCATTTATATCATCGGCAGAATGGGGATTCCTTATAGGCAGAGAGGGATAAGCATTATCAGTGTGGCAATAGATGCACCTCTGGATATAATCAATGCACTGACCGGAAAAATTGGCCGGCTGGCAGGGGTTTCAGCAAAAACAGTCTATTCGAAAGCTTAGAGGAAATGAAAATATATGGCATCAGCAGAGTTGCAGATACCTGAACACATTCAGGAGACACAGAATATTACCAGAGAAGAACTGGAAATGATTTTACATACACAGAATCCACTGGTAACGGAAGAACTACGAAGAAGAGCACAACAGACCGCAAAAGCAATTTATGGAAATAAAATTTATGTCCGTGGTCTGATCGAATTTACAAATTACTGCAAGAACAATTGTTATTATTGTGGTATACGCTGTTCAAATACGGATGCAGACAGATACCGGCTTTCTTTGGAACAGATTTTGTCCTGCTGTGAAACAGGATGGAATCTTGGTTTTCGGACTTTTGTTCTGCAGGGCGGAGAAGATCCGCATTTCACAGATGAACATATTTGTCAGATTGTCCGCACGATTAAAGAAATATACCCTGACTGTGCAGTGACTCTTTCTATTGGAGAAAAGAGTGAAGAAAGCTATCAGGCATATTTTAATGCAGGCGCTGACAGATATCTCTTGCGTCATGAGACAGCAGATGAAGATCATTACAGAAAACTTCACCCGGAACAGATGTCCCTGGTTTTCAGAAAAAATTGTCTGAAAAACCTGAAGAAAATAGGATATCAAACCGGATGTGGATTCATGGTAGGATCTCCGGGACAAACCGCAGATACACTTTACCGCGATCTTTTATTTATTAAGGAATTAAAGCCTGAAATGATAGGAATTGGACCGTTTATTCCTCACAAAGACACCCCGTTTGCTAAAGAATTACCCGGAACTCTGGAGCAGACTCTGCGATTATTGTCAATTATCCGCCTGATCCACCCACACGCGCTTCTTCCGGCAACAACAGCCCTTGGAACCATAGACCCCAAGGGCAGAGAGAAGGGAATTTTGGCAGGGGCCAATGTAGTAATGCCCAATTTATCACCGGTCAATGTCCGGGATAAGTATACCCTTTATGATAATAAGATCTGTACAGGTGATGAAGCTGCTGAATGCAAAGCCTGTATGGCAGCACGTATGAAGAGCATTGGTTATGAAGTAGTGACAGACAGAGGCGATTATAAAGCATGACTGCAGTTCACTCCTGAATAACTTAAGCATCCGCGATAAGCGGAACATAAAACTGAATATAGAAAAAACTAATCGGAAAGCGGCAGATAAGGAAGCCCCTGACCGAAAAGAAAGGAAACAAATCTATGTATAATCCAAAATCATTAAAAGCAGAGGAATTTATTTCCGACGAAGAGATCAGAGAAACCCTTGCATATGCAGATGCAAACAAAGAAAATGTGGCGCTGATCGACCAGATCCTTGCGAAGGCAAAAGAATGTAAAGGACTTACCCACAGAGAAGCCTCTGTCCTTCTTGCCTGTCCCATTCCTGAGAAGATTCAGAAGATGTATGATCTGGCAGCGGAGATCAAGAAAGAATTCTACGGAAACAGAATCGTTCTGTTTGCCCCTCTGTATCTTTCCAACTATTGCGTAAACGGCTGTGTGTACTGTCCGTATCATAAGAAAAATCAGCATATTGCCCGCAAAAAACTTACTCAGGAAGAAATTGTAAAAGAAGTAACTGCCCTTCAGGATATGGGACATAAACGTCTTGCTATTGAAGCCGGAGAGGATCCGATCAATAATCCCATTGAGTACATTCTGGAATGCATCCAGACAATCTACAGCATTAAACATAAGAATGGTGCCATTCGACGTGTCAATGTAAATATTGCTGCCACAACTGTGGAAAATTACAGGAAATTAAAAGATGCAGGAATCGGTACCTACATTCTTTTTCAGGAGACTTATCATAAAGAAAGTTACGAAACACTTCATCCAACAGGTCCGAAACATAACTATGCCTATCATACAGAAGCAATGGACCGCGCAATGGAAGGTGGCATTGATGATGTAGGACTGGGTGTATTATTTGGTCTTGAACTTTACAGATATGAGTTTGCCGGGCTTCTGATGCATGCGGAACATCTTGAGGCAGTTCATGGAGTAGGTCCTCATACTATCAGTGTGCCTCGTATCAAACATGCGGATGATATTGATCCTTCTGCTTTTGATAACAGTATCAGTGATGAAATTTTTGCCAAAATCTGTGCACTGATCCGGATTGCTGTGCCATATACGGGAATGATCATTTCCACAAGAGAAAGTAAAGCAGTTCGTGAAAAAGTACTTCCTCTGGGAGTTTCTCAGATCAGCGGTGCCTCCAGAACAAGTGTTGGCGGGTATGACGTTCCTGAAACAGAAGATGAAGTGACATCTGCACAATTTGACGTCAGTGACCAGAGATCTCTGGATGAAATCGTTAACTGGCTGATGGGTATGGGAGATATCCCAAGCTTCTGTACTGCCTGTTACAGAGCAGGAAGAACAGGTGACCGTTTTATGTCTTTGTGCAAAAGTAAACAGATTTCTAACTGCTGCCATCCCAATGCGCTGATGACATTGATGGAATATCTCCAGGATTATGCAAGCCCTGAGACGAAAAAAGTCGGACTGGAGCTGATTCAAAAAGAACTGGAAAATATCCCGGGCGAAAAGATAAGGAAACTCACAGAGGAACACCTTGCAGATATTGTAAACGGACAGAGAGATTTCCGATTCTGACATTCTCTGCACTTTTAACGATCAATAACAACACCTGAAAGAAGGGATTAATATGGCAGTGACATTGAACGAAACACCTTCCGGAAACCGTCTGCATATCGGAATCTTTGGCAAAACCAACAGTGGAAAATCCTCATTTATCAATACTTTTTCCGGGCAGAAAGTATCTATTGTTGCGGATGTTGCCGGAACTACCACAGATCCTGTATACAAATCAATGGAAATCTATCCTCTTGGTCCCTGTGTCCTCATCGATACGGCAGGATTTGATGATGAAGGAGAACTGGGTGCATTACGAATAGAAAAAACCAGTCTGGCTGCACAGAAAACTGAACTGGCGATCATCCTTTTCTGTGGGGATGAAATGGTACAGGAATTAAAATGGTATAACTATTTTAAGAAACGGCAGACACCGGTAATCCCGGTGCTTGGTAAAGCTGATCTATATACACAGGAACAAAAAGAATATCTGATTCAGATGATTCAGAAAAATACAGGAGAAACAGTCTGTCCTGTCAGTTCTGAAACGGGAGAGGGAATCCGGAAATTAAAAGAGCTTCTGACAGAAAAAATCCCGGAAGGCTACGGTAACAGAATGATCACCGGGAATCTGGTTTCCAAAGATGATCTGGTACTCCTTGTAATGCCACAGGATATCCAGGCACCAAAGGGACGGCTGATCCTGCCCCAGGTACAGACTCTACGAGAACTGCTGGATAAAAGATGTCTCATAATGAGTGTAACTACTGACCGGTATCCGGCTGCATTGCAGACTCTTTCCAGACCACCGAAGCTGATCATCACAGATTCTCAGGTGTTCCCATACATCTATGAGAACAAACCAAAAGAGAGCATGCTTACTTCCTTTTCTGTACTGTTTGCGGCATACAAGGGAGATCTTTCTTACTACATAGAGGGAGCAAAAGCAATTGACAGTCTGAAAGAAACTTCTCATGTACTGATTGCCGAATGCTGCACACATGCACCTCTGAAAGAGGATATTGGCAGAGTGAAAATTCCCCGGATGCTGAAAAAACGATTTGGAGAAAACCTGCAGGTAGAGCTGGTAAGCGGAACCGATTTTCCGGATGACCTTACCGGATATGATCTGATCATCCAGTGCGGAGCATGTATGTTTAACCGGAAATATGTGATGTACCGCATCGACAGGGCAAAGAAGCAACAGGTACCTGTGACCAATTACGGGATAACCATCGCACATCTTACCGGAATACTGGATCATGTGGCATTGCCGGAATGATGATTCCAATCCCGAAAAATAACAGATATTAACAAATACATAAAGACTGCTGTACAGTTAGATTACTGTATGGCAGTTTTATTGTTATATTACAGGAAATTAATCCTGCTAATCCTGCAAGCAGGATTTTTTTTTATAAATAATTGCTTCACAATTTGGATGAATTTCGCAAAATTTTCATGAAGATATTGACAAGCAGCCTATGTTAGTTTATACTAACTTACAGTTAGAGAAAGTTAACCATACCCAAAGTATTATCAATGCCCGATTATCAGGCAAGGGATAAATACTTTCCAATCCCCATATTAATATATCTAAAAGAACAAAAGGAGGATAATACATGAGTATTGTAATCGTAGGCGGACATGACAGAATGGTAGGACAGTATAAAAAAATCTGCAAATCTTATAAATGCAAATGTAAAGTATTTACACAGATGGAAGCCGACTTCGGAAAAAAGATAGGATGTCCGGATCTTCTGGTACTTTTTACAAATACTGTATCCCATAAGATGGTAAAATGCGCACTGGACGAGGTTGGCGCTTCTACAGATATTGTGCGCTGCCATACCAGCAGCGGAAATGCACTCAACGGTATTCTCGAAGCACGTTGCTGATAAATACTTTTCTTGTATATATTGCATAATATAGTGATAAATTAATGAAAAAAATTATTAATGTTTTAAACTGAAAAACTTTATCATTAAAAATTTCAATAAAGTTATTGACATCTAACCGAAATTAGAATACACTAACCACATGATAAAGATAATGTTTATCACTTATTAAATGCAAAGGAAGGGATGAAGAAATGCCGTTATCAATGGTAAATGCAGGTGAACCTTTTACAATCAAAAGGATCGGAGGCAAAGAAGAAGTGAAGAGACATCTTGAGGAGCTCGGCTTCGTAGTAGGAGGAGTTGTCACGGTTGTTTCTGAGATTAACGGAAGCCTGATCGTTAATGTTAAAGAATCCAGGGTTGCCATTGGAAAAGATATGGCAAGCAAAATTATGGTCTGAACCATAATTTCTTCCTGAAAGAAAAATAAAATTCCAGAGCGTATAGATTGTGGAAATGATTTTTCAGACACGCTCCGGGGAAAGAAGGGAAAGAAACTTGAAGACATTAAAAGAAGTTCATGTTGGAGAGACCGTTAAAGTCCAGAAACTTACCGGTGAAGGTCCGGTCAAGAGAAGAATCATGGATATGGGAATCACTAAAGGCGTGGAAATTTATGTAAGAAAAGTTGCACCTCTGGGAGATCCTGTAGAAGTAACTGTAAGAGGATATGAATTATCCTTACGTAAAGCAGATGCCGAAATGATTGTAGTGGAATAATTTTTTTGACATCATGTTAGGTCTTTCTAACAATTAGCCTTGTCTAATAGTTAACGAAAGTTAAGTATTAGTGATGACTAATAACTGTTGAGAATGATAAATGATATCAGCAGTAGAAAGATTGGATAAAGCGATCAAAATAAAAGTGATCAAGAAATCAGAGGAGAGAGATTATGTCAGTAAAAATTGCACTCGCAGGTAATCCGAACTGCGGTAAAACGACATTATTCAATGCACTGACCGGCTCAAATCAGTTTGTAGGTAACTGGCCAGGTGTAACTGTCGAGAAAAAAGAGGGTAAGCTGAAGGGACACAAGGATGTGGTCCTCACTGACTTACCTGGTATTTATTCTTTATCACCATATACACTTGAAGAGGTAGTTGCAAGAAATTACATTCTTCAGGAAAAACCGGATGCGATCATCAATATCGTTGATGGTACCAATATTGAACGTAACCTGTATCTTACAACACAGATTCTGGAACTTGGGATTCCGGTCATCATGGCAGTCAACATGATGGATATCGTTGAGAAAAACGGTGATACAATACATATTGATAAACTGAAAAAGAAACTTGGCTGTGAAGTTGTTACTATTTCTGCTCTGAAGGGAACTGGAATCACAGAAGCTGCAAACAAGGCAGTTTCCATTGCCCAGAGCCACCGGAAAGTAACACCTGTCCATGAATTCTGCGATAAAGCAGAAGAGATCATCGGAGCAGTTGAGAATAAACTGACCGGTGTGGTACCGGAAGAACAGAAGAGATTCTTCGCAATCAAGCTTCTTGAAAGAGATGACAAGATCATTGAGCAGATGAATACATCCGTAAATGTATCTGCCGAGATCAAAGAAATGGAAAATGAGTTTGACGACGATACAGAAAGTATTATCACAAATGAGAGATATGTTTATATTTCTTCTATCATTGGTCAGTGTGTGACTAAGGCAAGAAAAGATAAGCTTTCCACATCTGATAAGATCGACCGTATTGTTACCAACAGATGGCTGGCACTGCCGATCTTTGCAGTTGTAATGTTTATCGTATATTATGTATCTGTAACTACAGTTGGTGCTTTCGTAACTGACTGGACAAACGATGTTCTGTTTGGTGAGATCATTCCTCCGGCAATTGAATCAGGGCTGAATGCGATTGGCTGTGCAGCATGGTTACAGGGACTGATCCTTGATGGTATTGTAGCCGGTGTGGGAGCTGTTCTCGGTTTCGTACCTCAGATGCTTGTACTGTTTGCATTCCTTGCATTCCTTGAGTCCTGTGGTTACATGGCTCGTGTAGCATTCATCATGGACAGAATTTTCCGTAAATTCGGTCTTTCAGGTAAATCCTTCATTCCAATGCTTATCGGCAGTGGATGCGGTGTTCCAGGTGTTATGGCTTCCCGTACGATCGAGAATGACCGTGACAGAAAGATGACAATCATGACAACTACATTCGTTCCCTGCGGAGCTAAACTTCCGATCATTGCCATGATCGCAGGTGCATTCTTCGGAAACAGCGGATGGGTTGCAACAAGTTGTTACTTTGTCGGTATTGCAGCAATTATCTGCTCCGGTATCATCTTAAAGAAAACAAAAATGTTTGCCGGTGATCCGGCTCCGTTCGTTATGGAGCTTCCTGCATACCACTGGCCAACAGTCAGCAATATCTTAAGAAGTATGTGGGAAAGAGGCTGGTCCTTCATTAAGAAAGCCGGAACAATCATCCTTCTTTCAACAATCATTCTGTGGTTCTTAATGAGCTTCGGATGGGAAGGCGGAAGCTTCGGTATGGTTGAAGAACTTAACGAGAGTATCCTTTCTAAGATCGGTACAGCAATCGCATGGATCTTTGCACCTCTTGGCTGGACAAAAGCCGGCGAAGGATGGAAGATGGCAGTTGCAGCTGTTACAGGTCTGATCGCAAAAGAGAATGTAGTAGCTACATTTGGTATGCTTTATGGATTCGCAGAAGTTGCAGAAGACGGTGCTGAGATCTGGGGTAACCTGGCAGCAGCCATGACACCGATCGCAGCTTACGGCTTCCTGGTATTCAACCTTCTTTGTGCTCCTTGCTTCGCAGCTATGGGTGCGATCAAGAGAGAGATGAACAATACAAAATGGTTTTTATTTGCAATCGGATATCAGTGTGGACTTGCATATCTTGTGTCTCTGTGTATCTATCAGATCGGTACACTGGTTACAGGCGGCGGTTTCGGTATCTGGACAGTGGTTGCATTCGCAATTATCATCGGATTTTTATATCTGCTGTTCAGACCTTATAAGGAAAGCGGCAGCCTTAATGTAAAGGTAAAGGGTATGGCAAAAGCCAGATAAAACAGTAATAAGATCAGAGCCTGCGTCCCATCTGGTGGTGCGGGTTCTGATAAACAGAATTGCAACTGTTTCATACCTTTTTCATCGCGGAGCGTGTTACTGAGAACGAAGTGAACAGTAACGTATCTTCACAGTTAGTGGACTGCTGATTATCAGATTGCAGTATAGTGATTATATGTGTATGATAATGATATAAAGCAGGAGGTGTCATTTATGGGAACATTGATTGTAGGAGCAATTTTGATTTTAATTGTCGGACTGATCATAAGAGGAATCGTCAGAGACAAAAAAAGCGGCAAGTCATCATGTGGCGGAGACTGCAGCCACTGCAGAGGGTGCCATTGAGAATCAGGCATATTACTGAAACCTGATGCCAAACAGCAGCCATATGTCAGGAAACAGAAATTAACAAGCGGAAGGATGATGTGATTTTGGGAGCAGCAGCATTACAGAGACAGGAAAATTGTAAAGAGCCCAATTACCAGAGAACCCGAATGCAGAAAGATGTTGTAATCCAGGAATTAAAGAAGCGAGGATGCAGGATTACCAAACAGAGAAGAATGCTGTTGGAAGTCATTCTTGAAAATGAGTGTTCCTGCTGTAAAGAAATCTATTACAATGCATCCCGCCTGGATCCGGGCATCGGATCAGCTACGGTTTACCGTATGGTAAATCTTTTGGAAGAAATTGGTGCGATCAGCAGAAGAAATATGTATAAAATCGTGAGAAATCCGGATTGTAAAGATGAAAGTGTATGCACCATTGAGCTAGATGATAATACAGTCCAGAAATTATCAAAAGACAGTTTTAACAATGTAGTTCTGACAGGACTGAAGGCCTGTGGATACATTGACAAACAGGAAATCGAGCGGATGTTCGTAAATTCCTGTGATTTTAAACATTGAAAACAAGTAAAAATTTAAATAGAGAACGAACTGATGACCGCCGGGAAATACTGAAGAGTATAATTTCCGGTGGCTTTCTTATATTTCTTCAGTTTTTTACTCTCTTTTGGCAATACGGTTTCCGGTAACCTTCTTAACATGTCTGAAATGAGAACATTTCTCAACAAGAAGAAAAAAGTAGAAATACAGAAATTTTGGCTGTATAATACATGAAATATAAATAAGCTGATGTCGCAATAATGCGTTTGCCCATCATATTTATCTGAAAACAGTTCATAACTGTTCAGCACCGAAAGGATGCTGAGTGGTTACAATAAATTAAAAATCACAACAGGAGGATACATCAATGATTAAATTTGACGGTAAAAAAACAGGAATCTTTGCAGCAGGAGTAGCTTTCGGTACAGCAGGTATCAAGATTCTTACAAGTAAAGATGCAAAGAAATTATACACAAACTGCACAGCAGCCGTTTTACGTGCAAAGGCATGTGTAATGAAAACAGCTTCCGCAATTCAGGAGAATGCTGAGGATATTTATGCAGAAGCACAGCAGATCAACGAAGACAGAGCAGCAGCTGAGGAAGTGGTAGAAGATACAGCTGACGAAGCAGCAGAAGAAACAGAAGAGACAACAGATTTCAAAGAAGAGACAGAAGAAACAGAAGAAGGCAGCGAGGAATAATGAAATTTGCTATTAAGCATGAAATAAAAGGACGAATTCGTATCCACCTTGCGCAGAAACACATGACCTACAGACAGGCGGATATTCTGCAGTGTTATCTGGAGAAAGAGGAAAATATCAGCAAGGCATCGGTTTATGTAAGAACTCAGGATGTCGCTGTTGTCTATACCGGCAGCAGAGATGGGCTGATTCGTTTACTGAGCAGATTTTCCTATGAAACTGCTCAGGTATCTGAATCAGCACTTGAGAATTCCGGACGTGAATTAAACGAAACCTATAAAGAAAAACTGATCAACTCTGTAGTAATGCGTACATTAAATAAAATGTTTCTGCCATATCCGGTACGTGTAGCGATCACTACAGTGAAATCAGTGAAATACATTTATCATGGTGTACGTACTTTGATGAATGGAAAACTGGAGGTACCTGTTCTGGATGCAGCAGCAATCGGTGTATCTATGCTCCGCGGTGACTTCAATACTGCAGGTTCCACCATGTTCCTGCTTGGAATCGGTGAGATCCTTGAGGAATGGACACATAAGAAATCCGTCAATGACCTTGCAAGAAGCATGTCTATCAATGCAGAGAAAGTATGGTTTGTAAATGAAGACGGACAGGAGGTTCTTATATCTGCTTCTTCTGTTAAAGCAGGTGATCTGATACGCGTACATATGGGTAATGTGATTCCGTTTGACGGAGATGTTGCAGCAGGAGAAGCAATGGTCAACCAGACTTCTCTGACAGGTGAATCTGCGCCTGTACGTAAAGCAGAAGGCAGCTTTGCCTATGCAGGAACTGTTCTGGAAGAGGGCGAACTCACTGTTAAGGTTAAAGAAGCAGCAGGTTCCAGCCGCTATGAGAAGATCGTCAACATGATCGAGGATTCTGAGAAGCTGAAATCCTCTGTGGAAAGTAATGCAGAACATCTTGCAGACAGACTTGTGCCATACACTCTTGCAGGTACAGGGATAACTTATCTGCTTACCAGAAACATGACGAAAACCCTTGCGGTACTTATGGTAGATTTCTCCTGCGCACTGAAGCTTGCCATGCCTGTTTCCGTATTATCCGCTATACGTGAGGCAAGTACTCACAGTATTACTGTAAAGGGCGGTAAATATATGGAAGCAATGGCTGATGCCACGACTATTGTATTTGACAAGACAGGTACACTTACAAAAGCAAAGCCTGTAGTTTCAGATGTGGTATCTTTCAGTGAAGAGCTGAGTTCAGATGAGCTTCTGCGTATTGCAGCATGTATGGAGGAACATTTCCCTCATTCCATGGCAAGAGCAGTTGTCAATGCAGCTAAAGAGAAACATCTTGTTCATGAGGAAATGCATTCAAAAGTAGAATATATCGTAGCTCATGGTATTTCTACAACTATTGAAGGCAAAAAGGCAGTGATCGGAAGCTGGCATTTCGTAATGGAAGATGAAAAGTGTGTAATTCCGGAAGGAATGGAAGACAGATTTGAACACCTGCCATTAGAATGTTCTCACCTGTATCTTGCAATCGAAGGAAAACTTGCAGCAGTTATCTGTGTAGAAGATCCGCTTCGTGAAGAGGCTGCAGATGCAGTACGTGAATTAAAAGAAGCCGGCATTACAAAAGTCGTAATGATGACCGGTGACAGTGAACGTACAGCAGCAGCTATTGCGAAACGTGTAGGCGTAGATGAATATTACTCCGAAGTTCTGCCGGAAGATAAGGCATCTTTTGTAGAGAAAGAAAAAGAACTGGGGCATAAAGTTATTATGATCGGTGATGGGATCAATGATTCACTGGCACTTTCTTCTGCAAGTGTGGGAATTGCTATCAGTGATGGCGCAGCTATTGCACGTGAGATTGCAGATGTTACAATTTCTGCAGATAATCTCCATGAGATTGTTACGTTAAAGAGACTGAGTACAGCGCTGATGAAGCGTATCCATAATAATTACAGAACTATTATCGGTATAAACGGTGGTCTGATCGCACTTGGAGTTACAGGTATCATTATGCCTACAACATCTGCACTGCTTCATAACATGTCAACACTGACTATCAGTTTAAGAAGTATGAGAAATCTTCTTCCAAAAGAAGAGGAAGCATAAAGATAACCATAAAAAACCATATCCGGGATTTCATGATAAAGCAACAGATGCTTAGTCTCTGAAAATCCGGGATATGGTTTTTATTATGTTTTTATTTATAGCAATCCTCTAAAATAATGCATCTTAATCCAGCCCATCAGAGTGTGAAATCCTGCGTCAGATATCTTTGCCGTGCGTCAGCACGCCTGCAGATATCTTCCTTGTCTTTCGCACGCTGCTGAACTGTCTTAAATGCATTATTTACGAGGATTGCTATAATTTTCATGCGTGCCTGCAATAGACTTCTTAATGGCAGAAAAACTCTCTGCGCTGATCGCATGCTCCATCTTACAGGCATCCTCGGCTGCAACCTTCGGGTCAACTCCGATAGAAGTCAGCCATCCGGTCAGAAAGGTATGTCTTTCATAAATCTTATCTGCAATTTCCTGCCCGGTTTCCGTCAGATTGATAAATCCGTTCTCATCAATCGTAATGTAATTACTGGCTTTCAGATTCTTCATTGCAACACTGACACTCGGTTTTGAAAAAGACAGTTCATGCGCAATGTCGATAGAGCGGACATTACCGTTTCTTTTTTGGATCATAAGGATCGCTTCGAGATAATCTTCTCCTGATTCATGTATCGCCATATTGATACCCTCCTTTTTTCTTTCCGATATTGCTACTGTGAACTGCTGTACGCAAACAGTACAGGCAGTTATGTTCTGTCAAAGAGTATCATATTTCTTTTTATGATTTTGATACCTGCCAGATAATAATATCCTGTTTTTTAAAACATTAAAGCAACACGTTAAACTATAATAACATGGATTATAACATAACTTTTTATTTCCGTAAAGAAATCTCCTCAAAACTATTGACAGAAGAGAAAATAATGCTATAATAAAATCAAACAAATGAACAAGTGCTCATATGTTAATATAAAAGAGATGAGCGGAAAGGGAAAATATTATGAAGAAAACTTATAAAATCGATGTAGACTGTGCAAATTGTGCTAATAAAATGGAGGAAGCTACCAGGAATACAGCCGGCGTTAAAGATGCAACAGTTAACTTCATGATGCTGAAGATGATCGTTGAATTCGAAGACGGACAGGATCCAAAAGCAGTTATGAAAGACGTATTAAAGAACTGCAAGAAGGTAGAAGACGACTGTGAGATTTATCTTTAATTCTGAGTTATCCGGAGAATGGACTGTTGCATAAAACGTATCCCGGCACTGAGCTTTTCGCCGGAAAGTTTTTTGCAGCGGTCCTGCTTTTATAAGAAGAGAGAGGTATTGATATGAACAAGAAGCAGAAGAAAATGCTGATCAGAATTATCATAGCAGCAGTGCTGATCGTGGTCTTTTCCTTACTGCCGGCAGAGGGATACCTGAGATTTGTTCTTTTTATGATCCCATATCTGGTCATCGGCTATGATATCCTGAAGAAAGCATTTAAGGGTATTTTAAATAAACAGGTGTTTGACGAGAACTTTCTGATGGCTGTAGCCACAGTAGGTGCAATTCTCCTTGGCGATTATTCCGAGGGTGTTGCAGTTATGCTTTTCTACCAGATTGGAGAACTTTTCCAGAGCTATGCAGTGGGAAAGAGCAGACGAAACATCAGTGAACTGATGGATATCCGTCCTGATTATGCGAACATAGAGAAAGACGGAACACTGGAACAGGTTGATCCTGATGAAGTTGAGATCGGAACCATTATTGTTGTTCAGCCGGGTGAAAAAGTACCGATCGATGGAGTGATCACCGAGGGAACTTCTACATTAAATACAAGTGCACTGACAGGTGAGAGTCTTCCGCGTGATGCAAAAGCAGGCGATGAAGTGATCAGTGGCTGTATCAATATGACAGGTCTGCTGAAGATCCGTACAACTAAGGAATTCGGTGAATCTACAGTATCCAAGATTCTTGAACTGGTAGAGAATTCCAGCTCCAGAAAGTCAAAATCTGAAAACTTTATTTCCAAATTTGCGAAATACTATACACCTGCAGTATGTTACGGAGCCCTTGCTCTTGCATTTATCCCGCCGATCGTACTTCTTATTATGGGAAAACCTGCCATGTGGGGAGACTGGATCTACAGAGCCCTTACCTTCCTTGTAATCAGCTGTCCATGTGCGTTGGTTATCAGCATCCCGTTAAGTTTCTTCGCAGGAATCGGTGGAGCCAGCAATCAGGGCATTCTGGTCAAGGGTTCCAACTATCTGGAAACACTGGCTCAGACAAAATATGTTGTATTTGACAAAACAGGTACTATGACTCAGGGTGTCTTCGAAGTAAGTGGTATTCATCACAATGAAATGCCTGATGAGAAATTGTTAGAATATGCAGCACTTGCCGAGTGTTCTTCCTCCCATCCGATCAGCAAGAGCTTGCAGAAAGCATACGGAAAACCAATCGACAGAAATCGTGTTACTGATATTGAAGAAATCAGTGGTAATGGTGTGATTGCCAAAGTTGACGGCATATCTGTAGCTGCCGGTAATACCAAATTAATGAACAGACTTGGCATTGCTTATCAGGATTGCCATCATGTAGGAACTGTTGTGCATATGGCCATTGACGGCAAATATGCAGGACATATCCTGATATCCGATATCATCAAACCTCATGCAAAAGAGGCAATCGCTGAACTGAAGAAAGCCGGAATCAGCAAGACCGTTATGCTGACAGGCGACTCAAAACGTGTTGCAGATCAGGTTGCCGGGGAACTGGGAATTCAGGAAGTATACAGCGAACTTTTACCTGCTGACAAAGTTTCCAGGGTAGAAGAACTTCTTAATCAGAAGTCTGAAAAGGCTAAACTTGCGTTTGTAGGTGACGGTATCAATGATGCCCCTGTATTATCCAGAGCCGATATTGGTATTGCGATGGGAGCGCTTGGTTCAGATGCAGCAATCGAAGCAGCAGATATCGTTCTGATGGATGATGATCCTCTGAAGATTTCCAAAGCGATCAAAATTGCACGTAAATGTATCCGTATTGTATATGAAAATATTTATTTTGCAATCGGCATTAAAATTCTCTGCCTGATCCTTGGAGCTTTAGGTATTGCAAACATGTGGGTGGCCATTTTTGCAGATGTAGGTGTTATGATCCTGGCAGTATTAAACGCGATCCGTACATTATTTGTAAAGAATTTATAAGAAACAGGCAAATCAGCAGAAACCTTTTGTGATAAGCCGGAAAGGTAACAGGTAAGAAAATGGAAGTATGCAAAGAAGAATTATGTGAGAGTAATGAAATACATGAAGATCTGCTTAAAATTGTAGATGAAACCCTGCCGGAAGAAACAGAGCTTTATGATCTGGCCGAATTATTCAAGGTTTTCGGAGACTCTACCAGAATACGCATTTTGTTTGTTTTGTTTGAGGCAGAGGTATGTGTCTGCGATCTCGCTAAAGCATTGAATATGACTCAGTCTGCGATTTCTCATCAGCTTCGTATTCTGAAACAGAATAAACTGGTAAAGAGCCGCAGAGAGGGAAAATCTATTTTCTATTCTCTGGCAGATGATCATGTCCGCACGATCATCAACCAGGGACGGGAACATATAGAAGAAGATTGAAAAAAGCATCAGTTATCTGAAAGATTATAAATTCAGATAACTGATGCTTTTAAAGTTATAGATGAACTCTTTTCAAAATCTCGTTAGTAAGTCCGCCGATTACCACCCCGGCAGCAACACCTGCCACCAGAAGTGCCGGTGCGTATACAAACACACTTGCATTTTGTACGATCAGCATGGCAATGATCAACTGACCGATATTATGGGAAACACCTCCTGCAACGCTGACACCGATCAGACTGAAGGAGGTTTTTTTCAGCATAAGTGTCATAACTGTCATACTAAGCGCGGCCCCTGCCAGACTGTACAGGATACTGAACAGATTTCCGAACATAAATCCGATCACCAGAATGCGGACAACAGAAACCAGAGCAGCCTCCCTAAATGAATATTTCTTCAAAATAAAAAGTACTCCCAGATTGGCAAGTCCAAGTTTAATCCCCGGAATCCCCGCAAAAACCGGCACCAGTGATTCCACATATCCCAAAATAATCGCCACAGCTGAAAAAAGCCCAAGGCAGGCTGTTTTTTGCTTCATAAATCTATTTTCTCCTCTCAAAAAATCCAAAATGGAATTCTCAGAATTCTTCAGACATTTTAACATAGAAAAAATATTCCCGCAACCACAAGTTAGATGTAACTAATACTGATTTTTACTGAAAGCATTTATTGAGAAAAAATGACGAATATCCCAGGTAAAAAAGTGTGGATTTTTTCAGACAGGCATGTTACTATTTCATAAGTTAGTAGTAACTAATTTATATAATTACTGCTGACAGCATACCTATAGCAATCCTATATGAATATCTTTGGCAGAAGTCACTCCCTTTTGGTAAAAGTAAAATCCCTTTGGTTAATAAGTTGATTAACCCTCTGGTAAGAGTGATTCCGCAAAAAGAAAAATTTTAGAAGAGGAGAAAACCATGACAAACAAAAAGTTTATGAAAAAAATAGCACCTGTTGTAATGAGTGCCGCAGTTGCTATGACCAGCATGCCATATGCAGTTCTGGCATCTGATTTTACAGACAGTGAGGTAATTACAGACAGCACAGATTTCTCTGTTTCCGAAGAGTTTGCCGCTGAGGATGCGCAGGAAGAATTTACCACCGAAGATGTCCAGGATGCTTTTGCTGCTGAAGCACGGCAGGGTGAAGCTTATGTGCTTATGAATATTCCATATGATGATTTCTACAAGGCAGAACTGAAAAATAATGATGTAAAAGTTGATGCCTTTACATCTGCAACTCTTAATAAATCAAGAACAGCAGGTATGATGAACGGAAATTCCGCTTATCACGTAGACCCCAATGGAACCGATGTAACAGGTGTTACTTTCCCTGTAAAGGTCAGTGATCTTTCCCTTCTGAAAGACCAGAAGCAGGTCACAGATTCCGACTCTGTAACGATCACAGTGACAAACAGAGGACAGACAAGCAGCAACACCTATACAGGAAAAGATTCCCTGATTGAAAATGCCTCTTACTCTTATTACATTTTAAGCGAAACACCGTCTTATTACAAAGAACTTACTGTAAATGCAGACGGCAGCTATTCTTTCTCAGCAATGAAAGGTGCGCAGACAAAGACCGTTGCCATTGATGCTGCATTGAAAACAGAAACAAATTACGGTGATTATGAGCTTGATCTTAACAATGAGGCTTTTGCAGCAGTAATTGATACAAATACAGATAAAATCTATGGTGTAACCGTAAATACTACAGACGGAACCAACTATGGCCTGCGTCATCTGGAGAATATCTGGCGTGGAAGTATGCTTGCCTGGGGAACCGGATATACAACAGAAGTTCACGGATGCCCTGTTTCTTCTGCACATTATAAATCAATCATGGGAAAAACAATTGACAGCGTTACTTATTACACAGATAAGGGCATGATCACTTTTGATGTTCCGGATGTAAAGGTGCAGACAACTACAGGAATCAAGGCAACAGTAGCAGATATTATGAATACAGACTCATCTGCAGCAGTTACCTTTGACCAGGCTCTGCCGGCAGACTTCAAGGCACAGTATACTGTAGACAAAACAGCGGTTTCCTGCACAGACGGAAAACTTGCAGTTGGAGCTCTTGCACTGGGAACACATAAGGTTGAAATTGCAGATGCCAGCGGAAAATATGCAGCCATTGTAACTGAATTTACAGTAAATACAGACAAAATGCCGGCTTCTTATGACAGTAACGAGACAAAACTGGTTGCAGCAAAAGGCATTACAGCAGAAGAGTTCTCTGCATACATTAAGAGCATCAGCAAAGTAAAAGTTGATGATACAGAATATGCTGCAACAGGAAGAGGAAGCAAAGTCATTGTAAAAGAAGATGGAACTCTTGATCTTACAGATCTTCAGGTAACAGACACAACTGTATTTGAAATAACTGCTGTAGGATATAAGAATAATCTTACTTTTACTTACAAAGAAGCAGAAAACACATTTGAATTAAATACTTCTTCCAAGACTCTTTATACAAAAGGCAGCACAAAAACCACTCTCAAAGTTACAACAAACCTTACAGATAAAATCACATGGAAGTCCAGCAACACAAAAGTGGCTGCTGTAAACAGCAAAGGTGTTGTAACTGCTAAGGCAAAAGGAACAGCAGTGATCACAGCATCCTGCGGAGAATACAAAGTAACTTGCAAGATAACAGTTAAAAATCCATCCCTGAAACTTACCAAATCTTCAGCAACTGTAAAAGTTGGAAAAACAACAAAGATTTCCGCAAAGGCAACTCCATCAGGAAAGGTTACTTACAAGTCAAGCAACACCAAGATTGCAACAGTAAGCTCCAAAGGCGTTGTAAAAGGAAAGAAAAAAGGTACTGCCAAAATCACAGTAACCTGCAATGGTGTTAAGAAGGTATTTACAGTAAAAGTAAAATAAACGATAACAGGTAAATAATTCACACAATAAATGACCTCGGATTTTGTTCCGGGGTCATCTTAATGAGAAAAAAACAACATTAGCAGAATCTGTTATATATAGATTTTTGTATACGAAAATGATACACTTTTAAAGTTAGTTATGATTAAGTTTTGCTTCATTTAAAAACAGATATCATATCCGGCAAAAATAAAATGAAGGAGAGGAAACAACGTGAATAATCAAAACTTTTATCTGCGTCTGATCGCACTTTTGCTGATCATCATGGCGGTATTTTTCTATAACGGAACAGTAAAAGATAAGGAACAGGCCCAGGATATTGCAGACCTGACTGCAAAAACAGAGAGTCTGGAGAAACAGCAGGACCAGATCCTTACAGCATTAAAGGAAACTTATGAGGAACAGAAAACAGCAGCAGAAAGTAATGCTTCTTCTGATGTATCTTCAGAAGCTGATAATAAATCCGAAAAAGATTCTGCAGAGGATAAAGAAAATGCAGATCAGGCAGATTCTGAAGATGCCGATGATTCTGATAATGTATATAAGAACGGTACTTTTGAAGGTTCAGGAACCGGATACGGTGGAACGATCACTGTTCAGGTGACTCTGGAAGATGATACCATTACAGCAGTCAGTGTAGTCAGTGCACCGGGTGAGGACAGTGCTTATCTGTCACAGGGCGAGAATGTCATAAACAGTGTCATCAGCGAGCAGAGCACAGATGTTGACACTATTTCCGGAGCAACTTTCAGTTCTACCGGTATCTTAGAAGCAGTAAATGACGCATTATCAAAGGCGGAAAACGCATGAAAAAGAAACAACGAAAGGTACGGCTGATCCGTGCCGCCATACAGCTTATATTTTTTATAGCAGCGCCCTCCCTTTTTTCCACAGCATTTGCAGGAGTCAAATCCATCTTTCTTGCAATCGGAGGACAGCAGAGCGTAACCTGGAACTCTTTTCTGGATATTACGGCGTTACTGTTAATTATTACCATTCTGTTCGGGCGTCATTTCTGCGGTTATGCCTGTGCGTTTGGCTCGCTGGGAGATGCTCTGTATGAGCTTACCGCGTTTATCCGTGCGAAATGCTTTGGAAAAAAGAAAAAACATGGATATCCGGAGGAATGGGTACACAGATTGCAGAAAGTAAAATATGTACTCCTTGCGTTCCTGCTTCTTTCCTGCATGACAGGATTCTATTCTAAATTACAGGGAATGAGTCCATGGGATGTATTCTCCATGCTTACAACAGGCAGACTGCCGAAATCTACCTACATTGTGGGAACAGTTCTGCTGATCCTGATCATGGCCGGAATGTGTACACAGGAGCGTTTCTTTTGCCAGTTTCTCTGTCCCATGGGAGCAGTATTTGCAATCATGCCGATCATCCCGGGAGCACTTTTCAAACGAAATCGTCCAAACTGTGCATCAAAGTGTACTCTCTGTAAGAAGAGATGTCCGGCACATCTGGATATTGACGGCGATACTGCACATTCAGGGGAATGCATCTGCTGTCACGCCTGCACTGCAGTCTGCCCAAGGAAAAATATTCATACAGGCACTGTTAATGATAAAAATTAGCAACTGCTAACTTATTGAAAAAAATTGATTAGTAAGAACTAACTATATTGGTAGACATACTATCCGTACAGTGATATAGTTTATAGAGTTAGTTGATAATAACAATAAGAGGATAAGGAATCAGAAAATATATGACAAACAAACGCTCTTTTGTGTTGGGACTTTTCATTACGGCTTCTCTTTTATGTACATCCCGGACTGCATGGGGAAACTCTGAAATAAACACATACACCAAAACAGACTTTGCTATGGACACCGTAGTATCAGAGACTCTTTACACAACAGGTGAGGACATCACAGCAGACGTAATCTCTGCATTAAAAGATGTGGAAGAAAACTGGATCTCCTGGACAAAAGAAAGTTCTCAGATATATCAGATCAATCAAAATGCCGGAAATACAACAACGGTATCTGATGAAACTGCCACCTGTTTAAAACAGGTACTGGATTTGTCGAAAGCTTCTGACGGAGCCATGGATCCTACTATGGGAAGAGTGATCCGCCTGTGGGACATTGACGGAGAAGATCCGCACATTCCTTCAGATGATGAATTAAATTCCCTGCTTGAAAATGTAGGATATGACAAGGTGACTCTGGATGGAAATAAAGTTACCATGCCGGAGGGAGTAACCCTTGATCTGGGGGCTGCAGGTAAGGGAATCGGCTGTGATGCAGCACAGAAGATTCTTGATGCAGATAAAAATGTATCAGGCATGATCCTGAATCTGGGCGGCAGCAGTGTTATGAGCTATGGAAGCAAACCCGACGGCTCTGCCTGGCAGGTAGCTGTCACTGATCCGCGGGATACAGAAGGTGATTACCTGGGAGTAGTTACTCTGAATGGTACTGAATTTTTATCTACTTCCGGAGATTACGAAAAATACTTTATAGAAGATGGTGTTCGATATCATCATATACTGAATCCTGCTACAGGATATCCTGCAAGAAGCGGTCTCACATCTGTGACGGTTGTGTGTGATGATGGCCTGAACGCAGACGGACTTTCCACTGCATGCTTTGTACTGGGAAAAGAAAAGGCAGAAGAACTTTTGAAGAAATACAATGCAGACGGACTGTTCGTAGATGATTCTGATCATGTCTGGATGACGGAAGGCATGAAAGAAAGATTTCAATTACTGAAAGATACTTATTCCATCGGTGAATAGGTTTATCTTATATAAAGATTTCTGAACTGTCAAAAATTTCAGTTTTCCGGACAGTTTGGAAATATATTTATTGTTACTGTTCACTCCGTTCACAGTAACATAGCCAAAATTCATTCCAGATTGCCTGCGGCAATGGAATTTTGGCTTGTATGTCTCGGGATTTTGGCATATTCATGCCAAAACACCTCGCGGGATAGTGGTGTGTGAACAGTAACTATTTATTAACTCATATTCAGGAGGATTTAAAGGTATGCGTAAGGGAAATTTAATCAAAATGGCAGCTCCTGCAATTTTAAGTGCAGCAATGATGGTTTCAGGATTACCGGTTATGGCTGCGGATTTTACATCTGATATTGCTGTGGAGACTGAGGCACAGACAGATGAGTTTGATGCAGCAGATGACACCGCTGATGCTTTTGCGGGCGATGAGGAAACACCTTTTGTTGACGACCAGACAGCAGCAGAAGATGAGTTCGCTGCAACAGCAGAAACAGGCTACAAATATGTCTATGCAGGTCTGACATGGGCACAGTACTGGGCATCTGAGGGAGTTTACAATGCTGCAAACACAGCTTCCAATGCAACAAAAGACAGCCATGATGAACTTGACAAGGGCGGTTTCGACACAGTAACCAGAGCTACTGTAAACCATGGCCTGCACAGAGGAAGCTATCAGTGTGAAGCAATCATGTATGACAAAAACGGCGGTTCTTATGAGATTTCCTACTGGACCTCAGCTAATGATGCAGTTCTTACAGACGGAACAACTGTAAAGCTGAATCAGCCTGAGAGAGGACAGATCACAAAAGCTGACGGAAGTGTTGTAGAATTCGACCATTACAACGTAGTAGGCCTGAAATATGTACCTGTCGCAGTAAAAGCAGAAGACTATGAAGCTTTCAAATCCCAGTTCAAGGTTGTGGAAGACGGAAGCACAGTTGCCGGAGGATTTGGAGAAAATAATTTACAGTCCTATAGTGCAGTTGCTGATGTTACTGCTGAAACAAACGGCTTAAAAGAAGCTGTAAAAGGTTCCGATGGAACATTCACATTTAAGGCAAGAACAAACGGTACAGGTTCCGGACTTAAAGATCAGGCACTCCAGACAGCATCCAATGTTACCGCAACAGTAAAAGAAGCAAGTGGAAGTTACGGCGAATTCTTAAGAGTAGATATTACCGGTGACGGATATGGAGCTCTTGGTGCTAAAATGTATGCTGTAAGATGGGATTACTACGGAAATGGTGATAAAGTTCTGGCATCTTACGGAACAAAATTTGCAGCAGATAACTGGATGCACAAGGCAATGGGAATCCAGCTTGGTCTGACAGATTCCTATCGTTGCCAGCTTCCAAAAGGAACAGATGGAACCGGCAAATGGAAAATAACCGTATATGCAATGGGATATGCAGATACTGTATTTGAAGTTAATGCAACAGATGCAAACATCGTAAAACCGGAAGCAGGAGAAGCAGATACAACAGCATTAAAAGCAGCAGTAGAAAAAGCAGAGGCCTTAAAAAAAGCAGATTACACAGCAGATTCCTGGAAGGCAATGCAGTTAGAGCTTCAGGAAGCAAAGGATCTTCTTGCAAAAGAAAAGCCAACTCAGGCAGAGGTTGATGAAGCTACAACTCATCTGAACGCAGCAGTAGAGGCTCTTGTTAAAGCAGATACGAAGGTAACAGTAACTCTCAACAAGAAAACAGCCACTGTTTACAAAGGAAAAACAACTACACTGAAGGCAACTGTAACAGGAGCAGATGCACCAAAAGTTACATTTACTTCCAGTAACCCAAAAGTTGCAGCCGTAAATAAAACAACCGGTAAAGTTACTGCAAAAGCAAAAGGTAGTGCAGTCATCACAGCTAAATGCGGAGATGTAAAGGTAACCTGCAAAGTAACAGTTAAAAATCCAACTCTTACACTGAGCAAAACATCTGTATCTGTAAAAGTCGGCAAAACAACTAAGATTACAGCAAAAGCAGCTCCATCAGGAAAAGTTACATACAAATCCGGCAACAAGAAAATTGCTACAGTATCATCCAATGGTACAATTAAGGGTATTAAAAAGGGTACTGCCAAAATCACAGTAACATGCAATGGTGTAACCAAAACAGTTAAAGTAACTGTAAAATAATCTGAGCTGAGAAAAGAAATCCTGTATCCCACCAGAAAGGGCAGGATTTCTTTTCAACTGTAAAACTTTATACAGTTATTACGGTAATCACCAGAATATGATTTCCTGAAACTATTGAAGAAGGAGGAATTTATGGACAAAAATAATGAGCAGAAAAATAATAAGACTCCGGAAATGAAACCCAAACAGGACAGTTTCCGTCCATGGTTAAAGCTTATTCCTGCGGCAGCAGTTTTTGCAGCAGTCTGTGTAACCTGTTATCAGGCAGATAAAAGTCCTGTGGAGACCACATCGGTTTCCAATAATAATGTTATGTCTACTGATGAGATTAAAGAATTGATTTCACAAGGAACTGCAGGTAAGGATTTTGATTCAGAAGACTCTTCTGAAACCAATGGAACCTCAATTTCAAAAACATCAAAAAAGACAAAAAAAACAAGTAAGATTAAAACAGGAACAAAGAAAAATTCATCTACAGGTTCCTCTGCAAATGGAGGTACAGCAGGGGGTGGTGCAGGAAGCACAGTCACACCAACTACAGAAGTTCCTGCTGGTGGATATGCAGACGGTACCTATACAGGCTCCGGAACTGGTTTCGGAGGAACGATCACTGTTCAGGTAACTGTCACTGACCATAAAATTGCAGCTATCAATATTGTAGATGCATCAAATGAAACAGCCTCCTATTTTGCAAATGCACAGGGTGTGATCAGCAAAATTCTTGCAAGCCAGTCTCCGAACGTAGATGCAGTCAGTGGTGCCACTTATTCTTCAAACGGAATTATTACTGCGGTTCAGAATGCATTGTCACAGGCAATTCCATCAGGAAATCAGGCAGTTGTTACGCCAACTCCCACTCCATCACCGAAACCGACAAAGAAACCTTCTCCAATACCGAAGCCGGGAGACGAACAGATTTACAAAGACGGAACCTATACAGGAACCGGTAAAGGATACAGTGGGACAATTACGTTGACAGCTAAGATTAAAAAAGGTGTGATCAAGTCTCTGGAAGCAGAGCATACAGATACGCCTATGTTCTTTAAGAAAGCATGGGACATCCTGGAAAATGAGATCATTCAGAATCAGTCTGTCGATGGCATTGATACTGTCAGTGGTGCAACCTACTCTTCAAAGGGTATCATAAACGCAATGAAAGATATTCAGAAGCAGGCAGAAAAAGGCACCACAAAAGTGACACCAACTCCAACACCAGAAGTAACAGTTACGCCAATTCCTGAGGCAACCCCAATCCCGACACCGGAAGAAACTCCGACTCCAGAAGTCACTCCAACACCAGAGGAAACACCAGCTCCCACACCAACACCGGAAGAGACTCCGGAGCCTACGCCGGAACCTACAGGACCATATATTGACGGAACTTATACAGGCTCAAGCTACGGATACAGTGGAAGAGTAAATGTAACCGTAACGATTCAGGGCGGTCAGATTGCTTCCATTGAACAGAATAACAGTGATTCACCGGAATACTTTGATTATGCATGGGAAACTATTTATCCTCAGATTATGGGAAATCAGTCGGCTGACGGAATTGATGCTGCAAGCGGTGCCACTTATTCCTCAGAAGGAATCCTTGGAGCAATTCAGAAAGCACTTGCCCAGGCATTGGCATAAAATTATTGTAAGAGAAAAAATCATATGCTCTGGCTATTTCTAACTTATAACGTAAAAATGGAGGACAACAATATGATTAAAACAACTGTAAAAGTAGACGGTATGATGTGCGGAATGTGTGAATCTCACGTAAACGATGCAGTGAGAAAAGTCTTTCAGGTAGATAAAGTTACTTCTTCCCACAGCAAAGGGGAAACTGTAATCATTTCAGAGAAACCTGTAGACGAAGCAAAGCTAAAAACAGCCATCAGCGCAACAGGATATGAAGTAAAAGGTATCAGTTCAGAACTTTATGAAAAAAAGAAAGGTCTGTTTTCATTTCTTCATAAATAATGAGCATGTTCAGTAAATATCATTAAATCATAAACCTATTAAAAAAACAGGCAGAAACTTTGCAGATTATACTGCAGTTTTTGCCTGGCTTTCTCTGTGCCAACAAATTGATTTCTCGACAAATCTCGAATAATGGCGTTAAAAAGTCTGAAAAATTCCAAAAAATCAGTTGCTTAATTTATACAAAACATGGTAGACTATTTGTAGTTAAGAAGTGACAGAAATTTACAATTACTTAACCGAATCAGGTGAGACAAATGACTCTATCTGCCTGATTAATCAGGAGATGAAAGAATGAAAAGAAAAATAGAGCTTGTCTGCTGGATTTTATTTACCTTATGTTCCGGTATTTGCTTCTTTATCAATTTTATGAGCAAACCTCCTGTAGACGATACACATAAATTTACCTTATATATGATCGGTGCTGCAACAGTATCTTTACTTTATCTGGGAACTATGTTTATCCTTGGACTGAGAAACAGTTATCTGTATGATAAATTAAATGAACTCGCTGAAGAGAAGGATAAAACAGTGAAAACAAAAACTACTCAGACATCCAGACCATCTTCACCGGGATATACAGTACCTGATATGAACATCTTGGTCAGTGCTCTTACTTCTGAAGACAAACTCACAGAAGAAGAGAAAGATGCTTTGTTAGAATACATTAAGAAGAAATGACGTGATATGAAATGGAACTGCTGATCTGTATGTCCATAGCAGGAAGTGTTCCTGTTGTGATCTGTTTACTTTTGTACATAATTCAGCGCGATAATTACAATTATATACTTGGAAGAAGATTATTACTGACAGGGGTATTCTTTTATCTGATACCTGTACAGTTGATTAAGTATCTGGTTCCAAGAGATGCATTTCCGAAATTCATGCTGAGCAGAGAATCTCAGTTATATTTGTCAGGTTCTTTATCTTTTTGGAGTGAACGAAAGGGCGAATATGTATGGATGTCGGACTGGTTTAACATTGTATCAAAACTCTGGTTATTAGGAATTATCATATTTGCAGTTTATCAGGTTATTAAATTCTGGAAAGGTGCTCATTCTATCCGAAATTTTGTTTTCGAAAAGATAGAAGATCCAGAGAATAATCTTACCTATTATCTGATTCCAGATGGGATTTGTGGACCATGCACGATAGGATTCTTTCGTCAGAAAATTGTTTTTCCTGAAAGTTTTCCATTGCATCCTGATTTCATTATGGTGTATAAACATGAACACGCTCATCTGAAGAATCATGACAATTTAGTAAAACTATTATGCCTTCTGGTTTTATGCCTGCACTGGATGAACCCGATCGCATATCTTTTACTTTTCCTTTACATAGATACAGCAGAAATAGTCAGCGACAGTACAGCAGTAAAAGGCTGCTCAAAAGAAAAACGTCGGGACTATGCAACACTGCTGGTGTTAGAAGCCTCAACTTCGGATATACTTCCGGTTGTATGGAAAAATAATCTTTCCGGTCATAAAAAGAAAAACGGAAAAGACATGAAAGTATTAAAAAGGAGGATTACTTACATGATGAAGGAAAAGAAGAAAGGGTTGTTACAGAGAGGGCTTATGGTAGCGGTGTCTGCGCTGACGATTGTGGCGGGAGCTGGAACGGTGTTGGCTTATAAGCCGATGCAGTCTTCTGATATGAGTGTTGGGGAAAGTATTGAAAATTTTGATTTGGATTTTACTAGCTTTAATGTAACTGGAGAATCTGCGATAGATCCTTCAGATATTGATTTTTCTATAAGTGATAAAATATTTACAGATTTTGCAGGTAATCAAATTCCTGTTTTAGATTCGACAGTTCCTTATGCGTTGTGTACGCATAGTATGATTAATGGATATTTAAATAATCACAGTAGTAATAGTTCTGGTGGTTGCACAGTCTATGTTTATAAATGCCAAAGATGTGAAAAATGTGGTTATTTAGCAAATGCAGTTTATCAGTACAAAGTTGTTTATCCTACTTGTCCACATAAATAATATAATTAACATAAAATAGTTTTGAGTGCTTCATAATTGAATGGAGCATTTGAAACTATTTTTTTATATAACACTCTTCCCGAAATATTTTCTCAATATCACCACAACTTCCCTCTTGCATTTTTATAAAAGTTAGAATATACTAACCAATAGAGTTAGATATAATAAACTCTCGTGTGAATTAAATCATTTGAACTCCATCTGAAGACCTGCTGAATTCTTCGGAACACCAGATCACATCTGTACTTGCTGAAACCACAGTTATGCTGAAAAACCGTACCTCAGATATGATCCACCCGGTACATCCCAGCTGCGGTGTACCAGGAGTCCAAATGAAAAACCAGAAAGGGGATTTATCATGTACTTAGAAATTGAGAAAGTAATTGGAAGAGAAATTCTGGATTCCAGAGGAAACCCGACAGTAGAAGCAGAAGTATATCTGATGGATGGCACTGTTGCAAGAGGAACAGCTCCAAGCGGTGCTTCCACAGGAGAATTCGAAGCTCTGGAATTAAGAGATGGCGATAAAGCTCGTTACCTTGGAAAAGGCGTACAGAAAGCAGTAGAAAACATCAACACAATAATCAACGAGGCAATCGAAGGTCTCGATGCAGGCGATATCTATGCAGTAGATGCAGCTATGATCGCAGCAGACGGAACAAAAGACAAATCCAAACTTGGAGCAAATGCAATCCTTGCAGTATCTATCGCATGCTGCAGAGCAGCGGCAGCTTCTCTTGAAATTCCGTTGTATCGTTTCCTTGGCGGAGTATCCGGAAATCGTCTCCCTGTACCAATGATGAACATTGTAAACGGCGGATGCCATGCATTATCATCCGGGCTGGATGTACAGGAATTTATGATCATGCCAGTTGGGGCACCTTCCTTTAAAGAATGCTTGAGATGGTGTGCAGAAGTATTCCATGCACTTGCTTCTATCCTGAAAGAACGCGGACTTGCTACATCAGTAGGTGATGAGGGTGGTTTCGCACCTGCACTGAAATCCGATGAAGAAGCAATCGAGACAATCCTTGAAGCAGTTAAGAAAGCCGGATATGAACCAGGCAAAGACTTCAGGATTGCCATGGATGCTGCTTCCTCTGAATGGAAGAGTGAAAAAGGCAAAGGATATTACAAACTTCCAAAAGCCGGCACAGAGTATACATCCGAAGAGCTTATTGAGCACTGGGCCAAATTATGCGAAAAATATCCGATCATCTCTATCGAAGACGGTCTGGATGAAGAAGACTGGGAAGGATGGCAGAAACTTACAGCCAGACTTGGTGACAAAGTACAGCTTGTCGGTGACGACCTGTTTGTTACAAATACAGAAAGACTTGCAAAAGGTATCAGCCTTGGTGCAGGTAATGCGATTCTGATCAAATTAAACCAGATCGGTTCCGTATCCGAAACACTGGAAGCAATCAAGATGGCCCACAAAGCAGGCTACACCGCAATTTCTTCTCATCGTTCCGGCGAGACAGCAGATACAACAATCGCAGACCTTGCAGTAGCACTGAACACCTGCCAGATTAAGACTGGAGCTCCCAGCAGATCCGAACGTGTTGCAAAATACAACCAGCTTCTCCGCATCGAAGAAGAGCTCGGCGCAAGCGCAGTATATCCGGGAATGAAAGCCTTTAATGTAAAACAGGACTAAACAGAACTATAGCAATCCTCGTGAATAATTCATACCATAAATAAAATCAACCTGTAAAATGCAAAATGCATTTCTCATCTTAATCGTTTAGTGAGAAATGCATTTTTGTATATGAGACTTTATTATATTCACTCATCTGTATCAATACTGTCTGTTTTTTCCGGTCTCTTCAGATATCCCCTTACAGCAGGCTCAATCGTTTGTTCCATAAGCCGGTGTAGCAGTTCTGTCGTAATATTATGATCTCCCAGAAGCGAATTATACAGGAAGTTTCCTGACAGTTCTTCAGTAATAGAACTCAGTCCTGCCAGAATCATTTTTTTGCCGGGTGTTTCGTTCCATCTGATTTCAATTCCATTATCTTCATGAAAGAAAATGTGCGCCTTTCGTTTCACACATTCTTCGATAAAAGTAACCTCCAGTTTTAACACAGGGATATCGTTTTCATCTCTTGCAAATTCTCCCAGTGTAGCTACAAGGTAATGTTCTCCATGAAGATCAACACATCCATCCGCAGCCTTTCCAAATCCAACAGGAAGTTTATGGATCACCTCACCTTCGGTAAAAGAAACGCAAAAGTTTCCCGCATCATAAGTAAAAGAAATTTCAGAAATACCATCTGTCATATTATTGTGGAATACCTGCACAAACAACGGCGCAATTCCAATATTCTGCTGTTCCATAACATAAGTTCTGCCGCTTACAGCCCGCATAAAACTGTGATGATCAGATGGGCGATCAACGGCTGCTGAAATACGGTAGCTGTATTTTTTATCTGAATGCTTCCTTCTGGAAACTACATTTCTTTTCCATCCCCCGCGCAGAGAAGTACTTCTGTTATTATTTTCTCCATTTTCCAGTTCTCCGCACAACCGTTTCAGAAGACTATAGGAGAGCGGATTCTCAGGTAGAACATCGGCGGGATGATAATTAACAGGGAAATATTTCCGAATGATATTCAGCATGATACAGTCCTGAAACATTTCTTTATTTCCAGCATTTGTGACAAGAACCATATCCATATCCGGATAAATAATAACATTCTGTCCCAACATTCCGTTATATTCAAAGCTTCCCGGGCGCTGTTCCATCCATAGCTGATATCCATATCCATAGGTGTCATTCTGAGTTTTCAGATGTCGTGCCGTAGATATTTCTATCCAATATTCAGACACCAGCTGCTGACCATTCCATTTTCCCCTCTGAAGATACAGCTGGCCAAGTTTTGCCATGTCTTCTGCACAGAGAAACAGTCCCCAGCCGCCTTTTGTAATTCCTTTCGGACAGGTTTCCCAGTAATATTTCGTGATACCAAGAGGACCAAACAGTCTCGGAGTCAGATATTCGGTCAGGGTTTCTCCTGTACGTTTCGTCACGATTGCAGAAAGAACATAAGTATTCAGACTGTTATATTGAAACTCTGTTCCGGGTTTTCCATTGACAGATGCATTCAGAAAACTTCCAAGCCAGTCATTTCCGGACACGATACCTGATTCATTAAAAGTTACGCCGCTTGTCATGGTCAGCAGATTCTCTACTGTGATCACAGGGCGGAAAATCTTTGAAAAGGCATTTATATGATCCGGAAAAATGTCATAAATATTTTCATCGAGTTTTAATTTTTCCTCTTCGATCAACATGCCGATTGCCATACCTGTGATGCTCTTGCACATGGAATGTGTAATATGCCACATTCCTTTAGGGTATGGTGCAAAATTACATTCACAGATTACCTTGCCATGACGCAGTGCCATAAAATGATGCATTTCCGTATCTTTGGAAGCATCCAGTTCCCGAAGAAGGGCAGCAAACAGATCAGAGGAGATTCCCTGACTCTCCGGTGTGGCACGTACAAATGCCTGCTCATAAACTGCATCAAACGGAAAATCCGGTTTCTGTGGGAAATAATCTACCCGTGTACCGCCTGTCTTTCCAAGGATCATATTTAAAACCAGTTCTGCAACCGCAATCTGTTCTTTTGCCATAGAGAATACCTCCTTTTTCGGATTTATTTTGATTATACAGACCTCATACAACAAATGCAAATTATATTTTTACGAGAAAGGATATTACGTTACTGTTCACACACCACTATCCCGCGAGGTGTTTTGGCATGAATATGCCAAAATCCCGAGACATACAAGCCAAAATTCCATTGCCGCAGGCAATCTGGAATGAATTTTGGCTACGTTACTGTGAACGGAGTGAACAGTAACGATATTACCAGTGGACAGTAGCGCAGGATTCTCTTCCTGCGGAAGCTCACTTTAGTGACATAATAAAACGGCTGCGGAATGAACCGCAGCCAGTAATAAGTTTCATCTGTTTACCTTTCGTCAAAAGCAACAAAATCTGTATGATGTCCCACATATTTGTAAGCAGGACGGATGATCTTATTTGCATTGATCAGCTCTTCCAAGCGGTGAGCACTCCAGCCCGGCATACGTGCAATAGCAAAGATCGGAGTAAATAATTCTTCCGGAATACCAAGCATGCTGTATACAAATCCACTGTAGAAGTCCACGTTTGCGCAGACATTCTTAAACAGTTTTCTATGTTCCATGATCAGCTTACCTGCAATACCCTCCACACGGTCATAAAGTTTGAATTCCTCGGTCATTCCTTTCTCTTCAGCCAGTGCCTGAGCAAAACGTTTCAGGATTACTTCACGAGGATCGGAGAGAGTATAAACGGCATGTCCCATGCCATAAATCAGCCCGGCATGATCAAATGCTTCCTTATTTAATACCTTCTTGAGATAATCAACAATCTCATCTTCGTTGTCCCAGTGTTCTACATGAGCTTTCAGATCTGCAAACATGTTCTGAACTTTCAGGTTCGCCCCACCATGACGCGGTCCCTTCAGAGATCCGATGGATGCAGCAGTGGAAGAGTAGGTATCTGTACCTGAAGAAGTTACCACGTGAGTTGTGAAAGTGGAGTTATTACCACCACCATGCTCAGCATGCAGGATCAGTGCGATATCCAGAACCTTAGCCTCCAGTTCTGTATATTTACCATCCGGACGAAGCATAAGAAGAATATTCTCTGCAAGGGAAAGTCCTTTCTGTGGATTACGGATGAATAGGGTCTCATCTTTACGAAAATGACGATATGCATGGTAAGAATATACCGCAATCTCAGGAAGCTTTGCAATCAGTTCCAGAGACTGACGAAGTACATTTTCAGGAGAAATATCTTCCGGATTGTCATCATATGTATAGAGAGCCAGAACACAACGCTGCATGGCATTCATAATATTGGCATTGGTTCCTTTCATAACAACATCGCGGACAAAACGACCGCCAAGCTCCTCCATATCAGACATCATATCCAGAAATCTGGAAAGTTCTTCCTTATCAGGGAGCTTACCGAAGATCAGAAGATAAATTGTTTCTTCAAATCCAAAACGTCTTCCGTTCAGACCACTGATGATATCCTGTACATTGATTCCCTGATAGTATAAACGTCCATCAGCCGGAATCTGTCTGCCGTTGATCAGATTATAACCATTAACATCAGAAATCTCTGTAAGACCTGTCAGGACACCTTTACCCGCGGAGTCACGAAGACCTCTTTTTACATTATATTCTACATACAGATTTGGATCGATATGATGATTCTTGAGCAGTTCCTGTTCAAAGAATCTCATTTTGTCACGAAGCTGTCCGGAATCTTCCAGACTCATCATTTCATGTTTTTCCATAATATCATTCCTCATTTCCCCGTTATTTATCTACAGCAATACTCGCAAATTCACTTATAGCAATACTCGTAAATAATGCATATTATAGTGAATTTTATTAAAAAACACTGATACAGTGAATTGCAGATGCATCCTTGCGATCAGTGTTTTACTATGGCGAACATTTGTATTTGTACCTATTTAAACATTGTACAGTAAAGTGATGGGAAAGGCAAGACAAAGATTGTATTTTTTTTCATACATTCATATTAAAGTGATAACGCTTTAAAATTATACAGAAGGAAAATTATGAAAAATATAACACAAAATCATGGAACGTGCTATAATAGCCAACAGAAAGCATGATAAAGGGGAAGTGAGAAAAGAAATGTCAGAAAGAAAAATGAAACGAGTTGAGGATTCCTTAACAGAGCAGTCTCATTTATTAATGCCAAAGTGTCTGAATGCCGCAGGTTATCTGTTTGGCGGACAGCTGCTTGCATGGATTGATGAAACAGCAGGTATTGTTGCCAAGCGTCATGCGGAAATGAATGTGGTAACTGTTGCAGTAGACAATATGTATTTCAAAGCCGGAGCCAGAGTGAACGATACCATCGTTCTCATCGGACGGCTTACACATGTGGGACGTTCTTCCATGGAAGTACGTATTGATACTTACTGTGAAGCCCTTGATGGAACCAGAACCATGATCAACCGCGCATATTTTATTATGGTTGGAACAGATGAACATCAGCATCCTGTGGAAGTACCGGGACTTATCATTGAGGGAGTTACTCAGCAGATAGAGAATGAAGCTGCACAGAAACGTGCAAAACTCTGGAAAGTACGCAGACAGGAAGGATTTTAACAAAACAGCCGCAAATGCGGCTGTTTTTGTTTATCAGTAACATTTACTGCAAGGTCCGTATCCCATAGCTTCGGCTTCTGATCTGGATACCTGTCTGGCTGTATCCGGGTTCATTCTTCCACAGTTGGGAATGCTGTGATATTTTTCGCCAGTTGCAGGGATCCATACCATTGTTCCTACATCTGCATTGTTGGATTCTTCCTGTTCAGGTATCGGATCAGAAGTGGTAGTTTCTTCTTGCCAGGAGTTTCCACCAGTGCCACCTGCAGAAGCATTTACAGAGGAGTCTCCGGAAGAATAATCATTGCATGGCTCCTGTGACCAGGAAATATTTGTTCCATCGGAGACTGCAATGATCGTACCCTGTTTATCTGTTCGGAATACAGGGATTCCCATATCTGATAAACGTCCCATTGTATCTGCTGACGGATGATTATACTGATTATTGATTCCGCAGCTTATGACTGCGTAAGATGGAGAAGTTGCCTCAAGGAAATCCCAGGTAGTTGAACTTGCAGATCCATGATGACCAACAGAAAGAACATCGCAGTCAAGGTTCATGCCAGTACTGATCATATCCTGTTCACTGGTTTCCTCTGCATCTCCGGTAAAAATAAAGCTATTTGAACCATTTTCAAGTTTGATTACAAGAGAGTTATCATTACTGTTCTGGCTGATACCATTCGGTGCAAGAACAGTGAAACTTCCGGTGCCAAAATCAAATGTTTCACCTACAGAAGGATACTGTACGATAATTGCATTTGCAGTGGCAGTATTCATAAAATTATTGAATAAATTTGAAGTATGTACATAGTCTGGTCCGAATATATTACTTACAGAGAAATTGTCTATGCATGGAACAAGACCGCCGATATGATCTTCATCATAGTGAGAAGCGATCATATAGTCAATGTTTTCCACATTCTGTTCCTGTAAGTAGGAGATGATCAGATCAGCATGGCTCTGATCCCCGCCATCGTACAAAAGATTTTGTCCTCCGGACTGTACTAAGATGGCATTTCCCTGTCCAACGTCAATAAAATGAACTGCCATCTCACTGTTGCCTTCAGCTTTTACCGTCAGTGCTGATTGCGGAACTAAGGTAAACAGCAGAAGGAACAGAGATAGAATTAGTGATAGTAACCTGTTTTGTTTCTTCATAAAAAGCCTCCTGAATGTTAATAACAGTTTGATTATACCATTTATTGAGAAACAAAAACATAATTATAGTAATTTCGTAAAATAATACAAATAATCCAGTCTATCTTGGAGCGGGTTTGAAAAATGCTTTAGCGTGAAGTCCTGCGTCAGATTGATTAATACTCTATCTGCTGAACTTCCTCTCCATTGTCTTCCCATGTATCAGAGTTATCCAGAGAACCATCTGTGCTGTCACCGGAATTGTCATCGCTGGGATAATCAATCTGATCGGAAGAATCATCCCCTGTATCGTCAGACGATGTCTGATCACTGCTTCCATCATCAGAAGATCCATCTTCTGTATCTGTATTATCATTCTCCTGCCCTGTATCATCCAGAGAACTGTCCTGCGTCGTATCAGTATTGTAAGAAGAGTCATTGTAAGAAGTATCATTATAACTGTTGTCATAATCAGAATCATCATAGTTACTTTCCTGAGTGTAAATGGTAAATCCATCCTCCTCAGCCTGAGCTTCTGCCTGTGCCTGAGCCTCAGCAGCAGTTTCCGGAGCTTCCGTAAAGTTTGTAACAGCTTTTGACACTGTATTACCGGTAGGTGCCACAGCAGAAACCGCAAACATCGCGCCACAAAGCAGGATTGCAGTTCCGGCAATCTGAATTTCATCTATATGTCTCATAGTTTATATTCTCCTTGCTTATCTATGTTTGTTTCTTTTTATTTCTATGCATATCCAGATTATTTACAGCAATATTATATACCTTAAGTAGATTTTTTTGTAGAGTAAATTTTAAGTTACTGTTCATACATCACTATCCTGAGATATACAAGCCAAAATTGAAAAAAAACTGGATTCTGTCTGAAAAATCTGTTATTATAAGAATCGTATGAATATAATTTCAACTATAATACAGTTTATCTAATTATTTTCTTTCCTGTATGATATCAGGGTAAAAAAATCCCCATAAAATTGAAATTATAAATTTAAAAACAGAGGTGTCATTTATGAGCTGGTATAATGAGGCAATTTTCTATCACATCTATCCACTGGGTTTAACCGGTGCGCCGAAGCACAATGACTACAGTGCTCCTGTTTCCCGTCTGAACACATTACTTCCATGGATCGACCACATCAGAGAAATCGGATGTACAGCATTATACATCGGACCTTTATTCGAGAGTGTAGGACATGGCTATGAAACCACAGATTACAAAAAGCTAGATTCCCGTCTCGGAACCAACGAAGACCTTAAAAACTTCGTGGCAGCCTGTCATGAAAAAGAGATCAAAGTTATTTTCGATGGTGTATTCAATCACACAGGCCGTGATTTCTTTGCATTTAAAGATATTCAGCAAAACCGCGAACATTCCAGATATCTCAACTGGTACTGCAATGTGAACTTCGGAGGGAATACGGAATACAATGACGGCTTCTCCTACGAAAACTGGGGTGGATACAACCTTCTGGTAAAATTAAACCAAAGAAACCCGGAAGTACAGAATTACATCTGTGATGTGATCCGTTTCTGGGTATCAGAATTTGATGTAGATGGAATCCGTCTGGATGCGGCAGATGTCCTTGATTTTGATTTCATGCGTGCCCTGCGCCGTACAGCAGCAGAAGTAAAGGAAGATTTCTGGCTTATGGGCGAAGTGATCCATGGCGATTACAGCAGATGGGTAAATGGAGAAACGCTCCACAGTGTAACAAACTATGCCCTGCATAAAGCACTCTACAGCGGACATAACGATCACAACTATTTCGAAATCGCACATACTGTAAAATATCTCCAGAATATGGGAAATCTTGATCTCTACAACTTTGTGGACAACCATGATGTAGAACGTATTTATACCAAGCTTTCAAATAAAGCACATTTTGCACCTGTTCATGTCTTACTCTATACACTTCCGGGTGTACCAAGTATCTATTACGGTTCTGAGTTCGGTATTGAAGGAAAGAAAGAGAAATTCTCCGATGACAGCCTCAGACCGGCTCTGGATATCAAAGACTATGCAGATGCAGTACAGAAGAATTCATGTACAGCCCTGATCGCAGCTCTTGGAAAGATACGACAGCATACACCTGCATTAAGCTACGGAAGCTACGCTGAACTTCAGCTTACCAACCGCCAGTTTGCATTTGCCCGTGACCTTGACGGAATACGTGTGATCGTTACCGTAAATAACGATGATAATGCAGCAGATATGAGCCTTCCGGCAGGAAACTGCGCAGAATATATTGGAACCCTCACAGGCCGTAAAGTACCTGTTCAGGATGGACGTATCAATGTAACAGTAGCCGCAAACAGCGGTGAAATCTGGGTTCCGGCGGGTGAAATGCCAGAATATATACCAGTAAAAACAGAAACTGCAGATATCGAAAAAGTACAGGAAGAAACAGAGGAAACAACTTCCACACAGACTGAGTCTCCTGCACAGAAAACAATAACCGCAGCAGAAGAAACCGCAGCAGCAAAGGCAGAAGATATTCAGCCTGAAAAAACTGCCGATACTTCAGCCATATCAGCAGAAAACAGTTTTCCGGAAAATACGGAAGCCGCTGCTGAAAAGGAAAAGACAGTAATTGTAGATATGAATAAATCCCCGGAAGACATGACTGTAGATGAATTACAGCAGGCAATCCTTGCCCAAATGGCAGGTAACGGCCCTGTTACAGACCAGATGAAGAAAACAGTATATGATAATATCTGGCATGATTCTCTGGTAAACTGGCTCAAGAGCTTCCACTGATCAGATTATTGTCAGTATTTTTCATCTTTTCTTCCAGTAATAAAAGACGAAATTTCTTTATAACAATTTTTTTGCCGTTGACTAAATATTTTTTTGGTGGTAAGATATGGATACAGGTTATTGAACAAGGGTAGCTGTTTGGAATCTTGCAATGTAAAGATTGGTTAAACAGCTGCAGACAATCAATTACACTAAATCGTACGGGAGGAATTCATTCATGAAAACACTTGAAACAAAAAAAGCACCAGCAGCAATCGGACCATATTCTCAGGCAAAAATGACAGGAAACTTCTTATTTGCATCCGGTCAGATTCCGGTAGACCCGGCTACAGGTGAAGTTGCAGGCGATAAAATCGAAACACAGGCAGAGCAGTCCTGCAAGAACGTAGGAGCAATTCTTGAAGAAGCCGGACTTACATTTGACAATGTTATCAAGACTACATGCTTCCTTGCTGATATGGCAGATTTCGCTGCATTCAACGCTGTATACGAGAAATACTTCACAAGCAAACCGGCCCGCTCCTGTGTTGCTGTAAAACAGCTTCCGAAGAACGTACTCTGCGAAGTGGAAGCTATCGCTGTAGCTGAGTAATTCAGCCAAACCACAATATAATAGATATTTCAAAACAATTTCTGAATCTGATTCAGATGGGGAAAACAGCCAGGGAAAAATCCACCTGGCTGTTTTTGTTTTTCAGGCTACCTGCAATTGCTGATATTTGCTATAATAGTATAAAAGAATTCCGGCAAAATGAAAGGTAAAAGTTATGAGATCAATATCCATATATGCACTTACGAGAAATCAGAATACAGATTCTCTGTCAAAACTGGAACGTCAGTTATCCGGTCGGGAATATTTCCTCAAAATACGGGAATGGGAACTTCAGAGTATGAAAGCACTGGTACGCCAGTTAGAATCGCATATGACTAAAGTCTGTTCCCTGCGCTTTTTCTATTCCTACCAGATTCCAAAACTCGGGAAAGAATTTGATCTTCTCCAGATCAAAGACGACCAGATCATAAATATTGAACTGAAAAGCGGAGCTGTATCTGAGGAGGCAATTCGTAAACAGCTTATGCAGAACCGTTATTATCTTTCCGTTCTCGGACGCTCCATACAGTCTTATACGTATATCAGCAGTCAGAATCGCCTTGTCAGGCTTACCAATCATGATCATATTGCAGAAGCCGACTGGACAGAACTGTGCGGATCACTGCAAAAGGAGAGCAGTGATTATCAGGGGAATATTGACGATCTGTTTCAGGCCGAACTATATCTGATTTCCCCCATCACAGAACCGGCCCGTTTCCTGAAAAAAGAATACTTCCTGACTTCCCAGCAGCGGGATATCCAGCGCCAGATCTTAAAGAAACTCCGTATCAGCCGGTTCGAATATTTCTGTTTTACCGGACTTCCCGGAACAGGAAAAACATTGCTTCTCTATGATATCGCCATGAAACTGTCCAGGCGTCAGCAGATATGCATGATTCACTGCGGCAATGCCGGAAAAGAATGGAAAATACTGCATAAACGTTTACAACGTATTGCTTTTCTTTCGGACAATCAGCTGACCGAAAATACAGAGCTGAAACATTACAGTGCAGTTCTGGTAGACGAAGCACATTTGCTTTCTTCAGAAAAACTGCAGATTCTGTTAACGCAATCGGAGGGGGAGTTTCCTGTAATATTTTCCAGCGATTCCGAAGATGCCATATGTCCTGAAGAATTAGGGGTAAATACATTAAAACTCATAGAAAACCTGCCGGAAATCCAGATGTTTCACTTAACCAACCGCATCCGTACCAATGCGGAACTTTCCTCATTTATCCAGAATATGATACACCTTACAGACAGAAAAACCTCAAAACCCTATCCGCATGTTTCTGTTGTATATGCAAATAATGAAGAGGAGACTGCTGCCTTACTGGAAGATTATATACATCAGGGTTATGAATATGAGATTACTGCCGTGAGAGATATAAAACGTCTTGTTATCATATTGGACGAACGATATTACTATGATCAGAACAGATATCTGCGTTCAAAGTATCTCAATAAAGAAGGCAGTTCTGATGTCCGTAATTTATTTCACTGGCTGAATCAGGCCAAAGAGGAACTTTCTATAATTGTCAGAGAAAATACATATGTGTACGAAACATTACTCACGCTTTTACAGCCTGATACTGTCAGATAAAAACTGCAAACTATCCGACTCTCCCTTGAAATCCCCCACCATTCCGTATATAATAGGAATATTGTGGGGGATTTTCCCTGCTTAACACAATGTTGATACAATAACCTCTGAAAGGAATACTATGAGAACTCTAGCTTTAAGCGATGAAATTTTAATGAAAGTTGACAAGGCTGCCCGTTACATCGGTGGTGAAGTCAACTCTGTAATGAAAGATAAGAATGACGTAGATATCCGCTTTGCCATGTGCTTCCCGGATGTTTATGAAATCGGTATGTCCAATCTGGGCATGATGATCCTCTATAACATGTTCAATGAACGTGAGGATGTCTGGTGTGAGCGTGTCTTTTCTCCGTGGATGGATCTGGATAAAATTATGCGTGAGGAACATATTCCTCTCTTTGCCCTGGAATCCCAGGAGCCTGTAAAGGAGTTTGATTTCCTTGGTATTACCCTTGGATATGAGATGTGCTATACCAATGTGCTTCAGGTACTTGACCTGAGCCATGTTTCACTTCTGGCAAAGGATCGTAAGGAAGATGACCCTATCGTCATCGGCGGCGGTGCATGTGCATATAATCCGGAACCGATCGCAGAATTTTTTGATATGTTTTATATTGGCGAGGGTGAGACTGTCTATGATGCTTTGTTTGATGCATATAAGGCAAACAAGGCAGCAGGCGGCTCCAGAGCAGACTTCCTGTTTGCAGCTTCCCAGATTCCCGGAATTTATGTTCCCTCTTTATACAATGTAACCTACAAAGAAGACGGCACCATTGCTTCCTTTACACCTGCAAAAGAGGGCGTACCTGAGAAAGTCTGTAAACAGCTGATCACCGATGTCACTAAAGACTACCGCGCGATCAAAGCTCCTGTAGTTCCATTTATTAAAGCTACTCAGGATCGTGTTACCCTGGAGATCCAGCGTGGCTGTATCCGCGGATGCCGTTTCTGTCAGGCAGGTATGATCTACCGTCCTACCAGAGAGCGCAATGTGGAGGATTTAAAGGCAAGTGCCAGAGAAATGCTTCAGAATACAGGACATGAGGAGATTTCCTTAAGTTCTCTAAGCTCCAGTGATTATTCTGAGCTGAAGGAACTGGTAAATTTCCTGATCGAAGAATTTCATGGCAATGCTGTCAATATCTCTCTGCCATCCCTGCGTATCGATGCTTTTGCCCTGGATGTTATGAGCAAGGTACAGGATGTAAAGAAGAGCAGCCTTACTTTCGCACCGGAAGCAGGCTCCCAGCGTCTGCGTAATGTTATCAACAAAGGTCTGACTGAAGAGAATATTCTTCATGGTGCAGGTGAAGCATTCAAAGGTGGATGGAATCAGGTAAAGCTTTACTTCATGCTCGGACTTCCAACTGAAACAGAAGATGATATGAAAGGTATTGCTCATCTTGCTCAGAAAATTGCAGAAACTTATTATGAAGAAGTGCCGAAAGAAAAACGTAATGGCAAGGTTCAGGTCAATGTAAGTACCTCTTTCTTTGTACCGAAACCATTTACCCCATTCCAGTGGGCAGGTATGTACAGAGAGGAAGATTTCGTGGAGAAAGCAAAGGTCGTAAAAAGCGAGATCCGCGCACAGTTAAACCAGAGAAGTATCCGCTACAGCTGGCATGAGCCGGATGTAACGATTCTTGAAGGTTTCCTTGCAAGAGGTGACCGCCGTTGTTCAAAAGTTATCCTCAGAGCATATGAAAAAGGTGCGATCTACGATGCATGGTCAGAGAGTTTTGACTATAATATATGGAAAAAATCTTTTGCGGAAACCAACACAGATATTGATTTCTATACTCTCAGAGAACGTTCCACAGATGAGATCCTTCCATGGGATTTCATTGATGCAGGAGTGACCAAGAAGTTCCTGATCCACGAATGGGAACAGGCAAAGAAAGAAACCGTAACACCAAACTGCCGTCAGAAATGTTCCGGCTGTGGTGCTATGCGTTATGGCGGAGGTGTATGTTATGAAGGTAAGAATTAAATTCAGCAAAGAGGGTCCTGTGAAATTTGTGGGACATCTGGATACCATGCGTTATTTCCAGAAGGCTATCCGCAGAGCCAATCTTCCGGTTGCTTTTTCCGGTGGATACAGTCCGCATATGATCATGTCTTTTGCCGCACCATTAGGAGTTGGTACGGAAAGTCTGGGAGAGTACTTCGATCTGGAGCTGGCAGAGACAGTTCCTACTTCAGAGATCACAAGACGTCTGGATGCAGTGATGGTAGAAGGGGTACATGTACTCAGTACCCGTCAGGTTGAGGACGGAAAGGCGGGTAAGGCAATGTCACTGGTGGCAGCAGCCGATTATTATGTAGAATTTCGTCCGGGAAAAGAGCCTGAAATTTCCTGGAAAGATAAAATCAGTGATTTCCTGGCGCAGCCGGAGATCACAGTAATGAAAAAGACCAAACGAAGCGAAAAGGAAATTGATATTCGCCCGTTTATCTATAAGATGGAACTTCAGGGAGACAAGATCTTTATGATGCTTGCTTCCGCAAGTGCCAATTACACAAAACCGGAACTGGTAACAGATACATTCTTCTCATGGCTTGGCATAGAACTTCCGGAATTTGCTTATTCCATCAAACGTCTGGAAGTATACGCAGATAAAGGAACAGAGGAAGAACATAAATTTGTAACTCTGGAAGCACTGGGTGAAGAAGTTGAGTAAACTGATTATTACCCAAATGAATATCCGGCAGATTCCATGCTATGTATGTGCGTATGAAGAAGACGGTAAAGTAATGGAACTGCGCTTCGAACCTGTTGGGGAGAAATCTTCTCTTGGAAATATTTATGTTGGACAGATAGAGAATATAGCTGCCAATATCGGTGCTGCATTCGTACAGATTTCTGCCGGGGAAAAATGCTACCTGCAGCTTTCCGATGCTCCAAATGCGATTTATGCTTCTGTAAAAAAAGGTGATCGCCCATTAAAGGCAGGAGATGAAATCCTTGTGCAGATCAGCCGGGAAGCAATGAAGGGAAAACTACCGGCTGTAACCACGAATCTGAATTTTACAGGCAAATATCTGGTTCTTACAACCGGCGATAAGAAATTTGGTCTGTCTTCCAAACTTTCCAATGATGACAGAAGCCGTATCAGTAAGTGGATGGAAGCAGAAGTTAACCGTCCGGATAAAGAGTTTGGTATCATCGTTCGTACAAATGCAGCAGATGCATCAAAAGAAGAAATACTGAAAGAACTGGAATACCTGAAGGGCCTGTATCATAAAGCTGCTGTAGACGGAAGATCCCGTACCTGTTTCAGCTGCGTATATAGAACAGAGCCTTTTTATATCTCTGCAGTCCGCGACGCCAACAGCCGGAATCTGGAAGAGATCATAACAGATATCCCTGAGATATCCCGACAGATTTCTGACTATCTTAACAGTAACAGCCCGGAGGAAAAAGAGAAGCTGCGGTTTTATGATGATAAACTTCTCCCTCTTTACAAACTTTATCGCCTGGAAACTGTCTTAGAAGAAATCCAGCATGAGAAAGTCTGGCTGAACAGTGGTGGATTTCTGGTAATCCAGCAGACAGAAGCCTTCGTATCCATTGATGTAAACAGCGGAAAGTTTACAGGCAAAAAGAAAATGCAGGAAACTTACCGAAAAATCAATTTGGAGGCAGCAAAGGAAATTGCCAGACAGTTGCGTCTCAGAAACCTGTCCGGAATTATTCTGATTGATTTTATTAATATGGAAAATCAGGATCATCAGGATGAACTGTTCCATGTCCTGCAGAAATATCTGCGCAAAGATCCGGTAAAGGCAAAAGCAGTGGACATCACTCCACTGCACATCCTGGAACTTACCAGAAAGAAAGTGCGAAAACCTGTGATTGAGGAAATCAGAGAATTATAGTTTACCATAAAATAATTATGTAAATCAAACGAGTATCTGCAATTCTCATCGATATTTTTCCGTAACTGAATAACTGCTCTGCAGTTTGTATTTTATCACAGATCCTGACGGATACCGGATTGAAATTGTACCTGTAAAATAAAAGAAAAAAATTCAAAGAAATTGAAAAAAACTTATTGACAAATCGAATTTTGTCCGCTATTATAAATGAGATGCCGCACAGAGAGGTACAAGCACCGAAAGGTCACCATATCTGGCGAGTAAAGATTATAGGAGGTGCCACAGATGTACGCAATTATTGCAACAGGTGGTAAACAGTACAAAGTTGCTGAAGGCGATGTAATCAGAGTTGAGAAACTCGGTGTTGAAGCTGGTGAAACTGTTACTTTTGATAATGTTATTGCAGTAAGCAATGACGGATTAAAAGCTGGTGAAGATGTGAAAGATGCCAGTGTTACCGCTACTGTAGTTGAGAACGGTAAAGCAAAAAAAGTTATCGTTTACAAATACAAGAGAAAAACTGGATATCACAAGAAAAACGGTCACAGACAGCAGTACACTAAAGTAAAAATCGAAAAGATTAATGGTTAATCTGGTGTCATTATGATTACAATTACAGTTAAGAAGAGAAATGGAAATTATCTGGAATTTGTTTCGAAAGGTCACGCCGGATATGCAGAGGAAGGACAGGATATTGTCTGTGCTGCTGTTTCTGTACTGGTGATCAATACTGTAAATTCTCTTGAGACATTTACAGATGATCAGTTTGAAGTGCAGGAAGATGACGGCTATGTATCTTTTCATTTTACGGCTCCGGTTACTGAGAGGGGAACCCTTCTCATGGATTCGCTGATTCTCGGATTAACAGAAATTGAACATAGTTATAACAATCGATATTTGACAGTAAAAGTCAAGGAGGTGTAACAACATGATGAAAATGAACCTTCAGTTATTCGCACATAAAAAAGGAGTTGGTTCTACAAAGAACGGTCGTGATTCCGAATCCAAGAGATTAGGTGCGAAGAGAGCAGACGGACAGTTTGTTAAAGCTGGAAATATTCTTTACAGACAGCGCGGAACTAAGATCCATGCTGGTGAGAACGTAGGTTGCGGTAAAGATTATACTTTATTCGCACTTAAAGATGGTGTCGTAAGATTTACCAGAAAAGGACGCGATAAGAAACAGGTTTCTATCGTTCCAGTAGAAGCAGAATAATCTGGTTAAGCGAAGGCTTCAAATCTAATATGGGTTTGGAGCCTTTCTTTTATAGTAGAATTGCTATAGATTAAAAGAGTTATATAATATAAAAGAAACCATAGCAATCCTTGTAAATAATGCATATTGATCCGACTCATCAGAGTGCGAAATCCTGCTGAACGGTCTCAAATGCATTAATTTAAGAAGATTACTATTACGAAATAATTATTAGTAAAGGACAGAGGTGTGTCATATGTTTGCAGACAGAGCGAAAATCTATATCCGCTCCGGTAAAGGCGGCGACGGCCATGTAAGTTTCCGCAGAGAATTATATGTTCCGAATGGCGGTCCTGACGGCGGCGACGGCGGTCGTGGAGGAGACGTGATATTTGAGGTAGATGAAGGCCAGAACACCCTTGGCGACTACCGACACAGAAGAAAATATAAAGCAGAAGACGGACAGGAAGGCGGCAAAAAACGCTGTCATGGTGCCGATGGAAAAGATGTTGTATTAAAAGTTCCGGAAGGAACTGTTATCATGGATGCAGAATCCGGTAAAGTAATTGCTGATATGTCCGGTGAAAATAAACGCCAGATCGTATTAAGAGGCGGAAGAGGTGGCAAAGGAAACCAGCATTATGCGACTGCAACCATGCAGGTTCCGAAATATGCACAGCCAGGACAGCCTGCGCAGGAACTGGAAGTTCTTCTGGAGCTGAAAGTAATCGCAGACGTAGGTCTGGTTGGATTCCCGAATGTCGGAAAGTCCACATTCCTTTCCCGTGTTACCAACGCACAGCCGAAAATTGCCAACTATCACTTTACAACCCTGAGCCCAAATCTTGGCGTTGTAGATACTGAAAACGGTGGTTTTGTGATCGCTGATATTCCCGGTCTGATCGAAGGTGCTTCCGAAGGTGTGGGACTTGGACATGAGTTCCTCCGCCATATTGAACGTACCAGAGTCATTATCCACATTGTAGATGCAGCATCTACAGAGGGACGTGACCCAATCGATGATATTTACAAGATTAATAAAGAACTGGAAGCTTATAATCCGGAAATTGCTGCAAGACCACAGGTAATCGCAGCAAATAAAATCGACTGTATCTATACAGAAGACGGCGAAGAGAGCCCGATTGACAAACTTAAGGCAGAATTTGAGCCAAAAGGAATCCAGGTATATCCGATTTCCGCTGTCAGCGGTCAGGGTGTCAGAGAACTTTTATTCCATGTGAAAGAACTTCTTGACAGCTGCCCACAGGAACCTGTAGTATTTGAACAGGAATTCTTCCCTGAAGATATGTTGATCGGAGAAAACCTTCCATATACAGTAGAGCAGAGTCCTGAAGATCCGACAATTTTTGTTGTCGAGGGACCGAAGATTGAAAAGATGCTTGGCTACACAAATCTTGATTCCGAAAAAGGTTTCGCATTCTTCCAGAAATTCCTGAAAGAGGGAGGCATCCTGGAAGAACTTGAGAAGGCAGGCATTCAGGAAGGTGATACTGTGCGTATGTACGGATTTGATTTTGATTACTATAAATAGATTCAATAATGAAACAGATGTGGTAAGACGGATGATTTTGTCCGTTTGCAGAGAATAACAGAGGAAAATAAAAATGACAAGTAAACAGAGAGCTTATTTAAAAGGTCTTGCAATGACCATGGATCCAATCCTTCAGCTTGGAAAGGGTGGTCTTACTCCTGAGAACACAGCCGCAGTAGATGAGGCGCTTGCAGCCAGAGAACTGATCAAGATCAGTGTTCTTCAGAACTGCCTGGAGGATCCGCGCCAGATGGCTGAGGTTCTGGCAGAACGTACACGTTCCCAGATCGTACAGGTTATCGGCAAGAAAATTGTTTTATACCGTGAAGGCAAAAACGAAAAGAAAAAAATTGAATTACCCAGAAAATAATACGGAGTTTTTTATGGCTGACATCAAACACAGAATTGGTATTATGGGCGGTACTTTTGATCCCATCCACATGGGGCATCTGATTCTGGGAGAGAAAGCATACGAACAGTTCCGACTGGAAAAGGTACTGTTCATGCCTTCCGGAAATCCGCCTCACAAGAGAAACCGTCAGGGACGTGCCACAGATGAAGAAAGAGTTGAAATGGTCCGCAGGGCGATTACCGGAAATCCTCACTTTGAACTGTCGCTGACTGAAATGCATGAAAATGGTTATACTTACACTTATCATACACTGGAAATGCTAAAAGAGAAGAATCCGGATACTGATTATTATTTTATAATCGGCGCAGACTCCCTGTATGACTTTGATACATGGCGTGAACCGGAAAGAATCTGCAGAAACTGCATTCTGGTAACTGCTGTAAGAAATCATTCCACAATCGCAGAGCTCGAAGCAGAAATGAACCGTCTTTCGCTTAAATATAATGGCACATTTCTGACACTGAATACCACAAACCTTGATGTATCCAGCGAAATGCTCAGAAACTGGATCAGCGAAGATAAAAGTGTGCGTTACTATATTCCTGATCCGGTGATTGAGTATATCAGAGAAAACCAGATTTACAGTCTGGCCGAAAAGAAAGGATGATCTTCCGATGGCAGAGTATGATTTTATAAAAATGCAGAAAAAATTAGCAAAATATCTGGATGAGGATCGTTATGAACATACGTTGGGAGTTATGTTTACATGTGCAGCACTTGCCATGGTTCATGACTGTGATCTGATCACAGCCCAGACTGCCGGACTGCTCCATGACTGTGCAAAATGTATTCCTAACAAAAAGAAGCTGAAAATGTGCAGCCAGCATCATATTTCGGTATCTGAATTCGAACAGGAGCATCCTTTTTTACTTCATGCCAAGCTTGGAGCTTACGTAGCTAAGGCTAAGTATGATGTTACAGATGAAAATATTCTTTCTGCCATCACCTGGCATACTACCGGAAAGCCGGAGATGACACTGTTGGAAAAAATCGTCTATATTGCCGATTATATTGAACCAAAACGTGATAAAGCTCCTAATCTTGCAATTGTACGTAAACTGGCTTTTCAGGATCTTGACGAATGTATGTATAAGATTTTGGGTGATACACTGGCTTATCTGGAGGAAAATCCGAAAGATATTGATAATGCTACGAAAGATGCTTTCTTGTATTACAGGGATTTACACATGAAAAGACAGTCCTGAGTATAAATTGTCTCGACTGGCAGAGTTTTACATATAGGGGACAGCACAACAGGGAGAACAGATTACGGATATAAATATTTATTTAGAGAAGATATATGTAGCTATTCAATAGTCTGTTGATCATGAAGATATTGAACAGTTACAAAAGCAGATAGAAAGAGAGGTTGTTTCCATGAACAGAGAACTTGAAATGGCAAAACTTGCCTGCCGCGCACTTGATGAGAAAAAAGGAAAAGATATTAAGGTAATAGATATCCATGAAGTATCTGTAATTGCCGATTATTTTGTAATTGCAAGTGCTTCCAACCAGAATCAGGTTCAGGCTATGGTTGACAATGTAGATGAAACACTTGGCAGAGCCGGATTTGAAGCAAAACAGATTGAGGGAACCAGAAACTCCAGCTGGGTTCTTATGGATTACGGCGATATGATCGTTCACGTATTTGACGAAGAGAATCGTCTTTTCTATGACCTCGAAAGAATCTGGAGAGATGGTAAGGTTCTTGACGTTAATGAATTTCTTGAGAAATAAGTAGAAAAAATTGTTACTGTTCACTCTGTTCACAGCAACATGCTTGCGATGCACAGACTTTATGCTAATCGCATAAAGTCGCGCGGTATGTCTCGGGTTTTCTGTGACCTTCGTTCACAAAAAACACCTCGCGGGATATTACCAGTGAACAGTAACGAAAAATTTACAGTTATTCGGTGTAGAACTGCGTAGCGAGGCGGATGATTTTATCCGCCTGAATTTGTGAAATTTGCAAAATAAAATACAGAGGAAATCAGATATCATCATTAAGAGATACCTGATTTCCTCTGTTGTTTTTTTGAATTGATATAGTATAATTTGCAGTGTATGGGGACTTGCTTGATTCGATTATGAGCAAGTTGCGAAGCGGATTGCGAATATCTGCCTGACTATTCACGTATCAGTTATATTACTCATACAAACGGAACACACCAAATACTTTGCCAAGAATCTGAAGACCTTCATGTACAAGGATTGGCTCCATTGTATCATTTTCCGGCTGGAGACGATAGTATCCTTTTTCTTTATGGAAAGTCTTAACTGTAGCACCGTCATCGATCAGCGCAACAACAATATCTCCATCCTCTGCTGTGGACTGCTGTTTTACCAGAACCTGATCTCCGTCAAAAATTCCGGCGTTTATCATACTTTCCCCTTTTACTTTCAACAGAAAGCTCTGTGAATTAGGCATAAACTCTGCAGGGATAGGGAAATAGCCTTCAATATTCTCAACTGCCAGAAGTGGCTGTCCGGCTGCCACAGTTCCTATGATGGGAACATTCACAACCTCTCTGCGGACCAGATTAAAATTGTCATCAATGATTTCAATCGCACGTGGTTTCGTTGCATCTCTGCGGATATATCCATTTTTCTCCAGTGCTTCCAGATGTGAATGAACGGAAGAAGTAGATTTCAGGTTGACTGCCTCGCAGATTTCACGAACTGCCGGCGGAAATCCCCGGTTCAAAATCTCATTCTTTATGTAATCAAGAATCTCCTGCTGCTTTGGCGTGATTCTTCCATATGGCATAATTATACCCTCCTTTTAAAGTTATTTTTTGTTCGTACACTCTTCATAACCATTCAGCAGTCTGCTATTCTATGAGATACTGAACAGTTTCTGATTTTTTTTATCATATCATAATTCCTGACAAAAAGCAAACTTATATTCTGAAAATGTGTTCTTACTTATGTGCTCCCGTTACTGTTTACTCCATTCTCAGTAACGGGATAGTGGTGTGTGAACAGTAACGATTATTGTGAATTCTTTATGAATAAACTTGTTTTTAAATGTGCAAAGTGTTACAATATTTTGGAAAATGGTGTAACTATTCAGCAGTCACTGTGAAATCGCTGAACAGTTATAGAATGATTATGAACTGCACAAAAAGGAGACATCCCATTGTCTGATAATAAATCAAAAAAAATGCCGGGAATCCTGGCAAAGCTTCGCATGGTCGTTGGGCTGAATATCGGAACGATCATGTTTGGCATCTTATTCATATATATGGCATTCAGTGCCATATTATATTTTACAACTACTCATATTGAGTCCTATCAGGTTACATCAGGACCTTTATCCCGCAACGAAACATATACCGGTCTTGCCATACGTGAAGAAAGTTTATGCAAGGCAGATTCATCAGGCTATATTACTTATTATGCAAGGGAGGGCAGTAAGATCAATGCTTCCGGAGCGGTGTACGGACTTAGTGATACAAAAACAGCTTCTGCTCCGGCATCTCTTACCCCGGAAGAACTTTCAAAGGTACGGACTGATATGATGAGTTTTTCCAAAGGATTCAGTTCAAGTAAATTTAACAGCACCTACAGCTTTAAATATGAACTGAAGGGAAATATCCTTCAATATGCAGAGTCTGGCAATACCTCATCTGCTCCTCTTACTTCAGACGAGGACGGTGAAGGAAATGACAGTGGTGACAATGACAAAACAGCAGATATTTATCCCGGAAATCAAACTATCTGCCAGTCCCAATCTGATGGTATCGTTTTATATTCCATGGATAATTATGAAGGAAAAACAGTAGATGCTGTAAAGGCAGAAGATTTCGATCAGAATTCCTACCAAGAAACAGATTTGAAAACTTCCGACAAGGTAAAAGCAGGAGATGATATTTATACCATTATCACAGATGAACGCTGGAGCCTTCTGATTCCTTTGAGCGACAGACAGGTTGAAAAACTGAAAGACCGTTCTACAATACGTGTCAAATTTTTAAAAGACGATATGACACAAAACGGAGATTTTTCCATTATTACCATAGACGGTGACAAATATGGACAGATTGATTTCAATAAAGGTCTGATTCGTTATGCATCTGACCGTTTTTTGGACATTGAACTTGTAACCAACACAGTTGTAGGTCTGAAAATCCCTCTTACCTCTATTGTAACCAAGGATTTTTATGTGATTCCATCCAGAATGGCCACTACACAGGATAATCAGACAGGTTTTACCCTTTATGAGGGGAAAAATAAAACAACATTTAAAAATGTGAGCATTTACGCAAGCATTGATGATTCATCTGTCTCCAAACTGGCAGTGGACGAAGCAGAACAACCTCAGATTTATTATGTTGACAAGAGTTCATTTAAGGAAGGGGATGCCCTGATCAATACGGATACCGGTGAAAAATATGTGATCGGAGAGACAGATACCCTGGAGGGAGTATACTGTATTAATAAAGGCTATGCGGTTTTTCGCCGTATTGAAATACTTGATGAGAACGAAGAATATGCTATTGTATCTAAGAACACCACCTACGGTCTTTCCAGATATGATCACATTGTTCGAAACGCTGATAAAGTAAAGGAAGAAGACATTTTATACTAATTAAGGAGGCTTAATATGTTAGCTGATAAACTAAACCTTGTGAAAAAGAATATTGAAGAGGCCTGTGATACTGCAGGGCGTTCTCCCCAAGAGGTAACTCTTATTGCGGTCAGTAAGACCAAACCGGTGGAAATGCTGAAAGAAGCATATGATGCGGGTGCAAGAGTGTTTGGGGAGAATAAGGTTCAGGAGATCGTAGATAAATACGATCAGATGCCATCAGATGTACAGTGGCACATGATCGGACATTTACAGAGAAATAAAGTGAAATATATTATTGATAAAGTATCTATGGTACACTCTGTAGATTCTGTCCGCCTGGCAGAGGCCATCGAAAAAGAGGCAGCAAAAAAAGATATCTGCATGCCGGTTCTGATCGAAGTAAATGTAGCAGGAGAGGAAAGTAAGTTTGGCCTTTCAGTCGAAGAGGTATTACCATTTCTGGAAGAAATTTCTTCTTATGAGCATCTTCAGGTAAAAGGACTTATGACAATTGCACCATTTGTAGCAAATCCTGAAGAAAACAGAGAAGTTTTTCAAAAATTAAAGAAATTAAGTGTTGACATTGCGGCCAAAAACATTAATAATGTTAATATGAGCGTCCTGAGTATGGGAATGACAAATGATTATCAGGTCGCAGTTGAGGAAGGGGCCACTATGGTGCGCGTGGGAACGGGTATCTTTGGCGAAAGAGATTACTCAATAAAAGAAGATTAAAATAAGATTGGAGATTAAAATGGGCGTTTTAGATAAATTTTTAGATGCCATCAAATTAAACGATGATTACGATGATGATGGATTCTTAGATGATGATCTGTTAGATGAGGAAGAAGATGATGACTTTCTCGATGACGATTTCGATGAGAAACCAAAGAAGAAATTTTTTGATAAATTCTCTAAGAAAAAAGAATCCGACGATAATGATGACTTCGATGATGTAGAAGAGAAAGCAGTAAAGACAGCTCCTAAACAGGCATCTGCTCCAAAACAGACCGCTTCGGCTCCGTCTAAGGTTACGGTTAAACAGGAACGCGCCGAACGCCAGACACGTCCTGCAGCATCTTCCAAGATTACTCCAATGAGAAGCAGCCGCAAATCAAATCAGGGCCCAAATATGGAAGTCTGTGTGATCAAACCTTCTTCTATGGAAGATACGCGTGAGATTGCTGACACTTTAGTAGATAATTCTACTGTTATTTTGAATCTGGAGGGAATTGATGTGGAACTGGCACAGAGGATCATCGATTTCACGTCCGGTGCATGCTATTCTTTAGGCGGTAGCCTTCAGAAAGTATCCAGCTATATCTTTGTACTTGGACCGTACAATGTAGATATTACCGGTGACCTTCAGAATATTCTGGGAGGCTCTGCTCCGTCTGTAAGAGCAGGATATTGATCCAGGATGGAAAAAGACGAATTTTTTCTTAAGAGAATCCGGGAATTGGCAAATCTCTCCTGGCAGAGAGATATCGTTACATTTTCGGATTTTCTTAATTTAAATGAACAGAATATAGTCAGTAGCCTGAAACATCAGTTTCCCCAGATTGTTATGGAGACGTCCGGAGGCTATGAGAATGCGGAGCGTCAGATGGTTGCATTTCATCCTGATGCTCTTGCTTTTACATGGGAATATCCCATCGACTGTCTGAGGATTGAACCAAAGGCTCTTAAATTCTCTGAAGAGCTTTCTCATCGTGATTATCTCGGTGCACTTCTCAATCTTGGAGTAGACAGAAGTGTGATCGGTGATATTGTTGTTCAGAAAAAAGCTGCCTGGTTTTTCTGCCAGAACAAAATGACGGGATTCTTTCTTGAAAATCTGTGCCGGGTTCGTCATACCAATATTCTGATCACAAAAGTGGAGGATTCTGATGAATTTCCACGCCCTGTCCTTGAATCTGTCAGCGGCACCTGCGCTTCGGTACGTCTGGATTCATTGATCTCGCTTGCTTTTAAGACATCCAGAAGCAGTATGGTATCTTATATTGAAGGCGGGCAGGTTTTTGTCAACGGAAAACTGATCACCAGCAACGGATATGAGCCGAAAGATGGTGACATTATATCTGTACGTGGGAAAGGACGGTTCATTTTTGACGGTGTTTCTCACCAGACAAAAAAAGGACGCTGCAGTGTGCGTATTATGCGCTATGTATAAATTTTGTAATAAAAGGAGAACAGGAAAATGGCAGAACAGAAATTACTTGTAAAACGGGAAGGAGATTTCCATTATCCTATTTATTTTAAAAATGACTTTCAGGATCTTGCCGGTGCGATCAGAGAAGAAGGACTTGAAAACCGGAAAATCTGTATTGTGACAGACAGTCATGTTGCACCTCTTTATCATGAGGCAGTTAAATCAGCTCTTCAGGAAATTTCCTCTGAAATATTCTCTTTTGTATTTGAAGCTGGTGAAAAGAACAAAAACCTGAATACAGTACAGGAATTATATAAAACTTTGATTGAGAATGAAATGGACAGAAAAGGTCTGCTGGTTGCGCTGGGTGGCGGTGTTGTAGGTGATCTGACAGGTTTCGGAGCTTCCACTTACCTGAGAGGGATTGATTTTATCCAGGTTCCTACTACGCTTCTGGCACAGGTTGACAGCAGCGTAGGAGGTAAAACAGGTGTTGACTTCCTTCAGTACAAAAACATGGTAGGAGCTTTCCATCAGCCTCGCCTTGTATATATGAATATGAGTACCCTGCAGTCTCTTCCGAATCGGGAATTCACCTGTGGAATGGGTGAAATTCTTAAGACAGGACTGATCTGCGATGAAGAGTTCTTCCGTTTTGTATGTAAGAATCAGCCTGAGATCAGTAAATTGGATCTGAGTATGCTTTCCAGAATGATCCGCAGATGCTGCGAGATCAAGGCAGGTGTGGTAGAGCGTGATCCGAAGGAGCAGGGAGAACGTGCACTTTTAAATCTTGGTCACACAGTCGGACATGCAGTCGAAAAAATGAAAAACTTTCAGCTGCTTCATGGACAGTGTGTTGGAGTCGGTCTGATCGCTGCCGCTTATCTTTCCATGCAGAGAGGATTATTAACAGAAGAAGAATACGAAGAGATCAGAAAAGGGTGCCATTCTTATAATCTTCCTCTTTCTGTTGATTCACTGAATGCCGGGGATGTCCTGGCAGCAACAAAAAAAGACAAAAAAATGGAAGCCGGTCATATTAAATTTATCCTTATGGACGGGATCGGTAAAAGTTTTATAGACAAAACTGTCACAGATGAGGAACTGCTCCAGGCAATCCGGGAGATTCTGATATGACAGCTGTTTCCTCCGTATCTTCATGTATGCACTGGATTAGAGGCTGTATTATTATCCTTTTGCTGACAATCCTGGATCAGGGAAGTAAATCTCTTGTTCTGGCGCAACTGAAAGATCAGCCTGATATCTCTCTCATTCCAGGAGTTCTTCAATTACGGTATCTCGAAAATCGTGGAATGGCCTTTGGATTGTTTGAAGGTAAAATTCCGGTGTTTGTGATTTTGTGCCTTTTGTTTTTTGGTGTATTTATCTATGTATATGCCAGAATCCCGAAAAACAGATATTATCTGCCGCTGTCAGTAACTGCACTGGTAATGGTTTCCGGTGCTCTTGGAAATTTTATTGACAGAGTATGCAGAGGCTATGTTGTGGATTTTATCTATTTTTCACTGATTGATTTTCCGGTATTTAATATAGCTGATATGTATGTGGTATGCAGTGGCATATTACTTGTTATGCTGGTGTGTTTCAGATACAAAAATGATGAAGATTATGACTTCTTAAGAATAAAAAAGGATTAGTATTATGGAAATTCTTAATTATCAGGTTTCTGACGGTCAGTCCGGTATCCGGATTGACCGCTATCTTTCAGAAATGAACGAAGAACTGTCACGTTCTTATATTCAAAAGCTGCTTAAAGAGCAGAAAATAACCGTCAATGGTTCTGCTGTAAAAGCCAACTACAAAGTTCAGGAAGGAGATGAAATCTCCGTAGCAGTTCCTGACATAAAAGAGCCGGATATACTTCCGGAAGATATCCCTCTGGATATTCTTTATGAAGATGATGATGTACTTATTGTAAATAAACCAAAGGGGATGGTGGTTCATCCCAGTGCCGGACATACTTCCGGAACATTGGTAAATGCTATTATGTTTCACTGTAAGGACAATCTGTCGGGGATCAATGGTGTTCTGCGTCCTGGTATTGTCCACAGAATCGATAAGGATACCACAGGTGCACTTCTTGTATGCAAGAATGATAATGCACACCGCAATCTGGCAGAACAGTTAAAAGAGCATTCTATCAGGCGTAGATACCGGGCAATCGTGGCAGGAGTACTGAAAGAAGACGAAGGGACGATCGAAGGTCCCATCGGGCGCCATCCGATTGACCGCAAAAAGATGGCTGTCAACTATAAAAACGGCAAGGATGCTGTCACACATTATAAAGTTCTGGAACGTTTCAAAAATGCCACTTATGTGGAATGCCGTCTGGAAACAGGCAGAACGCATCAGATTCGTGTGCATATGACAAGTATCGGTCATCCACTTCTGGGTGATGAAGTGTACGGTTCCGGTAAGAATCCTTATCATCTGCAGGGACAGACGCTTCATGCAATGATTCTTGGCTTTGTTCATCCATCAACGGGCGAATATATGGAGTTTACAGCTCCTTTACCTGAATATTTCGTTAAATTATTAGAAAAATTACGAAAGTAGTTTGCATTTTTTGGGAAATATTGTATAATATGTCTATCGAATATGTAACAGAAGGGAGTGCAGACTATGAATAGTACGAGTTCAATTATTACAATTGGTCGTGAGTACGGCAGTGGAGGAAGACAGATAGGTCAGGAAGTTGCCAAATATTTTGGTATTAAATGTTATGATAAAGAACTTCTCGAACATGCAGCAAATGAAAGCGGTATCTGCAAAGAACTTTTTGAGAATCATGATGAAAGACCAACTAACAGCTTTTTATATTCTCTGGTTATGGATACCTACTCATTTGGTTATTCTTCTTCAGGATTTACAGATATGCCTATGAACCACAAAGTATTTCTTGCACAGTTTGACGCAATCAAGAAACTGGCCTCCGAAGGTCCATGCGTTATGGTCGGAAGATGTGCAGATTATGCGTTGTCAGAGTATAAAGACTGTTTCAGTGTATTTGTACATGCAGATACAGACTGGAGGATTAACCGTCTTTCACAGAAACATAATAAAACTGCAAAAGAAGCAAAAGACATGATCAATAAGACAGACAAGAGCCGTTCCAGTTACTATAATTACTACACCAATAAGAAATGGGGTGCTGCTTCAAGCTACAATCTCTGCGTAGACAGCAGCAAACTTGGAATTGATGGTGCAGCAAAAGCAATCATTCAGGCAATTGAGATTTTTGATTCCATAAAAAATAAATAGGATTATCTTTTTACAGATACTTTACCACATCCTTGGTAAAGTATCTGTTTTTTGGATGAATTTATAACAGTCTTTTCAATTCATTCCAGATTGCCTGCGGCAATGGAATTTTGGCTTGTATGCCTCGGGATAGTGGTGTATGAACAGTAACAAGACTGCTATAATTTTTTTTAATATATATTAAATTTTCATGACATTTGTCAAAATATATGCTATAATCATACCATGTTAAAAAGGAGGACATTATGAAATTTCGTTGGGACAACCGATATTTACACTGGGGTGTAACCGCTTTTCTGGTAATTGCCGCCAGTATGCTGTTTTATTATGGCATATTTCACATGAAAACCCTGATCGTGGGAATCAAAACTTTTCTGGGAATTATGGCGCCTATTATCTATGGTGTAATCCTTGCTTATATTCTCAGTCCGCTGATCAATCTCTTTGAGCAGAAGCTGATCTATCCGCAGCTGGAAAAGCATAATATTAAGTTACAGAAAAAAGGAAAACGGGCTATTCGATGGGGATGTGTCCTTTTTTCCATGTTCCTGTTCTGGATTATCATTTACGCATTACTGATGATGGTGCTTCCTCAGTTGATCCGAAGTATCATGAGTATTATTTACAGTTTTCCGTACTATATAAAAGTTATTGAAAAGTGGCTCAATTCATTTGTTGAGCATGGATGGAAACTGAATCCTGAAATGCTCGATATGATCAACCAGTACTCTGCAAAAGCACAGGAATATCTTACTACTGATATTCTTCCGCAGATGCAGGATATGCTCAAAAATGTTTCAGCAGGTATTTTTGATATCCTGATCTTTATGAAGAATTTTCTGATCGGTGCCATTGTAGCTTTGTATGTACTTGCAGACAAAGAGAAATTTGTTGCCAAAAGCAAAATGATGGTATATGCTATATTGCCTCATAAATGGGCAAATATGCTTATACGCGTTATGCGTTTTACAGACAAGACTTTTGGTGGTTTCATATACGGAAAACTTCTGGATTCTGCTATTATTGGAATTTTGTGTTATTTTGGAATGTTGCTTTTGGATTTGCCGTATCCAATTCTTATCAGTGTAATTATCGGTGTGACAAATGTCATTCCGTTTTTTGGTCCTTACATCGGAGCCATTCCATGTATTTTGCTTATTTTAGTAGTAGATCCCATAAAAGGTCTGTATTTTGCAATTTTTATCCTGCTTCTTCAGCAGTTTGATGGAAATATCCTTGGTCCGAAAATTCTCGGAGACTCTACCGGACTTTCCAGTTTTATGGTTATTGTTGCCATCATGATCGGGGGCGGTCTCTTTGGGGTTCCGGGAATGATCGCAGGAGTTCCTGTATTTGCCGTACTTTATGCTCTGATCTGGAGACTGATCAATCATTCTCTTAATGACAAAAAAATGCCGGCAGAAGAGGAGACATATATAAATATTGACTGTCTGGATGAACAGACAGGTGAAGTACTTCCTCTTTGCAAGGAAGAAAAACACAAGGTTTCACCGGAAGAACTGGAAGCGAGAAAAAATAATTTCTTTATGAAAATATGGAATCCGCTTTCCGGACTGGTCATAACCATATGGAAATATCTCCTGCGGATTTTAAACATAATATGGGGATATATCAAAAAAGCAGGGATTTTCCTGAAGAACAGATATGTTGAATTAAAGAATAAACGAGAGAAAAATAAGTAAACCTTCACAGTTACAAAAAACACACACACAGGAGTTACTATGAAGAAAAAAAAGTTATATTTGACAGCTTTTCTTTTTGTTCTGGCACTGGCTCTGCAGGGTGGAATCTTTTCAGATTTCTCTGTACCGGTTCAGGCTGCAGCAACTTCCAAAAAGCAGACAGGATTTGTGAAAAAAAACGGAAGTTGGTACTATTACGATAAAAATGGAAAAAAAGCTACCGGATGGTACAAAAGTGCTGCAGGAAATCAGTACTATTTCGGAAAGACCGGTGCAGCTAAAGCCGGAATTCTGACCATCAGTGGAAAAAAGTACTGTTTTAATGAAAAAGGTAAAATGCTTACTACCTGGCAGACAGTAAATGGAAAAACGTATTTCTTTGATGAAAAAAAAGGGTATATGCATACCGGATGGGTAACTACAGCTGCAGGGAATAAATACTATTTCTGGAATGACGGGGTGATACGATCCGGTTTCCATCAAGTAAATAATGTATATTACTGCTTTAATAAAAAAGGAAAAATGTATAAAAACTGTTTTCGCAAAAGCGGGAATTCCACCTATTATCTTCAGGCCAATGGCACTATGGCAAAAGGGCGTCTGAAAGTAAAGGGAAGCTGGTATTCCTTTAACAGAAATACCGGTCAGCTGGTCAGAAGCGGATGGTATAAAGAAACAGACGGTTCTTATTATTATGCAGCTTCAAATGGTAAACTTGTCAAAGGCTTCTATAAACCGGATTCCTATTATCGGTATTTCAGGAAATCAGATTGTAAACTGGTTACGGGATGGCAGACGATCAACGGACACAAGTATTATTTTAAGAAAACTAATGGAATCCGTTACGATGATATTATCCTGAAATCGTCATCTGGGAAAAGATATTATTTTGAGTCTGACGGAAAACTTGCCAGCAGTAAGTGGATCACGAAAAACAGTGCTCATTATTATGCGAAATCGGATGGGGTGCTGGCCTCTGGATGGCTGACAGTAGACGGAAAGAAATATTATATGAATCCTTCTACATGCGAACGTGAAAGTGGGTGGGTTACTGTAGATGGAGAGAAGTATTACCTGACTTCCTCCACAGGTGCTCTGGTTACAAATCAGTGGATTGATGATAACCATTATGTTGGAGAAGATGGTTCTCTTATTCCTGACTATCAGAACGGAGTTTCTTTCCGGTGGCCTTTAAGCTCAGGTTATTCCTATATCAGCAGTTATTTTGGAAACAGGGAATCTCCGGGAGGAGTCGGTTCTACCAATCATAAAGGAATTGACATTCCTGCTCCTACAGGAACACCGATTTATGCGGCAGCATCAGGAACCATTGTTGCCATGCTTTCACCGGCAGCGTCAGGCGGTGCCGGATATTATACCAAGATCAATCATGATGGAAAGGGACTTATCACAGAATATATGCACCAGTCTAAATTTAACCCAAATCTGAGTGTAGGAGATAAGGTCAAAAAAGGTGATATCATCGGATATGTAGGAAGCACCGGGAACAGCACCGGTCCTCATCTTCATTTTGGGGTTATAGTTAATGGGGTAAATCAGAATCCTCTGAATTATGTGAAGAGACCGTCATAATTAACCGGTTTCAGCTAGAGCGTGTCTGAAAAATCATTCCCGCAATCTGCACGCTCTAGTACATCGTTTCGCAGACAAGCGAGTGGTATAGTTATTTTCATTTTATAAATATATAAAAAAGGATATATGGTATATGAAGGAAGAATCAGAAAAAACATACACTTATTACAGAAAAGCGCAATATCATGAAACAGACCAGATGGGCATTATCCATCACTCTAATTATGTAAAATGGATGGAAGAGGCCAGGATTGGATATATGAGCCGGATGGGTTTCAGCTATAAGAAAGTAGAAGAGTTGGGAGTGATCTCCCCTGTTGTAGAAATTTCAGTTGCATATAGAAAGCAGGTTTTCTTCGATGATGAAATCCGGATCCGCATTGGCATTAAGCAGTATAATGGAATTTCTCTGGAATTTAATTATGAATTTTTTAATGCGAGCAGAAATGAAATCTGCACAACCGCTTATTCCAGACATTGTTTTCTAAAAGATGGGAAACTAATCGCTCTCAAAAAAGAGCTTCCGGAATTGAATCGCATTATTACAGATTGTCTGTAAAACTATAGTTTTCCGAAAAAAAAGAATGTACTGGTTGGCAACAATAAGATAACATAAAAACATACGAAAGTAGTATGTTTTTATGTTATCTATATCTATACGACAAACGCGGAGTTTTTCCAAAGCGGGTGGAGGGAAGAGATTCCCGAGGAATCAAACCTCTTTCCGGAACCCGCGATAGATTGCAAATCTATTGGAAAAATTCTGTTTGTCGTAAGCGTAGCGGTAGATGTCAAGGTCTCGCGTAAGCGAGTCGCATTTTACAAATTTTTCATTATCTGAAGCTGTCATAAGCATCTAAGGCAAGGTTGCGCATGGAAACCAATAAACTGTACTCCTGTGAACCGGAAGCCTGTCGAGTCTTCAGGAACTCAATACGACAGTCCAGCAGCTCAACATATTTATCAAGCTGTTTCTTAGTCATCAATACGCAAGTCACCATCAATTACCTCCTGACAAAAGCATTCAGAAACTTCTGGGCTTCTACAGCGTCCTCCTGATCGTAAAAGCAGAAGTTAAAGCTATCAACTATATCATCTGATTCGATAACCTGTATATAGTCAGCAGATGACGCCAGAGCAAACCGAAAAAGAAAATTATAGTCATTAGTAACAACAGGTACTTTAAATAATTGTTCACTCATCCGAATCCTCCAGAAAATCAGCAAACCAAATATAAGGACGTCTATCCCCATTAAAAGAGATCACTGTAACATATTGCTTGCCTAATTCAAAATAGTTATGGCAGTTAATAACCATCTCACTAGATTTAAAGATATAGCTCAGTCCCAAATTCACAGTAACAAATTCCTGATCTGAAAGGTTATAATCCAAATTCTCATGAATAGTATAAATAATTCTGTCCAGAGTAACCGAAGGACAGGACATACTAAGAAGTGACAAGACTGTCTACCTCCTCTCTCGTAAGAATAACTCCACGAATACAGTTACGGCCAAAATACTCAATGGAAGAAATAAAAACAGATGCTTTTCCTTCCAGATGCATAAAAATACTTAAATCTTTAAAACTTCCAAAATTTCCAAACTCTGTTGCGATAGTCATACCATTCACCCTCCTATTGATAGTATAAAGGCTGCATCTTTAAAGCATAGGGAAGATACAGCCATGATCTGACACGAGGGTTACCAGTGCACCCACAACAACCGCTTGGACACTAGCACACTTTGGGGAAGTATGCTATAATTTATTTGAGTTATCGGAAGTGAGTATCGGTTACTCACCTCTTACAATTGCAATTATATATCAAAAGTGAGTAACCGTCAATCACTTTTTATTCTAAACAATGAGAGGTGATGACATGCCAACAAAAAAACCAAGAATACAGGCTTTACTAGAACCAGAAATATATCAAAAATTCAAAAAGCTATGCGAACATGATATGCGAACAGAAAGCCAACTAGGGGGAAAGATTATTACAGAATACATCAAACAATATGAATCTATCCATGGGGAAATAAAAATAGAGGAGCAGTAAGCCCCTCTATTTTTTATTCAGATTCCAAATTGTTCCCCTGAGTCCAAAGCTGCACCCGTTCAAGTTCCTCTTTAGACGGTTCCCAGCCAATCGGACACTTGCCACTTTTATTATAATAAAAACAAGGTGCTCCAATATCAGGATCATACTCACTACAGCAAGCACATGGATTATCAATCATTATATTCCACCTCCTCCGGTTCAACTTTATTCTCATAATAACGCACAGAGTGCGGTACATGACCAATATCATAAAAAGCATTCTTGTAATATACACAGTCCTGAGTTAATTCATTATGAAGCCCCTGCATTTCTTCCAGATCAACGAAGAAAGTAGCTTCCTCTGGAAGTAACAGGTTTCTGGAAACCCAGTATTTTTTCTTCCCCTTTATATGTTCCATCAGGTCTTTTGTGGTGTATTTAGTTATGTATTTAGTAACCGCCTCGTTATTATTTACTTTTGTGGCAGTAGTGAAACCCATTTTATACTTGCCAATGTTATATATTTCCTGATGGTCTTTAGTGAAATGACCGGAGAACTCAATCCCCAGAGAGTCGCAGTTGGCAAACAAGCCATGGAAGTGATAAGCCCCGTCTTTATGTCGTTCCGGGACAACGATATACTTAAAATCATCACCTGCGGAAGTTCTCATATTATTTAACCATTTAGAAAGTTTTTTGGTACAAGATGAATAATCATATCTGTCGACTTTCTCCGGTGCAAATGTCAAGGTAACAAACCAGTCCCATTCATTGGCGCGGGAGTAATCATATATTTTTCCCTTAGCACGTCTGAGACTGACCTGTAAAGAACGTTCCTGTTCCTCATCCAATTGCTTAAAATCCTGATATTCCTTGCACTTCCCACCATCAAACGGATTAAATTCGATGTCCTGTTCTTCTGGTTTCTCTTTATCACCTTCATAGACTGTATGAGAGTAAATCCTTGTCTGAACTTGTCCATTTCCATAATTCTTTACTTTCACATTATACATACTTTTTTCCCCTTTTTCGTGTCCGTGTCCTACGGAATTTTCCCCTTTTCGGAGATCTGATCCGAACCGGTTTGTCCGTTCAGGACGGAAAATAGTGTTAAGTGTTGCTATAGTCAAGTATAGGGGTCAAAGACCCCTGCGCAACACCGCCCGCCGTTCCATCCTGCCGCCGCTAGCCGGGGTTCCCTGCCCCGGACTCCGCGACAGCAGGAGAGAACGGCTAGAGCTGTCTGAGCGTTTTCGTGTCAAATATTTTATAGCTGTCGTAAAGTTTATAATACTTTCTACTTGCCAGCATGACTTCTGTGTGATCTTTCTTCCCGGTATCCATAGACTTAACCGGGATAAAAAATAAATTACCACCGCAGAGGGTAGCAAGCAGCCACCCAAACACTTTGAAATTTTTCACATTCCTATGCTCATAATCATGCTGGAAGATGTGCCTGATCTGTTTATCAATCAGGTCCTTATGCTGAGAGACCAGGATAACCGTATAACCAAATTTCCTGTGCTGGGTAAAGAAGATCACCCAGGCAGACCGCCCCTTTTGATTCCAGGAACGGGAATTAAACATAGTCTGGCATTCATCAATTATTAAAAGAGTCTGCTTTTCTATGATCTGCCCCCGGCTGTTACGCTTGTGGTACTTATCAGCGAAGTCCATAAGAAAGTCAACGGTAAGCTCTGTATTAGAAACCTCTTTCACAAGAGCGTTATCATGCAGCACCTCATTCTTTTTACATTTCTTTTTCTTCCAAAAGTCCTGGTTAACCTCAAAGTTACAGATAACATGGCGCCCCCTGCGGTGGTATTGATCGATCATCTTCGCGCAGTGCAGGCTCTTTCCTGAGCCGGGACGACCGGAATAAAAATAAATCATAATAGTTTCCCCTCTCTGGCATCAAAGATTAATTCTGATCACAATTAAAACTTGTGAACCCCTCTGTAATCCTGAATAGCCTGTTTCAGATACTTGTAAACATAATAAGCAAGTATGCAGTCAAGCCACAGATCGAAGCAGACCGCACAAAAATGAAACGGAATAAAATAATTGATATACCCTAACAAATCCATGCCGGAAGAATCAGAGAGCTTTGAAAGCATCACCCGAAACGGAGCAGAGGGCAGGAGAGAGATCAGCACATCCAGAATATCAAAAAATAATCCGATAGCATTCACAGCAAGTTCACTAACAGCAGCCGACATTTAATCATCCCCCTTTGAGAAAAACAGTTTTCTTGTTAAATTCACCATAAACAAAACAAAGAGCAGTGAGAGCATATATCTACAGGCCTTCGCCAGCTTCTCCCATTCACCGGAAGAAATGTCCACAGTGATCTTTTCGTCAATGTTCAGCCGCTCAATTTTAACCGGAAGTTCAAAGACAGGGGCTTTAGGTTCTGCATCCATGACATTTACAATCAAAGCTATATCCCATGGTACAGAAGTAGGAAATTTTTCTTTTGCTTTATTTGCCGTCTCAGAAGAACGATTTTTAAACGCATCCATAACCGTTTGAGCCAGAAGGATATTCTTGATGGAATTAAGAGTACTGAGCATCTTTTCCTGATACTCATTATTTTCTTTCAGCAGCTCAATCATCTTGTCAAATTTCTGATCAGAATCATTCCAGAGCTTTGTCATGAAGTCGGAGAGTTTCGTATAGTCATACTTGCAGCCTTCTTCTTCGCCTTCTTCCTTGCCCTGATTTAATTTGTCTATAGCATCAACAATTGCATCCAGTTTTTTATCATGCGATTCCAGATATTTAGATAATTTATCCTCGAAGGTTTCCTCTTTCTCAAAATGCTGGGAGACAGAATCAGAGAACTTTACAAGCTGATCGTAAATCTTTTTCAGCCAGCCATCAGACCCGTTACCGTCCTGATCAGAACCGCCATCACCCAAAGGAGGAGTAGGAGTAGGGGGCGAGCCATCCCCAAAGTCCCCTGAACCGCCGCCGTCTGTAAAATCGTCCAACCCGTTTAAGTAATTGTTAATAGTTGTGTCATACTGGTTTTGTATTTCTGTCTCTGTTTTGTTTTCGGTTGTGATGTTATAGGTTATGTCTGGCAGGTTTGTTGTGTTGTTGATGTATTTAATATTGACCTTAAAACCGCCAGAGGGGAGTTGTGGGACGTATGTTCTACCCTTATTTAGATAATTTTGCAAATCTTGTTTTGTGTAAAAAACTTTAAAAGTTTGTCCCATAGAATGATCCTGAAAGTCAGTGATATTAGTTACGTGATTCCACATTAAACCATCACCACTCACTCCGACATTTGAAGAATAATCGTATTTTATACCATTTGAATCAAAACGAATAGCGTGGGATGCAATAAGGGATTTATCACGATAACTTTTATTTTTTATATCATACTGAGAAAAACAACCGGAATCATTAAAATAATAGAGATAATTTACTGTATCAAAATAGTATATAGCTAAATAGTTTGAAGTCCAACGAAATTGAAAATTGGTATCAGCTAAATAAGAATTAAACTTTTTTTCTTCATATTCTGTATAGTTAGCATGAAAATCTCTTATAGTATAAGTTTTTAAAGGGGTAATGAGATAATAACCATCTAGGGCGTGGACCTTATCTTGGAGGGCGGCGTTAAATTCATTAACAAAATTTGAATTGAATGTAACTGTATTACCGTCAGAACTCATATCTTTACTTTTATCCTCATCAGTAGACCAACGTTTTTCTAACCAGTCACTAACATAATCAAGCGCTTCGCCGCCATCTGGCAGAAGTAATCTTATAATAAATTCCGCAGGATCAGGCGGAAGAGGTAGAAGAGTTGGAAAAGGCGTGGGAAGCGTACCACCAATATCTGCATAAACTACAGTTGTATTAAAAAACAACATAAAAGAGAGTATAAAACATAGTATCTTTTTCACTAAATCACCTCACACACAAAAAAAAGAGACTGCATAGTTTGCAATCTCTTAAATATTTAATATATATTAAAATTTGTCTTTAAATTTCTTAATAAAATTAGAAAATCTGTTTATTTCATTTTTCCAAAAACTAAAAACTTGAAATTGGAAAATAGGTTCATTAAGCCCCAGTTCATCATCAGATTTCGTAGGATTGAAAGAACGAACAAGATTTTTACCATAATTAACACGCCATTGTATATACTGTTTTCCTAAATTTTCCCATTCTTTGTTTATTTCATCTGTCCTGTTATCAACATTGTTATCTTCTTTCATAAAACATTCCCCCTTTACTATAGGGATATTATAACATCTTACAAGAGACAGCACCACTCTTTATTTTATTTTCAAGGTACATACGGACAGACAAAAAGGCCTGACAGGTAAACCTGCAAGCCCCTTTTGTGCCGCCGTCCTGTGCCATTACCAAAGGCAAGGCAGTAAAGGAACAGGACGGGAGGGGAGCAGTCCCAGATTTGAGAAGCACGGACAGCAACCCCGTTATTAAGTTGTCTGATTGCAGATCAGGCGATCAGTTGGCAAGACTGCGGAAGAAACGCATTCCAAGACGAACAGCAATACCAATACCGGCGATACCAAGACCAACCGGAAGGGCTGTGGACATCATGGAAACCGCATCAGTCTGAACAACCTTTAAAGCAGTATCAAAAGCAGTTACTAAACCTTCCATAACCTTTTACCTCCTGTAAATTTAATCTATGCGAATAAGGCTGAGAGCCTTAGACACAGCGTAAGTAATCAAAACAGCAAGCGTGGTAGCTGCGAAACCTGCAAGGAACATCCTTGCGTAACTATCACACAGGCTTGTAAAGAAATCCATGTTGACGTAGTCCAGGACGTCTTTGATCTCATCTATGACTGCCGGAGCTTCTCCCAGTCCATCGCCGAAAGCCGCCGCCAGCACGTTCCACGTTATCCCTGTCATTTTCCACATCCTCCCTTGTTTTGCGTTGTTCCGGTTGTAATCCCTGGTCTGGGATCATTACTGACTACTAAAGGTTCTGCCGCCGTTGGCGGTTGCGATCTGCGAGCCGTAAAACAAAACCGGTTTTACGACTCCCAGACCGCGGGAACTCTTTCCCTTTTTCCTGTCTTTCTGACCCCGCCTGCAGGTTTTTTCCCTGATCTGGCAGCCAAGGAAGGCAAACGGCAGTTGGTGAGAGACGTGCACGACTGGAATCCGGGCAAGCGCGGGACTAAGTGACAGCCTGACTTTCAGGCTAGGGGGAGAAAAGGACACGTCCCGGACTACCTGAACCCGCATTTATTTAAAGCTGTGGCAGTAACTGACAGGAGCCAAGTTCCACCAGAACGGCATACTCCCAACAGTGTGGTGCTTTTAACAGGTTAAAACCACCGCCCTGAAGGTCATAAGCCTGACTTTCCCACAGACTAGATTTTTCTCCAGACGACCCGGGCAAACAGGATCCCGGAAAGGACACCCAGAAGGAACAGGAGCAGGATAGTGGCAGAAAGCAGATTTTTACTCTGTTCTGCAAGATAAACCTGATTCTCCAGAGATGCAGCCTGAAATTCTTCCTCTGACTCTTTCAGAGAAAGAACCAGATCATAGAGATCATTCACATCATGTTCAGAGTTTTCAGGGTTATTTTCCACAGGTGGCTGCTCTGTAGGGCTGTCCACTTTATTCACATTGTCTGGCTCAGGCTCAGGAGTGGGAGAGACGGACGGCGGAGCTTCGGGAGTCTGGGGGGAGTCCTGAACAGAGTCAGTAAAATCCGTTCCGGAGTCAAATCCCGGCTGATCTGAAAATTCACTCATTATCGTCTTTCTCCGAAGTTTCTTCCTTCTGATCTGGCTGATCTGCAGCTTGTTTCTTTCTGACAATGGTTATCTTAGTAGGCGAATGCCGCCGGATAAAAGATAAGATTGTAAGCATGTAACAGATGCAGCCCAGGAACAGGAATATTTTTAATTCAGTCAATAAGTCCATAGTTATTTAACCGGGGAAATGCCGGTCAGAGTCAGAGTATTATAACGTACATTTAAATCAAACTGACATTTGCAGATAGAAAACTGAGTGATACCAGGCAGAACCTTGTCGATCAGATCAGCATCGGCCAGACAACGAATCTGGTCCATACCTTCGAGTAAAGCAACTTCGGTATAAATCTTTGACGGGTCTTTTTTGCCGGGACGGGATTCATAGCCCTGAAAAACACAAGTACTAGATAATTTCATAAAACAAACCTCCAAAATTAATTTTGATTTTTAAAGTTATATAGTTTATAATTAAATGGTTAATATTTTGGACAAACACAAAACTAAATTGAACGAAAAAACACGAAAGTAGTGTTTTTCACGTTAATTACATCTATACGACAAACGCGAGTTTTTCATATAGATGTAGGCTGCAGCTGTCTTTGCGCTGTAATCGTTTATTGACAAAGGCATTTTCTCTGCAATTATTAATCATTATCAACTTTGATGATTTATATGTCTTAAATATTCTCAACAATATTCTTAACATTAAGAAGGTATAAAATAATTTTTTTAAGGAGATTTTTTATGGATAAATATATTGATAATTATAATGATAGCAAGAAAGTCACTTACCACGAACAGACCGATATTTCAAATATTTTGAAGCTTCGAGCTGTTTTGAAAACACTGCCTGATTTCTGCAAGGATTATTTTCGTGCTATGGATCCGCTTACTACTACCAAAACACGAATTTCCTATGCGTATGATATCCGAATCTTTTTTCAGTTTCTCCTGGATGAAAATCCTGCCTTTAAGGACTATTCCATGAAAGATTTTACCGTTGATGTTCTGGATCAGCTTAAAGCTATAGATATCGAGGAATATCAGGAATATCTTAAAGTATATAAAAATGGTGATAAAACAGAAACCAATGGTGAACGTGGCCTGAAAAGAAAAATTTCTGCATTGAGAAGTTTTTATGCATATTATTATAAACATGAATTTATCCAGACGAACCCAACTGTTCTTGTAGATGTTCCGAAAACTCATGAAAAAAATATTATACGTCTTGATGCTGATGAAGTTGCCATGTTATTGGATCATATAGAGCACTGCGGCGATGAGCTTACCGGACAGAAACGTGTTTATTATGAAAAAACCAAGGAGCGTGATCTTGCCATCGTTACTCTCCTGCTTGGTACCGGGATTCGTGTATCTGAATGTGTAGGACTTGATGTTGAAGATGTTGATTTTAAAAATAATGGGATTAAAGTCACCCGAAAAGGTGGAAATGAAATGGTTGTATATTTTGGACATGAGGTAGAAAAAGCTTTGAAAAAGTACTTGGAAGTTCGTAAGAATATCGTTCCTGTAGCAGGGCATGAACACGCTCTCTTCTATTCTACCCAGCGAAAAAGGATTGGCATCCAGGCTGTTGAAAATCTGGTAAAAAAATACGCAGGTGCCATTACGACCACAAAAAAAATCACACCACACAAGCTTCGCAGTACTTACGGTACTACTTTGTATCAGGAAACAGGCGATATTTACCTTGTAGCCGATGTATTAGGTCACAGAGATGTAAACACCACAAAGAAACATTATGCAGCTATGGATGATGCAAGACGTCGTAAGGCGGCCACAGCGGTGCATTTACGCGAAGATTAAAAACATAAAAAGATAAGTATGAAAAATGACAGATATGTCTCTGGAGTTTTGTATAGACTTTAAATAACAGACATAAGACATATCTGTCACATACTTGATTCTGTTTGGTTGATGATATGTTTTTCAGAATTCTATTTACTAACTGTTAAAGCTATTTTTATTTATCAAAATCAGTTTCAAATACACCTTCCGGAGTACGTATTGTCAGTAACCCAAGATTGAATTCATCATCCATTACAGTAATATGATATTCAAAAATAACATCATCTTCAACCTTGGAAAGTAAAACGTAAGAGCCATTTTCTTTTCCTTCAATTTGGTCGCAGATATCTCCGTAAACCATTTCACCGGAAATTGCTCTTGGATATCCTGCATCTTTAATTTTTTGCTCAATTATTCTGTATAATTCTTCCATATATCTCTCATCTCCTAATATTTATTGTTTTTCCATGATAACAGGTATGCTTACAAAATGCAATAAAAAGGATATCTGCTGAAAATATCTTAACAGGTATCCTTTTTATTTATGTTATGTAGTTTTTAGTATTAATAATAAAAGATGGTTATAAAGCTACACTGATCTTACCATGGAGCGCTTCAGGAATCTCTTCTTTGTCTAAAGATACGCTAATTACAAAAGTAACATTAAATTGTTTACCAATCTCATCTAACTGTCCCAGAGTACCTGTAATGTCTTTATCTTCCAATTTTGCTACCTTAAGGAAACTGTCAAGATAAATCTGCTCAAGATCGTGATCCTGAGAAAGGATACCACAGATAAATCCTACAAATTCATCTGCATTCTTAATAGGGAATCCGGATACATCAATAAGACGTACTTTATTGTTGAGTTCATACATATGTTTTGTGCTCTTGTCTAAGTAGACAATACTTCCATTTGCCTCTTTTACCGCACCATTTACCTTATCTAACAGTACTTTTGTTTTGCCCTTGCCTTTCTTTCCTACAATCAGTTCAACCATGCTGTTTTCCTCCTTAGACACATATAATATTAATTTAGACTAAAAACTTTAATTAATATGTTTTATATTATAGTGCATATTATTCAAAAACACAAGTGGTATTTATATTTTTTTGTGAAATTTTGTTGAAAATATGTTACTGTTCACACACCACTGTCCCGTGAGGTGTTTTGGCATATTCATGCCAAAATCCCGAGATATTTATTTTTTTCAATGGGTAAAAAAGCTATACAATTCCAGGTATTCCTTTTCTGTTTCCTCGAAAGCCCGTACCGTATAATCTATTGTAATATGAATCTCCGGTGCTTCCCTTTCCTGGGGTTCATTTAGCAGGTATGTAAGGTCAAACCAGAGCATAGCATCATCGATTTCTTTTAATAATTGTTCTTCTTTTGCGTTTAATGGGCTCCCAAGATATTTCTGATAGATCAGATCCAGCAGATTTTTCTCCTGTTCTTTATATCCTGAGAGGGTTTTCTTGAATGGTCTCGGCACATCAGATAAATAACATTCGCTGGCATCGTGCAGAAGGCAGGCAAATGCCACACGCCTGGAATATCCTCGCGCAAGGGCTTCTCTGGCACAGTTGATGCAATGCTGACTTACTGAAAAAAAAGTTTTTACCTGTCCGTTTCCGCGGCAGATTAAAGATAAGGCATGTGCAATATCTTCGATACAGATCATATCCGGATCCGGATGTAGTGGATCTATATGTCTGCCTGTGTATGTTGTAATACAATTGTTATTCATGATCTTTCACCTCGTTTTTTTATGTAACCGGAATTCTTGTAACAGCAAAGTGGATGGTCTTGTACGACCCCTGTCGGAAGACTTTATTATGTTATAGGTGTTATAAAAACATTGCGGAGAATTTTCTATAACATAAAACGGATACAATTAATGATAACTGTATCCGTTTTATGTTGACTAACTGTTGATATTCTGAAGCAGTGAATTCATCTCCTGATACAGAAGTTCTTTCGTAGCAGCTCCCATTACAATTGAAACAAAAGTTTTTCCGTATGCATTCTGTGTAAGGATTGCAAGACAATTGCCGGCTACTTCTGTTGTTCCGGTTTTACCACCGAGAATTGTAACATCTTTTGGGGCTGTTGCCTCTCCGGTAAGATAATGGTCTGTTGCGGTAAGCGTGGTGCTTTTTTCTGTTCCGTCTGAGCCTGTATAGGTTACTGTATAAGACGGCAACTCTGTAATTTCTGTAAATTCAGGGTAGGTGAATGCTTCATTCAGCATCAGATAAATATCATATGGTGTTGTATAGTGATTTTCATCCTGCAGTCCATGTGGATTGGAAAAATGTGTTCCTGTACATCCAAGCTTTGCGGCATAATCATTCATCATCTGTACGAAGTTCTCTGTACTGCCTCCAACATATTCCGCAATGGCAGAAGCTGCATCATTGCCGGAATATACAAGCAGACAGTGGAGAAGCTGATCAAGGGTAACCTGATCGCCGGCCACAAATCCGCAGACCTGTGATCCATCCTCCAGTGTAACATTATCCTGAGTGATCGTGACAGTGTCATTCAGTTTTCCACTTTGTAATGCAAGCATTGCTGTCATGATCTTGGTAATACTTGCAGGATACACCTTATCATAAATGCCGTTTGCATACAGTACTTTATGATTGCTCAGACTGAACAGCAGCCCTTTCTGTCCTTCTTCCAGCTGGGCATTCTTAATACAATCAACATTTCCTTTGGAGGAAACACATAATTTCTGGGCAAAAGATTCTGTTCTCATATTTTCCTTAGCTGCAAGGGCATTTGTGAAAACTTCAGAAGAATCAAAAGCCTGTTCAGGAGTACCAAAATAATTTCCGCTTAATATATTCCATCCGTAAAAAACACCGCCGGCAGCTGCAAGAATCACAAATACACCAACCAGAATCCTGAATATATGTTTTAATCTCTGACGCTTTTTATGATATTTTGTACGCAGCAGAGCCTGATGCTCCTCTGTTTGTCTGGATGGCATCTGCGATTTCGGCAGTTTGACTGTCTGAAGCGGTCTGGAAGGTTTGTGTCTGTGCGGAGCTGCAGATTTGTATGGAACAGCAGATTTCTTTTCCGGTATTTTACCGGAAGATTTCTTTTTTGTTCTCATAAGTAATCCTCTCTTCTGTCAATTTCTTTTTGAATAATTTCTTTATTGTATGTGCTGCTCTGAAGTCCTACATTGAGTACAAGCCCCATACCAATATACAGACTTACCAGCGAAGTCAGTCCATAGCTTACAAAAGGAAGGGGAGTTCCCGTATTAGGCGCAAGACCTGTTGCAACACAGATATTAATGAAGCTCTGTAGTGCGATCAGGCCACCGATTCCACAGCAAAGAACCTTTCCTGACAAATCTTTTGCCCGAAGACTCATCCGGATACATTCAAAGGCAATTGCCAAAAGCAGCAATACAATTATCACGCATCCAATAAATCCGTACTCTTCACCTGCAACAGCAAAAATAAAGTCTGTCTGATTCTCTGCCACGAAGTTTCCCTGATTTACAGAAGTTGTACTGTCATCACCGCTTAATTTCTTACCAACCAGTTCCCCTGAAGCAATTGCAGTTTTAGAGTTATTCTGCTGTTCAATATCATCCGAGTATTCTTCGTTTTCCGGATACAAAAAAGACATGATACGGCTTCTCTGGTAATCCTTAAGCAGTTTCTGATCCGGCTGGACAACAATTGATAAAAAAATAATGGTCAATGGAACAGCAATAAGCAGTGCTCCTCCGATGATCTTATAGCTTAAACCTGCAACATAGATCATAATACAGAAAATTATTACAACAGTAATTGTATTTTTCAGGTCCGGCTGTTCCAGGATCAGGAACAGAGGTACTGCCAGTAATACGCCGGATAATGCCAGCGTTTTAAGTGTATTCAGTGTCTCCTCATGATCCATAAAAAATTTTGCAAAGAATACGATCAGGATAATCTTTGATAATTCTGTCGGCTGAAATCGGAAAGATCCGATACCGATCCATCTGGCAGCACCGTTGGCACTGTCACCCGCAATACGCACAACGATCAGCATGATAATATTAAATCCATACATGATCCACTGAAAGTTCATGATCCATGAGTAATCCAGCAAAGAAAGGATCAGCATGACAATAAGTCCAAGTATTACTCCGGCAAACTGCTTTGATCGCAGGTCCGATGCTGCTGTGCCTACCAGTGTAACTCCTATCAGGCTGATCGCCAGCAGGAAAATGATCAGTCTGAAATTGTAAAATCTTAATTTATATTGCTTTAACATAATTTATCTGTCCTTTTTAGTAACTGTGAAGATACCAAACGGTTATCCTTTTTGTTTAAAACAGGAATATACGCATGGAGTACTGCAGGTTCCTGCGTAATCTGGATTTTTACCTGTTCTTCATCAATAGTAAGGTATTTTTTTACGGTATGTATCATATCATTCCGCAACATTTTCATCATCTGTGGAGAGCAGTCGATACGTTCCGAGATCAGCAGAAGCTTCATGCGGTCTCTTGCATATCCGGCTGAACGCTTCTTTTCTTTAAAAAAAGCTTTCACACAGATTCCCCCTTATAAATACAGGCTACTTTTTGAAAAAACTACCTATTTTTCTTAATAACCCCTGCTTCCTGTTAATGTCTGCAAACGGAATCTCTTCACCTAAAAGGCGTTTACAGATATTCATGTATTCTTCTTCTGCCTGAGAAGATTTCCCGGAAAGAGGCTCCCCCTGATTTGTGGCAATCACAATCTGTTCATCATCCAGAATTGTTCCGATCAGATCAACAGCAAGGATATCCGTTACATCATCTACGGACATCATATCACCTCTTGCAATCATATCCGGCCGCAGGCGATTGATGATCAGGCTGATATCTCTGATCTCGTTGGCTTCCAGGAGTCCGATGATCCGATCTGCATCACGTATCGCAGAAACCTCCGGTGTGGTAACTACCAGGGCTTTATCAGCACCTGCGATCGCATTTTTAAATCCCTGTTCAATTCCTGCCGGACAGTCCAGAAGAATATAATCAAACTGTTCTCTCAGATCGTCGGTCAGTTTTATCATCTGTTCCGGAGACACAGCGGATTTGTCTTTTGTCTGCGCAGATGGCAGAAGACATAATTCAGGATGTCTTTTATCCTTGATCAGAGCCTGTCGCAGACGGCAGCTTCCGTTAATGACATCCACCAGATTATAGACAATCCTGTTCTCCAGGCCCAGAACAACATCCAGATTCCGCAGACCGATATCTGTATCAACCACAACAACTTTTTTGCTCAGCATAGCCAGACCTGTTCCGATATTGGCGACAGTTGTGGTTTTTCCTACTCCGCCTTTGCCGGAAGTAATCACAATGACTTCACTCATAGTTACAATTTCCTCCCTGAAAAAATTTCCATTCTTCTGGTATTCTCCTGTATGGTAGTTTCAGTCATTCGAAGTGTCACTGGTATCACTTGCCGCAACACCGGTAAGAATAGACTTTTCATCAGTTAATTCAAAGATATATTTAAAAATATCATCAGCTGCAAGACACGCATTACCGGAAGTATATCCATTCTCAATACGCACTGCAATCGCATATTCAGGATCTGAAGCAGGGGCATATCCCACAAACATACCATGGTTTGGATGATAAACATTTACCTCGGCTGTACCGGTTTTACCTGCCACATCCACGCCAAGTCCGTCAAACTGTCTGTGAGTCTGTACTACCCGGTACATTCCGTCGTGAATATCATCCCACACATTCTGTGATACATCAACTGTATTAATGATATCCGGCTCATATTTTTTTAAAGTATTACCCTTGGAATCTGTCTGTCTGTCAAGTAAAGTCAGATCATAAACATTTCCACTGGTAGCGATCGCTGTTGCATAACGTGCCAGCTGACTGGTGGTATAAGCATTGGTACCCTGTCCGATATAAGACGGGACTGCGTAGGAATCTGACACATGAGGTGCGGATTCTGTGATCTCGATACCTGTTTTCTTATCCAGACCAATCTCTGAAGCATATTTTTGCAGTACACTCAGGCTTCGGTTTTCTGAAAAGTTTCCGTCTGCATCCTGACCAAGTTTAAAACCAACCATGTTGAAATAATAGTTACAGGACTGCTCAATCGCCTCCCTGATCTCGATCTCTCCATGTCCCTGTTTGTTCCAGCAGTTGATCGGAGGTGTTACAAGATCAAAGGAGCCGGTACAGTTAATGTATGTTCCGTCATCGATCACTCCTTCAGACATTCCGGCAATTGTAGACAGAATCTTAAATGTAGAACCCGGTGCTGCTGTCTGCTGGGTTGCTTTATTGAAAAACGGACTGGATTTATCTGTAGATAATTTCGCATAATAATCCGTATCCATGTTATTTACCAGACGGTTATTGTCATATCCCGGGTAGGATACGCATGCAAGAACATCCCCTGTTTTGACATCTGTGATTACTGCAGAAGCAGAACATGGCTCCAGCGCAAGCTGTGCAGGTTCTATTTCGAGAGTATAAATTTTATTGATCATAAAGTCATAAGCTGTCATGGAGCCGGAGGCCAGTGCCTCGTAACTGCCATCATCTTTTGATAAAACTCCCTGTTCATACAGCACCAGACAGATCTCGCTTCCGGAAATGGTGTCCTCCTGAAGCATATACTTATATAGAAGTTTTGAGAAATTGGTGTCTTTTTTAAGATAATCGATCAGATAATCTGTAAGAGCCTGATATACTTCATCGGAATCCAGATAATCTCCTTCTGTAGAAAATTTGGAAATATCGATCCAGTTCTGACTTGCCGCATATGTCAGATAATCTTTCAGACTGATATCTTTATCGGTTGTCCATTTCTGATAAGTACTGTCAGAGGTATCAATGGCATTCTTTGAGATAACCCCCAGCGTATCTCTGAGAAGATCATCACAGATATAAGTAAGGTATTCCTGGATCTGATCATCTTCATCTTTTACGGCCGGTGGATTCTCAGCTGTCAACCTGTTAGTTATTGTATCAAAAACCTGTTGCTGTTTCTGTTGAAATTTGGCATATAATTTTTTTTCTGTATCGGAAGCGTTGGCATCACTGAATTTATTGATATCGATGACACTGTTGGCAATCAGAGCATTATATACATCATAGATCGGTATTTTAATCTGTGCAGCATCATTTACACTGAAATCATAGGTTTTGGATGCTTCAATCTTGGATAAAAGGATTCCGGCAACTCTCTGTTTCAGGATCTGGTAGATAGCGGACTGCCAGCTGCTGTCTATGGTAAGATAGGTGTCATTACCTGCGACAGGTTCTACTCTCGTGCTGTCGTCAATCTTAAGTACTTTGCCAAGGTTATCGACAGTGACAGTTTCTTCACCGTCTGTTCCCTGAAGAGATGTTTCCATATATTTCTCAATTCCCGATTTACCGATGATCGCATCATTTGAATAATCAGGATTCTTCTGTCTCAGTTCTTCAAGCTCTTCTGAAGAAGCCTGTCCCGTATAACCAAGAATTGGTCCCATGCTTGCATCATCAATGTATTTGCGGACAGAATCCTCTACAATGTCAATTCCCTGAAGCTCCGGCTGATTTTCCCTGATTGCAGCTACAGATTTTTCGCTTATATTTGAAGCGATCGTAACGGCCATGTACTTCTTGAAACTGTTAGTGCTCAGTGCATAGCGGATTTTGGAAAGCTCAAGTATATCCTGCTTTGACAGGCTCTCCGGAAGTCCATGGGATGTCAGTTCTTCTTTGGTATAAGCATTATCGCCGTAAAGAACAATGGAAAATCCCTCTTTTCCGCTCATAAACTCGATCATCTGATCTGCAGTGGCATTTTTCTGTTTTTTTGTCAGGTTATCAATCAACGGTTCTCCGTAAATATCCGCACGAAAACGGTTCAGAGTAAATCCCTCATCAACATCAAAAGCATAATTCCCGCTCTCATCCAAAACAATATGGAAGCCGGTACTGATGGAATCCCCGTTGGACTCAAGGATTTTCAGGACTTTATAGGCAATCCCGTTCAGTGTAAGATTCTTTTCTCTGGTAGAATCATAAGTTCCATTATCCTCAAAGGTAACAGAATAAGCCAGCACATTTGTTGCCAGCTCCTCACCATTTCTGTCATAGATATTGCCACGCGTACTTTTGATCACACGTTTTTTTGTTGTTCTTGATTCAAATTTGCTGATATAAGCCTCTCCCTGGATGATCTGCAGTTCAAAAAGCTGACGGACCAGAGAGGCTGACATAAATACAAAAACCAGTACCAGTACTGTGGTACGTTTTATTCGTATCTTTTTAAAAAATCTTTTTATTTTAGTACCCAAATAGACTCACTTTCCTTCATTGATGGATTCTTCATGAAATGATAATTAATATAATGAAATACCCGGTAAACAATCAGTGTAAGGATCACTGTATAAAAAATCTCCGGTAAAATAATCCGGTATAAATAGGTTCCGAGCCCCAGACGTCCCCTGAGCAGAAACTGCAATGCATAGACAGAAAGTCCGTACAGTAAATCCCCGATACCTGCAAGCATAACCGGAACCTTTATGTCATCATCATAGCAGATCCTGTGGGCATATCCGCTTAAAAAGCCAATATACATATAGATCAGAGCGTAGAAACCAAACACAGAGCCATAGAACATGTCTACCAGAAATCCACAGAAAAATCCTGTCCACAGTCCACTTTTTCTTCCGCGCATCAGCCCCATGGATATACACAGGATCAGGATCAGATTCGGCGTGATAGAACCGATGGATATCACATGAAGAAGAGTACACTGAAGAAGAAAACTGATCAGGATCATAAAAAATAACGCTATCTTACTCTTCATTTGCAGTCGCCTCCTGAGCTGCCTGAGCATTGTCATTAACAGAATCCTGTTTATTTACTGTAATGACAAGTACATTTTTCAGATGCTGGAAATCTACAGGTGTGACAATGGTACCTGTTTTGGTCAGATTGTTGCTGTTTTGTTCCACCTCACTGACGTATCCGATAAACAGTCCCTCTACATATTTCTCACTGATATTGGAGGTAACGATGCGTTCCCCCACTGTTACTTTATTATTCTGGTCATACAACTGGCTGAAGCTTAATTTACCCTCATCGATGAGTTCCAGATCTCCTTCCACCACACAGTTATCCTGTGTGCTGACAGTCATGGCACTGACATTGCTGCTGTCATCGATAATGGAACGTACAGTCGCCCAGTGAGTTCCGACCTCTGTCACGATCCCGACCAGACCTTTATCTGCAAGTACATTATTATCCACACGAATGCCGTCTGCAGATCCCCGGTTGATCATAAAGGTATCATACCAGTTGCCCGGATCTTTGGATATGATTTCTGCAGCAATCTTTGGATATTCGGTATACTGCTGGTCAAGATTATACATCTGCTGTAATCTTACATATTCTGTCTGATCCTGGATCAGTTTATTGTTCTGTTCTGTGAGACTGTCTATCTGTGCCTTTAAATTTTCGTTCTCACTGAGGATTTCTTCTTTATCACGCATACGGTCCTGCATTCCTTTCAGAACTGAACTGATCCGATTGATGCTGTTTTCAAATGGAACGATCAGTATCCCGGCGGCATCCTGCAGCGGTGCAGTGGTTACGCCGGATGAAAAAGTGGCAGCAATACAGCTGACGCAGAAAATCGACATAATGACCAGAAGATGTTTACTTTTTAATTTAATCCTAAAATGTACTTTCTTTTTCAGGTTTTTCATTGATGCACCCCTAAAAATTATAGTTTTCTCTGCGTAACCGGTACTGCCCATTCACGCAGTTCTTTATTTCTGATTATTTTCTCCAGACCTGTAACTGCCGAGGTTTCATAAAAATCTGACAGATTAAAGGTGAATCCTGTATAACTGGCAAGGTATTTATCAATATAAGGAAGTCTGGTACTGCCTCCGGTTATGTAAATCCCCTGTTTCGCAATATGGTAGGAAATCTGGGGAGGAATTCGCTCCAGAAATGTTTTCATCTCTGCCGCAATCTCATTCAGACAGTTCATGATACCGTCATTTACCACATAAGAAGAAATGATTTCTTCTCTTGGCAGTCCGGAAATACAGTCAATTCCTACAACCTTACGTACTTCCTTTTTCGGATCACTGAGGCGTCCCATGACCATCTTAAGCCTTTTGGCAGTCCTTGTGCCAATCTGCAGATTATATCTTTTACGTATTTCACTGCAGACAGATTCATTCATCTGTCTGCCTCCCAGCGGTATTTTCCTGCTGATAATGATCTTTCCTCCGGTGATGATCGATACTTCTGTACTCTGTGCACCGATATTTACGATCATATTTCCTTCCGGATCTTCCAAATTGACACCCATGGCAATGGCATCTGCAATGGGTGCCTCTACCATAAATACGCGATTTTTCTTTAACCAGTGACCATTCGCCACATGAAAATATGCCCGTTTCTCAACCGCAGTCATATCCAGAGGAACAGTAAAATACATTGTTGCGCCAAATCCCAGGATATGATCGATCTTTCGGATCATACTGTAAAGAACAATCTCCTGAAGTTCCAGATTAGCGATCATGCCAAATGTCATTGGCGAAGTAACCGTAATATCTGTGGGGGATTTCTCAAACATATCGTATGCTTCATTTCCCATTGCAATGATCGTGTGTCCCTTGGACGCGATCATATTTTTCTCGATATAAGTTTTGTTTCTGAAAAAAGAATAGACTTTTACGGAACTGCTTCCCAAATCTATTCCATATGTTTTCTCAAATAGCATATTCTGCCCCTTTGTTGTTGCCTTATTCTGTACATGTATTCCATAATCCTTCTTCTCTGAAGCTGCAGTATCTCTGATCCCCGATCACAATATGATCCAGCAGATGTATTCCCAGCAGTTCCCCCGCCTGATAAATCCTGGCTGTGATCTGTAAGTCATCCGGACTTGGTGTAGGATCACCACTTGGATGATTGTGTATCAATATCAGACTGACTGCATGGCGGCGCAGGGCTTCCATGAAGATTTCCCTTGGTGTTACCAGCGAACCGGTTGCAGTTCCCCGGGTCAGTATCTTATCTCCCAGAAAATGTCCTTTCACATCTGACATCATACAGATCACCAGTTCCTGCTCTTCATGGCGGAGTTCTTCCATATAATAAGCTGCTATGGAGGAGGGATTGTTCATAACTATCTGCGGTCTGGCAGCAGCCTTGGCAATTCTTTTGGAAAGTTCTCCAATGCATTTTAACTGTACTGCTTTTACCTGTCCGATTCCATGAATCTTCATAAGATCCTGTACAGATACATGCATAAGCCCCATAAGGCCGGGATAGGAGGACGACTCCATAAATTTCAGGATCTCCTGTGCAAGTGCCAGTGAATTCTTTCCTGAAGTGCCGCTGCGCAGGATTACTGCCAGCAGTTCAGTGTCATTTAATGAACCCTCACCCTGCATAAAGCATTTCTCATACGGCCGCTGTTCCCTGGGAAGCTGCTTCATAATATTATTTGCATTATTCATAAGTCTGCCTGTGCTCTCTAAAGCCTCTGGGCAAATTGCAAATTATATTCTAGCATAAAAGAGGAGAGATGTACACTCTCCTCTCTGATTTTTATGTGAACTTTATAGTTACTGGGTTACTGTTCACACACCACTGTCCCGCGAGGTGTTTTGGCATGAATATGCCAAAATCCCGAGACATACAAGCCAAAATTCCATTGCCGCAGGCAATCTGGAATTTTGGCTACGTTACTGTGAACGGAGTGAACAGTAACGTTACTGGGTTACTGGTTATCGGTAATATCCCGCTTAAGAGATCAATTATTTTTTATAGCCGCATATTTTCGGCATACAGTCTCAGCAACTTTGATTCCATCCATGGCAGCACTTGTGATTCCGCCTGCGTAACCTGCACCTTCGCCACATGGATAAATTCCTGCCATATTTGCTGTGAGCTCCTGATCACGTACGATTCTTACAGGAGAAGAAGTACGGCTTTCAATACCACTGAGCAGTGCATCCTCTCTGTCAAATCCGGAAATTCGTTTTCCGAAGGCTCTGACACCTTCTTCAATAGAATCGCCTACTGCTTTTGGCAGAACAGAGCGTACATTTGTCAGTATATATTCTCCCTTCATACAGGGAGTAACCTCTCCTAATGCTTCACTTGCCTGATTTTTGCAAAAATCACCAAACAGCTGAACAGGAATTTTTCCTTCTCCGAGCTCCCATGCTTTTTTCTCCAGATCACGCTGAAATTCTACGCCGCCAAGAACTCCTTTATCCGGGAAATCTTCTGGTGTGACTGTGACGATCATGGCACTGTTTGCATTTCTGGAATCACGTGCCTGATAGCTCATTCCGTTCACTGCGAGACGGCCGGGTTCAGAGGATGCATTTACAACATATCCGCCCGGACACATACAAAAAGAATAAACACCTCTGCCATTTGCACACTTATGGGTTACTTTATAGCTGGCTGCACCAAGTAATTCATTCTCAGGCTCTCCATAAAGATCCATATTGATCATTTCCTGAGGATGTTCAATACGCAACCCCACTGCAAATGACTTTGGCTCCATATAAACACCACGTTTCTGTAACATTTCAAAAGTATCTCTTGCACTGTGTCCTGGTGCCAGTACACAGACCTGTGCAGGGATTCTCTTATCATTGTTGATCTCAATTTCTTTTAATGTATTGTTCTCAAAAATCAGATCTGTCACCTTGGAACGGAAGCAGAATTTTCCTCCCATTTCTTCGATTTCATGACGCATTTTTTCAACAATACCAACCAGCACATCCGTTCCCAGATGTGGCTTCTGCTGATAAATAATTTCTTCCGGTGCGCCGGCAGCTACGAAACGCTTCAGTACCTCATGATTACGTCCGTAAGGATCTTTTACCAGCGTGTTCAGCTTTCCGTCGGAAAAGGTGCCGGCGCCGCCCTCTCCGAACTGTACATTGGACTCAGGGTCAAGAACACCATTTTTCCAGAAATTCTCTACTGTTTTCTGACGTTTCTCAGCCTCTTCTCCGCGTTCAAGTATTATTGGACAATATCCGGCCTTCGCAAGATACCATCCGCAGAAAAGCCCTGCAGGACCACTTCCCACAATAACGGGAGAATGTAAAAGAGGTGTCTCACCCGGAGAGGGAAATTCATATGGTTTCTCTTTTGTTAACATAATGTTGTTATTGTTAACTTTTTTGGCAAGTTTCTGTTCATCTCTGATCGTTACGTCTACAGTATATACAAAGATTTTGTCATTTTTGTGTCTGCAGTCCAGAGATTGCTTTTTTATCTCGTAAGTAAAACTGTTTCCGGGATTTTTTAATGTTTTTGCAATCTTTTTTTCGAGCTGTGCCTTTGTATGTGTGATCGGAAGTTTCAGCTGTGAAATTCGAATCAATTTTTCTCCTCCTTTGCTGCATTTTTGCCGGCCACTGCGCCGCTGCTCCATGCCCATTGCAGATTATATCCGCCGCATGTACCGTCAATATCCAGAAGCTCCCCTGCAAAATACAGACCCCTACAGAGCTTTGACTCCATGGTTTGAGAATTTACCTGTGAGGTATCTACTCCCCCGGAGCAGACCTGTGCCTGTGAAAATGACATGCCATCCTGCACTTCAAGAGGAAATTCCCTTATGGCAGAAACCAGTTGTTTTTGTGATATAAGGATTTTGATAAGCTTTTCCGGGAAAAGTCCCACCAAGAGTTCTTTTTCTTTTTTATAGGGACATGCCTTCTTTCGTGCATACAGAAGTTTCTTTAATTCTTCTTCTGACAGCTCCGGCATGAAATTAATGCGGAGCTCTGCTTTATGTCCTTCTCTGACTGCACGTACTGCATAAGTGCTGAGCTGAAACACTGGGATTCCGGAGATTCCGTATTCTGTAAGCTGCAGCTCGCCATGTTCAGATTTACAAAATTTCCCATCTGTAAAAAGAGAAATCTCTCCTTCTGTACGTACGCCTGCCCATGCCTTAAAAGAAGAACCTTTACACTTCAGGGCAGTAAGTGCCGGATAAACCGGGACAATGCGGTGATGAAAGCTCTCTGCCAGCATATATCCGCTGCCGTCTGAACCTGAAACAGAAGATGCCCGGGATCCATTGGCAAGTATCAGTGCATCTGCATCATAGTGCCATCCTTTTGTCAGGATTTGGAAATTCTTTCCATTTGTCCCGGTTTTTATTTCTGTAACCTGTTCGTTTGTCTTTATTTTCACACCCAGACTGGCAGCCTCCATACACAGTACATCTACAACACTCTGCGCCTGATTGCTTCTCGGATAAAGATAGCCGTTCCTGTTTAAAGGATAGATTCCTATCTCTTTGAAAAACTCAATGGTATTCTCGACAGAAAACTCTCTGAGTGCATCTTCGACAAATTCCGGATGTTCGCCTCTGTATGCATCATCCGGTCTTGCAAGATTGGAAAAATTACATCTGCCGTTTCCTGTAGCACAGATTTTCTTTCCGGGTTTCTCGTTCTGTTCCAGAACAGTGACTGCTGCCCCGTTTCGGGCCGCCATGATCGCTGCCATCAGTCCACAGGCTCCTGCTCCTGTGATCACTACCTGTCTTTTTTTCATAAAGTTACAAGTCCTTTATCAACCATTTTCTGCAGGGACATCAGAACACCCAGTTTTGCATGTTCCCAGGTAAGTCCTCCCTGAAAATACACTGCATATGGAGGCTTCATCGGACCATCTGCAGAAAGCTCGATGGAAGAGCCCTGTACAAAAGCACCTGCTGCCATGATAACCTGACTGTCATATCCGGGCATATCCCATGGCTCCGGATCTACATAACTGTCAACCGGTGCTGCTGCCTGAATACCCTTACAGAATGCGATCAGACCTTCCGGTGTGCCAAGGCTTACTGCCTGAATGATGTCCTGACGTGGCTCTGTGGAATCCGGGATTACCGGGAATCCAAGTTTCTCATAAATATTTGCCGCAAACACAGCTCCCTTTAACGCACCCTTGGTAACCATTGGTGCAAGGAAAAATCCCTGGAAGAAAGAACGGTTGACTCCCAGAGTTGCGCCTACCTCACTGCCAAGTCCGGGACAGGTCATTCTGTAAGAAGCATTCTCCACGCACTCCTTAGTACCTGCAATATAACCGCCGATAGGCGCAAGTCCGCCGCCCGGATTTTTGATCAGAGAACCAACGATCATATCAGCTCCCACATCACTTGGCTCAATGGTATCTACAAACTCACCGTAGCAGTTATCCACCATACAGATCACATCCGGTTTAATACTCTTTACAAAAGAAATCAGTTCTCCAATCTGCTTTACAGAGAAAGACGGACGTGTCTGGTATCCTTTGGAACGCTGGATCTCCACAAGACGTGTCTTTTCATTGATTGCTTTACGGATGCTGTTATAATCAAAGGTTCCGTCTTCTAACAGTTCCACCTGACGGTAACTTACTCCATATTCTGCGAGAGAACCTTTTGACGGGCGGATGCCGATCACCTCTTCCAGAGTATCGTAAGGCTTTCCGGCAGGTGCCAGAAGTTCATCACCCGGACGGAGATTACCGAATAAGGCAATGGCCAGCGCGTGAGTTCCGCATGTGATCTGCGGGCGTACCAGACAGGCTTCCGTATGGAAAGTATCTGCATAAACCTTTTCAAGTGTTTCACGGCCAATATCGTCATATCCATAACCGGAAGAACTTCCGAAGCATTCTGCGCTTACTTTATTTTTCTGCATGGCAAGAAGCACCTTCATCTGGTTATATTCTGCCGTTTTATCAAATTTTTCAAATCTTTCTTTTAAAGATTCCTCAATCTTATGACCAAAGTCATAAACCTCTGAAGAAATCCCAAGCTGTGCGTACATTTCTTTCATAATTTGTTTCGTCCTCATTTCTGTTTGCATTATTATCTTTATTTTATCTCTGAATTTCACTCATTCTGTATCAGTGATTTTTAAGAAAAATTCGGTTATAAAATTCCTCTGTCCCTGCATACCTTCAGCATTTCATCAAGGATTCTGTCTTCATTATAGTCAAATTCATCCTTATTCATCCAGATGGTATCCTTCTCCCTGCGAAACCAGGTCAGCTGGCGTTTTGCAAAATGTCTGGTATCTCTTTTCAGGATCCTGACCGCTTCCTCTAACGGATACTCGCCATCCAGATATGCAAGGATTTCTTTATATCCAAGTCCCTGCATGGAAACCATCCCCCTGTGGTATCCCATATCTTTTAACTTCTGCACTTCCTCAAGGAGTCCCTCTTTTAACATCTCATCAATACGGTCATCAATCCGTTTATAAAGAAGTTCCCTTGGTACATTCAGCACAAAATATGCCAGATTATAAGGTGTTTCGTGTTCCTTCTGCTCCTGATTATGTGCGGAGATCGGCGACTGGTTCTGATGATAAAACTCCAGTGCCCTGATCACACGTTTTACATTATTGGCGTGGATTTCCCCGGCACTGACAGGATCAACATTCAAAAGCATCTGGTGCAGATATTCATTTCCCTTCTCTGCAGCAAGCTGTTCCAGCTCCTGACGGTATCCGTCTTCCTGCTTTGCCTGAGTAAAATCAATATCCTTTGTAATAGCCTGTATATAAAATCCGGTTCCTCCTACCAGAACAGGAATTTTCCCCTTGGCATAAATTTCTTCCATGGCAGCTTTTGCCATCTGCTGGAATTTCACGATATGAAATTCTTCCTGAGGCAGCAGTTCATCTACCAGATAATGCTTTACTCCCTGCATCTCCTCCGGCCGGATCTTAGCTGATCCAATATCCATATATTTGTAGACCTGCATGGAATCAGCAGAAATGATCTCTCCGTTTACTGCTTTCGCAAGAGCAATGGATAGATGGGTTTTTCCTGCTGCCGTCGGTCCTGTAAGAACGATCAGTGGCTTTTTCATAATAGCTCCTTTATATAAACTATACAATACGTTTAAATTTCTTTTCCAGTTCTGTTTTAGTCATGGAAATAATCGTCGGTCTTCCATGAGGACAGTGATAGGGATTCTCCAGTGTAAGCAGTTCATCGATCAATGCATTTGCCTCCCGGTCGGACATCTGATGATTTCCCTTTACCGCAGCCTTACATGCCATGGTGGCCAGTCTGGAAGCAAAGATTCCAAGTGGATCCTTATCCTTCTCAGAAGCAAGATTGTCAAGCATTTCCAGAAAAAGTTCTTCCTCCGTAAGACCGTACAGATTGGCCGGGACTGCATTGATACAGTATTCCTTACCGCCAAATGGTTCAATCTCAAATCCAAAATCCTTGAAATATTTACGGTTAGCCTTAAGAAGAGCTTCTTCCTGAAGATTCAGGGATACGATCAGCGGCGGGCTGAGGTACTGGGATTCTACTGTCTGCTCACGAAACCTTTTTACGAAACGTTCATAATAAACCTTTTCATGTGCCGCATGCTGGTCGATAATAAAAAATTTATCCTCAAACTGAACAAGCCAGTAAGTATCAAAAATCTGTCCGATCAGCTGATGACGGCTTCGTGATTCAGGAGCAAGAAGTTTCTCCTCAAATAATTCCAGCTGCTGTGGTCTGATTTCTTCTGATATTACATTTTTGTTTTGTTCTATCTGTTTTCTGTTTCCTTCTGAATCCACAGCAGTCTTCAGATATTCTGCAGTTCTCTGTTCTGCAATTTCCTGCTTTGTCTCTGAAAATACCGGTTGTTCTTCATTCTTTTTATCGCTTAGTGTTCCCTCAAAAAGCTGTTCCTCTGCCTTGGTAAGAGGATCCCTGGTCTGATAGATCTGCTGTTCACGCACTGCCTGTTCTGCCATTGTAACAGTTCCTCGTGGTAGTGCGGTATGCTCAGAAACCCTGGAAGCTGTATTTACAGTCTGTGGACGATACTCCGGAATTTCAGCCCGACGTCTGGTTTCAAATGGCTCCGGTACATCCCCCGGTTTTACCACAGGCTGCTGCTTTTTAATCGGTTCTTCTTTTCCAAAAGGCACTGTCTGGATCATTTCTCTTGTGGTAAGAGCCTTGTGGACTGTCTCGTAAACTGCATCATAAACTTCTGTTCCTCTTGCAAACCGCACCTCCATCTTGCTTGGATGCACATTTACATCCAGATCATTTCCCTCCATCTGAATATGAAGAGAAACAAAGGGAAACTTATGCTGCATGAGAAAACCCTTATAGGCATCCTCTATCCCCTTTGCAATGATCCGGTTCTTTACAAAACGTCCGTTAATATAATAATTCTCAAAGGTACGGTTACCTCTGGAAATCTCCGGTTTTCCCACAAAACCCTCAATCTTCATGAAATCATTCTCGTAGGATACCTCAAGAAGTGCTTTGGTGATATCTCTTCCATATATATTATAGATCACATCTTTCACATTGTAATTTCCGGAAGTATGAAGCTTCACCTGTTTATTCTGGATATATTTAAAAGAAATCTCAGGATGGGACAATGCCAGCTGCTCCATCAAAGTGCTGACATAATTTCCCTCCGTAGTATCTGATTTCAGGAACTTGCTTCTAGCAGGTGTATTGTAAAAAAGATTTCTCACCAGGAAAGTAGTTCCTTCCGGTGCTCCCATATCCTCTAAAGACTCCTGTACACCACCGTTGATCACATAACGGACGCCGCTTAATGCAGATGGGGTTTTTGTGATCAGTTCCACCTGTGCAACAGCAGCAATACTGGACAAAGCCTCACCGCGAAATCCAAGAGACGCAATGTGTTCCAGATCCTCAACCTTCTCAATCTTACTGGTGGCATGACGCAAAAATGCCAGGGGTACCTGATCTCTTTCCATACCCCCGCCATTATCTGTGATACGTATCATCTTTTTGCCGCCGTCTGTGATCTCCACTGTTACAGCAGTTGCTCCTGCATCAATTGCATTTTCCACAAGCTCCTTCACAATGGAGGACGGACGTTCCACTACCTCACCGGCAGCGATCTTATCTATGGTCTGCTGGTCTAATACTGCAATTTTTCTCAACTTTTATCACCATCTGTTCTTAATCTTGTTCTGCAGGTTATAAAGTGTATTCATTGCCTCGATAGGAGTCATATTCCCCATATCAAGACCTTTTATCTCATCAATGATATCGTTATCTTTAACTGTATCGAACAGAGACATCTGTGCCATATCCATCTGATCGTATACAGGCTTTTTCTTTTTCGCAGATGTCAGGTCTTTTACTGCTGCCGTAATATCCGCATCACTCAGTTCCTCCACCAGTTCCTTTGCTCTCTGGATAACAGAATCCGGAACACCGGCAAGCTTGGCAACCTGGATACCATAACTTTTGTCTGCGCCGCCCTGAACGATCTTACGCAGAAATACAATATCGTCCCCTTTTTCCTTGACAGCAATACAGTAGTTATTAACTCCCGGAATTTTACCCTCCAGTTCAGTAAGCTCATGATAATGGGTGGCAAATAACGTCTTTGCACCACAAAGCTTCGTATTGCTGATATGCTCGATCACAGCCCAGGCAATGGCAAGCCCGTCAAAGGTACTGGTGCCACGTCCGATCTCATCCAGGATCAGAAGACTCCTTGCAGTCGCGTTCCTCAGAATATTCGCAACCTCTGTCATCTCTACCATAAAGGTACTCTGACCACTTGCCAGATCATCAGAGGCACCCACACGTGTGAAAATTCTGTCTACAATTCCAATATTTGCTTTTTCAGCAGGGACAAAACTTCCGATCTGTGCCATCAGTACGATCAGGGCAGTCTGTCTCATGTAGGTAGACTTACCTGCCATGTTCGGACCTGTGATAATGGATACCCTTTTCTTATGGTTATCCAGATATGTATCATTCGCAATAAACATATCGTTCTCTATCATCTGTTCCACAACAGGATGACGGCCGTTTTTAATATCTATCACACCGGTTGTATTTGTCTTCGGACGTACAAAATGATTTCTTTCCGCAACCAGGGCAAGAGAAGCAAACACATCCAGTGCAGCCACTGCCTTGGCAGTCTTCTGGATCCGCATAACTTCTTTCCCGACTGTATCTCTCACATCACAGAACAGTTCATATTCCAGAGCATACAGCTTATCCTCTGCCCCAAGGATCAGGTCTTCCAGTTCTTTTAACTCCTGGGTAATGTATCGCTCTGCATTGGTAAGCGTCTGTTTACGGATATAATTATCCGGCACCAGATCTTTAAAAGTATTGGTGATCTCCAGTGAATAACCAAATACGCGATTATATTTGATCTTCATTGTTTTGATGCCTGTACGCTCCCGCTCTTTGGCCTCCAGTTCTGAAAGCCATTTCTTACCATCTGTCCTGGAACGGCGGAATTTATCTACATCTTCATTATAGCCCTCTTTAATAATGCCTCCATCCTTCTGTGCAAGAGGCGGATCTTCCACGATGGCACGCTTGATCAGATCTGTCACATCCTCCAGCGAATCCATATCCTCATAGATTTTCTGAAGCAGAGGTGTTTTAAATTCTTTTAAAACCTGTTTTATATAAGGAAGCATTTCCAGCGAAGAAGCAAATGCGATCAGGTCTCTTGGATTCGCGGATTTATAGCTGATACGGCTGATCAGTCGTTCCAGGTCATAAACAGGTCCCAGATATTCCCTGATCTCATCCCGGAGCATTCCGTTTTTATTTAACTCTTCCAGTGCTTCCAGACGTTGTTCAATCTCATCTCTGTCGATCAGTGGCTGTTCCACATAACTGCGGAGAGTTCTGGCTCCCATTGCTGTTTTTGTCTTATCCAGTACCCAGAGAAGAGAACCTCTTTTCTGTTTCTCTCTCAGGGTTTCCACAAGTTCCAGATTTCTGCGGCTGGAACTGTCGATAAGCATATATTTCTCTGCTGCATAGGGACGGATAGTTGTCATATGGGACAAGGCTGTCTTCTGGGTTTCTTTCAGATATAAGAAAAGAGCTCCTGCAGCAATGATCCCGCAGTCATAATCACCAACGCCCAATCCCTCCAGAGAACCTACATGAAAATGATCTTTTAGTGTGCGGCGGCACAACTCGTCATCGAAATACCAGGAATCCAATGAAAAAACACAGATCCCAAGACGGTTCTGCAAGTCATCTGTATCTATATTAGACATATAAAAAGAATCATTACAGATAATCTCTGCAGGAACAAATTTATTGATCTCATCAAGAAGTTTCTGAGGTTTGTCCACCTCTGTAAGGAAACAGTCACCTGTTGTAATGTCTGCAATAGCGCATCCGAAATGTTCTTCCATAGACACAATAGACATCAGGTAATTATTCTTTGTCTCATCAAGAGCAGCAGCATCCAGTGTGGTTCCTGGGGTTACGATCCTTACAACCTCACGCTTTACCAGCCCTTTGGCTTTTTTAGGATCCTCTACCTGCTCACAGATTGCTACCTTATGTCCTCTCTCGATCAGACGATTGATATAAGTCTCCGCAGCATGATAAGGGACACCACACATGGGTGCCCTCTCCTCTAATCCGCAGTCCTTTCCTGTAAGGGTAATCTCCAGTTCCCTGGTGACAAGTAATGCATCATCAAAAAACATTTCATAAAAATCTCCCAGACGGTAGAATAAAATGCAGTCTTTATATTGTTCCTTTGTCTTGCAGTATTCCTGCATCATCGGACTCATTGCCATTTAATTGTTATCTCCTATCTTCATAACAGCTCACTGCTGTTTTTTATCTCATATATATTGTATTTTTGACATCTTAAGATTTTAACATGAATAAATAGAAGATGCAAGATAGAGTATAAACATTTATTCTATCATGTTGACTATATGTTACTAAACATCCTCCTTCACCATCCCTTTATAATTTATTTCAGCGTAGTCACGATCAGTTTACTTTCCAGGGCAGCTGCGATCATATTATCAGGGATATCTTTGGATACCACACTTCCTGCGCCAATCACTACATTGTTTCCGATTGATTTTTTACTTTTGCAGATGCTATAATTATAGTATTCTCATATATGGAAATCTATCAGAATAGTCTTTGATTTTTATAAAAATCGTACACGAGGTGAGTTTTTTGGATTTAATCAGAACAGAGCTTATGCCGGATTCCTCAGAAGTCGTTTCCTAGTAAGTGCTGCCAGATTTTTAAGCATTATATGCAACAGTCACCAGTTGAATTTCTGAATGCATACAGGTTGAAAATCAGCTGTCAGCTTCTGTGTACCACCCGGAAAAGTATTACGGAAATTGCCATGCTGTGTGGATTTAATCACCTGAGTTATTTTTCCAAATATTTTATGGAGTGTTATGGATGTACACCAAGGGAATACCGTGTACTTCATGATTCACATCATATTTGTTATTGTGATAAAACCACAATATCAGACATATCTGCGTGATAATTTCCTGATGATCCGGGATGGGGATGGTAAAGATGCAGAAGAACTGGCTTCTTCCCTGTGCAGGTATTATGAGGCTCGTAACCGTGAGGATATGGACAGACTGCCGCGTGTGACTCGAGAAAATGTTCTGATCCTGAAGTATTATTCCTTTGAGAATTATTTCCTGGATCCGAAGATAATGGAAAAAATCGGAGTGATAAAAAGTGAGGATGATTTCTACGAAATCCTGTTGAAAAAGTGGAATGAATATCTATACAAATTAAAAAGCGGTCAGCATCTCACAGAAATGATCGGCCATGCTCTCAAAGATACTACAGATATCAGAGAACATATGGAAGAAATCCGTATCTGTCTCCGCGGACATAATTTATATGATATCTTTTACGGAAGATTCCGTAAAAACGAAACTGAAATCCTCAAATCCTATATAGAGGAGGCTCCAAGGGATACTTTTAAAGATATTCTGGATGCAATTGACCGTTTTGTTTATTTTGAGAACAGAAAAAAATAATTCATGAAGAGGGATGCCACGCATGGCATCCCCTTTTCATCAGGAAACTGTCATTACTTTTCCCATAAACAGTATTTCGTCATTGCTACTGTCATAGATCAGGAAGGCAAAAGGACGAGTGAGTTCCACATTTTTGATAACTGGTTCTTTCTCCTCTACAGCTGACATACATTCCATGATAACTGCTGTCACTGCTGCTGCTTTCGTGCCGTTTTCATCCAGTTCCAGTTTTGTTTTCTGCAGTATCGTATCTACATTTACATTTTTGTCTGCAATACCGGAGAAATCAGCGTTGCTGAAAAATATATTGTCAAGCCCCAGGCTTGAGAGTATGTCATTTAGGATGGCGGTAGTCTCAAAATCAAGTTTTGGCATCTTACATTGTACTTCGTCATACTCTGGCTGAGATTTCAGAAGTCCACCAATATCCAGATCCTCAAGTGTAAAATCGCCTTCATCGACAGGCAGGATTCCGACAAAACTCAGTCCGTTTGCATACTCCCTGTCAAATGCTGTTGCCTTATCATTTTCATAATACCTGTCTCCGGCACAGGTCATGTATTTTGTCTTTTCATTGTTTCCAAACTTCTCTTCTGTATCAGAAACATTCCAGGGTTCTCCACTCCATCTGGACTCAAAATATAGTGAATTAGTTAAGCACAGTCCGGTAGTATCATTGATCAGATCCGGGGTTATGATTTTCGGGATCAGCCCTTCCGTATTTTTGTCACACCAGGAATTAATGATACCGCATGTTTTCTCTGCAGCGGAAAAATCTACATTTTCCACTTCAGCCCCAAAACCGTTCGTTACTGAATTTTTAAATTCTTCCTGTAATGTCAGATTATTATCCACCCAGACTGCATCTGCAATCTTTAATTTTGACTTATATCCGTAACTCTCATCTTCAGTATTATATTCTTTAATCTTGTTCAGATATTCCTTTGCATAAGATGCAAAATCATCGGTTCCCAGGTAATTACATAGAACTTCTTTTGTCTCTCCTTTTGCACCTTCTGCGATCATGCCCAGCGCAAAATTAAGGCTTGTGGGACTGAACATAATATTTTCTCCATTGACTGCCGCAGAGATTTGGTCTGTCATTTTTACGGAATTCTGTAATGTCACGGCTTTGTCGATACTGGCTCCTTTATTACCGGACACCGTGTCTCCATTGCTGCTTTGGATTTCACTGGCTTCTGCGGAACCGGCATATATGCCGACAGCTGGCAGTGCGACAGTCATAGCTGCCAGTATTCCGATTAAGAGTTGTTTTCTTATCATAAGGCATTTCCTCCTCTGGCATTTTCTTTAGTTTAACATATTTTTCTTTCGGTTTTGTAATCTGTGGAAAATAGAATACCGTGAATTATATCCTCATATGACTGAAGTCACGTGCTTCCAGACGCTTTAGGCGTCAGACTGAATATCGGCGGATACGCCTGTAACTTAGGTGCGCAGTTATGCGCATTTCCCATGCCAGATATGGCTGGTTCCCACATTACAGGTAGTCCGCTGTATATCTGCCTGTATCTATGCTGCTTTTAAGAGTTCCATTTCTGAATGGAGTTTCCTCAGATCTGCGCAAAGTAACCATTCTATACTTGAATTTTAAACAGTTACGGGTATAATACTAAGTGATATGGTGTTTGTAACTACCTACACAGGAAAGGAAGGAAAAATATGAAAAAAATATTAAAAAAGATTTTAACAATTTCGCTGATCTTCATTATGATTTTATCAGCAGTTCCAGTCCAAGCCAGAATGCCAGAATATTTTGGCGGTAAAAAAACAGTCACTTTGTATACTGGAAAGACAATAAAAAATAATTTGACAAAAAATTTTTTTAAAAGTTCTTTCATCGGTTTTTTTAGAGGAGCAGACGGAAAATTAACTTTCATAAACAGCAGCAATCCTTTGGTTGCTGATGCATCATTCGACTATTCCCTTATAAATGTAACTCCCAAAAAGACAGGAAAAACTGTTATTACAGCAAAAGATGGAAATAAAACCCGTAAATGTAATCTTACTGTAAAAAAATATACAAATCCAGTTGTATCAGTAAAAATCGGTAATTCAACTATTTCCGGTAAACATTTTAACAAGGAAGCATATCGAGTAATCCCTTATTCCAAATTTGCAAAAAAGAAGGTAAAAGTAACTTTTAATTTAAAAAAGGGATGGCATGTAATAAAACAAGGCGTTTCTTATATAGAAAAGAGCTGGTATAAATCTCAGGATGTAGATAATGGCTCTATCATTCCAATAAACAGCAGGGATTTTGTAATCTGTGCTGATGTAGTTAATGAAAAAACAGGACAACAGGAACGTATTTTACTCTTGCTTAAGTAATATCACAGTTAATCTCCTTTTTTACAGGGAATTCCCATTGAAATCAGACAAAAGCAGGGCGAAACAGCATTAAAACTGTTTCTGCCCTGCTTTTATATATTCAGATGATATCATGTTTTATCATTTCACTGTAACATTTAAGAAAGAGAAGCTATTTCTTTGTCTTGAATTTCTTCATTGTGGAATATGGACTGTAAACTCTGGACTTGTTCTTGGAGGTTCTATTCCAGGAACGTACTGTCACATACCAGTTGCCTTTCTTTACGTTTGTAAAGGTTACAGTTACGGTATTTTTGCCTTCTGTACGTTTCAGATGTTTTTTTACAGGATATTTCTCACCTGCGGAGGTTTTGTATTTGTTTCCCAGCAGGATTTCATAACCTGTGGCATTTTTGCATTTGGTGTAAGTAATAGTCACAGTGTTTCCTTTTACAGTGATATTCCTGATCTTTGGCTGTTGTGGTGTAACAACAGTGATCTTGACCTTCTTAACCTTTGTCCAGGAACCATAGACCTTATTGCCCTGTGCATCCAGAACCCAGCTTCGGGCTGCCACATACCAGGTACCTTTTGCCAGATATCTGAAAGATGCCTGTGGCTTGCCGGTTGAGGAAACTGTTTTGCTGAACTTTCCGGTTTTAAGCATATCTGATTTCTTGCTGATCACGAAGTCATAACCCTGAGCGCCCGCACATCCTTTGGAAAGTCTGACAGTAAGCTTGTTTCTGTCGATGGAGTGGCTGGAAATCTTTGCGTCAGCAGGTCGCAGGTATACGCCGTTTTCATCTGTGATACTTCCGTCTGTGTGAATGGCTCTGCCATTGAGAGATTCTGTACCAAATGCTATGAAATAATCCTGTCCTTTGGAAAGGGTAAAGTCAGCATATGGAATACTGCGCTCAAATGCACCGCCTACAGTTACAGTCTGGATACACTGCAGAACCCCATTCTCAGCATCATACCAGAACAGATTTGCCATAAGCCCTGCACAGGAGGCATCTGCCTTTACGGAAAGCACAGCTGGGAAATCGAAAGCTCCGTTTCTTCCAAGATGGAAACCGAAATCATTCTGGTTTACGGAAATCAGGCTGTATAACGCTGCCGGGATATATTCTGCTGTATTTGTAACAGAAAGATCGGTATCTGCAGGTGTTTCTACTGTAATGGAAATACCATTGATCTTCCAGATGAAACCATTTTCCATATCAAGGTTCAGGGAAATATCTTTGCCTTTTATCTCGGATAAGACAGAGGCAGGAAGTATCTTGGCGCCATTCAGGATAATGGAAATGGTATCTTTTTCTTTGGAAGCCTTGATCAGATCGTTGACAGCATCCCAGCCTTTCTTCTGGAAACTTCCCTCAATATAAGGTTCCCCGTCACCAAGTTTTCCGAGATTTTTTGTATCCTGATGTTTGCATCGTTTACAGGTGTAAGTTATGATTCCATCAGTTTCTATAGTTGGTTCTGTAGTGATAACGCCGTTGTCATAGTCATGGCCATATGCAGGAATCGTGGAGCCGTAATAGATGGTTCTCTTGCAGTCGTTACAATAGGTGTCCCCGCTATATCCACTGGAAGTACAGGATGGAGAGGAATAGTAGCGTCCAACTGTATTTTTGTGTTCGCATTCCTTTCTGGTGATTGTGTAAATGATAGATTCTTTTTCGTAATTCCCCTTATCGTTGCCATTGTAAACTGCGGTAGCTGTAATGGGTTCTCCAACTTGTAATTCCTGATCAAGCTTAACATCGTTATCCCATTTCCAGTCAGTCGAAAAAGGGTTGGTAATGTTGCTGATCTTTTTACAGGACCATGGAACGGATATAGTAGTTTCATTAGGATCTGCTCCTGGTGCTACAGGGGCTTTTTCAATAGTAAATGTCCATTCTATGTCTTTGGCCGAATTGTAGTATTCACCTTTATCTACATTAATCTTAAAAGTATAAGTACCTGCATCTGTGGGGCTGTTTATGGGTGAAGTTCCATCTTTTTTAAAATACGTTACATGAGTAATTTCACCATGACCGGTGACATCATCTTTCCATTTGATATATTTACTAATATTAACAGGGTTATCTTTATTATATGTAAAATTTTGCTGTGTCAACTCAAATTGGGCAGCGGTGGGATCTGTTTTTATACGACTAAATTGCTTAGTATTTTGATTGAAAGAATACTTCCTTTCTTCAGTTCCAACAGTTATAGTGTGGTCTGCTTCAGTTAGCCATGCATACAGATTAGTATCCTTAGGATCGACTGCTAGGTGATTTTTGGGTTCCCATGACGTAGAATTTCCATCAATTATTACAACATCAGAATTTTTATTTTCAATAGTACAACAGTAAACGTTCTGCTCTGAACTATTTTGGGGTTTGTAATCCAATCGGGTAGCTTTTACCGAGCCGCCATTAATGGTAATTTTATTGCCAGAACCTCCTTTGCCGCCACCAATTCCGGCACCATTATCAGAACTAGCAGTTACAGAACTGCCATTAATGGTAATTTTTTCGCCAGAACCTCCTTCGCCGCCACCAATTCCGGCACCACTTTCAGAACTAGCAGTTACAGAACCGCCATTAATGATAATATTATAGCCACTGCCTCCGTTGCTGCCACCAATTCCGGCACCATATTTAGACCTAGCAAATACAGAACAACCATCAATGGTAATATTTCTGCCATAGCTTTCCCCGCCCCTACTGCTGCCACCAATTCCAGCACCATACCCCGAGCCATCGCTTATCGCATTTAAGATTCCTGCAGTAGCGTCTGGATCTTTGGTTATTATAAGCGAACCATCAAAGTTATCTTTCTGTAAACCGGCATACCAGTTATTCTTTGTTATAAGATTATTTGTGCCTGTTAAATAGATAGTGACTATAGCCTTCACATTTTTATTTATCCTTAGTGCCGGACCAGCAGTTGTATTGATATTTACGTTATTAAGATAAATGTTGATTTTTTCTTCCGCCAAAATATTTTTTCCATCAACCACAATTATATTTGTTGTTGACGCACTACTGCATGTGAATGTGTAATTTCCTGCCGAACTTATAGTATAAATTCCGCCCGAAACATTAGCTAAATCAATTCCTTCATTTTCCGCAGCAGCCATTGCCTCATCGGGGGTATCATTAAACTCAGGAACCTCTTCTGAACTGAATACAGACAGTTCCTCATCTGTCTCTCCTGCTGTTTCCTGCTCCTCATTGGTAAAAATCTCCGGAGTTTCTTCTTCTGACACTACATCCGAATTTCCGGAAGTAAATTCCTCCGCAAATATGGTCTGAAGGGGCATATTTGCGGAACACAGTGCAAGTGCCAGAATCCCGGCTAATAACTTTTTCTTCATACATTCA
>OLQH01000028.1_pt1 | contig 163545 bp, 135 predicted proteins | sample 1672671 | NCBI WGS metagenome assembly OLQH01 (sample SAMEA3136712, study PRJEB25190) | human gut metagenome | reverse complement strand
CAGTACGTGAGAAAGTGATTCAAGAGTGCATAAATCCTATCGCCGCAGGCGATTTTAAATGGATTTATGCAGGTTACTGGTCACGGAGTGAACAGTAACTATCGGTTATCAGGAAGGAATGGATGAAAATGGCAAATTGGATATGGTATCCGGGGGATTTTGAGATTTATCACGGCATGCGCCAGAATTTTGACAGAGAGGAACGGGGCTTTTTCTGGCCGGCTTACTGGCATATTGCGGACTGCCGCCGTCATGTGGTTTTTCATGGAGCCTTTGCGCCTGACAGGGAAACAAGGTTCCGGGTTACGGCGAGAGGTATAGGGCATGTATTGGTGAAATGGCAGGCGGAGGCGCCGGAATGGTTTCCCAAAGGACAGGTCTTTTACCAGGAGAGAAAATATCGGATCGGGGAATGGATTACCTGTCCGGCAAAAGAGATAGCTGTTGACGTGGTGTTGGGGAACCGCACAGGGCTTCCCTGTATTTATGCGGAAGGGGAAATCATTTGTTCCGGAAAAGACTGGACTGTTTCGGACTTCATAAAGCCTGCGGTCCCTGTTGGGTATAACGCTATGTATGTGAGGAGCGGGCAGGATCCCCAGGAGTTTGAGTATACCTGCGAAAGCTGCAGCCCGGTTTCGCAAGAAGAAAGAGATGGGGGAATCCTTTATGATTTCGGCAGGGAAATTACGGCGGATACGCTGATTCATATCGATGGGGCGATAAGGCCGGAGAAGGTGACTCTCTGCTATGGGGAATCCCGCGCGGAAGCGCTGGATACGGAGCTCTGCTATCTGAAGCAGGTTCTGGATATCCCGGGGGAAGCAGAGGCGGCGGCCTTAACGTACCGGACAGATTCCCCCTTTGGGAAATGGGATACCGGAAGGTGCTATCATACCAGGCTGCGTGCATTCCGTTACCTGTTTATTCCGGAAAAAGATGCGGCGTCCCTTATCAGGCCGGAAGCACTGTATAAGTATGTGGATTTTCCCAAAAGAAGCGGCTTTTCCGGCAGTGATGAATTGGTGAATCGTATCTGGAATGTGGCGGATACCACCTTCCGTCTGGCAAGCGGAATTTTCTTTCTTGACGGGATCAAGAGAGACCGGTGGATCTGGTCGGGGGATGCGTATCAGAGCTATTTCATCAACCAATACCTTTTCTTCGACAAGGATATCTGTAAGCGGACCATTCTGGCCCTGCGGGGAAATGATCCCGTGACGGAGCATATCAATACTATATTGGATTACTCCCTGTATTGGATTATCAGCCTGGAGAACTATTATAATATGTCAGGGGATTTGGAATTTATCCGCATGATCTATCCGAAAATGGAATCCCTGATGCGTTACTGTATGGAGCAGACGGACGAACAGGGCTTCCTTTACGGAAGGGAAGGGGACTGGGTATACATAGACTGGGCGGAAATGGATAAGGAGGGGACTCTTTGTGCGGAACAGATGCTGCTGGCGAGAAGCTATGAAGCCATGGCGGCGGTACGCAGGCTCCTGGGGCTTGGAGAGGAAGAATTTGTACGGAAAAAAGAGTTGCTTCTGTCCCGGATCCGCCGCTTCTTCTGGGACGAGGAAAAGGGAGCCTTTATAGACAGCTACCAGTCGGGAAGAAGAAAGGTAACCCGCCATGCCAATATATTTGCCATAATTTTCGGGTTTGCGGACAGTGAAGAAACGGGGAGTATCCTGGAAAATGTACTGCTGAATGAAGAGGTTCCCGCTATCACCACGCCCTATTTCAAGTTCTATGAACTGGAAGCACTGGCGATGCTGGGACGTTTTGATGTGGTGATGGAAAGCATCAGAAGCTACTGGGGAGGAATGCTTGAGCAGGGGGCTTCCACCTTCTGGGAAGAATATAAGCCGGGACAGCCGGAGGAGGAGCAGTATGGCATGTACGGAGACAAGTATGGTAAGAGCCTCTGTCATGCCTGGGGCGCGAGCCCGATATATCTGATCGGCAGATACTGTATGGGAGTCAGACCTACGTCAGCAGCCTACGATACCTTTGAGGTGGCTCCGCAGCTGGGCCTGTTCGGCCATTTTTCCTGTTTTTTCCCTGTGGGGCAGGGGACGGTATGGATGGACTGGAAGGATGGCGTGCTGGATGTGTATACGGATAAAGAGGGCGGAGTGCTGAAGGCGGACGGAAGGGAATATCCGTTAGTGCCCATGCAGCATGTGATTATAAACAGAAAGTGAGGATCGGATGAAGCAAATATCTTTAAATACGGATTGGTAATTTTATGAAAGCGATGAAAACATGAGTTTTGTGTTTCAGAGGCCGGAGGCTGTAACAGTCAATCTGCCCCATGATTTTATCATCACCAAGCCCCGATCCCCCCAAGCTGCGGGCGGCCCGGAAAATCGGGATTGCCGTGAGGAGCGGCGGGCTGCAGACCGGATATGCGGCGGTTCATGCTGTATAGGGAAAACAGTCCATTATTATGAACCCGGAATTCTATTATCAGAATTCCGAAAGAAAAATTATACGGCCGCTGCCTGTATTGCAGGCAGCGGCTGCAGCTGTATTCCCATATATTGCATTTCCTTAAGAATCCGATTACACTGAAAAAAGGGAGAAAGGGGGGCGGAAAGTGAAACAAAAAATAAAGAAAGCCGGACATATAGCATTCCATCTGATGCAGTCTATTTCCACCAAAGTAGTCCTGATCATTCTGATTCTGGTGCTTCCGCTGAATATCCTGGCTATTGTCCTCAGCCACGCGGCTATAGAAGCCATGACCGAACAGGCGGCCTTATCGGTAACCAGCGTTATGGAAAATTATAATACCGAGCTGCTGCACCGGATGGAGGATACGGGCTATCTTTTGTGGAATATGAAAAACGAGGATACGGACGGAACCATACTGGCAGGTCAGAAAGGTGATGAGCAGTATCTGGGAGCCAGAATACGGTTTTATCATAAGTTCCTGAATAACATGCGTATGGTGGACGGTGCGGACGGTTATTTTTTTCATATGCCTGAGGTGGAAGACACACTGGTATGGGATATTACCGGAGCAGGCAAAATTAATGGTGAAGATTTTGTACTTTCTGAGATGGAAAAAGGTATCAACTCGGGCTGGAATGTGTATCTGGTGGACGGGAGGCCGCTTTTATGCATGTTCGTGAAACTCAGGGAGATTATCTACGGCGGCTGGATATATCTGGATGATGTTGCCGAACAGCTGTCGGAAGATGTGCAGTACAAGCAGGCTAGTTTTTCCTATGCTGCCGATGCCGCGGCACCGCCGGACAAAGATGTGATTGCCATATCTCTGCCTTTGAAAAAAGGGAAGGCGTTCCTGAACGGAAGCCTGAGCAGAAGTGAAATCCTGGGTGGGATCTCTGTTTTTTACATGGTATTGCGTGCGGGAACCTTTATTGCGCTTCTGTTGATTCCTGTTTTATATCTGGTAATATCCAATCTTCTTTTGAATCCGCTCCGTCTGGTAAATCAGGCACATAAGCGGCTGCAGGAGGGCGATTTGGATTATCGGATTCAGGAAAAAGCCAATTCTATTGAATACAGTTACTCTTTTTTATCCTTTAACCAGATGGCGGATCAGATTAAGACGCTGAAAATAGAAAATTATGAGAAAGAGCTGGATCGCCAGAAAATGGAATTGAAAAATCTGCAGCTTCAGATCCATCCCCATTTTCTGCTGAATACTTTTAACCTGGTTTATACGCTGGCCCAGCGTAAGGAAACAGGCGCTATTCAGGATATTGTTATTTATCTGTCCGAGTACTTCCGCTATATTTTCCGCAGCGGCAAAAGCCTGGAACTGTTTCCGAAAGAACAGAAGCTGATAGAAGGCTATATCCGTATGGCGGAGGTACGCTATCCGGACAGCATAGAAGTGAGGTATGAGTATGACCCTGAGATTTCCTTCGTGCGCGTACCGCCTCTTCTGCTCCATAATTTTGTGGAGAACATAGTGAAATATGCAGTGAAGCAGGGACAGATAACCCATATATCCCTGCTGGGACAGTATATTGACGGAATTGTTACATTCATGATTATGGATGACGGAGCAGGAATGTCAGAGGAAGAAGTGAAAAACCTGGACAAACGGATGCGCAACGGAAATATAGACGGCGAACATATCGGATTTGTGAATTCCTTAAAAAGGCTCAGGTATTTTTATGGGGAAACGGCGGATATTTTAATCAGTGCGGATGTTGGGATGGGAACCTGTGTGACGATACAGTTTCCTTATGATTTGGAGGTGCAGGATGCGGCTTTTGATGGTGAATGATGAAGTGCTGACAGCAGAAACCATGAAGGAGGAGATTCCCTGGGAAAAGTACGGAATTGAACAGGTATATACAGCTTATGATGTGGAAGCCGGGAAAGAATGTATCAGAAACAATCCGGTGGATATCATGCTCTGCGATATTGAAATGCCGGGTGAAAACGGCCTGGCACTGCTGCGCTGGGTGAGGGAAAACAAGAAGGATATCGAATGTGTTTTCCTCACCTGCCATGCCAGCTTTGCATATGCAAGGGAGGCTATCTGCCTGGGCTGCCAGGATTATATCCTGATTCCTGCCAAATATGAAGAAATCGGTGAAGTGATTCAGCGTGTGGTACAGCGTCTCACCAAAACGCGGGAAGCGGCGAGATATCAGGAATATGGAAAATATATGCTGCAGGAACAGGTACTGCAGGAAAATGAAAAACAGGGAAAGAAAAAATGCCCGAAGGAAATGGTGGAGGAAATCAGTGCGTATATCATTAAAAACCTGGGGGATTGCGAGCTGGGAGTGAACGGGTTAGCAGAACGGTTTTATTTTCATCCGGTCTATCTCAACCGTCTGTTCAAAAAAGAAAAGGGTGTTTCCGTCAGCCAGTTTATCATTAATGAACGGATGAAGATGGCGGCGTCACTTTTGGAACTGGGGGATTATAATGCCAATGAGGTGGCTGAAAAAGTTGGGTATTCCCATTATACTAATTTTCATAATATGTTTAAAAAGTATTATGGATGCCCGCCTACCAGGTATCAGGAGAAGGAGTAGGGCGGAACCCCGCATCAATCACAGGCTCCATCCATTCTCTGTATAATAAAAAGTTTCCATGCGATGTCAATGCAAAGTATGGAAACTTTTATTTTTGCCTAAAAGGTTTGAAAAAGTAATACTCAAGTTTGATGTGATCATGGTAAAAATATACATATAAAAGTACAATAAGACCATCAAAACAGACAAAATAAATAAGGAGGTAAAGTATGAAAAAGAAAGCGTTGGCGGTTATGTTAAGTATGGCGGTAGTCCTTACCAGCCTTACCGGCTGTCAGGGAAATTCTGCGACTCAGGGAAGCTCTTCGGCTCAGGGGAGTGCGGAACCAGCAGGCGATGAGGCAGCTGCCGGGACGGAGCAGGCAGGTGGCGAAAGTTCGGAGGCAGTCAAGGAAGCCTATGATGGTGAACTGACGGAAATTATCTGGCAGTGGCCTTCTATGGGAAGTACAAATTCCGGTTTCCAGGCAGTGGAAGATGCATTGAATGCCATGATGGAACCGGATATCGGTGTTCATGTAACACTGGAGCCCGTATCCTTCAGCAATATGGCAAATGAAACCGTTCTGACGGTTTCTTCCGGAGAACAGTTGGATCTCTGCCTTTCAGTTGGAACTGGTGTGGGTAACCTGGTGAGTAACGGACTGATTGAAACACTGGATGATGTGATTGACGAGCATGGCGCGGCTATTTTGAAAAAGTGCGGTTCCGCAATGTCCGGGGGCTATTATAATGGTGAGCTTTATGGAATGCCGAATGCTTATATTCAGGGTGAATCCTATGGTTATGTGGCACGCCAGGATCCTCTTGATAAGTATGGAGTCACAGTGGATGAAAATAAATTCTATACGCTGGATGAAATAGAAAAGATTTTCGCTGATGTGAAAGCAGGAGAAGGCGATAACTTCTTCTGTCTGATTCCGGAAGCTACTTCAGAAGAACCTCTTTCCAGAAATGCATTTGAATATGATAAGCTGGGAGCTACCTCGGCATCGGGATTCCTTATGCTTAATAAGGATTTCAAGAATATGACCATATCTAATGTATATGAAACACAGGATTACGAAGATTATGCGAACCGGATGTATGACTGGGCACAGAAGGGATATATATCTAAGGATGCAGCTACGAATACGGAGGACAGGGATATCCTTGTTGCAGGCGGCAATTATCTGGGATATTTTGCATGGAGTACACCAGGCGGTATCTGGGATACGGAAGCTAAAGTTGGGATGGATTTAACGACATTGAAGATTATTGACGGCTATACTGCAGGTGATCGTTTCCAGAATATTCTCTGGAGTGTTCCTATTACGACTGTGGATAAAGTAAAGGCTGTGGAGGCTTTGAATTACATTTATGAACATGATGAAGCAGCATGGCTTCTGCAGTATGGAATCGAAGGGCAGGATTATGAGGTGCTGGAAGAAAATGAGGAAGGCACACTGATTAAATACCTAGCGGATGATCCGACCACGCTTCCTTATTATCAGCCTTATGGAGTATACGGGGACAGGCTGGCATGGCCGCTGATGAGCCCTTCTCCTATAAACAAAAATGCCATTATCCGTGAATTCAGCGACAGTATTCCGGATTCCAGAAAATCTCCTGCATTGGGCTACTGCTTTAATATTGAAGAGGTATCCACTGAATATTCTGCAGTAACGGCAGTGATTCAGCAGTATATTCCCAGTGTGAACTGCGGTACTTTGAATCCGGAAACCAATCTCGCAGAGTTTCGGGAAGCATTAAAGGCTGCAGGGATTGATACGGTAATTGAAGAAAACCAGAAACAGCTGGATGAATGGGCTGCAAATAAATAGGAAGCCTGTTGGATTCAGAGGGAGCCGGGAGGATATCCTGCCGGCTCCGAAAATGGAAGGAAAGAGAAAGGAGTGGAGAGAAGAGAATGAGTCAAAGGAAAGCATCGGCAACAGGTGCTGCAAAACCACCCCGGAAAAAAATCCGCTGGAAAAGAATGCTGCCATTTTATCTGATGGCGCTGCCAGGCTTCATCTATATGATTATAAACAATTACCTTCCGATGTTCGGGATTGTAATTGCGTTTAAAAAATTGAATTTCAAGAAAGGAATATGGGGGAGCCCATGGTGTGGCTTTGACAATTTCAAATTTCTTTTTGCATCCGCAGATGCATGGATTATTACCAGAAATACCATATTCTATAATATAGCTTTTTTCCTGGTAGGAAACGTGACAGCCATCGCTGTGGCAATCCTGATTAATGAAATCCGTAAAAAAACAGCAAAAAAACTTTATCAGAGTCTGATTCTGCTTCCATATCTGATGAGCTGGGTTATAGTCAGTTATCTCGCCTTTACCTTTTTGTCGGCGGAAACGGGCATGTTCAATAAAGGTATTCTGGAACCTCTGGGGCATGCGGGAATCAACTGGTATCAGGAGAAAAAATACTGGCCCTTTATTCTGGTATTCGTCAATGTCTGGAAGGGTATTGGCTACAGTATGATCATATATCTGTCCAGCATAGTGGGGATCAGTGTAGATTATTTTGAGGCGGCCAGGATTGACGGGGCCACAAAATGGCAGCAAATCAAATGCATTACTCTTCCTCTTCTCAAACCTACGGTTATCACTCTGTTTATACTCAGCGTGGGGCAGATCTTCCGTTCGGATTTCGGATTGTTTTACCAGATGCCGAGAAACAGCGGATCCCTGTATTCCGTAACCAGAACCCTGGATGTGTATATTTATCAGGCGCTGATGAAGAATAACGACTACAGTATGTCCAGTGCAGCCAGTGTTTATCAGTCCATCGTAGGCTTCGTACTGATTATCGGCGCTAATAAGCTGGTAAAGAAATACGAATCCGGCAGCGCGTTGTTTTAGGAGGTGTCCTTTGTGAAATCAAAAGAAAATCTAGTGACCCAGCTGATAGCCCATCTGGTATGCGGCCTGTTCGCGCTGATGGCCCTTTTACCTTTTGTTCTGCTGATTGTTGCATCTTTTACGGATAATACCTGGGCAACGGCCAACGGCTTTTCCTTTTTCCCGAAGAAATGGAGTCTGGATGCCTATCATTACATAGCGGTGCAGTGGAATACTATCGGACGCGCCTATGTTATGACGATTATGGTAACGGCTGTGGGAACGGCTGCAAGTATTCTGGTGACGACACTGTTTGCTTATGCGATATGCCAGATAGAGGTTCCGGGTATGAAAATCCTCAGTTTTATGCTGATTTTTACCATGCTTTTTAATGGTGGGCTTGTGGCTACTTACTATACCTATGTGAATTATTTTCATATAAGGAATACCGTCTGGGCCTTAATTCTGCCCGGATTGATGATGAATGCCTTCAATGTTATCCTGGTAAGGAATTATTTTCTGAACAGCATCCCCATAAGCCTGATAGAAGCAGCCAGGCTGGACGGGGCTGGCGAGTTCGGTATTTTCTGTAAAATCGTGATGCCTCTCAGCCTGCCGATTGTGGCAACCATCGGATTGATGACCGGCCTGATGTACTGGAATGACTGGCAGAATGGTATGTATTATCTGACGGAAAGAGGCGGCGGTCATCTGTACACTATTCAGATCATCCTGAATAATATTAATGAAAATATACAGGCGCTGCTTCAGAATTCCTCAGCGGTAGGAGGCATGAATATCAAGATGCCCAGCACAACGGTACGGATGGCCATCGCCACGGTGGGGATCCTGCCCATCTTGATTATTTATCCCTTCTTCCAGAAATATTTCGTCAAAGGTATTACGCTGGGAGGCGTAAAAGAATAAGGAGAAGACTATGAAATATAACAGTATTCGTCCCGGCCAGGTATGGCTGGACACAAACGGAAACCGGATCCAGGCTCATGGGGGTTCCATCATGTATCTTGACGGCACCTATTACTGGTATGGGGAAAATAAGGAAAAAACAACAGGAGAGAATGACATATGGCATTGGGGAGTCAGATGCTATACTTCTCAGGATTTGTATAACTGGGAGGACTGCGGGGTGATAATTCCGCCGGAACCGGAGAACCCGGAATCCTCTCTGCATCCCTCTTCCCAGATGGACAGGCCGCATATCATTTATAATAAAGAAACTAAAAAATATGTAGCATGGCTGAAAATCATGCATCGTGACGGAACGCAGACAGAAACCGTTATGACAGCGGATGATATCCTGGGGCCGTATACCAAAGTACGGGAAGGACTGAAGCCCCTGAATATGAGCGCAGGAGATTTTGATCTGGCGGTTGCGCCGGACGGGAAGGCTTATTATTATTTTGAACGGGTACACAGCGAGACAATTTGTGCGGATCTGACTGCGGATTATACGGATGTAACAGGCTATTACAGCACACATTTTCCGCATACCCAACCGCCTTTTGTAAGGGAAGCAACAGCTCATTGCCTGCGGAAAGGGAAGCATTATCTTATTACTTCCGGGACTACGGGGTACCTGCCTAATCCTTCCGAGGTGGCTGTTGCAGATACCTGGCATGGACCCTATACAGTGCTGGGTAATCCGCATCCGGATGATGAAAGCAGCACATCCTTTCATTCCCAGATTTCTTCTATATTTAAGGTCCCGGGAAAAAAGGATCTCTATATCGCCTGTGCGGATCGCTGGCTTCCAGAACATATGGATAGAAAATATGAAGAGTATGCAGCAGTATTTGAAAAAATCTTCGGTGGGGATGTGAAGCCGGAAGAAATGGACAACAGGGATGACAGTCTGGATGATGCGGATATGAGGAATACCTCTATTGCCGATTATGTATGGCTGCCGCTGAGGTTTGAGGGAGATATGGTTTATATTGACTGGAAGGATGAGTGGCGGATTGAGGATTATGAGTAAATGAGATATGTTTTGTCCTGCGATAGCAGGTATGCTATCGCAGGACAAAATATGAAAAATAACTTTAAATACAAAAAGCAGCATAGAGCGGAACGGTCTTTTTACCATCCTCAAAGCCGAAGTTTTTTGAAGAAAGCTTGATTGCATAAGCCGGCTTATAGGTATCCATATAGACTCTTAAGCTTTTGGCTCTGGTATTGTCGGCCGACTTGACTTCAATGGGAATAAGATGACCGTCGCGCTGAATGATAAAATCAATCTCGGCTCCGCGCTCTGATTCCCAATAGTAAGTTTTATAGCCGTTAATAGTAAGCTGGACATTGACATAATTTTCGGTCATTCCGCCTTTGAAATCATTTAACTCATCAGCCATGTAAAGGATGTCATTTGCGGCCAGATCCTTCTTCGCACAGAGCAAACCCAAATCGGATACATAAATTTTAAATGCATCAATATCACGATAGTTTTCAAGAGGTTTCTTGATTTGTTCTACCTTATATACTTGTGATACAATACCCGACAGGCAAAGCCATTCGATTGCATTTTCAAACTCGGAGGCTCTGCCTCCTTTTTTAATTAGCTTGTATTGGAAGCGGTTTTTTTTTCTGGAGAGCTGAACGGTGATGTTATCATAGGCAAGCTGTGTTTTCTTAATCCCATTAATATTGTTGTATTTACTCATATCATTGAGATAGCTGGCCAAAAGAGTGTCCTGTGTGTGCCGCACAAGAATATAATCTTTTGTTTCCGCAAACTGCATCACACATTCAGGCATACCCCCGACAATCAAATACTGACGGTAAAGCAGCATGGCTGCATCGTGCAGGGCAGAGGGCATGTGTTTACAAATATAAAAACTCCGGCATTAACCGGAGCTTAGAAGAATCATTATCTCTGGGGGTTTGAATATCACTGGGCCTTCTTACCTAAATGTCTGATACCAAGTCCTTTATTAAGAGGAAATTCATCCCATTTCATTTACAAGTATCTGATCATCAAATAATCTGTTATAACAATAATTATCCGAATAAATCTTTATCAAGGCCTTCACCGCCTTTTATGTAGTATATAATAAATGTCATAAAAGCACAAACCGGTGTCACAAAAGCAACAATAACTACATAAAAGGATAAAACCCATTACAATATGTGTCACAAAAGTGCCAGGGGATATCATAAAAATTATAGAGAGTCTCCCGTAAAATGACTACAATATAATTATCAAAAGAAAGTTCATGTTGCGGACAGCATGCGGTTCGGACGGAAAACGGATTATGAAAAGCGGAGGAATTAGGATGAAAAGATTTTTAAAAAAAGCGGCAGCAGTCATGACGGCAGCAGTAATGGGGTTATCTTTGGCAGCCTGCGGGTCCGGCACGGCAAGTGCGGGCGGAGAAGGTTCTGCGGCGGCAGGCGGCGAAAGCGCAGCGGCGGGCGGAACCATTACAGAAGTAAATGTGTGTATTCCTACAGTTTATGATATGCCGGATGCAGAGGAAGTAGAGACTGCTATTAATGAGATTGCGGAGCCGAAATATGGTGTACACCTGGATATTACTTTTGTTTCAACGGGAAACTGGCTGCAGCAGTCCAACCTTCTGCTCACAGGCGATGAAGTGGACGTTATCGCGGCATTTATGACGCCCCTTACCACCTATGTAAAAAATGGACAGCTGGCTCCGCTGGATGATTATTATGCATCGGCAGCGGATGATTTCAAAGCCATATGGTCTGAAGAAGAAATAAAAGGAACTACAGTGGACGGACAGATTTATGCCATTCCCAATCTGAGAAACTTCGGCAACCGTTTCGGCCTCAATATTGATAAGGCGATTGCAGAGGAATTCGGAATTGAACCCTATCATAAGTGGTCATTGGAAGAAATCGATGCCTTTCTCCATGAAGTTCACGAAAAATACCCGGACAGATATGCACTGGTACCGCAGTCCGGCGACACCATGGTGAATGGCTGGACCTGGGACGGTCTGGGAGACGGAAAATTTATCGGTGTGATTCCTGACTGCGGACAGGGAACCGAAGTTCAGAATCTGTTTGATACGGATGATTTTCAGGAGTTCATAGGCTGGACAAGAAAATGGTATCAGGACGGCCTTATCATGGCGGATGCCCTGAGCAATACAGAGGCCGGTTCCCAGCTCATTGCCAATCAGAAAGCAGTTTCCTGCTTTGATAACTATGCAAATAATGAACTGGCAGGCGCAGTACGTACCGTAGTAATTGAACCCTGGTCGGTAGCCAATTCATATTCGGAACTGTGCTACGGCATTAACGCCAATTCCAAAAATAAAGATGCTGCCTGGACGGCCCTGCAGATGCTTTATACGGATAAGGAGGTCTGTGTCCTGCTCAACAACGGTATTGAAGGCAAGCACTATACCAAAAATGATGACGGAACCATTTCCTTCCCCGAAGGAAAGACCGCTGCGGACTGCGGTTACGGCATGGCAGACCTTTATTGGATAGCTCCTTACTCAGGATGGTCTAACCCCATTGACTACAATGGCCCCACCTTCTTTGAAGACTTAATCCAGTTTAATAAGGATACCATGAAGAGCAAAGCGTATGGCTTCTTCTTTGACACCAGCAGCGTTGTGGACCAGTATTCCGCATGCAGCAATGTTATGGATAAGTATTACAAAGCCCTGCTGGCAGGAACGGTAGATCCGGAATCCACCATCGCACAGGCAAACGGGGAACTGGAAGCAGCAGGCCTTCAGGATATTTTGACAGAAAAACAGAAACAGCTGGATGATTTCTTTGCACAGAAATAAGCAGAAAACCTGTTCTTAGAAATACGGAAAAAGATATAAGAGCCATTTTCAAAGGAGCCCCCTTCCTGAAAATGGCTCTTCCAGGGAAAATGCGTTAAGAAAGGAAGAGTAAAATGGCTGGAACGGCTACGTTGGCAAAGAAACAGACGAAGAGTAAAAAAAAGGGCCGGAACAAAATGACGCTGGCGCTGCTTTCCATGATGCTGCCGGGTTTTATTTATCTGCTGATCAATAATTATATTCCTATGGCGGGTCTGGTAATTGCATTTAAGCGTTTTAATTACAGTAAAGGAATCTGGGGCAGCGATTGGTGCGGCTTCAGTAACTTCACCTATCTGTTCCGGACAAATGATGCCCTGAATATTGTCCGGAATACCCTTGGCTATAACCTGACCTTCATTCTTCTTGGAAATCTGCTGGCGGTAACGGTTGCGGTCATGCTGAATTTCCTAAGAGGAAATATGAATAAAAAGGTATATCAGACATTGATCCTGATCCCCTATCTGATTTCCATGGTGGTGGTATCCTATATCGTATATGGCTTTTTGAGCCAGGACAACGGATTCCTGAACAGCCTGTTTGTGAAAATGGGAGGGGAAAAGATAAGCTGGTATACGGAAACAAAATACTGGCCTTTCATTCTGGTTATTGTAAACCTCTGGAAGGGCTTTGGGTACAGCAGCATTCTTTATTACGCTACAGTCATCGGGATTGATTCCTCTCTCTATGAGGCAGCTACGGTGGACGGAGCCAACCGGTGGAAACAGGTATGGCATGTGACGCTTCCCGGACTGAAGGGAACGATTATCACCATGGTACTTCTTGCCATCGGGCGTATGTTCTATTCGGATTTCGGCCTGTTCTATCAGGTACCGATGCGTTCCGGCCTTCTTTCATCGGTAACGGATACCATCGATGTATTTGTTTATAAGGGACTGACACAGCTTAATGATGTGGGACGTGCGTCGGCGGCAGGCTTCCTGCAGTCTGTACTGGGCTTCGTCCTGGTGCTGACAGCCAACTTCATCGTCCGCAAGGTAGATGAAGACAGCGCTTTATTCTAAGAAAGGAGAAAAGATTATGGTTGGTAAAAACAAAACGGGCCAGATTGTTTTAAATATTATTTTTATCCTGCTCTGTACAGCGGCGGTTGCACCTTTTCTCCTTCTGCTGTCCTCCTCTTTGACGGACGAAGCGACACTGATGAGGGAAGGGTACAATTTTATCCCCAAGGTTTTCAGTATGAATGCCTATGTTTATCTGTTCAGCAGCAGTATGAAGATTATAAAGGGCTATGGAATTACCATTTTGGTAACCGTGTTGGGAACAACATTGAGTGTGCTTATGACGACACTGTTTGCTTATCCTCTGTCCAGAAAAGAGCTTCCGTGGCGCGGTTTCTTTGCCTTCTTCGTATTTTTTACCATGCTGTTTAACGGCGGCCTGGTACCTACCTATATGATGTGGACGCAGTCCTTTCATATTAAAAATACCCTGTGGGCGCTGATTATTCCCGGGCTTCTCATGAACGGCTTCTATATTATCATGATGCGTTCCTTCTTCCAGGCCAATATACCGGATGCCCTGATAGAAGCGGCACGCATCGACGGCGGCGGTGAATACCGGATTCTTTTCCAGGTGGTGACGCCCCTGTCAAAGCCGATTATGGCGACCATGGCTCTAATGATAGGGCTTGGTTACTGGAACGACTGGATGAACAGCCTGTATTACATAACTGATGATAAGCTGTTCAGCATCCAGGCCATATTGAACACGATTATTACCAACATTCAGTTCCTGACCAGCGGGCAGTCTTCCGCGGCATCCAGCGTGAATGTGGCTAATCTGCCGAGCATCGGCATCCGAATGGCGATTGCGGTAATCGGTATCCTGCCTGTACTGTGCATTTATCCTTTCTTCCAGAAATATTTTGTGAAAGGTATTGTTGTTGGAGGAGTAAAAGGATAGGTCAGCCGAATGATTAGTGGAGAAAGCATGATGTGCTTTCTCCATCAGTCGTTACCGGAAAAACTGGCAGTCTTTTTTAATTCGATGAATAAATACATGGGGATTTTGGAAAGCCAGGCAATGCGCGGAGACATGGCAGCCTGCTCTTCGGTTGGAATCGGTTCATTCATATCCGTTATTATAAATCCGTTTCTTGCAAAGACTTTAACATAATCGGATAATGTTCTGTGGCGATAAATAACGGATTCTTTTATACCGTCGATTTTCCCTGTCCATTCTGCCGGATGGAAGTAATCCTTGACTACTACCTGCATGCCTTCCTTTTCTTTCACCCATTTATGTTCCACAGGAGGCTTAAAGCAAGGATGGAGGATAGAAATAAAAACCTTTCCATGTGACTTAAGGACTCTGTTGATTTCTTTCATGGTCCCGTCAAAATCTTCGATATCCATCAGCATCATAGCACACAGAACAATATCGAAGGTATTATCGGCTATTCCATATAAATCATTGCTGTTTCTGATAAGATGTGATATTTCCAGTCCGTCTTCTTTCGCTTTGGAAACAGCGTAGCTGACCGCCATTTCGGAACAGTCAACGGATGTAACCTTTGCACCTTTTCGGGCCAATTCTCTGGAATAACCGCCTTCACCGCAGCCCAGGTCGAGAATAGAAAGCCCTTTCACATCCCCCAGTTTTTCCATAGTGTAAGGCATGATATAATACACTCTGAAATCATTGGTCTGTGATTTTTGGATCCATTCGCAGCCGACGTTTCCCCAACATTCAGTAGAACTATCCGTTTTCATCGAGAGCCCCCTTTTCATATATAGCAGCAGTTGCTGACCGAATTGTAATTTTATATTGTTCTCATTGTATGATATTTTTTAAAAAATTACTACTGTGAAATAAGCGCATTCATTCAGGATAAGTGAGGATATTTTTAGGATTACTATAGACTTATAAAAGATGTAAATGTTTGTTATTCAACAAAAGATAAGGAAAAAAGCAGCCATACTTGTGACGTCCTTTTTTTATAATTATAATAGAAGCATAAGGAAAATTTTCCCGTTAACAGGCAACATGGAAACGAACAGGAGAGATATTATTATGAGTTTTGCAATCAAAGAAATTTATGTGGAATACCAGAAGGCCCCCATTGGCCTGGATGAGAAACGTCCTCGTTTTTCATGGATCTTTTCTTCCGTAGAAAAGAACATGAGGCAGAGCGCCTGCAGGATTCTTGTAAAAAAGGTGACACCTGCAGCGCAGGAAAAGATAGTCTGGGATTCCGGAAAACTGGAAACAGGAGAATCCAGAGGAGTGGAGTATGCCGGAGAAGAACTGGAAGCCTGTACGGTATATTCTGTGTCGGTGCAGGCGTGGGATGCCGGAGGAAACAGCGCCTGTGAGGATACCTGCTTTGAGACAGGCATGCTTAACTTTTCGGCAGAAGAGGAGGATATAAACCGCGCCTGGGAAGGCGCACGGTGGATTGCCGCACCTCGTTTTCATGTATGCGCACAGGCCAGAGGGGTATTTATCCTGGAGACGGAACTGCGTCTGGAACCGGGCTCGCAGAGAGCAGGCGTGGTGTTCGGCGCCAATGATTTCCGGCTGCTAGATAAAAACCAGAATGAATATGGACTGGAAGGAGAGAACTATATCCGCTATGAAATCAACCTGCAGGCACTGGCGGGGAAACCGGCGCAGGGGCAAGCGGCAGGAAATGCAATGCCCACCCTGGACATCTACAGGGCAGGCTATGCACCCGGAGACAGGGAAGACATTCCCTTTGCCAGTGTTCCGCTCGTTCCTTTTGAAAGGGAGGATTCATCTCAGGAGAGCACAGCGGCACAGGGAACTGGAGAAGCAGAGGCATGCGATTCTTCTCTTATCACCGAAGAAAATGCCTATGATTTCCATTGCCTTCGGATAGAAGTGGACGGCAATAATGCCTTTACCTATCTGGACGGAGTGCTTGTGGATGCAGTGGCAAAGCAGGAATTCTTCGGCAGGACGGTAAAGGGAAGAACGCTGAATCCCAGAGGAAATAATGACGTGCTGACCTATCCCAGGCTGAACGAGATCGGCTTTTTTGCAGGAGAGGGGGACAGCGCCTGTTTCAAATATCTGTCAGTCCGGAATATGCGCGCGCCTTCCGCGGAATTCATACGGGAAACGCCGGAGGGCGGCCTGTACGGCAGGGAAGGAATCTTTTGTAAAAAAGAAGGGATCCGTCTTACCCAAACGGAATCGGGAGAAAGCTGTTTTTCCCTCAGTTCAGCCCAGGTTACGGCAGATCCTTCCCATTCATCCATCCCCATGTTCCGTACGCTCATCCGCACACGGGAGGACAGAAAACCAGTACAGGCCAGGCTGTATATCACTTCCCGGGGAATTTACGAATGCCGCGTGAACGGACAGGATATAACGGACCGTCTGCTTGCGCCGGGAAATACCCAGTATGACAGGCGGCTGAACTACCAGACCTATGACATCAGTGACAAAATAGGGGAAGGGGACAATTGTGTGGGAGTGACCCTGGCGTCCGGCTGGTGGTCGGATGCCCAGACCTTTACCGTGAAGAATTATAATTTCTGGGGAGATAAGGAAGCCTTTTTTGCCAAAATCGTAATTACCTATGATGACGGCAACAGACAGGTGTGGGTTTCCAATACGCGGGACTGGAGCTATTACGGGGAGGGGCCTTACAGGTATTCCGGATTTTTCCTGGGGGAACAGACAGACGGAAGAAGGCTGGGGCTGTATGAAGACTATTCCAAAGCGGATTTTGCGGAAACGGGCTGGGAACAGCCGGTGACTTATGAACCGGTTCCCATCGATGAATACCGGGCCATGCCTCCGGGATTCGGCCGGGCCTGGCCGGGGGTTAATGAGACAAAGCCCCTGCTTCTGGGCGGTTATGATGCCCCGGTATATGTGGTGGACAGCCGGAAAGCCTGCAGCCGTACCTTTGTGGACGAGCATACTGTTATCTATGATCTGGGCCAGGAAATGGCCGGTGTGCCGCGTATCCGTTTTCAGGAAAAGGAAGGAACCCGCCTTGTTATCCGGTATGGAGAAATGCTCTACCCGGATCTGCCGGAATATGCGGCCGGGGAAGGCGGCGTAAATCTGGTGGGAAGGCTTATGGTGGAAAACTACAGGGATGCCACCAGCACTGATGTGTATATTTGTGCCGGGAGAAAAGGCGGTGAGATCTGGCAGCCACGGTTTACCTTCCATGGCTATCGTTATATAGAAATAAGCGGCGCCGATAATCCGCCGGAGGCGGAAGAAGTGGAAAGTCTCCAGTATTCCTCTGTAACGGATTTTGAGGGAAGCTTCCATTCCTCCCATGAATTGCTGGATCGGTTTGCGGAAAATGTGAAATGGTCACAGCGCTGTAATTTTATCAATATTCCCACCGACTGTCCTCAGAGAAATGAGAGGATGGGCTGGGCGGGAGATACCCATGTATTCTGCCATACGGCTCTGCACAATGGTTTCCTGAAGCAGTTTTATGAGCGCAATTTACAGGCGATGGCGGATTTGCAGGAGCCTGACGGACAATTTCCGGAAATTGCGCCCGTGGGCGGGGGCTTCGGAGGGATAACCTATGAGTGCGCTTCCATTTTCATGACGGCGGAGCTGTACAGACAATACGGGGATAAACGTACCATTACCGCTTTTTACCCGGGTCTGAAAAAATATATGGATTACATGAAGGATAAAGGACTTCCCGGAAGAGGGGATATGTCTGTGGTCGGCCCGCTGGGCGACTGGCTTGCCCCTCAGGAAACGGATCTGCAGCTGATGTGGAATGCTTTTTATTACAGGGAAGCCGCCCTGATGGCGGAATTGGCGGCAATTATCGGTGAGACGGAGGATGCGGCGGACTTTGGAAAGCTGGCGGAGGAAGTAAAGGATTACTGGAACCGTACATTTATAAGCCCGGAGGATCAGAGAACAAGGAACATGGACGGGGAACTCTGCGATACCCAGTGCTCTTATGTGCTTGCCCTGGAATATGGCGTGGCCGATAACCGGGAGGCGGCCGCTTCCCATCTCCTGCGGAAAACAAGGGAGCTGGGACATAAGGTGGGAACCGGATTCTTTGGAACCGGCCTGCTGAATATGGCCCTGAGCAAGGCAGGCTATCCGGAGGACGCCTATAAGCTGATGCTTCAGACAGCCTTCCCTTCCTGGCTGTATCCTGTGACCCAGGGAGCCACCAGCATCTGGGAACACTGGGATTCCTACACGGTGGAAAAGGGCTTCGGCGGCTACAATGCCATGAACTCTTTTAACCATTATTCCCTGGGAAGCGTACTCTCCTGGATGTATGAATGGATTCTGGGCATACGCAGGGAGGAAGAAAATCCCGGCTACAGTCATTTCCGCCTGGAGCCCTGCATCGGAGATCTTACATATGCCGGAGGAAGTGTATCCAGTCCGTACGGAACGATCCGCAGCAGCTGGGAAAAGAAAGAAGGCGTTCTGATCTATTCCTGTGAAATACCGCCCAACACCGGTGCCACCCTTATTCTTCCTGACGGACAGATAAAGGAACTGGGGAGCGGAAGCTATTGTTTTGCCTGTTAAGACAAATATGCTGAAAATGTATGGCAAAAAAATAATTGTATGTAGCAATCGTCTGCTGAATCAGATAAAATATAACCAGAAGATAAAAATATCACATAACTGCGATGTTTTCCGGTCTGTCTGCTGCATTCGGACGGACAGGCCGGGGTAAGGGGGCACGCAGGGAAGGAGAGGTTATGTATCAGTTTAACAGAGAAGAGTATGACAAACGGATGGAATGGTACCGGGATGCCAGATTCGGTATGTTTATCCATTGGGGTCTGTATTCCATTCCCGCCCGCGGCGAATGGATCCGCAGCACGGAGGAAATGACCAAAGAAGAGTATCAGAAATATTTTGAGGAGTTCGACGCCAGAGATTTCAATCCGAAAGAATGGGCGCGCATGGCAAAGGAAGCCGGAATGAAATATATGGTTCTGACAGCCAAGCACCACGACGGATTCTGTCTGTTTGACAGCAAATATACGGAGTATAAGGCAACCAACACAAAGGCCGGGCGGGATCTGGTGCGGGAATATGTGGATGCGGTCCGTGCGGAAGGGCTGAAGGTAGGCCTTTATTTCACTCTGCTTGACTGGTATCATGAAGATTATCCTCATTATCAGGACAGGAATCATCCCATGCGCAATCATCCGGAATGCGGAAATGAGAACCGGGATTTCAGCCGTTATGTGGATTACATGCATAAACAGGTGGAAGAAATCTGTACCAATTACGGACAGCTGGATCTCCTCTGGTTTGATTTTTCCTACGATGATATGAGGGGAGAAAAATGGGGAGCCACCAAGCTGATAAATATGGTTCGTTCCCTGCAGCCGCAGGTGATCATAGACAATCGTCTTGAAGTGAGCGGGGAAGGAAGAGGTTCGCTGGCAGAATGCAATCCCACTCCTTATCATGGCGACTTCGTGAGTCCCGAGCAGATTATCCCTCCGGAAGGCCTTGCGGACATAGAAGGAAATCCTCTGGCCTGGGAAGCCTGTGTGACAATGAACAATCATTGGGGCTACTGCGGAACGGATCAATACTACAAGCCCGCTCCCATGCTCATCAAGAAGCTGGTGGAATGTGTTTCCAAAGGCGGCAACATGCTCCTGAATGTGGGCCCTGATGCCTATGGGAACTTCCCTCCGCAGTCGGTGGAGATTCTGGCGGAAATCGGGCGTTGGATGAAAAAGAACAAGGAGAGTATTTACGGCTGTGGGATCGCGGATGTTCCCAAGCCCGATTATGGACGGGTTACAAGAAAAGGGAATACCTACTACTTCCATATGTATGAAAATACAATCGGCCCGGTTCCTCTTATAGGCCTCGACAAAACAAAGGTAAAGGGGATCCGTGCTCTGGCGGACGGATATGAGCTTCCGGTTTCCACAAGCTGGGTACACAGTGATTATCCGGATATTGTGTTCGCAGATCTGGGCCCGAACCCGGTTCTCCCTGACAGCACCGATTATGTGCTGAAAGTAGAAATGGAAGATTAAAGAAAAAAAGGATTATATATCTACCAATTCCTGTATAGTTATTGTATAATGTACAAGGTATCAGTATTTTGCAGGGGGTTGTTTTAGGAAAAATACAGAGCAGAGCTGGAATTATATGGGATTGGAACATATGATGAGGAAATAGAGGCAGTAATGTGGCAGCCTGGATACGGAAAAAGCAAGATACTTTTATGCTTTTTCCGTGTACGGACGGCCTTTTTATTTTCAGGTTCTGCGAGTACCGGATCCGTAAAACAAAATTTACACAGGAAGAAGTGGGCGTGTCATGAAACAATATCTGAAAATACCCAAAATGCGGACAGCTTCCATGCGGCTGCTTTTTTCGTATCTGGCGATCATTCTGGCGCCGACAGTTGCTATTATTGTGATTTATATTACAATGCAGGATGCCCTGTTGAATATCCAGAAGGAAAAGGCTCAGAATCTGTCAAAAGAGGCAGCGGTGACCTTTAACAAGGAATTGGATCAGCTGACGAATATCGGAAAATATATCAGCAGTGACAGTAAGCTTAAAAAATATATGGATGACAGAAGTGAATTTCTGGGAACGGGTCATTACTATAAAGTATATGAGCTGGCGAAGTCCTATCCTGATTATGCCCTGTTGAACCGGTTTGTGAAAACGATCTGCATTTTTCCGGCAGGGGATACTTATATGATCCAGATTCCCCAGGTGATTCCCAATAATGAAAGAGGGATGTCAACGGTAGCCATAGTGAGAAACAGTGAAACCTATGAGACTCTGATGGATAAGCTGTATAAGCTGGGGCCGAATAATCTGGTATATGATAAGAGCGACGAAGGCCAGGGGAGCTTTCTCATCCTTCAGAACTTTAATTATGAGGGCTTTGGAAAAGAGGACGGTATTGTTGTCATTGAGATAGACAAGGCACAGATCAAGACATTGCTGCACAGCACCCTGGGAAATGATGAAGGGGTAGCTTTCCTGACCGACAGCGACGGTGATGTTTTGTATGCCTATGCCCAGCATGACAGGGGAGAGGAGCCGGTTCCTGAAAATGGGTATTGGAAGGATTACGTGGAGGAAATTGGCTGGAGCTCCGGCTCCGTTACTATAAATAAGGTGCCCACCGATTACAATCAGTGGTCTTTAATTACCGTAATTCCCAGGAAAGAGCTGCTTTCCAAAATCGGTCCCGGAAAATATGTGATTTTACTGCTTTGCATCCTGTCTGTTTTGATTGGGGTCGCCATATGTCTCGGGTATTGGAACAGCCGCAGGCCGGTGATAGAGCGGTATGTTAAGTTCACTGAAAAATATCCGGAAAAAGTAACATATCAGGAAAAGCCCACCGACATATGGAAGAATTTCGGCGGGGTCCTGGAGCATGTGGAGGATTTGCAGACCACTGTGGATAAGCAGTATCAGTGGGCAAGAGACGGAATTATCAGAAAAATTTTTTACGGAAGCTATGATTCTGAGGAAGAGATAAAGAATGAAATGGAAACCATGGGAATTACCTTTTCGGTGAATCTTCCGTGCTTTCTGGTCAAGCTTGTGATGAGAGATTCCGAAAAGCATGAAATGCTGAAGTCCCCGGAGATTCTTGAGGAGGCGCTGAAAGAGGAGCTGACCCGGTGTCTGCCGTGCTGTTACTGGATGATCAATATGGAACCGTTTTCTTACATACTCGTGGTTCCCTGCGGGGAGGACGGGCTGGAAAACCGTGATCTCAAACGGCTGTTTGAAAAGGTGAATTACGCCTTATACAGCCAGTTTCCCATTAATATATATACGGGAATCAGCGATCCTGCGGATTCGCCCTTTGCGGTTTCCGAGGAATATGAGCATGTATGCAGGATTTGCGAATATGCCCAGTATTATAAGATGAGAATGCCTCTGGTCCTGGAGGATATTCCCCGGCATCAGCATGTGGTTTTTCCCGTGGAGCTGGAAATGCAGCTGGAAAATACCATAAAGGGCGGTACCGAGGAGCAGCTGTGCAAACTGATGGAGCAGGTGATGGACAATTACCTGAAGATACCCGGAAGCGGGCCTATGGGACAGAACCTGGAACTGCTGCGCTGCATTGTCCTGCGCTGTCTGGACGACAAGTGCGGCGGGGAGCAGTCCGTCAGGATCATGAATCAGGTGCAGCATGTCAAAACCGCCTCCGATATGGAACGCTGTATTTTTGACACGTGGCGTTATTTTGCCGACAAAAAAGAGCAGACAGATGATCAGGATGAAGAACTGAAAAAGAAAATAGAAGAAAAAATAGAACGAGATTTTTCCCGGGACGATTTCAGCCTGGTGATCGTGGCCGATTGGCTTGGCATACCGGATAAAAAATTGTACCGTGATTTTAAAAAAATGTTCGGTGTCAGCTTTTCCTCCTATCTGGAGATAAGAAGGATACGCTGTGCACAGGAATATTTAAAAGAAGGAAGGGCAGTACAGGACGTTGCGGCGGCTGTGGGATACAGCAGTGACTATTCTTTCAGGAGGGCTTTTAAGCGTGTTGTGGGCGTTGCGCCCAGTGATTATCAGAAAAGATTTTGAAGTTTTGGGCACTTTGAAAAAATGTCTGGTGAAATCAAAGATTGTATGTTGCGCATTAGTGAGCAAGTTGGATAAAATAATATATGAAAAGAAAAGAATGATGTGCTAATTGACAGGTTAATGGGGCGCTCCAAATTAATAATCCGTCATTTTGGACATCATCTTTAATTTCGGGAGATTTTCAAAGCGTTATTCAACAATTTCATGCAGCATGAACCAAAACTAAAGGAGAGGAAAGTATCTATGTATTTGTTTCCAGATACATAATACGGGGTGGTAAAATATGATAAAAAGTTTGAAAAAGATGGTTGTTTTCGGAACAGCGATCGCAATGTCTGCCGGTCTGCTGGCGGGCTGCGGTTCTTCCAAAGGAGGGGATTCCGCCTCCGTTGAATTAAATGATGCGGGTACCTATCCTATTGTAAAGGACGGTACCATTGATATGACCATGTTCACCATGAGCATGCCGAATGTGGAAGATTTTGCGACAAACGATTTCACAAAGTATATGGAAGAAAAGACCGGAATCCATATGAGCTTCGTGACCGGCGGACGTGATGACTGGGAAGAAAAGCTGAATATGATCCTGCAGTCCGACGACTATCCGGATATTATTTTCGGCGTAAGCCCCAATATTGCCAAGTATGGTGTTAAGGAAGGCATTTTTATTCCCCTGGATGATTATCTGACGGAAGAAAATGTTCCTAATTATCTGAAGGTTATGGGAGATTATGATCTGGGCGTGACCCGTGAAACCGACGGAAAAATTTATTCCATGGCCAATATCAATGACTGTTATCATTGTAAGTATGCAAGGAAGATGTGGGTAAATACGTACCTGCTGGATCAGATAGGCTGTGAAATCCCTACTACCACTGAGGAATTCATGGATGTATGCACCAAGTTCCTGGAATATAAGCCGGACGGCATTGCAGTGGCCGGCGCGCAGGAAGGCTGGTTTTCACGTATGCAGGACTGGCTGATGGGAGCCTATACCTTTGTGCCCACCAAGTCGGAAACCTTTAATGTGAGAGATTACATAGCCCTGGATTCGGATACGAATAAAGTGGTAAGCGTTGCTACAAGCGATGCATATAAGGAAGGCCTGAAATTTATCAACGAACTTTATAAGAAGGGCGCTATCTATGACGGCGACTTCACCCAGACCGGTGAGCAGATGAAGACTCTGGTTAATCAGGCGGATGAGCCGGTACTGTTCTTTACATCCGGAACGATTTCAGATGCGATTGACTCGGCATCCAATAATGAACTGTACAGACATTATTCCTGTATGGCTCCTATTGAAGGCCCGGACGGAACAAAAATCGCATGGACCATGCCGAACTATGGCGTAAGCTCCGGCGCGGTATGTATTACCGACAATTGTAAAAATGTGGAAGCCGCTCTCCGCTGGGTGGATACCTTCTACAGCGAAACAGGGGATCTTTGTTCCCAGTACGGCGCGGACGAAGGAACCGACTGGGTTCTGAATCCGGAAGGCAAGGTTGGCCTGAACGGAGAACCCGCTTTATATGAAGTGCTGAACGTTTATTCTGCAGAAGCCCAGAACCATGACTGGCAGGATGTAGGTATCCGTGTGGCTCCCGAGGCTTACCGTCTGGGACAGGCTGTTGACGCCGATGTGGATCCGTATGCACCGGAAGGACTGGAAAGACTTTTGTTCGATGCCACGGAAGAATTATATGAGCCTTATGGGGCAAGCAGCAATATCATTAACCTGAATGAATTAAAGGTAACGGATGAAGAGAGCACGGAGGTTTCTACCATAGCGGTTGAAATCGAAAAGATCATCGAAGAAAACTCCGTAGCTTTTATGACCGGGGCAAAGGATATTGACGCTGAGTGGGACAGCTATTTGAATACAATGGATAAGGCAGGTTTGTCCACCCTTCTGGATGTTTACCAGACTGCTTATGACAGGGCAAATAAGTAAATTAAACAGGAGAAGGCAGATTACGGCTGTCCGCTGATTGGCGGGCAGCCGTATCAAAAGGAGGGACTTGTATGTCAAGGAAAACAGGGGCCGTGCCCGCCAGGAAAAAAAGTAAAATGAGAACATCCAACTGGCAGTTCTGGGCAATTATAGCGCTGCCGGTAATTTATGCGATTGTTTTTGCCTATATTCCCATGGGGGGAATCGTAATCGCTTTTAAGGATTACAGTATCCGTAAAGGAATTTTCGGAAGCGATTGGGTCGGATTAAAATATTTTAAACAGTTTCTCACATCGACCAGCAGTGTCACGGTTATAAAGAATACGGTAATTCTGGGAATTTATACATTGGTGGTCAATTTCCCTATCCCCATCCTGCTGGCTATCGGTATCAACGAAATCAGAAATAAAACCTATAAAAAAACAATTCAGATGATTACCTATGCCCCTTATTTCATTTCTGTGGTAGTATTAGTAGGTATGATGATGCAGATGATGGATCTGCGGAGCGGCGTTATCAATATGATTCTACAGAAGCTGGGGATGAACCCCATCAACTTCTTCGGGGATGCGGGGCTATTCCGTTCGCTCTATGTATGGAGCGGCGTATGGCAGACGGCAGGCTATTCTTCCATTATTTACATAGCAGCCCTTTCCGGCGTGAGCCCGGAACTGCAGGAGGCGGCCATTGTGGACGGAGCCACCAGAATCCAGAGAATTATCCATGTGGATATTCCCTGTATCCTTCCCACCATTGTTATCATGCTGATATTCAGCTGTTCCAATATTGTAAATATCGGTATGGATAAAATATATCTGATGCAGAATTCACTGAACACCTCCGTGTCAGAGGTTATTTCCACCTTCGTGTATAAGGTGGGTGTAGTGAATTCCAATTTTGGTTTTTCCACGGCCGCAGGTCTGTTCCAGTCTGTGGTATCCTTCGTCCTTTTGGTAGCCGTCAATCAAATCTGTAAAAAGCTTACAGAAACCGGTTTGTGGTAAAGGGGGAAGAGAATGATGAAGAAATCAAAGTTCCGTCAGATGAGCACAGGGGACAGGGTTTTTACCATTGTCAATTATTCCCTGCTGATGCTTGTTTTGATCATAGAATTGTATCCGCTTGTCTATGTTGTTGCCGCATCTTTTTCCGATCCTCAGGCCGTTGTCAGCGGAAAAGTTTTTCTGTTCCCTGTCAATCCTACCTTAAAGGGTTATGCGGCAGTATTTAAAAACAAGAAGATCCTTACCGGTTTTTCAAACTCCATATTTTATCTGATTGTAGGTACGGTGCTGAATCTGGTCATGACCATGCTGTGCGCTTATCCGCTTTCCAGAAAGGAATTCCGCGCCAGAGGCTTTTTGTCCATGTTTTTTGTATTTACCATGTATTTCAGCGGCGGTATGGTACCCGCTTATATCCTGGTGAATAAACTCGGCATGATAAATACCAGATGGTCCATGATCATTCCTATGGCGATGTCTACCTACAACATGATTATCTGCAGGACCTATATTGTGAATTCCATACCGGATGAGCTGTATGAAGCATCCCAGATGGACGGGTGCACGCCGTTCCGATATATGCTGAGCGTTGTGGTGCCCTTAAGCAAGCCCATTCTTGCGGTGCTTACGCTGTACTATGGTGTCGTCAGATGGAATGACTATTTCAATGCCATGCTGTATCTGTATAAGGATAATCTGCAGCCCCTTACCATAGTGATGAAGGAAATCCTCATTATGAGCCAGGTGGATATGACCCAGGTGACGGACGCTTCTGCGGTTTCCAAGCTGCAGGGAATGTCGGAGCTGCTGAAATACTCCACCATTGTCGTGGCGTCGCTTCCCGTAATGCTTTTGTATCCGTTAATCCAGAAGCATCTTGTAAAGGGCGTTATGATCGGGGCGGTCAAGGGATGATCGCATGTATAAGAGCAAAGGACAGATATATGGCAGCAGTTCAGGAAGCCCCGGACTGCTGCCATACATGGCGGTAAAAAGGAAGGGAAAGAAAAGATGCTGTCAAATCACTTAAAGGATTATGCGGAAAAAAAGTACGGGGAAAGGCTGCCGTATCTGAAAGCGGCGGGCTGCATTCCGGAGGAAGAATTATGGAGCTGTACGCCGGATGAAGCCGTGCTGATGAAATTCTTTTATGGCACCATGCCTCTGCGGGATGCGGGGGAATATGAGTTCGGAACCTTTTTAAGCTTTGTGAAGCATGCCCTTTGGCTCAGGGAGAACAAGGACTGGTGTGCGGCCCTGCCGGAGGATATTTTTGTAAACCATGTTCTTTATTATCGGATCAATTCCGAAGATATCAGTGAAAACAGAAGCTTTTTTTATGAACAGATTAAGAACCTGCTTCCGGAAGCGGGATGCGGCAGCGATCGCCTCAGGGAGACTGTGCTCGCCATAAATTACTGGTGTGCGGAAAATGCCGCTTATCAGGCGTCGGATATGAGAACCGCTTCTCCCATGACCGTTTACCGGAGCGGAAAGGGACGGTGCGGGGAGGAGTCCACCTTTACGGTAACCGCGTTCCGCAGTGCCGGCATACCTGCCAGACAGGTTTATACTCCCAGATGGGCCCACTGTGATGATAATCATGCATGGGTAGAGGTATGGCTGAACGGAAAATGGTATTTCCTGGGAGCATGCGAGCCGGAGGAAATCCTGAACAAGGGATGGTTTTCCCATGCATCCAGCAGGGCCTTGCTTGTGCACAGCCGTAACTTCTCCGACTTTACAGGGGAAATGGCTGAGGAATGCATCGGGAAAGAAGGCGTGACTTATTTCTACAATAATACATCCACTTATGCCAGAACGTTAAAGCTGACGGTGACGGTCAGGGATCGGGAAGGAAAGCCCGCCAAAGGCGCGGAGGTTTCCTTTGAGATTCTGAATATGGCTGAATACTGCAGTGTAGCGACTCTGCGGACGCATGAAAAAGGGGAAGTAAGCCTCACCATGGGATTCGGAGACATCCATATCAGGGCCATGCTTGACGGCTGGTTTGGAGAAGCCCTCGTTTCTGCGGCGGATCAGGATCAGGTTGAAATCCTGCTGGATACGGATATTGCGGGGATGGACTGGCTGACGGATATCTGGATGCCGGAAGAGGTAAAAGCGCCGGAGGATTATCCGGTCAATCCCGGAACCGTGACATCGGAACAGAAACAGAAAAAAAGAGAAAAGCTGGCGGCTGCAAACCGTCTCAGGGAAGAGCGGATTCAGGCCTTTTATAACGAAGAGAAGGCAGAAAAATATCCGGAAGAAAAGGAACTGCTGCAGCTTGCCGCAGGGAACTTTGAAGAGCTTTACCGCTTTCTGGAAAAGGACGCCAATCCGGACAGAAAAGCGCTGCTGCACAGCCTGAGCCAGAAGGATTATAAGGACGCAAAAGCCGAAGTGCTTGAAGATGCCCTGATTTATGCAGGCGAAATGAGAGGGACCTGGGAGGAAGATACCTATCGGAATTACCTTCTTTGTCCGAGAATATATTATGAAGAGCTGACACCTTACCGGGCCTTTATCCGCGGATATTTTACAGATGGGCAGAAAGAAGGATTTATAAAAGATCCGGAAAGTATATGGAGATACATAGAGCAGAATATCGGCTATGAACCGGAATTTGACTATGAGACTATATGTGCGTCTCCTGTGGGCTGCCTGAAGCTGAGGCAGGGGAATCCTTTAAGCAGGAAAATCCTGTTTGCGGCGATCTGCCGGACATTGGGTATCCCGGCCCGGCTGAACCGGGTGACACAGGAAGCGGAATACCTGGGAAGTGACGGATTCCGCGTACCCGGAAAGCAGCAGGAGGCAGAGAGCGGGAAGGCGGCAGGCCGGAAGGCAGGGCTGACTCTTCAGGCGGAGGACGGCGGAAAATGGATCTATTTCCAGACCTGGACCATCGGAAAGCTGGAGGGAATGCGTTTTGCCACGCTGGATTATGAGGGACTCCGCTTTGACGGAAAGGAATGCAGGCTGGAGCTTGAGGCCGGTATTTACCGCCTGATTACCACTGCCCGCATGCCTAACGGCAATCAGCATGCATCCCAGCGGATTTTTGCTGTGAAGGAAGGGGAAGAAAAGGAGATTTTTGTGAGCCTGCGGGAAGGCAGCATAGAGGATATGCTGGTCAGAAACGAAATCCCGGAATTTGAAGTGACAAACGGCGCAGGGGAGCGGCAGAAAACCGGCGATATCCTGAAGGGGGCCGATGGTGTGATCTGTTTCCTGGAGGAAGGTGCAGAGCCTACCGAGCATGTGCTGAATGAGCTGATGGAACGGGCCGGAGACTGGAATGCCATGACGGACAGCGGGGTAAGGCTTGTGTTTATTGTAAGGGATAAAGAAGCGCTTTCCAATAAAACCGTGAGCAGGACGCTGGAGAAAATACCGGCAGTCACCGTTGTGTATGATCCGGAGGGAGAATCGGCGGAGCCTGTGGCCAGGAGAATGTATGTGGATCCGGAAAAGCTTCCGCTGCTGGCGGTCACAAGGGCTGGTATGACGGGAATTTATGCAAGCAGCGGCTATAATGTGGGCAGTGTGGACTTGATGCTTAAAATTCTGTCCCTTCAGGAAAACAGATGATCCACAGGGGCATCGTTTAAGCGGAGGTTCATAAAAAAAGTGAGAGAAAAAGATGTCAGGGCAGTGATACTGCTGAATATAACCGGAATATTTTTATATACCGTAGGAATGCGCAGCTTCGCGGCGCCGGCACAGATAGCTCCCGGCGGCGCGAGCGGTATTGCCATCCTGGTAAATTATATGACAGGGTTCCCTATGGGTGTATTTTGTTCCCTGTTTAATTTCCCCATACTTGCCATTGTTTTATGGAAACGTATTTTTCCGGGGAAGTTTGTTGCCAAGGCGGCGGCAAGCATAATACTGCTGTCGCTGATGACGGATCTTCTGGCTCCCGTGCTGCCTCATTATCAGGGGAACGCCCTGCTGGCGGCTCTTTTTGCGGGAGCTTTTATGGGAAGCGGGCTTGCCATGGTGTATCTGGGAACCTCGGATACCGGCGGGATTACCATGATCGGCCTTATTCTGCAGAAAATTTTCCCGCATCTGAAGGTGGGGACGCTGGTATCGGCCATCAATATGGTGATCGTCCTGGCCTCCGGGCTGGTATACCGGAATATAGACAGTATCCTTTACGCGGTCATTACCGTATATGTTTCCGGGCTTTTTATGGACAAGCTGGTGAACCAGGCCAATTCCAGGGATCTGATCATTGTGATGAGCGAATGTACGGATAAGGTGCGCTGTGTTTTCCTTGATGAAAAGAAGGGCATTACGATTCTGAAGGGAGAAGGCGGTTATACCAGTGAAACGCAGAGAGTGATTCTGGGAGCGGCAGGAAAGGCCGACTGCATGAAAATCCGGGATAAAATCCGTCAGGTGGATCCGTCGGCCCTGATTATTGTTGCGGAGGCAAGTGACGTGATAGGCAAGAGCTTCGGGCGAATGCTGTAAATGGGGAGGAAAAAGACTTGGTTAGTATAACAGAAGGAAAGCATGAACATTTTTTTATTGATTTTGCATGGGAAAAGGATGCCCATATCAGGAGCTACCGGCTGGGGCTGGAAGAGGTATTCGAAGGAAAATATCTGGATACATTATTTGTGCCCCTTCAGGGACAGGCCTTTCTTCTGGTGGGCTGCGGTAAGGAAAAGGAGCTGGGGCTTCTGGAGGTCAGGGAAATCCTGGCTGCTGCGGCTTCGAAATGCAGGGAAATGAAAATAAGGGAATGTTCCGTGGATATATCCCGGTTTGCGGAAGTGCTGGGTAAGGACGCGGTGCTCCAGAGCGTCATGGGATTGGAGCTGGGCAGCTATACCTATTCCCTTACAGGAAAAGAGGAGGATAACGCCTGCAGCTTTCAGCTGGAACGAATCAGCGATATGGAAAATATGGAGGCGCTGATTGCGGAAGCGGAGGAGCTGGTGAAGGGGATCCGGTTTGCCAGAGATACGGTGAATACACCCGGAAACCATCTGCGTCCCATGGACTTTGACCGTTGTATTACCGGTTTTGTGAAGGACGTGGAAATAGAGGCCCAGACGTTTGTTTATGGTCAGCTGAGGGCAATGGGGATGGAAGCCCTGTATGGAATAGGCGGCAGCAGTGAATATCCGCCCTGCCTGCTTATCCTGCGCTACCGGGGAAATCCGGAAAGTGATGAAATTTACGGACTCATCGGGAAAGGGGTTACCTGCGATACAGGCGGATACTGTTTAAAGGGAAGCAAGTCCATGGCCGGCATCAAAGGGGACATGGCCGGGGCGGCGGCAGTGGCCGGAGCCATGCATGCCATCGCGGCCGGTAAGCTTAAGGTGAATGTTACCGCCTGCCTGCCTCTCTGTGAGAACCGGATTTCCCAGTCCGCGTTTCTGCCCGGCGATGTAATTACCGGCTATGGCGGAAAGACCATTGAAATCCTGAACACGGATGCGGAAGGGCGGCTGGTGCTGTCCGATGCCGTGAGCTACGGGATAAAGGATGAGAAAATAACAAAGATCCTGGATATCGCTACCTTAACCGGTGCGGTATGGAGCGCTCTGGGCTATACGATTGCCGGCTCTATGTCCGATGACGACCATTTTTATGAACTGTTCGAAAAAGGGCTTGTCCATTCCGCTGAAAAATATCTTCGTTTCCCATTTGGACGGGAACACCGGAAGATGATAAAAAGTGATGTGGCAGATGTGAAAAATGTGGGCGCCGACTGCTGCGGTTCCATTACGGCGGGACTGTTTATCCGGGAATTCTGCGAAGGAAAACCATGGATACATCTGGATATCGCAGGCACGGCCTGGTGTGATACGCCGTCCTTTGCCTTTGAGTCCAAAGGCGCTACCGGCGCAGGGGTAACCTCTCTGTATTATATGATGAAGGAAGCCCAGAATGAAGGATAAAGATAAGATTTCATAGAAAAGCCCCCTGCAGTCCGCTGCCGGGGGTTTTGTACATAAAAGAATATGCGGAATCATTATTTCCATACAACGGCAATCACTTTTTCCGCCTGCCATACACCGTTCTGCTGACTGCCGAATATAAGCAGATTATCGTCCTTTGACAGGTCGGATTGGGAAATGTTTTTCAGGGAATTCCGGGTTTCCGTAGAACGATCCATTTCCAGGCGCTGATATAAGGTGTTCTGCTGACAGACAACAGAGGCCTCCTCCTCTCCGGAGGAAACTTCGATCAGTCCGCTGTCCTGGTCGTAGGTTTTGGTAACGACAGACACACGGAAACCATCATCGGTAAATTCTGTAATAAATCCTTCCAGATCGGCATCGGAAAAAAGGGAATCCGTATCCTTGGTATCCTGGGAAGCAGTTTCCGGCTGTGATTCGTCTGCCTCTGCTTCCGGGGATTTTTCGGAAGATATGGTTTCATCGCCGATGACGGAAGCAGAAGCCGGGGCTTCCGGTGTTTCCCCCGTCATGGATTCGGCTGTCTCCGGCGCTGAAGCAGCCGCAGGGGTATTCTGGCTTCCGCAGCCGGACGCAAAGGCGAACAATAGAAGCATACAAAGTAACAATAGTTCTCTTTTCATTTTTCTCTCCTTTTAGTAAAATCAATCCTGTATTCTTACTTTGACTATTGTACCTTTTTATTCTCTAAAGTTTTTCTAATACAGCCGGATAAAATGTGTATAAGAATACTGATTTTCATTTCTATTGTGTATAAAGGGAGAAAACATTCCGGATTTTATTCCTGCGGTCAGTGAGCCAAACAGGCGCGTCAGCGCAAAGTATTTGACTGGGCGGCACCGCAGAGATATAAAAACTGTACTGCCCAAAAGGTTAAATCGCATGCAAGGGCATATTTACGTTTATAGTCCGGTTCCAGCCTGACATCGACATAAGGCGTGGGATATTCTATTCTCTTCGGTGAATAACGCTTATTGTGCGGCCGGTCAAAGTTCATTTTCAATATACCGTCGCTGCCTATGGCATTTTCCACATTTACGATGGATGTTTTTATGACTTCAACCCTTTCACCAGTTCCAAGCATGGCTATTTCCGTCAGCAGACGGCGGTAAGTTATGCTGTCGATTACGTCAGGATGGAACGGCCTGATCGGGCTGTTCTGTATATTCAGCGGAAACGGAACATAATATTTCGAGCCGATTTTGACATGGATAGGATTGGGGCCGCTCAGAATTGCATTATAATGATTGAGCGCGTCGGCCATCAACTGTATATTTTCCGGCGTACGCCACGTCTGTGTATAGGCCAGCGCCGTCAGATGATATTGGCAGGGAAAGCTTGTGTTTTCTTCTATATAGGGATAGCCGTACCTTGTCCCGTTACGGCGTTCTTTAGTAATTTCACTGAGCGAAGAGAGCGGCAGTATGCTTTTAAACGCCTCCAGTGAAATGTCCAGAAAAGGCTTTACATAATCGTCATCGCCATAACCGAGCATGGCCTGCATGGTATATATTAAAATCATCAGGCAGAAACCGCTTCGGATTCCGCGGAAACGATTTTCATAGCGCACTGCCTCCGGCGGGATGTAGGAAAATTCTTTTCGCAGTGTATCCTCATCACGCATGGCCGCTACAAAACCGGCGGCAAGTGGGTGTGTTTTCGGAATGGCATAATAAGAAAGCAGCCTTGCGGCAGTCTCCCCATCCTGCAGAGGCGTCTCATGGAGTACCGTGCCCCGCCAGTTATCCCAGCTGTGCGCCCCGTTTCCGATGTATCCGTCCGCTTTGACATAGGTCTGCAGCAGCTTAAAATGCGGAGTCTGATAAATCTGCTCCAGCAGGTTTTCTTCTTCTGTTTTATCTAAGTCATGGAGGATTTCTTTGCGCAGCCTGTATTGGATCACCGGGCCTGCGTTTTCCAGGAGGAAGTCGATTGATTTTGTTAAATTCATAAATTTTTTACCGCCGTTCATAGTAGCCAGAGATTACATTAATCCATGAAAGGGAACCGGATTAATTATACCATAGGAGCATAAGCTTTTGCGATGAAAAAAACACGGATACAGCCTGTAATCACTGCATCCGCGTCATATTCCATACATATTTCCTTATTTGGTGCGGTGCCTCAGATCCTTGATAGGAATATTGGCAAACAGCGCCGGAACCACCCCGTTGCCGGATTCGGATTCCGTCTCGGTAATCTGGATATCCAGGCCCTGGGGATCAATATCCATGTATTTGGATATAACTTCGATAATATCATTCTTTATCTGTTCCATGATTTCGGGGGAGCAGCTGGCTCTGTCAGATACCAGCAGCAGTTTTAAACGATCTTTCGCTATATCCCCGGAAGACTTCTTACGGAAAAGATCCATTAATCCCATAATAAAATTTCCCCCTAATTTTTCTTAAACATATTTTTAAATTTGGATAACATCCCTTTTTTGTCTAAATCCAGAAACGGCACATCTTCACCTAAAATACGTTTGCATATATTCAGATATGCCTGTCCTGCAGGGCTTGCGCCGCCAACCAGAGGCTCACCCTGATTCGTGGATACCACGATCTGTTCGTCATCGGGAACCACGCCGATAAGAGGAAGAGAAAGGATATCGTTCACATCCTCCACCTTTAACATATCTCCGCGTTTTACCATATCCATACGGATACGGTTGATAATCAGATCGATACGGCTCATTTCATTGGCCTCCAGAAGTCCTACAATCCTGTCGGCATCACGGATAGCGGATACCTCAGGAGTGGTGACTACAAAAGCCCTGTCCGCACCTGCTATGGCATTCTTAAAGCCCTGCTCAATACCTGCAGGACAATCAAGGAGTATGTATTCAAACTGTTCCCTCATCTGATTGATCAGTTCCTTCATCTGTTCAGGGGAAACGGAATCTTTATCCCTCGTCTGCGCGGAAGGAAGAAGGCACAGATTGGAATATTTTTTATGCTTAATCAAAGCCTGATTCAGGCGGCAGTTACCTTCTACCACATCAACCAGATTGTATACGATACGGTTCTCAAGTCCCATGACTACATCCAGATTCCGAAGACCTATATCGGTGTCAATCATGATTACTTTTTTGTCCAGCATGGCAAGGCCGGTTCCTACATTTGCAGTTGTGGTGGTCTTGCCTACACCGCCCTTTCCTGATGTGATAACAATAACTTCGCTCATTTCCTGTTTCCTCCTAAAAAATAAATTCATCCTGTGGTTTAAAACAAATTGTTCAAACGGCCCCTGGTAACGGGCTCGATACAGATTGTCCCTTCTTTGGCGGTGGCAATTTGGGGAGAATAGGCATTGGCAGCGGTACTTTCCCGTTTCCGCAGACCTCTTCCTCCCTTTTCCTTATCCGGGCTTTTGGCTATATATTCTCCGATCTGCAGCTGGATAGGCTTCATTTCCAACGCAAAAATAAAACAGCCGCTGTCTCCCGTGGCGCCTGCATGTGCATTACCTTTCAGGGAACCAAGGATAACGATGTTTCCCTGAGAAATGATTTTGGCTCCCGGATTAACGTCTCCGATCAGAGTGATGCTGGAATAGCTTTCCAGAACCTGTCCGGAACGAAGATTTCCTTTATAAAAATCCGCTCCCGCATTTTCCGCCTCCATATAAGGATAGCTGTTGGCGGCCTCCGCTTCCCGGGCCTCTATACGCGCTTTCATCTTTTCTTCCAAAGCGGTGCCGTTTTCCATGACACAGACGATCTGAATGGAAGAATTTGCTGTAATAACATCTAAAATACGCTGTTCTTCCTCGGGAGTCAGTTCTCTTCCTTCGAAAGATACTGCCATTTTTGCATCCTTAAAAAAAGTGCCGGTTTCTTTGAATTTTTCGGTAATTGCCTCAAGAAGTTTTGGGAAAGGGGTATCCTTGTCCAAAATGAGGTTGATTCCGTATTTGTTGCGTTTTAATACCAATTCTTTTGTCATATCAACTCCAACTTATCCAAAAGGACTCTTTCTCTTGCAATTATACCGGTTATTGAGGAATATGCAAACTGTTTTCGCAATTTTTCTTGTAAAATGTCGAAAAATGTGGAGAGAGGGTGCAGATAAAAATCCTGAGTGGGCGCCTCCGCCTGCCGGGTTCCCCTTCCGGTTCTCCCAGACGGCGGAGGCGCCCACTCAGGATTTTTATCTGCACCTGTGAAAAGGAAACATAACTTGATTTGCTTTTAGGAAATGATATGGTTTGAATTACAGTAGTAAAAAATGGACTGGTGAAGACGGTATAATCTCAGGTTATTGATCGTATGTCCAGGGATTTGAATGCCGCGTGTAGTATGCGTGGTTCAATCAATAACACCCTTTGCACTTAAATACATTTCTACCTGACTAAGTACGTATTCTGCAGTGTTTATTTGCTCATGGGCTTCATCTAATGTAGCCACATAGAAATCGTCGTAATCGCTGACTTCTCTTTTTCTTTTTAATCTGCCAACTTTCTTTCCCAGTTCTTTTGGGAAGATTTCAGTGGCAACATAATGTTGGTTAAAATAACCTACTGCATCTTTATGTCTTTTAAAATCTACGGAATCCAATGCCAGTATTGATTTAATCGCATAGAATACCACATAATATGAGCGGTTAATGGAATCCTTATATAACTTATTGTCAAAACATAACCTGGAACTTACTAATGTTTCTTTAGCCTCCATGAACCGGTAAACAGCAAGGCTTTTCTCTTTTTCCGTCATGCAACAACTACCCCCTCCTTCTGGATATTACGATAAAAGGGTAGTGTATCAACCCAATACTCATAATGCCTTTCGTTTTTAATAATTGGAGAAATATCCACTCCATATTTCATCTCTAGTTCAAAAGCACAATCAAAAACTTGATTTTCAACTTTTTTAATTTCTTCATCTGAAAGAGTTACTAGTATCATAATGTCAACATCCGAGGATGCGTCATAATCCATTCTGGCATATGAGCCATACAGAATAATCTTTGATAGGTTTTGCCCTAAAATCGTCTTCAAATCCGTGGCAAATTCTAAAACAATATCTGAAATAGTCATTGTGGCAATCCTCCTTTGGCTTATTAGATAACTAATTATATTATAACCTAATCAAGAAATTTTGTACACTTTTACAAATCGAAATAACTGTCCGAACAACAAACAACAACAAAAGATTGATGGTTGAATGGAAAACCAGTGCCTTTGTAGCGGATATTTTGGGAAAGGAGGGAGAAGATTGGTGAATATAGAAAAGAAAAGTAATACTTATAAAGGTATTAAAAGGTCTATAAAAGTGTTATACCATAATAAATTATAACAGAAAGGGTGATGAAAGTGGATGAAAGATATGCAGAAGTGTTTAAACCCGGAACTTATCCTGATTTGACATATGTTACCAGGCAGTCAGGAGAGACAAAATATACATATGAAGAAAGATTACAGCAAAGTCTTAGAATAGACGGATATTTAACTTATATTGCGGGGCCTTCAAAAACCGAAAAAACTGTATTGTGTGAGAATGTAATAGGGCAGGAAAATATTGTTTCCATGTCTGGTAATGATTTTGCCAGAGCAGCTGATTTCTGGGGGGCAATCGGAAAAAAAACGGACTTTCCATGAATGCTCAAATAAGCGAAGAAAATATGGATTTATCAGAAAATGAATAAAGGGCAACAATTGTTAAAAAGAACTTTTTCGGTAATAAAGATAAAGTAATAAAATATTTTAAAGAAAATCACAAAGTATTTGTATTGGATGATTTTCATTATGCATCTCCGGAAATACAGTATGATATAGCTTGTCAGTTAAAAGAAGTTATACGAATGGGATTTAAAGCGGTGATTATTTCTCTGCCCTATCGTTCCGATGATGCAATTCGTCTGAATCCCGATTTGACAGGGAGAATATCTGTAATTGAAATCGAACCATGGAAGTCACAGGAATTACAGGAAATAGCAAGAAAAGGGTTTCAGGCATTAAAAATTTCCGTAGATGAGGAATTGATTGAAAAGATGGCGCTGGAAAGTATTCATTCACCACAGCTTATGCAGTCGATCTGTTTAAATATTGGTTTGCTGCCGGGAGATAATCCTGAAATCTCTGTGGATGTAATTGAAGACAGCTGCAGGTTCACTTGTACAAATCTGCCTTATGGAGATGTTGTAAGAGTTTTAAAAGCCGGACCGCCGACAAGAGGGCAAAAGCGTCTGCGCTATAATCTGACTGATAAATCACAAAGGGATGTATATAGCCTGATATTAAAGGTTTTGGCGGATAATCCTCCGCTCGTTGAAATTGACATGGAAGAATTGCTGCAAAGAATACTGAAGAATCTGGACAGCATTAAAATCGCGATGCAGAAAGTCAAGGACGCGTTAAAAAACTGGCAGAAAATGTTGGCCGACTACGGACCTATGTATCAGGTTTTTGAATGGAAAGATGATGTTATTCATATCCAGGATAATTTATTTCTTTTTTATCTCCGGTGGTCTTCGATTTAAATGAGGGAAATTTTGGTATCAGAAAAATTTCCGGAAGCAAGAACGGGAGGCAGTGCCTGAGAAAAAATCAGAAAGAGAAGAGTATTCACAAATATAAGAATAAATCAATTTTTACTGAGGATAAATCATTGTTTTACACCCTGCCATGTGGAAAAATAAGTTCATGGACAATCTGAGATTTAATCTGTTTTAAAATAAAATATAAATATTTGCAGAAGGAGAAGGTATACATGAAAACAACACAGGAAAATGCAGGGAAGAAATACGAATTGTTATGCTACACCAGAAAACCCGAAGAGGACAGCATTTATTCCGGAAAGCTGGCCTACAGCATGCATCTTGCACTGCGTGAGGACGGAGGAAGCTTTGTCCCGCTGAATCATAATTCAGGCATTCTTTATGCCAAGGCAGTCCAGCGGGAAGATGGTACCCTTCATGCAAAGAGCCTGAAAAATCCCTGCCTTTTTGAAATGGCGGATGGTACGTTCGGTGTGATCGCTGAAAGGATCGAAACCGACGGCAGTGACGATGAATCAGCAAAGGGAAAACTGTTGCTTTTTACCTCTGCGGATTTGGTGAGATACCAGGAGAAGGGGCTTCTGGATTTGGGAATGGGGAAAACCATTGAAGATGCGGTATGCTCCTATGATAAAGTTAACTGCGTTTATCTGCTGAAGTGGAAGGATATAGAGGGCGGCTGTTTTTCATGCAGGGTTTCTGACCTGGCCGATGAGGAACTGAGAAAAGCAGAGAGCTGCTCTCTGCCGGCAGGTGAAACGGATATCCGGGACAGCAGTTTTTCCGATAAGGAGGACTGTCCGGAAGGAGGGCTGCCGGGGAATCTTCTTTCTGTGGAGGAAGCTGTGGCGGAAAGGCTGAAATGCCGGTTCCTGGTTCCCGAGAATATTGCCAATGAGGTGCCGGAAAGAGTGAGTGCATCGTCTCCGGAAGATTTGAAAGAGATAAAAGCCACTGCAAAATATAGTGACGGAACCAGTGTGGAGAAGAGAGTGGACTGGTATACGAAAGAGGTGGATTTTAACAGTCCCGGGACATACCGGATAACGGGCCGTGTGCATCAGGATCATTATGAATTCCCTGTGGCATGGCACCGTGCCGATCCCTGTATCGGAAAATGGGAAGGAAAGTATTATTTTATTGCAACCAATGATTTTGACAACAATCATTCCCTTTACATCCGTGAGGCGGATACCATTCCCGGTCTGATTACGGCCCAGGAAATCAAAATACTGGATACCTCCATGTATCCCCATCTGGGCAATCTTCTCTGGGCGCCGGAATTCCATATCATCCGTGACCGGCTGTATATCTTCCATGCGGGAACGCCCGGGGAATTTGAAAAGGAGCAGTGTCATGTCATGGCTCTTAAGAAAAATGGAAATCCCATGAAGGCAGGCGATTGGGAAATGCCTTTTAGGGTGGTGAAAAAGAATGGAAGCTATCTGTACGGAGAAGAAGGGATTACCCTGGATATGACGGAATTTGAGGTGGCAGGACGGTACTATGCGGTATGGTCCCAGCGTCAGTTCAAGCCGGTGGATCAGGGGGCATGGCTGTATATGGCGGAGCTGAATCCGGAGGAGCCATGGAAGCTGATAAGCGATCCCGTTCTGCTTTCCATGCCGGAGTATGGCTGGGCGAATAATCATACCTTTGTGGACGAAGGCCCTTTTGCCCTGATAACGGAGAAAAAGATATTCCTGACCTTCTCCAGCGCGGCGGTGGACAGTACCTATGTGGTAGGGCTTCTGAGCGCGGATCCGGAAGCGGATTTGTTGGATCCAAAAAGCTGGATAAAAGAAAATTATCCGCTGATGTCCTCCAGGAGCAAGGAGGGTGAGTATGGGACAGGGCATAACTCCTACATAATGGATGAGGACGGACTGGTATGGAACGCTTATCACGGAAAGCCGGGAGTGGACGGGCCAAGAAGCTCAGGCCTTCGCAGGGTACATTTCGGAGCGGACGGTTATCCGGTTTTGGATCTGACGGAAGAGAAGGATCTGGCTCCCGGACTGACAGAGGTTTCCATGGATGTCGTGGTAAAGTAAGCAGAAGTCATGAAGGCCTGGATTTCCCTTTCTCACGGAATGCGCGGGGGCTTTTTCCGGTACTGCGTTTAAACTGCCGGCAGAAATGCTCCACGTTATGGTAGCCGCAGAATTCCGAAATGGAGGCTATGGTTTTGGTCGTATACTGCAGCTGATCCTCGGCCAGCCTTATGCGGGCCTTGATGCAGTCTTCCATACAGGAAATGCCGAAAGTGTTTTTATAAATCACCTGAAGATAGCCTTCACTCAGATGAAGCTGCTGCGCCATTCCGGATACATTCCAGGGCAGCTGGGGACTGTTGTAAACAGCCTTGCGCAGGTTCATCAGATCATGATAATGCGGTGATTGGGAAAAGGAGTCGGCGCTGCTTTGGGAAGCTTCCTGCAGTTCGGAAAAAAGAAGCTGGAGAAGCTGTTCCACAACCCGTTCATTATTTCTGCCGGGAAAGGAATTTTTCCAGGTGAGCAATTGAATGAGATTATGGCAGTATTCTGCGTCCGGCAAAGGAAAAGGAACTCCCTGTACCGGCAGGGAGGACACGAAATCCTCGTCCGAATCAAAACGCATCCAGTCGTTTTCATACCGGCTCCCGCTGGCACAGTAATAAATAGGGGAGCGGGGAGTAAAGAGTACGGCGGATTTGGCCGGGTATTCCCGAAGAGATCCGTCTACACGGAAAAATGCAGGAGTATGTGTGATGAGCAGCAGCCAGCAGTCATGCCCGTCCGGGACATCAAATACGAAGCTGCCGTCATGCCGGGCATTATATTCTACATAGCGGATATGATTCATAAGAGCCTCCCTGAAAGAAGTAGTGTACTATGTGGCAGGCAGCATCGATTCCCATATAGGGGAAGAAAGGATAGAAATGGAACCAAATAAAAAACTGCCTTTGTTTATCGTTTCCGGCGCCAGCGGAGTGGGGAAAACTACCATGTGTGAAATCCTTTTCCGCAGGGAAACGAAGTATATCGTTATGGAAAGTGATATTCTCTGGAAGGAGGAATTTAATACCCCGGAGGATAATTACCGAAAGTTCAGAGAATTATGGATGACTATGTGCGCCAATATATCCCAATCAGGACTTCCGGTGGTGTTGTGCGGCTGCGGCATCCCGGAGCAGTTTGAAGTTTGTGAGGCCAGGAAGTATTTTACCGATCTGCATTATCTGGCGCTGGTCTGTGATACAGAAGCCCTGGAAACGCGGATGCGGAAGGGAAGGGGAATAGCGGATGAGGGCTGGATCCAAAGTTCTGTCAGCTTTAATGAATGGCTGCAGAAAAACGCGCAGAATACCAGTCCTGCCATAACCCTGATAAATACCACAAATCTTACCCCGGAGGAAACAGCCGGGAAAGCGGAGGAGTGGATCACAGGTATTTTGACAAATGAATAAACCATAGGAAAGGCAGAGCGACAGTAAGGCGCCCTGCCTTTTCCTGCGTTTATATGGTTAACCTGGGCTGGTTATTTCAGTCCGGCCTGCTTATCCAGAAATCCTTTAAAAATGGCAAGAAGCTCCTGGCTCCAGAAATTTCCTTCATGTACTGCGCCTTCCACACAGATAAAGCTTACATCGGCGCCGCATTCCTCCAGGCGCTTTACCAATTCCGCGCTCTGGGAAAAATCAACGGCAGTATCGGCGTCGCCATGGGCTATCAGGAAAGGAACAAAGGATTTTCCTTCCTGCACATAATAGATCGGGCTCATTTTACGCAGAAGCTCTTTATCAAGAGTTCCGCCGCAGAAGAGGGTGAACAGTGCTTCTGTTTCCGCCCATGCTTCCGAAGTTTCGGGAGGATCCGGAAAGGCACATAAATCTGCAGGGCCGAAGCAGTCAATAACCGCATTTACGCTGTCGGAAACATCCGGATATTCTCCGGTCCTGAATTCCGGCATGTCTCCCGTAAGGCCGAGCAGAAGAGAGGTATTTCCGCCTGAAGATGTGCCGAACGCATATACTCTGTCAGGATCAATGTGATATTGAGCGGCGTTTGTGCGCAGGAAGCGGATGGCTGTTTTCACATCCTGAAGGAAAGCAGGAGCTGGACATCCTTCCTCAATGTTGCGGTGGGTAACGCTTGCAACTACATAGCCGGCCCCGGCAAAAGCAGCCAGCTGAGGAATTTCATAATTGGTATCGGGAAAGTGCCAGGCGCTTCCCTGAATAAAAACAATGAGCGGAAACGTCCGGGCAGGGCCGTCCTCCGGTGTCTGGGGCATGAGCAGATCCAGGGTGATGTCCTTACCGGTCTGTGTGGAATAAACGATCCCCGGGCAGAAGACAGACAGGCCCTTGAGGCTGGGGTTACAGGCAATTCGCAGCATTTTTAATATCCTCCTTTACTGAATAAAAATCTGATTCTGATGGGGTTATTATAACATAGGGGCGGGAGGATAATCAAAATAACCTGAATTTTATTTTTTGTGAAATTTTGTGGCATGTGCCGTCGTATCGTGATACAGGAAGTAGCGTTCGTTTTCTTTAAATTCATAAAAAGGACGGAAGGTTATTGTATCGATTCCGTCTACGGTATAATGAAGCGGCTTTTCCGGAACCGGCTTCATTTTTTCAGTAAGGGATTGTACATCCATCCAGTCATTAGGGGTCTGTATGCCGGAATAGTCGGCAGCCAGGACAACAGGTCCATAAAGGAAAGCGTTAGGACCATTTTTTACAGAATCCAGAGAATGCATCCATACCTCTGCAGGCAGGCTTATGGTTAAGCGATCCCCTTCTTTCCATTCTGAATGAATTGTCAGCCAGCCGTTTTTATCAACTGTGGCGGGAAGAGGAACGTTATTGCAGGAAACCTTCATTTCGCCGCTCAGCCAGCCCGGGAGACGGAAATGGATGGGAAATGCGGCGGAGCAGGAAAGGGAAAGGATAAGAGTTGTTTCTTTTCCTTCCGGGAAGCCTGTTTCCTGACGGATGGAAATGTCATTGCCGTTCCGGTTCCAATGAAGTGTGGAGGGTATGTATTGACTGATATAAAGTTCCCCGTCGCCTTCAAAGTAGATAAGACGCTGTATTTCCGCAACGAGAAGGGGACGGGTTCCTGTGCAGCAGGTCCAGCCGTCCCGGCGGTTTTTCTTATAACCGCCATACATATTGTAATCGGAATAATAAATAATATTACCTTCCTCTGTCATGGGTATGGTGGCAGCAGCTGCATTATACAAAAGAGATTCCACCCAACTGCCGTATTCTGGTTCATCAGTAAAGCGGGTGAGATATTTACACAGCCGGAAGGCGGCGTAGGTATCACACTGGGTTTCGAAGCTGTCATGACCGGTGCGCAGAGCATCAATAATCCGGTTTTTTGGCATCAGATGTTCGTAGTTGGGACCGTATCCGCCGGTTGCCATAACTTCTTCTGTCTGCATAAAGCGGTAAAAAGACCGAAGAGATTTCAGAAAATAAGGGCTTTTTGTCATTTCGTATGCTTTGGCACAGCTGTTGAAGGAATTCACATGACTGTAGGCATGGCAGAATTCGGAATAAAGGCCAGCCTGCGGACGTTTGGAAAAAGGATCTGCGTCCTTATAAAAGAGATCCCAGAATTCCCTGTATTCAAATCGTTCCGCCATTTGCTTTGCCCGGGGAATTTCCAGGATTTCAAAGGCATCCCAGAAGGATTCTGCCAGTGTATACCATTCCGTGGAGTTATCACCGAAAATATTTTCTGCGGTCAGGTTATCCGCAGCAAAATCAATCAGATAGCCGGCGCGTTCCTTTGCACAGGGATATTTGCAATAGAGAAAGAGATCACAATGGGCGCGCAGTAATTTTTCCACGTCATAATGGGAGCGGCTTGTTAAAAAAGGTGCCGTATGCTGTGCGGATTCATAACAATCCCAAAATTCATCGGCCAGATATACCGCTTTTTGCCGAAAGGCTTCATCGCCGGAAATGGCGTACATACGACTGTAGGCGGAAAGCCATTGTCCGATAAGGGCAATGCCGCGGGAATTAGGATACCAGCCTGTATAGAAGATGCCGGGAGCCGGTTTTCCTGCACTTTCACGCATATACTTCAGAATATTGTCATTAGGAATTTTCAGATAAAAAGCAAGTGTTTCATCCAGTACTTTTTTCATCATTCCATCATTGAGAGTTACCTCTTTAAAATCAAAACTGTTCATAAGGATCCTTTCTGCCTCAATTAAGGCTCTGCTTTGTTAGATACAGGTTGGAAATGCGGATTTTACGGTGGCGGCGGCCTGGGTAAGTGTTGAAATGATACTGTCACACCAGCTGTCAAATATGGGATCTTCCACCTGCAGCTGTGGATCGGAAATCAAGTTTTGGAGCGTTGTGCTTATTCCGTTCCGGAAAGGTACAGCCGCCTGAAAGCCTGGAACAAGCCTTTTTAATTTATCATTTTTAAATACGGCGGTCTGAACCCGTTCTCCGAGAAGACAGCTTTTAAAATCATAGGGGCCTGCCTGATGTAAAAACAGGGAGGATACATAAAACGGGTGCAGCGGTACCTGCAGTTCATCTGCAATCGTTTTGTATATCTGGTTCCAGGTCATGACCTCGTCGGAGGTAATATTGACCGCTTCACCCAGTGCATGGGGATTTCCTACAATTCCGAGGAATGCCCTTGCAAAATCAGAATTATGGGTAAGTGTCCACAGAGAGGTACCGTCCCCGGGGATAATGACGGGCCTTTCTTCCCTGATTCTTTTAACCACACTATAGCAGCCTTTCCAGCCCGTAATACAAAGAGGGACATTGTATTCATCATAAGTATGACTGGGACGGATAATCGTAATTGGAAATCCTGTCCGGCGGTACAGGTCCATCAATTCGTTTTCACAGGATATCTTATTTTGGGCATAATCCCAATAGGGATTATACAGGGGAGTGCTTTCCGTAATTTCATAACAGCTGAGAGGCTTTTGATAAGCCGAGGCGGAGCTGATAAAGATATACTGCTTGGTAATTCCCGTAAAAAGCTGATAATCACGGTTTATTTGTTCCGGTTTCAGTACGGTAAAATCAGCTACACAGTCAAAATAATGACCTTTCAGAGCGCTTTTCATAGCATCTGTATCATTGATATCCCCGATGATGAAATGAGCACCGGCAGGAAGCACGTCATTATGGGTGCCTCTGTTGATGAGCCATAGTTCATGGCCCTTTTCTAACATAGTTCTGGATACGGCGGTGCTGATAATGCCGGTTCCTCCGATAAGTAATATCTTCATATTTAGTTTCCTCCTTTATATGGATAATCAAATGCAGTTTGTTTCAGCTGACGGAATCCGTTTTTGTCGGGTATGACCTGTTGGTTAGGACAGATATGGCCTTCGCAGCGGCTGCTTCCGGCCCGCAGAGTGACAGGAATCTCTGTTTCTTCTATACCCGATAAGGAAAGTATGTTTCCGTCCAGGCCGGTGATCACCTGTACTCCGCAGGAACAGGAGAAAACAGGATGTCCGTCGATAGCGGCCTGCATATACCGGCCGTCCTGGCTGAGTGAATAGGCATGGCCATACATAAATTGTGTATAGGTACCCGAGGGCCAGTCCAGGACAGCGCTCCAAGTGATTTTTTCAAAGGAAATATTTACACCGCATAGAAGAGAGATATATTCCAGGGCAGCAAGAATAGTAGGCCCGTATCCTTCCGGCCCCAGGGTGGTTATGCCTTCATATCTTTCCGATTCTTCTCCGGCAGGGGCGAGCCCCTCGGAACGGGTTACACAAGGGGTTCCGTCAAAGGGATCGTATTGCTGAACCAGTCTTTTCTGCTCACGGAGAAGATAAAGCCATTTTTTCCCGAGCATGCGTATTTCGGAAACATGTCCGTATTGCTCCAGCGCCTGAATAGCCCTTTGATAGGTGAGTCCCTGGGGCTGCCCGCCCCAATTGTTAAAGTTGATATTGGTAAAGCAGGGGTCATTGGCGGCAATGGACGGAAGCGGAACACGGGTCCAGAATTCATCCGGGTTTAAGAGATGACAGCGGATAAAACGATCGGCCATATCCTGATCAAAAGAACCATAGTACATACAACGCAGATTATTATGAGTCAGGACATCCATGAATTCATTATTGCAGTCTCTGTCATAGCAGGCATTTTTTTCGTCTATCCAAAGATAACTCCGGATTTTATCTCTTACATCCTGAGCCTTCCTGTGCCAGATACTTTCCTCCCCGTTTTGGAGAATATGGGAAATATCGGCAAGCACGGCTCTCGCCTGGCAGGAATAGGAACAGATGTCCATGGATTCATAAGGGAGCTTTCCGCATCCTTCAGGAGCGTCTTCACCTCCGAAGCCGCCGTCCTTTACCCCATATTTGGTAAAACGCAGAGAATTATCCTCACCGGTATCCCAGGTACACCAGCTTTCCAGACAGCCGTCTCCGTCGCTGTCGCGGTAAGTCCATAAATAATTATCATAAGCTTTGAGAGTTTCGTAGAGTTTCGAAAGATAATCCCGGTCTTTTCCAATCAGATAATACATTTTAAAAGCGGGCACAGGAAAACAGAAACCCTGCAGCCAGTCATAAGAAACCTGCAGCAGAAATGGTTCCTGGTATTTGATCATGCCGGGCAGACGCCCGCTTTTTCTCTGATTTTCCATGAAAATCAGCTGATTGTTAAGTGCGGCTTCCATATTGCGTTTGGCATACATTTCGCCGCCCATGGGCTGGGTTTCCAGCCAGACCCCATCATAGTCGGAGCCTTCCCGGAGTACGAGCTTATCTGTGAATACCGCCAGGTTTTGTACACAGTAACTTTCACAGCGGTCAAACAGCTCCTTCAGCCAGGATCCGTCAACGGAGTCATTTTGGAATTCCACATGAGTGTGGGTTAAGTGATAGTCTGTTGCTTTATAGCCTTTTGCCATGTTTGACATCCTTTCCTTTCGGAAGCGAATGAAGCGCATTTCCGAAGAGTCCGCGAAGGCGGACAGACAGCAGGTGCAGATGTCAAACGAATCGTAAGGAAAACGTACATTGCGGAGATCTTCCCTATCCCCGCATGCAGGTGTTATTCCCGTTTGGCTGAGATTATATCATTGCCGTTTTCCGGTGTCAATTATATTTTCCTCAACCTGTCTTTATATTTCCGGACCGCCTGTTTTAACAGCATGTATTTTCAGGCAGATTTATGATTATATACAATATCAGGTTATTTCATCCACATGCAGAGAAGGCAGACGCAGGACTACTTTCGTTCCTTCTCCCGGTATACTTTCAAAGGACAATCCGTATTCCTCCCCATACTGCAGCCGAATACGCTTGTTTATATTGCGCAGACCGTAATGGCTGCCGGAATCATCTGCATGCGCTTCTGAATTATCAGCTTCAAGAAGGACATTCAGCTGATCGGAAGGAATACCTACGCCATCGTCCTCTACAATCAGCAGGACATTATCCTCAGCCAGAATACCGTGGATTGTTATTTGCCCGCTCTTGCTCTTTTTTTCCAGAATACCATGGAAAAGGGCATTTTCCACGATAGGCTGAAGTGTGATCTTTGGTATGGAATACTGCAGGATAACCGGATCAATATCGGTAAGAAAACGGATTTCGCCCGAAAAACGAAGATCCTGTATTTTCATGTAATAGGTTACATGACTGATTTCATCACTTATAGGAACAATATATTTTCCCTTGTTCAGGGACAGCTTGTAAAAATTGGCGAGCGAATATACGACCGAACTGATTTGTTCCGGTTTTTTCTGATAAGACAGCCAGCTTATCATATCCAGGGTATTATATAAAAAGTGAGGATTAATCTGTGATTGCAGCGCCTTATATTCCGCACTTTTCAGTTCACGGCCCATTTGATAATTCTCATGCAGGAGAGTATGAATTCTTGTGATCATAAAATTATAGTTCTCATATAATGTTCCGATCTCGTCCTTGTAAATGATGTCGGGAACTTCTTTCAGAATTCCGTCTTTTGTCTGCTGCATATAACCGCACAGGGAATCGATCCTTTTGGTGATTGTATAGGCAACCGGTTTGGACAAAAACCATGCCAGGAGCAGAATAAGAGCGGATACGCCGATTATTATTTTTACAAGAGAGGTAATTGCCAGGGTGAAAGAGGAGTAAGGAACCAAGGTTACCATGTCCCATTCGGTTCCGCGGATGGAGGACTGCATGGCCATGTACCTCTGGCCGTTCCATTGGATTTCTGTAACGGTTTCCTCCGGAAAGAGCGGAAGGTTAAGTGTCGTCGCCTCCTCTTGCAGGGTGGGCGCCGGTTCCCCAATATTGGAGGCTGCTATAATTTTTCTTGCACTATCCATCAAGAGGGTATAGCTGTCATTTGTGTAGTTGGCAGAATTCAGGATGCCCACCACCGTGCTTTGGGGAATATCCAGACGGAGAATAAACGAGAGTTCGGAATAATTATCCTGCCGGTACATGGCTCTGAACAGGGCAATGCATTCTCCGTCACGGTAGGTGGTTTTTTCCAGGCTGTCATTTCCCACAAACAGATGGAGTCCTTTTTTCTGAAAAAGGGGATTCCACCATGGGGCAGACTGTGCCTGGGATAAAGGGCAGATGTTCACATTGTTTCCCGAAAAGATGAGAGAATCCGGGACATAAATACGCGCTCGTTTTATGTCTTCGCTTTCCTGCATGCTCTTCATCAGATGAAGGATCATTTTGGAATCGGCAATCTGATCCATAACAGAATAGTTTTCCAGATCTTTATTGAGTACATCATTCAGAGATACGTTGTAAATGACCATATCGCTGGAAGAACTGATTCCGTTTAATTTATAGGTCAGATAGGAACTGGCCTGATTAAAGCCCTGCTGAAGGCTGAACGTATTCTGTGTTCTGATAGTGGATGCAGTAAAAGTATAGATGGATGCCGCAAGTATTCCTACAAGGATAAAAACAAAGAAAAAGTAGGTCAGTACAATCTTCCGGTGAAGGCTTATGTTATTAAATAACAGGAGCAGGGTTCGGAAAAACCGGCTTTTTTTCAGATACCTGTAAATCATAATATTCCTTTCCATGCTTTCAGATTCAGGAGGAGCGATAGTCAGCCGGAGTTATTCCGGTAGTTTTCTTGAAAATGCGGATAAAATAATTACAGTCTCGATAGCCTACCAGATCTGAAATTTCTTTTATTTTTTTATTGGAATTTTTCAGATAGTCCTTCGCTTTTTCAATTCGTCGGTCTATGATATACTGGTTGATCGTATAATCAAAGGCTTTTTTGAAAATAACGCAGAGATAGGATTCACTGACAGAAAACTGCTCGGCAATTTCCTGGAGTGAGAGATCTTCCTTTTCATAATTCTCATCAATGTACAGCCTTAACTGATAAGCCAGGGGGAACTGTGTATAACGGTCATCTGTGCTATGGAAAAAAATATGAAGCCGGTGCAGCAGTTCCTGTTCCATATCAGAAAGAAAGGACATTTTCCATATACGGTCAGTCAGCGTTTCAGGAGATTCCTCATCAGCGAAGGCCGTGCTTCCGTATAATCTGGAAAAATCATAGAGGCAGCTGTATGCGCGGATAAAGAAGTTTTTTACACTGCTGACCAATGTGCCGTCAAAACGCCGCAGCTTTTCCACCAGACCGACCACATAGGAGCAGGCGGCCTTTTCATCATGCTGTCGCAGCGCCTTTTCAAAAGGACTGAGAATGTCCTCCGAAAACTGATAAACGAGATGGTTGTGCTTCTCTTCATAAAATAAAACTGCGTTTTCTTTGTGGAAAAACCCGCGCTGGAGACATATTGATGCGGTCTGATAGGAATCATAGATCTGTTCGAAGCCGTTTACCGGATGGCCTGTTGCCAATAAGAAACGGCAGGTACTTTTTAAAATATCACAAAGCATATAGCAGATATTTCCTATTTGGGAGGAAGAAACCGGTTCTCCTTTGGGATCTGTCAAGTTCATATGCACAACAATAATCTGATCGCTTTTCTGCCCTATGATAACATGGGAAAAATCCGAGAGGGCAAGCCGGCTGTCCAATAAATCGCAGATTGCGTCCTGAATGCTGCCGCAGTTACCGGCTGTCTCGTCCTTGTCTCCAAGCAGAAGAATGAGAAAAGTAATCCAGGATCCTTCTTTGCGCAGATTGGGATATGCGATACGGATATATTCGTCCAGTTCTTTACCGGACACGGACGGATGAAGAAGGGCGATTGCGATTTTGGTCCGGATTGCAGGAAGACTTAAATTAAGTTTATGAGTCAGCTCATTCGCAGAATTTTCGCGGGCGGCCTGTGAACGATATTTTTCTGCTGCAATACGCAGTGTGGAATGCAGTTCTTCCGGCTGAAAAGGTTTTTCAATATAGTTAACCGCCGACAGGCGTATGGCAGACTTCAGATATTCCTTGTCAGCGTAGCCGCTCATAAAAATTATGCTGCAGTCAGGGAATTTTTCCCTGATTTTAAAAGACATGTCAACACCATCCATACGGGGCATTTTTACATCAGTCAAAATAATTTCCGGTGCGAAGAGCAACGCTTTTTCAAGACCATCTTCTCCGTCCTCCGCGGTTATTACTTCATCGATCCCCAATTCTTTCCAGGGAGTGAGGGAATAAATGCCCTCTCTGGTAAATCTTTCATCATCGACAAGAAGCAGTTTCATAATACCCCCTCCTTTTTGTACAGTCCAAATCTGTTGTAAATCATAGCATACATAAAAATAGGGTGCAATGGCTCAAAAAGTGGCAGTTAAAGATTGTGCTATTTATAAAAAAATAGTCTGATTTTAATTGTCATGCACAGATGCTAGGATAAGAGTGTCAAACGAATCGTAAAAATAAATCTAGGAGGAAAATATATGACGGCTTCCCGTAAAGGCAGGGGAAAATCATTTTTTCATGAGTTAAAAAAAAGCAGGACTCTTCTTCTCATGCTTCTGCCTGCAGCAGTTACAATTTTTATATTTGCCTATCTTCCCATGGGCGGTATGATTCTGGCTTTTAAAAATTTCAATTATAAGGACGGTATATGGGGCAGCCCGTGGACAAAAGGTATATTTGACAATTTTAAGTTTTTCTTTTTGTCAGGCAAGGCTTTCAGTGTGACTGCAAATACTTTTTTGTATAATTTATCTTTCATTGCCGTCAATACATTTTTTGCAGTCCTGTTTGCGGTTATTCTGAGTGAAGCCGGAAATAAATATTTCAAGAAGCTCACACAGTCCGCCATTTTCCTGCCTTACTTTGTATCCTGGGTTATTGTGGGAACCATTGCTTACAATCTTCTCAATTATGAAAACGGCGTGGTAAACGGCATTCTGGGAATGCTCGGTCTGGAACCGGTGAATATTTATGCAAACGGGCCGGCCTGGAGAATTATCATTGTACTGTTCAATGCATGGAAGAGTGTGGGTTACAGTATGGTGGTATATCTGGCTGCCGTAACCGGTGTGGACATGCAGCTGCATGAGTCGGCTAAAATCGATGGCGCCAACATTTTCCAAAGGGTACGTCATGTGACTTTTCCCGCAATCCTGCCGACTGTCGTTACAATGGTGCTGTTAGACGTAAGCAAGATTTTCAGGGGAAACCTGGATTTGTTCTATCAGCTGGTTGGCAAAAACGGAGCGCTTTATGATTCTACGGATGTCATTGATACCTTTGTGTTTCGTTCATTGCTGGAAACTTCAGATATAGGAATGGCGGCATCTGCCGGATTTTACCAGTCGATATTATGCTTTGTAACAATTATGCTTGTAAATGGTATTGTAAAGCGGGTACAAAGCGATTATGCATTATTTTAGAAAAGGGGGTTTATATGCAAAGGGTAAAACAAAAAAACGGACATGGGGATACCATCTGCTTTAAGGCAATCGGATATCCGCTGATCTGCCTGTTTGCACTGGTATGCATTATTCCGTTTTTTCTTATAATCGCTTCTTCTTTTACAAGTGAAAGCTACATAATAAAAAATGGTTATGTTTTATGGCCTAAGGAATTTTCCACATCGGCCTATGAATTGATATTTAAGAATCCGGCTAAGATTCTGCGGGCCTACGGTGTTACGGCATTTGTGACAATTATCGGGACTGCCCTCAGCGTATTTGTGAATGCCATGACGGGATATGTCCTGCAGAGAAAGGATTTCAGGTGGAGAAATATTTTTTCTTTTTACTTTTTCTTTACCACACTTTTCTCTGGAGGCCTGGTTCCCTGGTATATTCTTTGTGTGAAAACTCTTCATCTGAAGAATACCATATGGGCTTTGATTATACCTACCATTGTATCAGTATGGAATATCATTCTGGTAAAAGGATTTATGGGAGGAATTCCCGGTGAAATAACAGAATCCGCCAAAATCGACGGCGCAGGGGATTTCCGTATCTTTGTGAAACTGATTTTGCCGCTGTCCAAACCGGTAGTGGCTACAATTGGCCTGTTTACGGCGCTGGCTTATTGGAATGACTGGTATATGTGCATGCTTTTCATAGATAAGAAGGAATTATTTGATCTTCAGTATCTGTTATATCAGCTGATGGGGAGCATTAAAGCACTGAGGGAAATTGCCAGCCAGTCAACCATATCCGTAAGTTCCATGCCCATTGAGTCCACCAAGATGGCGCTTACCATTGTGGCTACAGGACCTATTATATTAGTTTATCCATTCGTGCAGAAGTATTTTGTAAAAGGGTTAACCTTGGGATCTGTCAAAGGTTAGGCGATGGAAACCTGTAATAAATTAAATTAGGAGGAAACAGAATGAAAAGGAAAGTATTGGGGGTACTGTTAAGTATCATGATGCTGGGAACCTGCATTCTTGCGGGCTGTGGGCAGGAAAATGGAACTGCGGCGCCGGAAGACAGTCAGCCGGCGGCGGAAAGTACAGGTGCTGCAGATGAAAGCACACAGGCAGGTGGCGAGAGTGCACTGGAATATGGAGGAAATGATATTTCAGAGCACAAGGAGCTGGTAATGTATGTAATAGGAGATGAGCCGGTTATAGCGGATGAGGTGGAAGCGGCTTTGAATGAAAAGCTGGAAGAAAAGCTCAACTGTTCCTTAGATATCAGCTATATAGCGCTCAGTGATTATTCCCAGAAGTATTCCCTGCTGCTTGCAAGCGGAGAGAATATTGACATTATCTATACATCAACCTGGGCCTTTTATTATGAAGAAGCCACGAAGGGCGCTTTTACAGAGATTACAGATGAGCTTCTGAGCAAATACATGCCTCAGACAACAGAAGGCCAGGACAGTATGGCATTTGAACAGGCGAAAATCAACGGAAAATGCTATATGATTCCTAAAAACAGCCCTTATGTGAACAATGCAATGCCGGTTCTCATCAGAGGCGATCTGCGTGAGAAATACGGAATAGACAAAATCGACAGTGTTGAAAAACTGGAAGAATATTTCACTGCTGTAGCAGAAAAGGAAGAGGGTGTTTATCCTTACGCGGCTGCCGGTGATGCGGTAGAAATGTCCATGAATTTGTTCCAGAGCAGGAATAATCTGGTTCCTATGAGTGTCGGCAGCGGAAAATACTTCGGTTACTTCTATAAGGGTGAAAATCCAACCCCTGAGGATGTTGTATGGCAGTACGGTACAGATGAATACCTGGAATACTGCAAGCTGGTTAAGAGTTGGGCAGATAAGGGCTTCTGGTCCAAGAACGCTGTTTCCAATACCACATCTCCGCTGGACGCTTTCCAAAATGGGACAAGCGCTTCTCTCTTCTGGAATCTGGATACCTGTGAATCTGCAAAAAATGTTGTGGATTCCGAACATCCGGAATGGAAGGCCGAGCTGGTTAATGTAACGCCGGGAGTTGTACATGTGAAAGGTGTTTATACAGGAGATGGTTTCGCTGTTCCTGCTGTTTCCGAAAATGTGGAACGTGCTCTTATGGCACTGGATGTCCTGAAGTTTGACAAGGAATGCTATGATATCTGCAGATATGGTATTGAGGGAGCAACCTACAATGCTACGAGTGATACCACTTATACATTAGGTGCCCAACAGGCTAATTATGCAGTAGGGAATGCCCCCGTATCCTGGGGACTTAAGAATGATTTGCTGGAAAGAATCCAGGGAGAGGCAGGTACCACACAGAGTGAAATCCGCCAGGAATTGATGGGGGACGCTGTTTCAGAAGTGACAAGCGGATTTATCTTTGATGATTCCGCTGTAAAGAGTGAACTTGCCGCAATGAATGAGGCATGCTCTCAGTATGTACCTTTGCTGGAACTGGGACTTGTGGATGATGTGGAAGGAACTCTGGCAGAATTAAACAGTAAATGTGAGACAGCAGGTCTTGAAAAGATCAGAGAGGAATTCCTTTCCCAGTTTACTGCTTATCTGGAAGGACTTGAAAAGTAGCATATATTATATTAACACTATACAAAAAATACCGGACACCCATAAGGGCGCCCGGTATTTTCCGATCATGGAATCAATATATAATTGCCATCTTAACTTTTGCAATCACTGCAAAGCTTGCAGTACCGTCTGCGGATACGGTAACAGGAAGATAAAGAGTCTGCTGTCCCGCTGCATTTACCAGATAGACATAAGCCTGCTGTCCGGGAACTGCTCCGGGAAGCTTCACATGCATGGAAATATTGGTGTTTATGGGGCCTTTTTCAACAAAATCAAGGATCTGCTGACGGACACCGTTTACATTTCCTGTCTTGGCCGTATAAGAAAGATTGCTTCCGGCAAAAGCGGAGTTATCAAGATCACTGTAAAAGCTGTAGGAAACGTCGCTTCCGGTATTGATACGAAGTTCCACACCCTTCCTCGCATTCAGATGCGCAACCACATTCTGTGGGATATAGCAGGAAGCCGCAGGAGAGGTCACATTTAGGATGGCGGATGACGTTTTATTCAGGTTCTTGACCGTCAGAGTATCCAGTTTTGCCGCAATGGCATCCCAGCTTGTGAGCTGTGTCCCTTTCAGGTTGGTGGTCGTTACCTGCGTGACGGGAGTTATGCTTCCGGAAGGCGCCCAGCTGGCGGAAATGGTCAGCGCATAGGCAGGCATGGTGAGGGTAGTCACTGCGTTGGCAAAGCTTCTTCCGTCGGAGGTGATCCAACCGGTAAAGATATAACCGGGAACTGTCCCTGCATTTATGGTTACATTGGTTCCCGCGGCATAATTTCCGGTTCCGGCAGCGGGAGCGAAGCTGCCTGCCACGGTCAGCGGATAGGTTTTGGCAGCAGAAACCTTAAAATATGCGGTAATGGAGTGACCTGCCGTCACATTCCGGAAGGTATAGGAATTGATGGCTCCCTGGTTCGCGCCGTCAACTACAACCCTGTCTATCTGATAGCCGGAAGCGGGGGTGATGGTAAAGACTTTATCGGAGCCTTTTGCTATGTTCTGGCTGCCTGCGGGGGAAATACTGCCGCCGGTGCCTGCGCCTGCCTGAATAGTATAGGTATTAGTTGTCCTGGATTTTACAGATATTCCCTGTGTGGCTGTTTTGGTAATGCCGCCTTCCGAGTAGCTTATCGTTACGTAGGAATTGCCTGTGCTGAGAGCGCCGGAAGGATTGACGGAATAATTGCTTATGCCGGAGGAGGAATTGTCGCTGTAGACAGCAGCCACATTCATTCCCTGACGGTTAAAGGATTCTCCTTCCGTATAAGAGGTCTTATAGGGCGGGCTGGATATGGAGATACCGGTAAGGGTTTTCTGTACCACAGGTGCAATGCCGGTCAGTTCAACACTGAAGGTGTCCCAGTCATAATTACAGCTCGTAACACGGTATTTACTGTAAGTTATTCCGGTAGACGGATCCGAATAGCCTGTTACTTCTAACCCGTTTTCATCCGATGCCGAGCCGAGATAAGATCCGTTGGAAGAATTGTAAGTAACGTATACCATATTGGTATCATCATCATCTTCATCGAAGGGGGGATACATGATAAGGTCTCCCGGGCTCATCTGGGTGGAGACATGGGTATTCTCCGGAGTCCATGTCACTCCTGCTTTTACTTTTATAGAAGCCATGGGAATAAGAGAAATAATCATGGCCAGGGAAAGTATCAATGCCTGACTTTTTTTTAATCTTTTCATAGCAGTACTCCTTTCTTTTCTGGAATAGGTTTTAATTTGTTATATTGGTATTATATTTGTGCGAGTACACCAAATTAGCAACAAGAACCGGCATTGGAGGCATATTATGGCATTCCTGTAATAACTGTGCTACACTGAAAAAAATGTATGAAAAAGCAGAGGGCGGATTATGTGGAGAGTTATGGTTATTGATGATGAGGTGCGTCAGTGTAAGGGGCTGAAGAATATTCTGCTGAGGGAATTTCAGGGGGATATGGAGGTGTGGGATTTTACCATGGCGGCAGAAGCGCTTGCGTTCGTTCATAGTAATGAGGTGGATATCATCATCACGGATATCTGTATGCCTGAAATGGACGGGCTGCAGTTTATGGAAGAGGCGGCAAAGGAAAATCCGGGAATTAAGGTAATATTGCTGACCGGTTACGCTGAATTTGAATATGCAAGGAAGGCGCTGACTCTGGGAGCGCTGGATTATCTGCTGAAGCCGCTGAATCCGGATCGGATGCGCGCGGTATTGGAAAAGGCTTTTCAGGAAATCAGTGAAGAGAGGCTTCTTGCCAGCCAGAAGGAGGAGATGCGCAAGCAGCTTGATATAACGCTTCCCATATATATGGAGCAGCAGCTGAACCAGTGGGTTTACGGAAGGTTATCTGCGGCGGACAGGAAGGAAATCGAGAAAATCATACCCTGCGGCAAACCGGGAAATGTGGTTATTACCCGGCTGAAGGGCTTTCAGGAATGGGGCAATACAGTGGAAAAGGAAGAAATGGAGGAAACAAAGTACCGGATAAAATGGTGGGTTAAGGAACTGCTGCAGTTAAATTATCATTCCTTATCCTTTTTCAGCCATGTGCTGCCGGATACTATGGTTACGGTAGTCACGTTAAAAAGGGCGGGAAGTGACGCGGCGGCTTTGCTGGAGAGGGGAAATCCTGCGGATTCCTTCCCTGTTTTTTCGGGGGGGGGTATAAACAGAAGCAGATTTTAATGTGTCTGGGCAAGACAGCAGACAACCTCTTCCTGCAGATCGAGGAATGCTACCGAAGCGCTGTAAATGTGATGGATTATCATTTTTACTTTCCTGAGGTAGCAGTGCTCTCAGCAAAAACTATTTTATCTAACTCTCCGGCAGAGTTTGGTATCGGGCTGGCGGAGGAGGAAGCATTAAAGGATGCGGTAAAGAATACGGACTATGGGGAAGCATGCTGTCTGACAGACAGAATCATCCAAAGATGTCTTGACGGCGGATACCCGGAACCGGATAAATTCAGAAGCGGGCTGCAGAGTCTTTTCAGGCATATTTCCCTGTTCTTCCAAATGGAAGATGCTTTTGAGCAATTTTGGCAGCAGGAGGGCGGAGAAGAAAATATAGGCGCTTTCAAAAATAAGCTTTATGCCCTGCTGGAGCTTCTGGTTAAGAAAACAGAAGAAAAAAAACAGGACAGAAACAGCGGCTTTGCAGAGCGTTTCAGGAGTTATTTAGAGCAGCATTACAGCGAGGATATCCCGCTGGAAGATATTGCGGCGGCGTTTGCGCTGACGCCTACTTATTTCAGCAATCTGGTGAAGGAAATTACGGGAGACAGTTTTTCCAGGAACCTGATTGAGGTGCGGATGAAAAAGGCCAGGGCCATGCTTCAGGAAACGGACTTCAGAATATACGAAATCGCCCGCAAAACAGGTTATGAGGATGTGAAATATTTTAACAGAGTATTCAAGAAGGAAAACGGGATTACCCCTATGCAGTTCCGGGAAGAGATCATAAAAATCAGGAGGGGAACCCATGAATAAGCTGAAAGAGTATTTTAACAGCCTGAATCTGCAGAACAAGCTGAGGCTGTGTTTTATTTTTCTGATCCTGCTCCCTTCCCTGACAATTGGCATCGCTTATTACGGGGTATCCTACCACAGCATTATAGATATTGCCAAGAAAAACATTCTGGATGTGGTGGTGAAGAATACGCAGCTGATTGACAGACAGATGAGCTATATACAGGAAAGCGCCGTGAATTTTAATGTGGATGCGGACATGTACAGCCTGCTGAGTGATGTGGATACGGTACCGGATTCCGAACTGCTTATCAAGGATAAAAAAATCCAGGCAGTGCTGCAGAAATATTTTGTGGACGATGATATTGTCACGACCACTGTCATGACGGAAAAATTCATATTCGGGGACAATTCCCAACTGAAGGTGCCGGTTAATAATTTCTTTTCTTCCGCGCTGTGGGAAGGTCTCAGAGAGCACCGGGGTGAGGCGCAGTGGGTACCAACCTATGTGGTAAAGGATACCTTCGGGCTGGACTATGCTGTGGAAAATCCTACGGTTTATTCCATGATACAGCCGTTGAATCCCACTTATATCGATCCGGAAAAGCCTTCGGATACCAAAGCTCTTTCGGAGGATTTTAATGCGGTGCTGGTTATAAGCTTCAGGGATAACCTGATAAGGGAAATGTTTGAATCCAGCAACTCGGTTGAAAATTCCCAGTTCTGTATTTCATCTATGGGAGGGGAAATTGTATCTCATTCGGATTCCTCCCAAGCAGGAACCACTCAGGAGCTGCCCTGGCTGGAACACATTACGGACAAAACCGGAAATATGGTGCTGCGCTATCAGGGAGAGAAGATGCTGGTCTGCTATGAGGTATCCCAGGTGACAGGCTGGGTTTTTGCGTCGATAACGCCTGTAAGGGGGCTGGTGCATAATGTAATCAGCCTGCAGATGCTCACTGTCTTTTTAGGTATTCTTATTTTTATTCTGGCGATGCTTGTCTCGAAAATCTTCGCCCGTAAAATAACGCATCCCATCGAAAAACTGGTAGGAGCCATGAAGCAGGTGGGAAAAGGGGATTTCAGTGTCAGGCTTGCCACCAACGGGAGGGATGAGCTTCAGTATCTGACGGAAAAATATAATGATATGAGTGAGCGGATACAGATTCTGATCGAAGAAAATTATGAGAGTGAGATCCGGAACAGGGAATCGGAGATCATGGCGTTAAATCTGCAGATGAACCCTCATTTTCTTTATAATACGCTGAATATTATCAATATGATGGCCCTGGAGGAAGGAAATGAGGAAATAAGCAGAATGCTTCTCTGTCTTTCAGACATGCTGCAGTATACCTTCCGAAACAAACAGGAGCTGGCAGCATTCAGTGAAGAATATTTGTGGCTGCAGAATTATCTGCATATCATGGAGATGCGTTTTGAGGGGAAATTCAAGGTCGTTTATGAGGTGGAAAGGGAGCTGGGCCAGTATAAGGTACCGAAGCTTCTGCTGCAGCCGCTCGTTGAGAATGCCGTAGTCCATGGCTTCAGGGATATGAAAAGCGGCGGATGTCTGTATATACGCGGTGCGGCGGAAACGGATGCTGTTATTCTGGAGGTGGAGGATAATGGCTGCGGAATGAGCGGGGAAGAGATAGAGAAGGCGATGCACGGGGATTACCATCGCATAGGACTTGAAAATACACAGCGGCGTATCCAGCTTTTGTATGGTGAGAGAGGAAGCATGCAAATCATGTCCGAACCCGGAAAAGGTACCCGTATACGAATCCGGATTCCGCTGCAGGAAAAAGAGAAAAGGGAAGGATCCTAAAATTGTCCACCAGCCTAAGATATTAGAATATCCGTACTCCTGTGATAACGTTATAATAAGTCCATAACAAGGATTAAAAGCGGCCGCTTGAATCCGGGGTTACTTATTACAGGTTATGAGAAAATTGGGAGGTATGTAATGAAGAAACGAATAATATCCTGTCTGTTGGCATCCGTGCTGGTACTCAGTATGCTGGGATGCGGGGAAAGTAAAGCCACATCGGGAAATACGGATACGAAGGCGCCGGAAGCATCGGTAAATGAAGCGCAGGGAGAAGAAAAACAGGAAGCCGCTGATAACGGGGAAAAAATTGTCCTTCGCTATACCGGATGGGGCGGACCGCAGGAGAAAAAGACAACGCAGAATGTTATAGATGAGTTTGAAAAGACGCATCCGAATGTGGAAGTGGAATATATTCATATTCCTACGGATTATAATACCAAGCTTACCACTATGATCGCTGCCAACCAGGGGCCGGACGTGGCATTGCTGAATGGAGATACGGCGCTGCAGTGGGCTTCTGAAGGAAAGCTGAAAAACATGATGGATTTTGCGGCAGATGATCCGGAAGTCAATATTGATGATATTTTATCTCAGGTAGTTTATTGGTGGGATGACGGGAAGGCATGCGGCGTCAATGGTTCCCTGGAAATATTCGGACTTTTTTATAACAGGGATGTATTTGAAGAAGCAGGGATTACGGTACCCACAACAGAGGAAGAAGCCTGGACCTGGGAAGAATTTCTGGATGTCTGCCAGACGCTTACCATTGACAATCAGGGAAGAAATGCGAAGGATCCTGATTTCGATCCAAAGAATATCAAACAGTTCGGGCTTTTTGCTCCCAGCGGCGCCAATATGGTGAGCTATGCCATGACATACTGCGGGCAGGATTTCCTGAATGAGGACGGGACGGCAGTCAATCTTCTGGGCACCAAAGGTGCGGAGGCCATGCAGAATTTTGCAGACTTGATTACCAAATATCATGTGGCGCCTTCGCCGGTTCAGTCCAAGAATCTGCCGGGAGGAGCTACAGCGCTGGCATCCAAAAAGGTGGCGATGGTATGGGACGGACAATGGGCACTTCAGGAAATATCAGCGAATAAAGTGAACTTTGGTGTGGGAATACCGCCTAAAATGTATGATAAGCCCATGACAATCGCAATGGGTGAACCCGTGGTGGTTTTTGAAACAACACAGCATCCTGAGGAAGCATGGGAGCTTCAGAAGGCCTTCATGAATACCGAATATACCATGGAACTTATTGAGACAGGATTGTGGATGCCCGTACTCAGGGAATGGTATGAGGACGAAGCGTTGATTGACAGATGGGCAAGAAATAATCCGGCGCATCCGGACGGTTACGTGGATGCCATCATGAATAACGGTTTCAAGAACGGTGAACCCGCGCTTACCTATTCCATAAAGAATTTCCCTAAAATTATGGATGTTCTGAATCCCAAGCTGGATAAGGTTTGGCTGGGTGAAATGACGGTGGAAGAAGCCATCACTTCTGTGGAGGATCAGATGAACGCGCAGGTACAGGGAAAATACCCCAGACCTTAACAGGGAATAAAACAGCCGGGTTTTCCCGGCTGTTTTTACAAGAAAGGAGTCGGTCTTATGACAAAGAGAAGAAAAAAGGAAGCTTTCTTCGGCATTTTGTTCGCTCTTCCGGTCATGCTCGGATTTCTCATCTTTGTGCTTTCCCCCCTGGTGATAAGTCTGGTACTGAGTGTGACGGACTATAATGTGATCGGGGCGCAGATGCACTTTGTGGGAATTGAGAATTTTAAGCATCTGTTTGACGGTACGGATATTTACTTTTATAAATCTCTGGGAGTTACGGCCTATTATGTGCTTTTAAGTGTTCCTCTTCAAATCATCTTTGCATTCTGTATTGCGCTGGTGCTGAATGCGAATATTAAAGGGCGTTCCATATTCCGTACTATTTTTTACCTGCCCACAATTGTGCCGGCGGTGGCATCCTCCATTGTCTGGATGATGATGTTCGATCCGGATACGGGAATATTGAATGCCATATTGCATGCGGTTCATCTTCCTGCCAGCAGATGGATTTATGATGAAAAGACAGTAATCCCCTCCCTTGCGCTGATGAGTCTGTGGACTGTGGGAGGTACTGTGGTTATATTTCTGGCGGGACTGCAGAATGTGCCGAAGGAATTGTACGAATCCGTGGAGGTGGACGGCGGGAACTGGTTCCATAAGCTCAAAAGTGTAACGCTGCCAATGGTTTCGCCCACTATTTTTTTCAACCTGATTATGAGTTTTATCGGCAGCTTCCAGGTATTCAGCCAGGCTTATATCATGACCAGCGGCGGGCCGAATAATTCCACGCTGTTTTATGTGTACTATATGTATAAGGAAGCCTTCCAGTACGGAAATCTGGGAAATGCATCCGCCCTGGGGTGGATTCTGTTCCTCATTATCCTCATCATGACGATGCTGGTATTCAAATCCTCGGCGATGTGGGTGTTTTATGAAGGGGAGGTGAAGAATAAATGAAAAAGAAAATAGCGCTGGAAAAGGTGATATTGTATCTGTTTTTGATTGCAGGATCGCTGATTTGCCTGTTTCCTTTTTACTGGATGCTTCGGAGCTCCTTTATGGATATGGCACAGATTTTTGTCATGCCGCCCATTATGATACCGGATCCGGTTGTATTTACCAATTATCAGGATGCGCTGGAGGTCATGCCGTATTTCCGGTATTTACTGAATACACTGATTGTGGTAATTTCAAATGTAGCAGGATCCATTCTGGCCGCATCACTCTGTGCCTTCAGCTTTTCCAGGCTTCGCTGGCCGGGAAGGGATAAGGTGTTCATGATTATTTTGACCAGCCTTATGATGCCCTCCATTGTGACAATGATACCTACTTTTGTCATGTGGTCAAGGCTGGGCTTCACCAATTCGCTGGTGCCTTTGGCCGTTCCCATCTGGTTCGGAGGAAGTGTGTATAATATTTTCCTGTTCCGCCAGTTTTTTCTGAGTATTCCCAGGGAACTGGATGAGGCCGCTTATGTGGACGGGGCTTCGTACTTTAAGGTATATTGGAAAATAATTCTGCCGCTGTCCAAATCAGCGATGGTTGTGGTAGGTATTTTTTCCTTCCTGAGCAGCTGGAATGATTTTATGGGGCCGCTTATTTATCTGAATGAAGAGAAGAAATATACGCTGTCTCTGGGGTTACAGCTTTTTCAGGGGAGTTACGGCGCGCAGTGGCACCTTCTCATGGCGGCTTCCGTGCTGGTGCTGACGCCTGCCGTAATCGTCTTCTTTTTCGGACAGAAGCATATTTTGGAAGGAATTGCAACAACGGGTATTAAGGGGTAGCCGGGAAAACAACAGACAGGAGGATTGAGAAATGAGCGCAGCAGTGGAACGCCCTGCCCACAGGCAGGTAAAGATGACGGATGGTTTCTGGGCCGGTCAGCTTGATAAAATACATCGGGTGACGGTCTGGGATGTTCTGAACAAATTTGAAAATGACCACGAAGAAGGCATTATGAAAAATTATGAGTGGGTCATTGAAGGAAAGAGCGGCAGCCATGTGGGACCGCCCTGGTATGACGGACTGATTTGCGAAGTGATTCGCGGCATCAGCGATATCATAGCAGTTAATTATGACGAGAAACTGGATAAGAAAATAGAGGCTTATACAGAAATTATTTCAGCGGCCCAGGAGAAGGATCCGGATGGTTACATCAATACCTATACCACCTTGATCTGCCCGGATAAGAGATGGGGCGGCAACGGGGGAAGCCTGATATGGCAGCATGAGACCTATAATATCGGCTGTCTCACGGAAGCAGGTATTCATTATTACAAAGCGACAGGAAAGAAGGGGCTGCTGCGATGTGCGGTGAAAGCGGTGAACTGCATGTGCGGGGTTATGATCCCGGATCCCGGTACGGCTGGATACCCGGGCAAAAATATTGTTCCGGCCCATTCCCTGGCAGAGGAAGCGGTGATTAAGCTGTACCGGCTTTTTCAGGAGGAACCGGGGCTGGCTGGGGAAATGAAAGAGGAATATGGAGTCTGTGCGGAACCGGAACGGTATTTCCGGCTGGTGAAATTCTGGATGGATCACAGGGGTGTGCATCAGGATCGATATTCTATGCCGCATTATATGGGAGAGTATTCCCAGGATCACTGTCGGATTACGGAGCAGTCCGAGGTGGTGGGGCATGCGGTCAGAGCGGCGCTGATGTATACCGGGCTTACGGCGTTAGGCATGGAAGCATGCGCATCCATGGAAGCTGGCGCATCCACGGAAGCATGCGCATCCATGGAGGCTGGCGTGGAAGGCACTAATGAATATCTGAAAGCAGCGAAGCGGCTGTGGGATAACATGGAGCAGACCAAGCTGCATATCAGTGGGGGAATCGGGGCGGTACATAATGAGGAACGTTTCGGTTACCAATATGATCTGCCTAATGATGCTTATCTGGAAACCTGTGCTGGTGCGGCGCTGGCCTTCTGGGCAGGTGAGATGCACCGTGCCTTCGGGGACAGTAAATATATGGATGTACTGGAATGTGCGGTTATGAATAATGTACTCCCCTGTCTGTCGGAGGACGGCACTCATTATTTTTATGAAAACCCGCTTGTCAGCGACGGTGACCGCTCGCGCTGGTCCTGGCATGGCTGTCCCTGCTGTCCACCCATGTTCCTGAAAATAATGGCCTGCCTGCAGGATTATATTTACGGTCTGGCTCCGGGAAGGCTGTATGTAAATCTGCATATGGGAAGCCGCTATGAGGGGATGCTTACATGCAGTGACGGCGAAAGCGTGGGAATTGCCGTGGAACAGAAAGATTGTGGGCTGCCCTGGGTCGGTACGAACAGCATTGTCCTTCATCCTGAGAAAAAAACGGAATTTATTCTGGCAGTGCGCAAGCCTGCCTGGGCAGGCGAAATGACGGTTCTGGTGAATGGTGAGAAAGCGGACTGCCCTGTGGAAAAAGGATATTTTCTTATAGGGAGAGAATGGCAGGAAGGAGATGTGGTCCGGATTGTCATGGAACTGCCTGCTGTCAAAGTAGAAGCACATCCTTTTGTAACGGCGGACAGCGGAAGGGTTGCCCTGTTGAGAGGGCCGCTTCTGTACTGTATTGAGGAAGCGGATAATCCGGAAGGAACGGATGTGGAGCTGGGAGATGAAAAGCTTGTAACAGAGGAATCTTCCCTGTTCGGTGGCATACGTGTAATCGAAGGTGTGACCGCAGAAGGAAAGCCATTCAGGGCAATTCCCTATTATCTGTGGAATAACCGGGGAGAAGGCAAAATGAATGTATGGCTCCGCCAGAGAAAAGATGGGAAAAGGCAGGAAGAAAGAGTCGAGGATGCAGCAGGCTTTGCCGCCCATGGAGCAGGTACCGGTAACGGCGAGGTGGATCTTACCGGTTGGGAAGGTCGTTTATACAGGAGATATCAATGAGAAGTATGATGACTTTTAAATAGATAAGAAGGCCAATTTAATGCGGACAGTTTTTGCGCAGAACAGGTTTTTCCCTGAAACAAAACGGGAAAAACCTGTTTTGCTTTACGAAAAAGATGACTTGATGTATTCTGAATGTGTAAAATAATCTGAGTATGATAAGCATAAGTTTATATCCTTATAACATAGAAGTGAAGGCATGCTGGTAACCTGAAAAAAATGTAATTAGTGAAAATTATTGAATATGATTGGAGGTCGATTGGATGGGAAAAATGACAGTTTATCATGGCAGCTATACCACCATAGCGGTGCCTGAGATTATCAAGGGTAAAAACACAAAAGATTTTGGTCCCGGATTTTACTGTACGGTCATCCGTGAGCAGGCAGAACGCTGGGCAAAACGGTATGATACGCCAGTTGTGAATATATATACCGTCCGTATGAATACCAGTCTTAAAATTCTGGAATTTAAAGAGATGACAGAGAAATGGCTGGACTTCATTATCGCCTGCCGTCATGGTGTACCGCATGATTATGATTTGGTTATCGGTGCAATGGCGAATGATCAGATTTATAATTATATTGCAGATTATATTGATGGTATAATTACGAGAGAGCAGTTCTGGTCTTTGGCAAGATTTAAGTATCCAACCCATCAGATTAATTTCTGCTCTTCAGAAAGCTTGAAATGTCTTACATTCGTATCAGGAGAGGAGGTTGTGAAATGACGGGAAGAGAAGATGGAAAAGAAAATGACTTGTTTTTCACATGCAGTCTGATCGAATATATAGCAAGAAAGACAAAAAATAAAAGATCTGACACAGTGGATTGCATGGGCAGAACTGCAATTGAAAAAATATATGACTTAGCTGATGTTTACCACAGTGATAATATCGAAACGGTCAGCGATGAATTTATAGAAAAATACGGATTGAAAGAAGGAACTTTCGATAATGTTTCCGCCGCCAAATATGCCGTTCCGAGTTATTGGGATATTGGCAAAATTTATAAACGGCTGATTCTGGGTATTTCGAGAGAAAAGAGAATATCTGTGATAGATGCACTTTTTGAAGCTTATCATTCTTTTGTCACTGATAAAATTGAGGATTACAACAGCAGCTTCTATTATGATGCTCCTCAGAATATCCTAAACGCTTTTCTGGATGGAAAAATTGAATGAAGAAACTACGTGTGCGGCAGAAAATCACCAGTGCTCAGGGTTACCGTTCAGCTGTATCCTGTGTAGTCCGGAAGGGAGCCATTGCGGATAAAGAACAAACAGGATATAATCTAAACATAGAAAGAGAGGAAATCCAATGTATAAGCCGCTGCCCATAGGGATTGATGATTTTAAGAAACTAAGGGAAAACGATTTTTATTATATAGACAAAACGCTTTTTATTAAAGAGATACTGGATAACAGAAGCGAAGTAAAACTTTTCACCCGTCCGAGGAGGTTTGGTAAAACCCTGGAGCTTAGTATGCTCAAATATTTTTTTGAGGCAGGACATGATCCGGGCGGATTTGAAACCGATAACAGTGGGCTGTTCCAAGGGTTGAAAATCATGGATGCCGGTGAACGCTATGCAAAGGATTTGGGACGGTACCCTGTTATCAGTCTTTCTTTGAAGTCTTCAAAACAGCCGGATTTTGGAATGGCTTTTGATGCGGTGGTGAATGAGATATCCAAAGAGTTTGACCGGCATAACTATATCATAAGCGGAGATATTTTGTTACCGGAAGAAAAAGAGCAGTATATTCGTATAAGAGGGAAACGGGCTTCTCAGATAGAGTATGCCACGGCGCTGGAATTTCTTACCCGCTGCCTGAAAAAGGTATACCGCAAAAATGTCATTATCCTCTTGGATGAGTATGACGTGCCGCTGGAGAATGCTTATTTTAAGGGTTTTTATGAGAAAATGACGGATTTTATCCGTTCACTGTTTGAATCGGCGCTGAAAACGAATCCGAACCTGGAGTTTGCAGTTATTACCGGATGCCTGAGGGTAACAAAAGAGAGTATTTTTACAGGGCTGAATAACCTTGAAATAATCTCGATCATGAATAAGAATTATGCGGAGTACTTCGGATTTACCCCAAAAGAGGTAGAAAGCATGCTTTGTGATTATGGGATTGAAGGCAAAAGTGATGAAGTAAAACAATGGTATGATGGATATCTCTTCGGAAATACTGAGGTGTACAATCCCTGGAGTGTAATAAATTATGTGAAAGCAGTGTCAGCAGATCAAGGGGCATTTCCGAAGCCATACTGGGCGAATACCTCTTCCAACAGCATCGTCCGGGAACTGGTAGAACGGGCGGACGGCAGTGTGAAACAGGAAATGGAAGAATTGATTGCCGGAGGAAGTATAGAAAAACCGGTGCATGAGGACATTACCTACGACGAGGTTTATAAAACAGAGGATAACCTGTGGAATTTCCTGTTTTTTACAGGGTATCTGAAAAAGCTGTCTGAAAGATTTGACGGGGAGATGGTTTACCTGACTTTGGCGGTGCCAAACACGGAGGTAAAACTGATTTACCGGAATACAGTTTTAGACTGGTTCAGCCAGAGTATAAAGAAAAAAGATTTTTCTGCTTTGTACGGTGGGCTATTGAAGCAGGAAACAGGGGTGCTGGAACGGGAAATATCAAAAAACCTGATGGAGACGATTAGCTTCTATGACTATAAGGAGGATTATTACCATGGGTTTTTGGCCGGTCTGCTGAAAATGATGGACGGTTACACGTTAAAGTCGAACCGGGAAAGCGGCCTTGGGAGGAGCGACCTTCTCCTTCTGTCTCCGCCATACGAAGGGGTTGCGATAATTATGGAGCTTAAGATGGCAGATTCCTTTGCGCAGTTAGACAGAAGCGCTCAGGAGGCGTTGTGCCAGATAAAAGAAAAGCAATATGACGCAGAATTGAAGTTGGAAGGGTACCACACATTTCTTTATTACGGCATATCTTTTTTCAAGAAATTGTGCAGGGTTATGGCAGAATAAGCATAATAGGATAAGAAAGTGACAGAGAGGCATACGTACAGTATGCCTTTTCGTAAGAGTCAAAAGGTATTAAAATCAGCCGCCCTGTTATGCTGCCAAAGAGCATTTATCAACTCCTGTATATAAATTGCCGCCATAAGAAATTATTGATTTATTTCATAATTCTTCAATTAACTTTACCTTTAATGGCCTGTTTATTAAAAATTCAGCATTTTCATCCATTGTCGTTCGAGGATGTTGATATATGTCTTTGCCTATTTCTACAGGTTCATCAATAATATATAAATATCCCTTTTCTTTTCCATTGTGACTGATGTTGCCGTTATCGTCATAGCCAAGTATTGTTGGCTGATGGGAAAAAGCTTCCGCTAATTCTTTCCACTGCGTAATGGTACTTCCCTCTCTTAATTCAGAAAGCACAATATTTGAGCCGTGAAACCAAATCCCATCTGCTTTTATTTCTATAACCATTTTAGTATCCTTTCAGATTCTTACTTGTACTTCACAGAAAACTTTACCTATGGCTTCCATATTCACATTATATCATTCTGATATAAATTATTCTATTATTTATCTGTTATGGCTTATGAATGGTTATCTGGTTAAAAGATAATATGGTATAATCTTTCCGGATAGCATCACTTAATTTCAGAAGATATTTCTGTCAGGTTAGTAATAGATAAAATCAGATTAGAAAAATATGAAATTACTTATATGCTGAAGAGGTGAAGTTAAATGATAGATATAAAAGAATTATATATTGTAAATTATTGCCATCCTAATTGTAAGCCATTACAAAATATAATGCGCTTGCCTGAAAAACAGGCGTTTGAAAAGGCCGGAGAATTAGCCCGGAAAAATCCCGAAACGAATGCATTTTACCGATTTGCGGATTTTGAAAACTATTATCCTCGTCGGTTAAAGGCTGATAGCATAATATACCGTTTGTTTATTGAACTTGGCGGCAAACCGAAAGAAAAACATCCGCTGTCGTTTGCTTTACAAAATAGTAGATATTTAGATAATTGGTTTGGAAATGGAATAATTACAAGAATTCCGCTTAAAGACATTCCGGATGAATACATTAGTTTTACCTATGGTGACAGCAGTGCAATGATAGAAAAAACCGGTAACGTAAAGCTGATTACAAAGCAGATGCTTTTAGATGACATTCTCTCTTTTGACGGAACCATAGAAGAGTATTTGAGAGAAGCAGAAAAGAACTATTGTTACATAGAAGTACAACTATGGAATGATGATGTGATTAATGCATATATTGAATGATATTCCGACAAATGAGAGGGAGAAAGCACAGTGAGTGCTTTCTCCCTCAATCCGTATAGACAGACAGTTCATCAGACCGTCAATTCCATCCTCTTAATAATATGATCCTGATATTCCTTGTCCAGTTCCACAAAATAACCGCTCCAGCCCCAGACTCTGACGATCAGGTTATGATATTTTTCCGGGTGCTTCTGGGCATCCAGCATGGTATCACGGTTTACGGCATTGATCTGCATCTGATGGCCTTCCATATCAATGAAGGACTTGACCAGCGCTGCCACTTTGGTAATGCTCTCCTCACCGCGGAACAGCGTATCATGCAGTTCAATGGTGAGCGGGCCTCCGTTAATGGTATGCTTCAGACATGGACGGGTAAAGGATTTGACAATGGAAACCGGCCCCTTGCTGTGGATAAACAAACTGGGAGAGTAATTACAGGAGAAGCCTTCTCCGGCCCTGCGCCCGTCAGGTGTGGCGCCCATGTCTTTGGAATACCAGAGGTAATACATGGCGGAGCCGGTACCGGCCCTGAAACAGCCTCCCCTTTCATTCTTCTTTCCTTTGACGGCGCGGGCAAAGGCTTCCAGCAAATCACCGGCAATGGAATCAGGAAGCTCTTCGTTATTTCCCATTTTTGGAGCTTCATACCGCAGCAGATGAAGGAGACGGTCATAACCATCAAAATCTTTTTCCATGGCATCAAGCAGCTCTTTTCTGTCTATTTCGCCTGTATCGAATACATATTTTTTGATGGCCGCAAGGGAATCAGCGGCTGTGGCAAGACCAGTCCCGTGAAAACCATAGTTGTTGTAAACACCGCCTAGGGAGATGTCCCGTCCGTTTTCCAGACAGCCATCCATCATCAGGGAAAGGAAAGGAGCCGGGAAAATGTAAAGGTTTTTGGTGTTTTCACACATCTCATCCACCCGTTCCTGAAGCTTTTCTGTCACGGCCTCAAAGAGAGAGGTATAGTCGGGGGCGTCGGCCAGATGTCCGGTAACGGCTTTGCGCATGACATCCGCGAAGCACAGCGCATCGATATTGGGGATTTCCATTCCGCGTCCCGGTATGATGAATTCCCAGCAGGCCGCCACGGCATAATTGCGAGCATCCTCCGTGCGGTAACCCAGTTCTTCGAGTCCCGGGATAACCACGTCATCGTTGGAATATTGAGGGAAACCAAGCCCCTGTTTGGTCAGCTGGGTTCCCAGTTCATAGATTGACAAAGGTGTATTTTTGCTTACCCGGAGGTTGATTTTCGGATCAATCAGGCGGAGCTCCAGGCTGGCCTGCAGGCAGAGGCGGGAAAGGAGGTTAAAGCCGTCTTTCCCTTCGGGTGTCATGCCGCCGAGTACCATGCTCTGGCCGTTATCGCCCTGCTGCATGCCCGGATAGAGGTCGCTGTCCAGGTTGAAGGTAAGAAAAAATTCTTCCAGAAGCTCCAGCGCGCTTTCTTCCGTAAGCCGTCCTGCGTCCAGATCCGCCTGGAGATAGGGCATCATGTATTGATCAAAGCGTCCCAGCGTATTATGGTAATTGCCGGCGCACCACATGGTAAAATGGATAATGCGCTGCATCTGCAGGGCATCCTGCAGTGTATGCGGGGCATCGGACAGCAGGTGGGTTAAGGAATCGGCTGAAAGCGTATTTCCGGCATCGGATGCGGCATCCCTGTACCGCAGGATCAAAGACTCAAGAGCCTTCAGAATGGTGAGCTGTCCTTCCAGATAAGCCGCTTTTTCCATCTGGCAGCAGGAAACGAACTCTTTTTTCTGTATCTCCAGACGACTGCGCATACCGGGAAAGCCTGCATTCAGAAAACGGGTATAGTCCACACAGATATTGGATAGTTCTCCAAGCTCATGCAGACGGTATGCGGCGGCAAGGGCTTCTTTTTCTTCTTCCGTAAAAAGGGCCTGGAGTGTGGGATTGGTGCGCAGGAACAGAATGGTCTGCTCCGGAAACAGCAGGGGCGTTTCCTCATCCAGCATGTAAACCAGCCTTTTTACGGCTCTTTCTGTGTCGGGCAGATTCTGCTCCCGGAAGGCTGCGGCGAGCAGGAAGGGATCGCCGGGAGCTTTACGGTATGCCCTGTGCTGGTGTTCCTCAATAAAGAATTTTCTTAAATTACGGATTCGTTCGGTCATAATATTTCACTCCTTATCTTATATTTTTCAAAGACAGACTGAGACATCTGAAGAGGCGCCTCCACATCAAAGCCCGGACGGTATTCCATACCCAGCATACTGTACTTGGCGCCGGCGGTTTTGTGGTAAGGCAGGATTTCCACCCGCAGCAGGGAATCGGAACCGGCCAGGAAAGCGGCTGTGGCTTCCAGGTTTTCCCGGGTATCATTCACGCCGGGAATCAGCGGAATACGCACGACAAAAGGCTTGCTGCCCCGGCACAGGCTGCGCAGGTTTTCCAGAATTACCGTGTTGTCAGCTCCCGTATAATGCTTATGGAGTCCGGGATCCATGAGCTTGACATCCATCATAATGAAGGAAAGGTGTTCCGTAATCCTTCCAAACAGCTGCGGTGAGGCATAAGCGGAGGTTTCGATGGCTGTATGTAAATCAGAGATTTGCTCAAGCACCTCCAGCAGGAAGGCTCCCTGCATCAGAGGCTCGCCCCCGGAGAAGGTGACTCCTCCGCCCAGAGCGGCATAATAATCGCTGTTTTCCCGTATGGCTTCCGCCAGCTGTACGGAAGTCATGACCTTACCGCTGATCTGCCTCAGTCCCATGGGACAGACCGAAACACAGGCCCCGCAGGCGGTACAGGCGGAGCCGGGGAAAAAAGTGCCGGTTTCTTCCATACCGGTTTCATCCGGGCTTCCGGATGTTTTCTGTCCGGCTGCGGCTCCGAACGGGCAGACCTCCATACATTTCCCGCACCGGATGCAGGAGCTGCGGCTGAACATGAGCTGAGGGCGGGCTTCAAGGCCTTCCGGATTATGGCACCATTGGCAGCGCAGGGGGCAGCCCTTCAGGAATACGGTCTGACGTACCCCCGGCCCGTCATGGACGGCAAATTCTTTTATGTCGAATATGGTTCCTTTTTCCATAAGCGTCTCTTTTCTTCTGTTATGCGTGTGTTCTGATTAAATTCAAATCCCACCATGCATTAACGTTAACATTATCGATAATTGAAGTATAGTCTAAAAATAAATTTATGTCAACGTTAATGTAACGACAAGTTGCACAAAAAATACAAATAAAAAATAGTGGGTATTACGGAATTGACTTATTTTCATTCTGTGATAAACTAAAACCAATCCGGAACGCAAGACCGGCTATGCCGGCGTAAGGTAGTACGGAGCAGCTGGTACAGCATTGCATGAATATCACAGGAATACAATGCTGCACTGGGACAAAGGAGAAGATATGGCAGCCAGAAGAAAGACAGGAAATGTGACATTAAAGGATATCGCCCAGGCTACGGGCTTTTCAGCCAATACGGTTTCCCGGGCTCTTGCCGACAAGCCGGATATTTCGGAGGAAACAAAAGCGGTTATCCGGGAAAAAGCATCCCAGATGGGTTATATTGCCAATGCTCTTGCCAGCTTTCTCAGGTCAGGAGTGAGCCGGAATATAGCTATCCTTGTAGGAGATATATCCAACCCTCATTTCAGTGTGATGGTAAAGGAAATGCAGACGCTGCTTCAGCGAAGGGGTTATAATTCCATCATTTTCAATACCGAAGAAAAAGCCGCCGTGGAAAAACAGGCGATTACTACATCTCTGAGCCAGAATGTGGACGGCATTATTCTTTGTCCGGCTCCGGGAGGGGAGGAAAATATCCGTTTCCTTCAGATGCATGGAAAGCCGTTTGTCATGATTGGAAGGCATTTTACCGGTGAGGATGCCAGTTTTGTGATTTGTGATGATGTGCACGGCGGATACGCGGCAGCCCGCTATCTGCTGGACAGGGGACATAAGGATATTTTATTCCTTAATGGCCCCAGGGGAATATCCAGCTCCGCAGAACGTCTGGAAGGATACCGGGCGGCGCTGGAGGAGAAAGGGATTGCATACCGCAGCGAGCTGGTACAGACGGTGCCGGTCACTTCCCGCAGGGGAACGGAAAAAATGCGGGATATCCTGTCTCAGAGAGCCGAATGCACAGCGGTTCTGGTGTTCAATGATATCCTTGCCTGGCAGGTGATCTGTATCCTGGGTGAACTGGGAAGAAAGGTACCGGAGCAATGCTCTGTGGTAGGCTTTGATAATATAAAATACCCCTATCCCGTTCATCTGACGTCCGTTTCCTCTTCCAAAACCACTATGGCGAAAAGAAGTGTGGAGATCCTGCTGAAAAAGCTGGAGGGACAGAAGGGAGCAGGAGAGGAATGCGTCGTCCTTGAAACCGATGTGGTGGAAGGGGGAACGGTAGCCGTACTGAATGAAAAAAGGTAACGGTCCAGGGATATCTGAATACTTACGAAGAAGGCTGTTAAGGAACCCGCCTGAGGGCGGTTTTCTTTTACAATGCTATGTTAACGTTAATGGTAACGATAATATAAGGAATTTCATGGAGGAGGACAAAAACATGGAACAGAATAAGGCAAAGAAGCACGAGGGGGATCCGGGAAAGGCTGTCATGAAATTGGACAGGGATTTTCAGATCGGGGAAATTGACAAGAGGATTTACGGATCGTTCATCGAGCATATCGGCAGAGCGGTTTACGGAGGCATTTATGATCCCGGGCATCCTCTTGCAGACGACTGCGGATTCCGCAGGGATGTCATTGAACTGACCAGGGAACTGCAGGTGCCTATTGTACGTTATCCGGGCGGTAATTTTGTTTCCGGATACAATTGGGAGGACGGAATCGGGCCGAAGGATAAAAGGCCGAAGCGTACGGAACTCGCCTGGTTTTCCGTGGAAAACAACCAGATGGGCACGGATGAATTCTGTGAATGGAGCCGCAGGGCAGGCACGGATGTGATGATGGCGGTAAATCTGGGAACCAGGGGAGCGGACGCCGCCCGGAATCTGGTGGAGTACTGCAATTTTTCTTCCGGCACTTACTGGAGTGATCTGCGGATTCAGAATGGTTATAAGGAGCCTCACAATGTCAGGCTGTGGAATCTGGGAAATGAGATGGATGGCCCCTGGCAGATCGGACATAAAACGGCCCAGGAGTACGGAAGGCTTGCCAGCGAGACCGCCAAGGTCATGAAATGGGTGGATCCCACGATTGAACTGGTTGCCTGCGGAAGCTCCAATTCGGGAATGGATACCTGCTATGACTGGGAAACAACGGTCCTGGATCATGCCTATGACTTCGTAGACTATATCTCCATGCACCAGTACTATGGAAACCAGGAGGACGATACCCCCAACTTCCTTGCCAATACGATGGATATGGATCATTTTATTGAAAACATAATTGCCACCTGTGATTATATTCAGGCCAAGAAGCGTTCCAAAAAGAAAATCAACATATCCTTTGATGAATGGAATGTATGGTACCATGCGTTCCCGGAAAATGAAAAGGCGGTAAAATGGCAGGAAGGGCCTTCCTTTAACGAAGATATCTATAACTTTGAGGATGCGCTGCTTGTAGGAGGAATGCTGATTTCCCTCCTGCGCCATGCGAACCGTGTGAAGGTAGCCTGCCAGGCCCAGCTTGTAAATGTCATCGCCCCTATCATGACGGAAAACGGAGGCCGCATCTGGAAACAGACCATTTATTATCCGTACCTTCATGCATCTGTTTACGGAAGAGGAACCGCGCTGGATGTTCTCGTGGATTCCCCTAAATACGACAGTAAGGATTTTACGGATGTTCCGGTATTGGATGCTGTGGCAGTGGAGAGTGAGGAGCAGGATTATCTCACCATTTTCGCCCTCAATAAGGGAGCGCAGGATTTGGTAACCGACTGCGATCTGCGGGATTACCCGGGATGCCATGTGGAGGAAATGCTGGCATATACCAGTCCGGATCTGAAACTGTCCAATTCCGCGGACTGTCCTGACAGAGTGGTTCCTCATACCAGCAGCGATTATAAACTGGAGGACGGGAGGCTGACTGTGAAACTGGCGGCTTATTCCTGGAACGTGATCCGTATCAGGCTGTAAAAAGAGGGATGAAATAAATGGATAAAGAAAATAAGAAGATAAATCCGGAAAACTGCACCAGAAAGAACGGCGGCCCGAAGCTTAATGTCCTGTGGATTGTGCTTGATCATGTAACCTTTCGGCATTACAAAATGACAAAAGGGGCGGTGCCTGTTCTGCCCGCCTATGAACGGCTGGCACGTGAAGGCTGTGAGTTTACAAACTGCCATTCCGTCCATCCCCTGTGCCTTCCCGCCAGGGCGACCATGCTTACCGGGGTATATGCGAACAATCACGGAAAGCTGGATAACGGGGAATACCCGGACTGCGGCCTCCCCTTTTATACAGACTATCTACAGCGCCTGGGATACCGCACAGGTTATTTCGGGAAAAATCACAGCGGCTATGAAAATTTCAGGGAAAAGGGACTGGAAGGCTTTTATCCGGAAGGATATGGCAATCCGTATCATACAAAGGAATACCGGGAATATCTCTCTGAAAACGGGTATGGAAATCCTGTATTTCATCAGGAATGGGGGATGCCTACCGTATTCAAGCAGGAAAACGGCAGGATTATTTCCGAAAAAACCTATGAAAACGGTGATTATGATCTGACGGAAACGGATAATTTCAACATGTATTCCGCAGGAATTCTGAAGGATACAGGAAAGGTCCACGAATCTGATTTTATTACGAATTCCGCTTTTGAATGGATGGAAAACTGTTCACAGGCAGGGCAGCCTTTTGCAGTCCGGGTTGATATGTGGGGGCCTCATCATGCATACCAGGTTCCCTGGGAGATGAAGGATCTTCTGGAGGCGGATGAAATCATGGAGTATCCTACGTTCCGGGAGCCTCCGTCGGAAAAGGCGAAGATGGTGCAGGATTTCAGGGAAAGGATTCATGACAGAAATCCTCTTCGGTCATGGGAAGATTGGCAGCCGCTGATGAAGAGGGCCTACGAGCATTACTCTTATATAGACAAGGCAGTCGGAGAGCTTCTTGAAAAGCTGGATGAGAAAGGCCTGGCCGGGAATACGGTGGTCATATATACGGCGGATCACGGAGACGCCCTGGGAAGCCATGGAGGTCTGGTGGATAAGGCCGGGGATATGATGGAAGAGGTTATGCATATCCCGCTGGTAATCAGGTGGCCCGGTGCACCTGCGGGGACGGTTTGCGATGAACTGGTGAGCAACCTGGATCTGACGCCTACCGTACTGGAAGCGGCAGGACTTGCGGTTCCGGATTATATGGACGGCGCCGGCCTGTCAGGGCTGGTTCACAGGGAAAGCGGCTGCTGGCGTGAGGATTTTATGGCGGAGCATTTCGGGCACTTCGGAATCCGTGCTGCCCAGCGGACACTGTATTATAAAAACTTCAAGTATATCGCAACGGAGAATGATGTCCATGAAATGTATGACCTGACGGCGGATCCCTTTGAAAAGACGAATCTGATTCATGCTCCGGAGTACAGGGAGACTGCTGCCGAAATGCGCCGCAGACTGCTTGCCAATATGGACAGGTATAAAGATGACTCCGAATATGTGACCGATATCAGGAAGAGGGCGGCAGAGAGGTAAGCGGCGGGATATCTGAATATGTGAGAACTGATTAGGAGGAGATAATAGTATTTCCAATAAAAGGAGTCTTTGCAATATTTTGGCAGAGACTCCTTTTGGCTTCATAATTGCTAAATATCTGCAGGGACTATAAGATTAAAAATAAAGGAATTCAGATTTTGTGATGCCAGCTCAGTCTATGGTGAAATCTGAATTAAATTCAATAACAGGGAGAGTACAATGAAACGAAAGCTGCCGCGTTTTAATATCCATTCCATCCAAAGTAAAATACTCTTTATCACACTTGCCATAGCAGTCAGTACTACTATAATTTCTCTGCTGATTTCCTACTATGCGGAAATCGATACAATCAAATCCACAACGGAAAGTTATATGACTCAATACATATCTTATGCGGATCACAGTTTCAATGATATGATGAATGAAGTAAAAAAAATCAGCCTCTCCATATCTATGGAGAGGGAAATTATCTATCCTATTCTTTTGGACGAAGCGCCGGAGGCATCTTATCAGAAATATCAGCAGTGCAAAAAAGTAAGAAGTTTTTTTGCCGGGCTGATGACAAACAACGATTATATTGAGGATATCCTTCTGGTGACGGAAGAAAAACATATTTTTCAGGCCAGCCAGGATCTGATTGTAAAAAGGGATTTGGAGAATGCCTGGATGGAAAAAATGCTGGCTTCGGAAAACGTCAGTCTGTATTACAATCCGGAGGAAAAGCAGGTATTCCTGTGCAGGCCTATCAGCTACAGGGATTCGGGCAGAGTAGTAAACTTAATCAAATTGAACTATGAGGATCTTACGGGGGTCTATCAATCAGAGCCGCTGCAAAATGTTAATATACTGATTTTTACGCCGGATGAGCAGCTGTTTTTCAGTAATGCCGATCACGAAGGAGAAGAAAGACAGCTCTTTGAAGAATTGAAGGCGGAAGAGGAAGATTCCGGTTATCTGCGGTGGAAGGGTGAAAAATATTATTATATCCGTTATTATTCCAATGACAGTAAAATGACAACGCTCAGTCTGATTCCATATAAAACACTGCTGACAGAGGCCAATGCGCTCAGGCAGAAGTTTTTTCTTATTGGGATACTTGCCTGTATGCTTTCCTTTGCCGCTGCAATTATCTTTTCCAGACGGCTGTGCCAGAACCTGCAGAAACTGACGGGAACGATGGAAAAGGTGCGTAAGGGGCAGCTGGAAGTGAAGGCAGATATCCATTCTAAGGACGAAATTGCCCGCCTGGCAGACACCTTCAATGATATGATGATACAGATACAGGGGCTCGTCACGGAAGTGAAAGAGAAAGAGCGGTTAAAGCTGGAGGCAGAACAGACGGTTTTGGCAACACAGATAGAACCGCATTTTCTATATAATTCCATTGACAGTATCCAGTATGTGGCTCATATGAGAGAGGAGAAGGAAATTGAGCAGGTGGCGAATGCTCTCTCTGAGCTTCTGCGAAGTGTTCTGACCAATAAGAATGAGATGATAACACTGTGGGAAGAACGGGAATATATAGAAAACTATATGGTGATAGAAAATTTTAAATACCGGAATGAATATACTCTCCTGTGGGATGTGGACGAACCCCTCTGGGACTACCGGCTGCCGAAGCTGCTGCTTCAGCCCATCGTGGAAAATGCGCTGATACATGGGCTTTCCGCAAAGGATGAAGGGGGAATTATCAATGTGAAGATTTATCAGTCGGACGGAGAAATGATCTGTAAGGTGACAGACAACGGAAAGGGTATGAGTCAGGAGGAAATAGAGCAGCTGCTGGGTACCATAAGCAGGAATGATAAAACAGGCTTCCGCAGAGTCGGTATAGCGAATGTGTTCGGAAGGATAAAACTTATATATGGGGAGAACTATGGAGGAACCATATACGGATGTGAAAATTCATTCACCTGCGTGGAGCTTCATCTGCCGGGGGGAGAAGAGAAGGGGGAGACTGCCGATGCCTGTAAAAGTATTAATTGTGGATGATGAAGCTGTATTCCGCAATTATATCAGGAATATGACATTCTGGAAAAAGGAGGAATTCTGTCTGGCGGGTGAAGCGAGAAGCACCGATGAGGCCATGCAGTTTCTGGCGGTACAGGAGATTGATATTGTCATTCTGGATGTTTCCATGCCGGGAAAGAACGGTGTTGTTCTTTCCGGCATGATTGCGAGTCAGTACCCTTCCCTGTCCATGATAGCTGTAAGCAGCTTTGATGACTATGATTACGTCAGAGAGATATTGAAAAACGGAGCGCATGACTATATTCTGAAGCACCGGCTGACGGAAAAACAGCTGGAAGAAACACTGGTAGCCGTCAGAGACAAAAGGAAGGGGATATCAGCATGGGAAAGTAAGGTTAAGCTGCGAAGGCAGGCGCAGGCCTGGTTCTTCGGAGATGGAGAAAGTCCGTTTACTTCAGATAATTCCAGAAAAGCAGTGATGCTGATCCATATTCCGCTGGGTCAGGAGCTGACGGAACCGGGAAAGAAGGCGGTAGCGGAAGGAATTGCAAAAATATTCGAAGAAAACTCTGTGGAGAAGGAGGATGTGCTTGCCCTGTACCGGGAACCTGATCGTTTTGTGGTGCTTACCCGGTTCTATGACAATGTATCGGAAGCAAAGATGAAGGAACTGCAGGAATATCATAAGATAGTCAGTGAAGATACCATTCGCCGGATATATGCCCTTAAGCTCACCGCTGATTACTGCCCAGTCTTTTTCAGCGACAGCGCCATGCGTTCCTATGTTCTTCATAAGCTCAGACAGGAAGAAGAGAAAGACGTTTCGGAAGCCATGACTCTCACACTGACTATCTGTCAGCAGAAAGAACTGTTTCAGGCGATTGAAGACGGAGACGGTTCAAAGGCGGAAGCATTGATTCATCACATTTTTTCTGGAATAATGACAGAAGCGGGGCAGAGTGCCTGTCTTGTGATTGTCAGAGAACTGTTGGAACTGATACAAAAGGCGGCGGTGGAATACCGGATTGATCTGGACTTTCTGCCGGAAGATTTCCAGTTGTATGAATATGCCAAAATGAGGAATAAGGATAAGCTTGCAGCCTCTATAGCGGGGCTGTACAGTAATGTCATCCGTGAGATCGGAGAAAAGAAAAAGGCTGAAACCGGTTTTTCTGAAATTGTGGAAATGGCGGTCTCTTATCTGAAAAAGAATTACGGACAATCTGTCAGCCTTCGGACGGTGGCGGCGGGAATCGGTACAAACAGTTCCTATCTTAGCCGTATTTTTCATGATGAAACAGGAAGAACCATTACCGATTACCTGAATGAAATCCGGATTGAAGCAGCCAAGGAGATGCTGGCTGAAAGATATGCACTTAAGGATATCGCGGTCAGGAGCGGATTTAATAATTATACGTACTTCCTGAAAATTTTTAAGGATTATACGGGAAGGACACCGAAGGAATATCTGAATGAGTCCAGTGAAAAATGAGAGGAAAACGGATCCGGAAGGATCCGTTTTTTAGCCTGTAAGAACAGCGGGAGGAAGAAGAAAGGAAAAAAGGTAAAAATTTTGGAGTGTTGGGTAAAAATAGGAAAGTAACCGGCGGACACGGAAGCGGGCGGAGATGATAAAATTAGACTCATCAGAGATGATGAGGATTTCCGGAAATCCAGGCGTTATGGTAATAATGATTGAGGGTATGAGAAGCGCCGGAGAAGCGCAGATGGGAGTTGTATATGAAAAGAAAAATCGCATTGTTGATGTGTATGGCTATGTGTGTGGGAATGCTGCAGGGCTGTGGAAACCAGGCAAAGGAAAACAGCGATTCGGCACAGGGGGCATCCCAGGCGGTATCTGAAACAGCAGGGGAGGAGGCTGCGGAATCGGATTCCAATCTGAACGCGGAAGGCTTCCCTATTGTGAAGGAACCGATCACATTAACCGTTTACGGAGCCAGAGATCAAAATCAGGCTAAATGGGATGAGGTTCTGGTTCTGCAGAAATATGAGGAAATGAGCAATATCCATATGGACTATCAGGAAGTACCTCAGGATGGCTTTGAAGAGAATAAACAGCTTCTGTTCGCGTCTAATGAACTTCCGGATGTCTTTTTAAGGGCAGGGCTGACTAACAACCAGATATCCATGTATGGCGTTACCAGCGGCCAGCTGATGCCTTTGGATGATTTGATAGCAACCTGCGCACCCAATCTTTCCCGGCTGTTTGAAGAGCATCCGGCCCTTCGGCAAAGCTGTCTGGCCTCCGACGGACATATATATGCACTGCCGCGTGTGGATTTGGCCATGTCAGGCGTGATGGATTTCAAGCAATGGATCAATAAAGTCTGGCTGGATAAGCTGGGAAAGGAAGTACCGACAACTCTTGATGAATTCAAAGATGTCCTTATTGCCTTCCGTGACGGGGATCCGAACGGAAACGGAGAAAAGGATGAAATCCCTCTGGGGATCCGGGAACCCAGTTCCATCTATGCGCTGGGAGGTTCTTTTGGTCTCCAGTTACAGCTGAGGGATACCTATGAACTGGATGAAAACGGTAAACTTCATAACTGGCTATGCGATGATAAATTCAAGGATTACCTTGTATGGCTGAATGAACTGTATGAGGAGAAGCTCCTTTGGCAGGATTATTACAAAAATGACAGACCTGCATGGAGAAGCAATCTCGCCGGCGAAAAATTCGGCGCTATGTATATGCCGTATTCGGATGTATTCCTGAACTGTGAAAAAGACTATGTGGGTTATGAGCCTCTGATTGGGCCTACCGGTGAGAAGTACTGGCCGGATGCCATGACAGGTGCGCAGACAGGCTGTTTTGCCCTGAGCAATACCTGTGCCGATCCGGAGGCTGCCGTGAGATGGGTGGATTATTTCTTCAGTGAGGAAGGCAGCGAATTTTTTGCTTTCGGTATAGAAGGAGAGACCTATTATATTGATGAAGACGGTATTCCCCGCTATAACGATGAAATACTGAATGCGGAAGAAGGGTTCATGACCGCTCAGGGTAAAATAAACCTTGTGCCCGGAAATGGTTTTCCGTATCTGAAAACACAACGCACTTCTTCTGTAGTGGGAAGCAACTATACAGAGGATGTGGCGGCCTGCCTGGTTGATTATCTGCCTGAGGTATTTTATATGAAGCCTGCCGTACAGCCGGAGGATATGGATCGAGTGGTAGCGATTGAACAGGATTTAATCACTTACAGGGATGAGTCCGTGACCAAGTTTATCATTGGAGAATGGGATTTTGGCATGTGGGATGAATACTGCCAGACACTGGAGCAGATCGGTATCCGTGAGCTGGAGGAAATTTATCAGAGAGCTATTGATGTTCTTCAGTAAAGGAAAAAACGGGGACGGCAGGAAGTCAGCGGCTTCCTGCCCGTGCCTTTGGAAGAGAATACTTCCGGAAATGTAAGGGGATGGATAATGAAAACGAAGATGAAAAAATTGGGAAGGGATATCAGGAAAAATGCCGGTCTTTATATTTTACTGGCGATTCCTATGACCTGGTATATCTTGTTCAAATATATGCCCATGTATGGCCTGCAGATTGCATTCCGGAAATTTAACCCTACGCTGGGAATTACCGGAAGCCCCTGGGCAGGGCTCACTTATTTTAAACAATTTTTTGATTCTTATTATTTTAAGGACGTAGTATGGAATACGATTTCATTAAGTGTTTTTACCATGCTGATCGGTTTTCCCATGCCGATTATCCTGGCGCTGCTGATCAATGAAATTAAGAATCTGAAATTCCGGAAGGTGATACAGAATATTACTTATATGCCTAATTTTCTTTCGGTGGTGATTATCGTAAGTATGCTGACCCTGTTCTCCAATGCGGATTATGGTCTGTTCAATAAAATCACGGGAGTATTCGGTATGCCGTCGGTTGACTTTATGTCAAAACCCAGCTTTTTCCAGCCTTTGTATGTGTTTTCCAATGTGTGGCAGTTTATGGGCTTCAACGCAATCATTTATATTGCGGCGCTGTCTTCGGTAGATCAGGAGCTCTATGAGGCGGCCTCTATTGACGGAGCCTCCCGTATGCAGAAAATCAATCATATATCCATACCCTGTATTATGGGCACAATACTTATTTTGTTCATTATGAGAATCGGGAGTCTGATGACGGTAGGATTTGAAAAGGTACTGCTGATGCAGAACAGCGTTACCGTATCTGCCAGTGAAGTTATTTCCACGTTTATTTATAAAAACGGAATTCAAAAGGGACAGTTCAGCTACAGTACGGCAGTGGGAATGTTTAATTCCGTCATTAATTTCTGTCTGCTGGCAGGAGCCAATTTTGTGAGCAAAAAAGCTGCTAAAACCAGTCTGTGGTAAAGGGGGAGAATTCATGAAAGGGAATATCAGAAAGGCCGTAAAAAGTGATTTGGCATTCGATATTTTTGCCAATGGGCTGGGGATTATCATTGTTATGGTTGTATTGATACCATTGATTTTTGTTGTAGCCGCATCGTTTTCCGATCCGGATCTTGTAATAAGGGGAGAGGTCCTTCTGTTTCCCAAGGGATTTACCGTGGATGCTTATGTAAAGGTATTTGAAAATAAGGACATATGGAGAGGCTTCCGCAATTCCTGCTTTTATACGGTCTGCGGCACGGCGTTCAGCGTGATTCTCACTGTTCTGGCGGCTTATCCGCTTTCCCGTAAAAATCTGAGGGGCAGGAATTTGTTTATGATGGCGATCCTGTTTACCATGTATTTTAACGGAGGGATGATACCCACCTATCTGCAGGTAAAAAATCTGGGATTATATAATACGATTTGGGCGTTAATGATACCCGCAGCCATCTCCACCTATAATTTGATTGTTGCAAAGACTTTTTTTGAAAACAGCATTCCGGGAGAGCTTTATGAATCGGCTTATCTGGATGGCTGCGGAAATATCAGGATGCTCACTTCTATCGTACTGCCGTTATCCAAAGCAATTATGGCTGTGCTGGTTCTGTATTATGCTGTGGATATATGGAATGCTTATTTTGACGCATTGATTTATATCCGGAATGATGCCCTGCATCCTCTGCAGATCATCCTCAGAAATATACTGCTTCTGGGGCAGACGGAACAGATGGGAACCAATGATGTGGGCATGGCGGAAAAGATTAAAATGGCGGAGGCTATCAAGTATTCAGCTATTATTGTATCCAGCCTTCCCATGCTTATCATATATCCCTTTGTACAGAAATATTTCGTAAAAGGTGTCATGATCGGCGCCGTAAAGGGCTGATTTAATTTCTGAAAGAGCATGTCTGAAAGCTGTTTCCCGCTATCCGCGCCGGCTTTCAGACATGCTCTTTCAGGGTATACAGATGAAATATAGGAGAAGGAAGTCGTTAGTCCATCGCCCCCGAAACCGGCACCATGAGTACCGCGAGTGTCCCTTCTCCCGGCGTGCTCCGAATCACCAGGGAGTAATCCGATCCATAGAGCAGACGCAGTCTGTCATTCACATTTTTCATACCATACCCGCTCGTCTGTACTTCAAATAGAAGCCGCACGGTTTCTTCTTCCATCCCCACACCGTTATCCAGGATACGGATGACGATATATTCCTTTTCATCGCCGTCCAGACAGCCCTTATCCCTGTCTGCGGAAAGATGCAGGCTTTTATCCGGCCGGGAACTGTTTTTCAGTCCATGATCCAGTGCATTTTCCACAAGAGGCTGGAGAATAAAATTAGGGAAAGACATTCCCGGCAGGGAATAGTCGATGTCATAGGAAACCTGAATGGGTTCGCTGTAGGACAGAAGCTGTATCTGCACATAGGACTGGATATTCAGGAGTTCATTTTCCAGGGTGGTCATATCCTTTCCCTTGTTCAGCGCGGTCCGGTAAAAGGTGGACAGCAGAAGAACCATATTGCTGATTTCATCCTGACCGGAGATTATGGCCTTGCTGTTGATCAGCGACAGGGAATTATAGAGAAAATGCGGATTGATCTGTGCGTACAGGATTTTCTGCTGGTACGTCTTTTTCTCCAGTTCATTTTTCAGATTCACCTGGATATAATGGTGGATTTCTTCCATCATTCGGGAAAAATTCTCGAACAGGATTCCGATCTCATCCTTCCTTTCATTGTCCAGCTGGATGGAAAAGGTCTGAAAACCGGCGTCCCTTACCTCGCGTATCTTTGCGGTAAGGCTCTCTATCGGCGATATGATGGAGGCGGAGAGAATGAGGACCATGGCTCCCAGAAAGAGCAGGATTATCCAGCCGAAGGCATAGATTCGGCGGGTGATTCCATTCACATATTCCAGCAGCACCCGGTAGCTTTTGAAATAGGTTACAGTCCAGCCTGTGGCGGAAAGCCTGGAGGTGAGCTGGATACACCGGGGATTATCCGTGGAGTTGTCGGAAGACGCTCCCGCAGAAAAAATCTCTCCGCCGTATTCATCCGATACAAGGATGGCATAATCGTCCTCCGAAACGCTCAGCAGGGGCGCGAACAGGTCATCATAGTCCAGCTTCAGGGAAAGATAGTTCACACTTTTGTAGCGTCCGGTATCCCCTATCTGGCGGATGGAATATAAATGGCGGCTGTCCTCTTCCTCATATACGATCCAGACAGGGATATAATTGTTGCGCACAGCCGGGTAATATTCCTTCTCCTTCAGCTTGTCCAGAGATACCACATAACCGTTGTAGGGATGGAGATCACAGGAGGAATAAATGGTGATGTTCTCCAGCCCCGGATGCAGTGCGTAATAGGTCTGGAACAAAGGCTCTATGGTATCCTGGTAAGCCTTGTACATACGGAAATAGTCCTTGCTGTATTCCGTATTCAGTGCCTGGAGGATGGAAGTATTGTTGAACATATAATTTGACAGATTGTTATAGGTTTCCAGCTTGTTTTCCACAGACTGCACGGCCTGCTGGAGAGCACTTTCGGTCAGGCTGGTTTCCCTTTCCAGCATGATTTGGTTTGTATAGCGGTTGGAAAAAATAATGTAGCAGAGAAAGGGCAGGACTCCCACCAGAAGAAAAATCAGGAGGACCTTCCTGCGTATTTTCATATTGCTCACATATTTTTTCAGGGAAGAGAGCTTATTCATATACGTGTCTCCTTTTGGCGGCAGCTTTCCGGGCTTTCCCCGTAATAATCCCGGAAACGCTGACAAAAATAGGAGGTGTTTTTAAACCCCACTGTTTCCGCAATCATATGGACCTTCATTTCCGTTGTGAGCAGCAGCTGTCTGGCTCGCTGCAGCCGGTAATCATTAATGAACTTGATGAGATTACATCCCGTTTCCTTCTTAAAAACGGAGCAGAGGTAATTGGGGCTTATGTAAAAGGCTGCGGCGATATCGTCCAGGGTGAGGGGGCTCGCATAGTTTTGGTAAATATACTGCTTTATTTTTTCGATCTTAAGGTTATCCTTATCCGACGCTTCCGAAACGGAGGTCAGCTGTTCCATAAGAGCCCGGGCCATATCAATGAGCTGTGTGATGTTGGAGGAGGTATAGATCTGTTCCGCCAGGCTGACCAGATCCGGCCGGGCTGAGGGAGGCAGGGATGCGGTCAGCTCTTTCATCAGTTCCGTAAAACAATATTTGACATAAATCAGGGAATGGGTCTTTTCGTCTTTCAGGGAGTCAAAAATTTCTTCCATATGCTGCTTCAGGGAGCCGTAATCCTTCAGCTTCAGGTCATCGGTAATCATATCCATGGAGATGTGGCCTGATACGCTCTGAGACTGCATGGAATTATCCGGCAGCAGGCAGGTGCGTTCCGGAAAGAAAAAACGAGTCTCTATTTTTTTCTCCAGACGCTGGTAAACCTGGCTGATGGAAGCACGTCCCTGAAGGCTTCCGAAAGTGATATAGCATTTTCTCCCGTATTCCTCTCCGGCAGAAAGGCTGATGGTCTGCGCGGCGGACAGAAGATAGGATTCTTTTTTAAAACGGGCTTCGTTATCCTGCCGTATGAAAATAAGGCTGCGTGTGGGATAGAGATTCAGGTAGTCAAAGGTGAACGGCAGCAGTTCTTCCAGCTTTTCCTGAAAATCCAGCGCCTCCTGGCTGAAAAATTCTTCTTCGCATTCCAGCAGCATCAGATGGCTGTATTCGTCGGATATGGCGTCCATTTCCTCCTTAGACAGACAATTATTCACAGAGAGCAGAAGCCGGTGGCTTTTCAGCAGCCGGGTCCGCTTCTGCATCTGTTCCGCCAGTCTGCCGTCTTCTTCGATCGCGGAAATGAGCCTGCTTACGGTGGCTGCAAAGTCAGCGGGCACAATTGGTTTCATCAGATAATCCTGCACGCCGATTGTGATAGCAGTTTTGGCATATTCAAAGTCATTATAGCCGCTGAAAATGATGATTCTGGTGTCAGGGGAAAGCCTGCGTGTTTCCCGGGAAAGCTCCAGCCCGTCCATGAGCGGCATTTTGATGTCCGTAAAAAGAATATCAAAATGTCTCTCCCCGGCCTGCAGCTGCCGGAGCGCTTCCTGGCCGTTGACTGCCGTGGTGGCATGGAGGGGAAGCTTATATTTGTCAATCAGAAAAAGAATACAGTCAATGTCCAGAACAGAATCATCAACAATCAGTATTTCATACATGGGAAACTCCTTTTACCTACTTTTTTTATAGCCTTCATTATAACCGGTGCTGTATTTATTCTACCATATTTTTCCGGGTGAAAAAGAGGACGGAAGGAAGTCGGTAATTTTCTGATATGAATGATAATATCCTTTTATTTACATGAAAAATGGCGGCCTGTATGATAAAAATATAGATTCATTCAGCTGTTAACGGCGCCGTAACGCTAAAATCTATAGAAAAAATATTGGGTATACAGGGAGGTTACCAAGATATGAAAAAAAGAAAAGTAATATCCGTCCTGCTGGCTTTAACGCTTATTGGAAGCTGCCTTGCAGGCTGTCAGGGTAAAGCGGAAACAACCGCAACCGCCGATAACAGTCCCGCGCAGACACAGGTTGCGGCCGATAACGCAGAGGTTCTGGAAGAGAATGTGGATCCTTATGGGCCGGTGAGCGATGAAAAGACGGTCATCCATGTGGGCAGGGCGGAATCCGCCAATGTTTCTTATGAGGATGGTGAGGATTCACAAAATAACTATATTGTGAAATATCTGCAGGATAAGCTGAATGTGGAATATGTGTATGATTTCAGTGTGGACGATTCTTCTTACAACACCAAGGTTGCCATGGCCATCGCATCCGGGGATATGCCTGATGTGATGAATGTTTCCTACACACAGCTGGTACAGCTGGTCAATGCCGGGGCCGTGGAGGATATGACGGATGCGTTTTATACATACCGTTCGGAAGGGCTGGCGAAATGCTTTGATTCCACCAACGGCATTTCAGAAGGGCTTGCAACCTTCGACGGCAGGCTGATGGCTATTCCTGATATCCAACCAGGTATGGATGCGGTTCCCCTTATTTTTGTCAGAGGTGACTGGCTGGAAGAGCTGGGGCTGGAAGAGCCGAAGACATTGGATGATATCGTAACGATTGCCAAAACCTTTATGGAAAAGAATCCGGGCGGAAACGTTTCAAACGGGATTGCCATTGATAAGGATATCGTGCAGAAGGGCGGCGGCGCATGGCATATGAACGGGCTCTTTACCATGTTCGGCGCATATCCCAAAATGTGGCTGCAGCAGGATGACGGCAGCGTGGTTTACGGTTCCGTGACTGAGGAGACGAAGCATGCGCTGACGGAAATCAGAAAGCTTGTGCAGGACGGCATCATTGATCCTTCCTTTGCAGTGCGTGACGGCGACCAGTGTACGGAAATGGTCAGCAACGGGCAGGCCGGTATTTTCTTCGGCGCATGGTGGTCCTATCAGTGGCCGGTTGTATCCATGCTGGAAGGTGCGGACGATTCTGTGAAATGGAATGCTTATCTGGCTCCGCGGGGCGATGACGGCAAGCTCAATGTTCCGATGAAGAGTCCCACAAGCACTTATATCGTAGTGAAAAAAGGATGCTCCGATGAAATAAAGGAAGCGATTGTTAAGACAGTGAATTATCAGTATGATCTGGATCAGTCCCAGGCGGAAGGTGTCCGCCCCAATGGTATGGACTCCCCGTTCTCCTGGCATTATTATCCTATCAATGTTCTTCATTGTGATTATGATGCGAAGGAAAAACAAATCCAGGCCGTTATGGACTGTATCGACGGCAAGGTGGCTTATGACGATCTGAACGGCGACGGAAAGACCTGGTACAACGGCTATACAACTGTTCAGAAGGACGGCTTCCGTAAGGCGGTGGAAACGAATATATCCACGGCAAATGCATGGGGCTGGGCTACCGGCGCATGGGTCGTACAGAGCCAGGCTGCAGACCTCAATCAGGTATATGCCGTAACCTATGCGGAATCCCCGTCAATGGAATCTTTGTGGGCGACGCTGGAAACCCAGGAGGATGAGTTCTTCCTTCAGGTGCTGACAGGAGACGTTTCCATAGATGAATTTGACAGCTTTGTAAGCCAGTGGAAGGCCCTGGGCGGAGATACCATTACCGAGGAAATGAACGAAATGGTAAAGGCGAAATAAAGCCGATAGTGCGCGGCTGACATAAACCGGGCTTCCGGGAATACCGGACAGTCCGGTTTTTATGAAAAGAAGAGGTGAAAAAGCAGATGCTGGGAAAAAAACAAAATGTGAAAAAAGTGCAGGCCGGCCGGAAGGTTACGTTCAGACAAACCTACCAATATCATCTGTTGATGCTTCCGGGCTTTCTGGTGCTGTTTATTTATACAATTATCCCTTTTTTCGGAAATATCATGGCATTCCAGAATTTTCAGCCCATACTGGGCTTCTTCAAGTCCCGGTGGGTGGGTCTGGATAATTTCAGACATATGCTGATGCTGCCGGACACGGCCAGGATTTTCAGAAATTCCTTTGTTATTGCAGTGGGAAAGCTGGTGTTCACCATGGTGTTTTCCATCCTGTTTGCGATCCTGCTCAATGAAATCAATCATATAAAGTTCAAGAAAACCATACAGACAATCTGTTTCCTTCCCCATTTCCTTTCCTGGGTTATCCTGGCTACTATTTTCAGGAATCTGCTGGATACCAATGGGATTGCCAACCAGCTCATGATGAGCAGCGGGCTGATTAAGGAACCACTCATGTTTCTGGGTTCCAATAAGATTTTCCAGGGAGTGATTATCAGTACGGATGTATGGAAGGAATTCGGATATGGGGCCATTATTTTTATTGCGGCGCTGATGGGAATCAATCCGGAGCTGTATGAGGCGGCCAATGTGGATGGGGCGGGAAGGCTTCAGAAAATATGGCATGTGACCCTTCCGGGAATCCGGGTGACAATAGTCCTTGTGGCGACGCTGAATATTGCCAATATCCTGAATGCAGGCTTTGATCAGATTTACAATCTGTACAGTCCCATTGTTTATAAAAGCGGCGATATCATAGATACCTATGTATACCGGATGAGCTTTATCAACACCCAGTATTCCCTCGCTACGGCGATAGGCCTGCTGAAATCGGTGATCAGCTTCATCATGATTGTAACTGCCCACGGCCTGGCAAAGAAGTTTGCCAACTACCGCATTTTCTGAAAGGGATTTCCCTGTTTGGATTGCATGATTTACATGCCTGCCTGTGGCGGGCAGATGGGAGCAAATATGAGAAAATATAAAACATGGAGCAATTTCCTTTTTGACAGTGTTGTGGTGCTGCTTCTCCTGATTTTCGGACTGAGCTGCCTGATTCCCATTCTGCATGTGGTGGCCTTGTCTTTGAGCAGTAAGACGGCGGCGCTGGCGGGAAGGGTATATCTGTGGCCTGTGGAATTTACCATAACGCCCTATAAGGTGCTTGTGACCGATGCCAAGTTTATGCAGGCGCTTTGGGTTTCTGTAAAAAGGGTCGTGCTGGGAGGCGGGCTGAATCTGATATTGACTGTCATTACGGCCTTCGCCCTTTCCCAGGAAGAAAAAGATTTTCCGGGAAGAAAAGTTTATATGTGGTTTCTGGTTTTTGCCATGCTGTTCGGCGCGAGCCTGGTGCCCTGGTATTTTGTGATTAAAGCCACAGGGCTGATGGACAGCATATGGGCTCTGGTGGTTCCCGGCGCCCTTCCGGTCTATAATACGATACTTCTGATGAATTTTTTCCGGAACCTGCCGAAGGAGATCAAAGAATCGGCCATACTGGACGGCATAAGCCCTGTGCAGATGATGCTGCGCATCTGCGTGCCTCTGGCCCTGCCCGCGATAGCCACCGTAACCGTATTCTCCATAGTCGGGCACTGGAACAACTTCTTTGATGGGCTGCTGCTGACCAATACACCCAGCAAAATGCCTCTGCAGACCTATATCCAGACGCTGACCAATAAAAATATCGATGTGTCCAGTTCCTCCCTGACGCCGGAAGAGCTGGAGGTGCTGACCTCCCTCAAGACCTTTAACGCCGCCAAAATTGTAGCGGCATCCCTGCCGATTGTGGTGTTTTATCCCTTTATGCAGAGATTTTTCGTGTCCGGGCTGACCTTGGGGTCGGTGAAGGAATGACGGAACGGGATAATTTATTCAGGAAGATTGAGTTCAGCGAAATATCCGGAGGGATCCGCCCTTAAAACAAATCTCACAAAGAATCAAGAAAGGCCCTGAGGGGCAGGGATATCCGGCGCTTGTTGCTGTAAATAACCTGGATGGACATGCGGATCTGGTAGTTTTGAACCTGGATCAGGGAAATGGTTCCGAGCCGCAAAGCCTCCGAAAGGGTCATAGCAGGAAGCAGTCCGATACCCAGCCTGTGGGAAACCGCCTGGATGATGTACCTGGTATAGCCGATTTCGGTGATGCAGGTCAGTGTCTGGCCCCTGGCGGCGACCTCGCTTTCAAATACCTCCCGGTAATTGCAGCCCTTTTCGGTCAGGATGAAGGGCTCCTGCAGAAGCTGTTCCAGCGTAATATCCTTCTGGGAAGCGAGAGGATGGCCGGAGGCGCAGAAAAAAGAAATATCAACAGGGTATTCCCGCGCAGTCACCATGTCTGGGCGGGATATTTTGTTGTCCAGAAGGAAAATCAGGTCGAATTTCCCTTTTTCCAGCAAATCAAGGGCCTGGTGGGTGGTGACGATTTGTAAATTCAGTGATACCTGGTGATAGTTCAGGATGAAATTCTGGAAAAGGTTAACGAACTCGGAAGCGCATATTGTTTCCATAATACCGATGTTCAATTCCCCTTCGGGTTCGCCTGACAAAGAAAAATGTTCGACAGCCATGGACTCATATTTGATTATTTGATAAGCATACTGAAGGAATTCTTTTCCGGAAGCAGAAAGGACAATACGTTTTCCATTCCTCTCGAAGAGGTTCACGTGCAGTTCGTTTTCCAGCTGCTGAATCTGTGCGGTTACTGTTGATTGTGCATATCCCAGTTCCTGTGCGGCCTTTGTAAAATTTCCCAGCTCCGTGGCCTTGACAAATGTACATATATTTTTAATCTCCATATCGTCCTGTCCCCTCGTTCTGAAACTCATTTTTCCTTAACGTATTTATAATCGAAAAAATCGATATGTATTATTATACATTTTAATTATGCATATTACAATAAATATGCTATACTGTAACACAAATTTAAAAATGATTTACCATAGTATACACATGATAATCAGGAGCCGGGAAATGATGGAACTTACGAAGGAAGAGTATAGAAATTTTGTGGAAATATTGAAGGAGGAGCTGACGCCGGCCTTTGGGTGTACGGAGCCAATCGCCATCGCCTATTGTGCGGCGAAGGCAAGAGAGACTCTGGGATGCCTTCCGGAGAAAGTAGTGATTGAGGCTTCCGGCAATATCATAAAAAACGTGAAGAGTGTAATCGTTCCGAATACCGGCAGGCTGAAGGGAATTCCGGCGGCTGCTGCAGCAGGGATTGTGGCGGGAGAAGCTTCAAAGATCCTGGAGGTGATTGCACAGGTTTCTGATGTCCAGAGAGAGCAGATCCGGGAATATCTGGAGCAGGCCTGTTTTGTGGTGAAAGCGCTGGAAAGCGGAGACAAGCTGGATGTGCGGATCACTGTTTCGGCAAAAGGGCAGGAAGCGGTTGTGCGGATTGCCAAATGCCATTCCAATATTGTGCGTGTGGAAAAGAACGGAGAAGTGCTTTTGGACAGGGAAGGGGAGAACTGTGAGGTTTCAGGCCGCAAAGCCGACCGCAGCGGCCTTTCCATTGAAAAGATAATAACCTTTGCCCGGGAGGCGGAGATATCTGATGTGCAGGAGATTCTGGACAGGCAGATTTCTTATAATTATGCAATTGCCGAAGAGGGAATCAAACACGATTGGGGAGCAAATGTAGGAAGCGTCCTGCTCAGAACCTGCGGCACAGATGTGAAGACGAGGGCCAAGGCCATGGCGGCTGCCGGTTCCGATGCGCGTATGAGCGGGTGTGAACTGCCGGTTGTCATCAATTCCGGAAGCGGTAACCAGGGGATTACAGTATCTGTCCCGGTCATCGTATATGCAAAGGAACTGCATTCCTCTGCGGAAGAGCTGTATCGGGCGCTTCTGGTATCCAATCTGATTGCCATCCATTTAAAGAACGGCATCGGCCCGCTGTCCGCTTTCTGCGGGGCGGTGTGCGCCGGCTGTGCGGCCGGATGCGGCATCGCATGGCTGCAGGGCGGCCGGCTGGAAGATGTTTCTCATACATTGGTCAATTCCATTGCCATTGTCTCAGGAATCGTGTGTGACGGCGCCAAACCGTCCTGTGCCGGGAAAATAGCGTCTTCTGTAGACGCGGGCATCTTAGGATATTCTATGTTTCAGGAAGGACAGCAGTTCTATGCGGAAGACGGGATTGTATCCCAGGGTGTGGAAAACACCATACGGAATATTTACCGTCTGGGTGCGAAGGGGATGTGTGAGACCGACGAGGAAATCATACGAATCATGACGCACTGTGATTAAAGCATGGGACACAGGCTTTCACAATAGAAGATGTACAAGGAGATAAGAAAAAGGAGGACACAAAATGAAAAAGATACTGGCAATGTTACTGACGGGCGTGATGATAATCGGCACACTGTCAGGCTGTGGGGACGGTACGACAGAAGTGGCTACCGCTGGGGATTCCAATGTTTCCGCTCAGGCGACGGATAATGCTTCCGACGAAGGCGCGGCGGCAGGCGCTGATACGCAGGTGCTGAATCTGCGGACAACCGCATTCGGAAACAATTATGACGTACAGGATATGGGCTGGCGCTGGATGATGGGCGACTGCTATGAGGGGCTGTACCGCAACGTAGCGGATGAGGACGGGGAGCACTTCATCCTGGCAGGTGCGGAGAGCGTGGATGTTTCCGACGATGGCCTGGTATATACCTTCCATCTGAGACAGAACGCGAAATGGTCCGATGGACAGCCTGTTACGGCCCATGATTATGAATATGGCTGGAAAAGACTGCTGGATTCTTCCAAAGGTTATGATTACGCTTCCTTCGCCCTGAATGTTGTGGGTGCGGAAGAATATAACAAAGGAACCGGAAGCAGAGATGATGTGGCGGCAAAGGCGCTGGATGATTATACCTTTGAGGTTACACTGAAGGTGGCGGATCCTACCTTTGATGCGAAGCTGGTGGCGACTCCTCTGTATCCCACACGTGAGGATATTGCGGAAGCGGCAGGCGACAACTGGGGCAAGGACTGGACGCTTTGCGTTTACAACGGACCGTTCTGTATGTCCGAACTGGTGGAAGACAATAAAATGGTATGGACGAAGAACCCTTACTACTGGGATGCGGACAATACAAAGCTGGATACCGTGAATTGGTTTTTGGTAGCGGAGGATTCCACCGCAGCGACCATGTTTGAAAACGGAGAGCTGGATGTGCTGCAGACCTCCGGCGATTATGCGACAAAATATTCCGCAGCGGCGGCTGAAGGAAAGTATGTGGAGCTGACCTCGGATTATCCGGGAACTGTTACCATGAATTTTGAGTTCAGAGACGGCGGCCTCTCCGGACTGATGAAGAATGTAAAGATCCGAAAAGCGATTTCTTACTGTATTGACAGGGATGAAATGGTGGAAGCGATCTATGGCAGATATAAACCCGCTTACGGATATGTGGCTCCTGCGATCACCTTTGACGGAGAGCCCTGGCGCAACCAGGTAGAGGAGCCTGCAAAGGCAGAATATGAGCAATATGGCGGCGATCCGGCCAAGCTGCAGGCACTGTTTCAGGAAGGTCTGGATGAACTGGGCGTGACCACACCGATCAGTGATATTACACTGAACCTGCTTACCAGCGGGAATACGATTGAGAATCAGTCTGAGAGGGAATATATCCAGCAGGTGATCTCCCAGAAGCTGGGCTGTAAGGTGGAACTGAATTCCGTGGGTGATTTTGCCCTGTTTAAGGCACAGAGAGATGATAATCAGTATGATATGATGATCGGCGGCTGGTGGAGCGATTACAATGATCCGCTGGATTACCTGAATACCTTCCATACCGGTTATTATGATTCCTATGGATATTACAGTAATCCGGAATATGATGCACTGGCTGATTCCCTGGTTGGTGAAAACGATATGGCAAAGCGTAAGGAAATCTATACACAAATGGAAAACATGCTGTTTGATGACTGTGCGCTGGCGCCGATTTATTACAATACCAAGCAGGTATTCCTGCAGAACTGGGTAAAGGATTTCAGAACTTCCTCCTTCGGTGCGAGCCAGGAGCTTTATATCACCAGAATTGAAGGAAGAAACAGATAAAAGAAGCTGTAATTTCAGCGAAATAAGGTATACGATAAAAGAAAAAACTTTAGAAGGGCTTACGAAGGGCGGTATGGTTTGGCGAAGGTGCCAGGCCGTCCGCGTGAAGTAGCCCTTCTTTGGTATAAGAACAGGGAGTGCTGTTATGGTAAAATACTTACTCCGGCGATTCTGTGAAATGATACTGACACTTTTCCTAATCGCTACCGCAACATTTTTTCTCCTGGAGGCGGTTCCGGGAGATCCTCTATCCCAGCGTGCGGACAAGCTGCAGCCGCAGGCAAAGGAAACTTTGTATAAGAGATACGGTCTGGATAAGCCCGTGATGGAGCGTTATGCCATCACAATGGTCAATATGGCGAAAGGCGATTTCGGTGAATCCTTCGTATATGCGGGGCAGACGATCGGCAAACTGGTTCATGACAGGCTGCCTGTATCCGCCAGGCTGGGGATCCAGCAGATGCTGTTGGGTGTTACCATCGGCCTTCTTCTGGGAATTCTGGCTGCCACACGGAGGGGAACGATTGCGGACTATATGGTGGTCGGCCTGTCAGTGCTGCTCATTTCCGTCCCACACCTGATTTTCGGCCTTCTGCTGCAGAAGGTATTCGCGGGAAACCTGCGATGGTTCCCGACGATCGGCTGGCCGGCGGGGAAGGATCTGTGGGTAGGAGGCTGGGAGTATACCTTCCTGCCGACGCTGACAGGGTGCTTTACCTATGTAGCTACCTATGCCAGGCTGTTAAAGACCTCCATGCTGGATGTCATCAACCAGGATTATGTGCTGACTGCAGAATCCAAGGGCTTAAGCCGTGCGGCTGTCGTGCGGCGGCACATTCTGCGCAACTCCTTTATTCCGGTCATGACGCAGCTGCCCATGTCCGTGGCCATGTGTATCACCGGCTCCTTTTTTATTGAGAGCATTTTTTCGATACCGGGCATCGGACAGTATTTCGTGACAGCGGTTAATAATCAGGATCTTTCCATCGTGCTTGGGGAGACGGTGCTGCTCGCCGCGCTCTATATTGTGGTGCTGTTCATCACTGATATTCTCTATGTGCTGGTGGATCCCCGGATCGGTATGCCGGGAAGCGGAAAATAGGAGGAGAGAAGAATGGCACAATTAACACCGGAAAAATTTAAAGTCATCGGCTTCTCCCAGGAGGAAGCCAACCGGATCGACCGTCCGACCATCTCCTACTGGCAGGATGCCTGGAGAAGGCTTAAGAAAAATCCTGTGGCTATGGTATCGCTGGTGGTTCTGGGACTGCTCGTTGTCCTTGTCATCATCGGTCCTTATATCCGCGGCTACGATTATATTGCCATGAATGTGGTGGATAAGAACAAGGGCTCAAGCGCCCAGTACTGGTTTGGCACCGATAACCTGGGACGTGATCTGTTTTCACGAATCTGGGTCGGCGCACGGGCTTCTATCCTGATCGCCATCGTGGCTACCATATTAAAGCTTGTTGTGGGCACCCTGTACGGAGCGGCTATGGCGCACTTCGGCGGCTGGGTGGACGATGTGCTGATGAGAATCATTGAGGTCATCAATTCCGTTCCCTATCTGCTGGTGACCATCCTGATCATGATGGTACTGGGCAATAATCTGTTCGCGCTGCTGATCGCCCTGAGCATTACCGCATGGTGCAATACGGCCAGACAGACCAGAGGCATGATCAAGCAGCTGAAGGAATCGGAGTATGTCTATGCGGCAGAGGTCCTGGGGGCAAAGCCGTCCCGGATCATCTTAAAGCATTATATCCCGAATATGCTCAGCATCCTCATTCTGGATGCCTCCACGGCAATCCCGCAGTTCATTTTCACTGAGGCCGGACTGAGCTTTCTGGGGATCGGCCTGAAAGCTCCGGCGATCAGCCTGGGCGTCCTGATTTCCCAGGGACAGCAGACCATGGATTTCTATCCGGCCCAGCTGTTTTATCCCTGTGCGGTCCTCTGTATCATCGTCATGGCCTTTAACCTGCTGGGAGACGGCCTGCGTGATGCCCTTGACCCGAGACTGAGACAGTGAGGGAGGATAAGACAAAATGAGCGAAACAAAAAATATACTGGAAGTGAAGGATCTGCGGGTTTCCTATCATACCTATGCGGGAGAGGTACAGTCTGTCAGAGGGGTTTCTTTTGAATTGGAAACAGGGAAAGCGCTGGCAATTGTGGGTGAGTCCGGCTGCGGGAAATCCGTTACCGCCAAGTCCATTATGGGGCTGATCAAAGGACCTGCCGGAGAGATCAAGGAAGGCAGCACGATCCTTTATAATGGCGATAATATATTAAATTACAGCAAAAAACAGTGGCAGGCATATAAGGGCGGGGAGTGCGCGATTATTTTCCAGGATGCGCTGGCCTCCTTAAATCCCACCATGCGTGTGGGAAAGCAGATTATGGAAAATCTGATGGCCCATAAGAACATGGATAAAAAATCGGCGCAGAAGGAAGCGGTGGAAATGCTGCGTATGGTCGGCATCCCGGAGCCTGAGAAGCGGGTGAAGCAGTACCCTCATGAATTTTCCGGCGGTATGCGCCAGCGTGTCATGATCGCCATCGCCTTTGCCTGTGACCCGAAGCTTCTGATCTGCGACGAGCCGACGACGGCGCTGGATGTGACTATCCAGGGGCAGATTCTGGATATCATCAAGGATCTGCAGAAGAAGCATAATACATCCGTTATCATTATCACCCATGACCTGGGCGTTGTGGCGAATCTGGCGCAGGATATCGCGGTCATGTATTCCGGCGTGATCGTGGAAAAGGGAAAGTGTGCGGACATTTTTTACCGCCCGAGGCATCCCTATACCTGGGCGCTGATCGAATCCGTACCGCGCCTTGACCTGGAAAACAAACAGGAGCTGGCCTCCATACCCGGAACGCCGCCCGATCTGCTGAATCCGCCCAAGGGCTGCCCTTTTTCCACCAGATGCAGATACTGTATGGAAATCTGTAAAGAGGAAATGCCGGAGCGCACGGATTTCGGGGACGGCCATATGGCATCCTGCTGGCTGCATCATGAGATGGCGCCGAAGGTGGAGATGCCGGAGCGGAAAGGAGGAAAGCGATGAAGGAACAAAAGGAAGTGCTGCTTTCCGTACAGCATCTGAAAAAATACTTTCATGTGGGGAAAAACGCCATATTAAAAGCGGTGGACGATGTTTCCTTTGATATTTATAAGGGCGAAACGCTGGGGATGGTAGGGGAATCGGGCTGCGGCAAGACGACCTGCGGCCGTACCTGTATCGGCCTCTATGACAGAACGGACGGAAAGGTTCTGTACAAAGGGCAGGATGTACACGCGCTGGATCCGAAGGAGAAACGGTCCTTTAAAAAAGAAGTGCAGATGGTGTTTCAGGATCCCTATAATTCCTTGGATCCCCGTATGACAGTTGCGGAAATCATTGGCGAGGGAATTGACATCCATCACCTGGCAAAGACAAAACAGGAACGCCAGGATATCATTTATAAGTATCTGGAGCTGGTTGGGCTGAACAGGGAACACGCGAACCGGTTTGTACATGAATTTTCAGGAGGACAGCGCCAGAGAATCGGCATTGCCCGCGCGCTGGCGGTGCAGCCGGAGTTTATCGTGCTGGACGAGCCGATCTCCGCGCTGGATGTTTCCATCCAGGCGCAGATTGTCAACCTGCTTGTCGATCTGCAGAAGAAGATGGGGTTGACCTATCTGTTTGTGGCGCATGACCTGTCCATGGTTAAGCATATTTCCGACAGGGTGGCGGTGCTTTATCTGGGAACGCTGGTGGAGCTGACAACCTCGGCGAAATTATATGATAACCCGCTTCATCCCTACACGCAGGCGCTGCTTTCCGCCATCCCGATCCCGGATCCGGAGATCGAAAAGGAAAGGGACGAGAACAAAATACGCCTGGAGGGGGAAGTGCCGAGCCCCATCAATACAAAGCCCGGCTGCAGATTCAGGGGAAGATGCAAATATGCGATGCCCGTCTGCGAACAGGAAATGCCGCCTCTTACGGAAATCGGGGAAGGGCATTATGTGGCCTGCCACCGCTGTGTACAGGGAAACGACGATAAGTGACAGGTTTTTGAGGAGTGAATATGAACAGGATAAAAAATCTGCTTAAGGATTTGGTAAAAGCGCTTCTCGTGGGAATGGCTGCTGCATTGGCAGCGGCTGTTCTTTTATTTGTTTCAGGCTTACTTTTCGGAAAGGGCGGCATAGGCGCCGGCCTGGAAACAGCTAAAAACGGTGTTTTCCTGATTGCGGCGCTTCTTCTGTTTCTTTTGTCGGGAATGCTTATAGTGAAGGGGAAAAAGCCCGACAGGGAGGAAAAGGGCCTTCGGAAACATTTCGAGGTGATAGGCTTTAAAACAGCGGCAGGCATGGCTGCCGTGGCTTTTGTGGCTGTTGGAGCTGCTGCGGATTTCCTTCAGCGTTATTTATAGCCTGATGCAGCAGGATATGGATAAAGCCGCTTGACAGGAGTATTTCTTCCGCCTTACAATAGACACAAGGCTGCTTTGTTTCTGCGAATTGGCGCTATCCTATTGCGGAACCAATCGGACAGCAGGAATAAGGAAACAGGTAATGAAAACGGAAAAGGCTTTCCCGGATCAGGGGAAGTCTTTTTTCTGGGTAACGGAAAGGGTTTTATGATAAATCAGGATAATGTGCAGTTCAGTGACTATGCCATATCGGACGGAATTCTGGAGGCATTAAAGGCTTTGGGCTATAACAGCCCTACAAATATTCAGAAGGAAGTGCTGCCCGTTCTGCTTGCCGGGAAAAATGCGGTGGTAAAGGCGCCTACAGGCAGCGGAAAAACGGCGGCGTTTGCCATTCCCATATGTGAAAGTATCGAATGGGAGGAAAATGCGCCGCAGGCACTGGTTCTTGAACCAACCAGAGAATTATCCGTGCAGGTCAGTGATGAAATTTTTCATATAGGAAGAAAAAGAAGGCTGAAGGTTCCCGCCGTATTCGGCGGATTCCCTGTTGACAAACAGATACAGACGCTGCGGCAGAAATCCCATATCGTCGTGGGAACTCCGGGACGAGTCATGGATCTTGTGCGCAGGGACAGTCTGAAGCCTGATAAAATAAAGTGGCTCATTCTGGATGAAGCGGATCTGATGCTGGATATGGGATTTGTCGATGAAGTGAAGGAAATCTGTGCCCTCATTCCTAAGGGGTGCAGGATATCCCTGTTTTCGGCGACTCTTAAACCGGAAATCCAGGAGCTGGTGGATGAGTTTATCCGGGATATGGTTCCGATTATCGTGGAGAACACGGAGGAAAGCGCGGGCAGTATCGAACAGAAGGCATATCGGGCGGACGCGGAGGATAAATATCATACGTTTCTGCATGTTTTGATGGATGAGAACCCGGAAAGCTGTATTATTTTCTGCGGAACGCGGGAAATGGTAAACGTACTGTTTCAAAAGCTGCGGAGAAACCGGATTTTCTGCGGGATGCTTCATGGGGATATGGAGCAGAAGGAACGTCTGAAGACAGTGGACGCTTTCCGGCGGGGATGCTTCCGTTTTTTGATTGCCACTGATGTGGCGGCAAGAGGGATCGATTTTGAGAGCATTACCCATGTCATCAACTATGATTTCCCGACGGGAAAAGAAACCTATGTGCACAGAATAGGAAGAACCGGAAGAAATGGGAAAAGCGGGATTGCGGTCAGCCTGGTATCGGACGAGGATCTGCATATGGTAAAGCAGGTGGAAGCGTATACAGGCCGCAGTCTGACGCTGCTTGCGGATCCGGGAACGGATGAAGAGAAGGAAAAAGAATTCTGGAAAAGCCAGCGCATCAAATCAGCGCCCAAACCGGCAAAGGGGGCGGCGCTGAATGCGGGAATTATGCGACTGTCCATCGGCGGGGGACGGAAATCGAAGCTGCGGGCGAGCGATATTGTGGGAACCATCTGCGGCCTTGAGGGAATAGAGGTTTCCGATATCGGTATTATTGATATCAGGGACAGCCTGAGTTATGTGGAGATACTGAATCAAAAGGGAAACATGGTGCTGGAGTACCTGCAGACCAGACCTATCAAAGGGAAAATCAGGAAGGTCAGGAAAACGAGAGGGACGTTATGATTAAAGAAGAGTGGCAGCAAATCAAAGAAAATCAGGATGTACGGCAGAATTTAAGCAGGCTCAGGCAGGAGATAAAGGATAAGGATTTGCGGCGGCGTTTTTCCGAACTGATCAGAGGGGAGGAATTCCTGCTGACAGAGCTGCTTCATTCCGAGGATGCCAAGACAAGGAAAAATGCGGCGCTGCTGATGGGTGATTTGGGCCGTCAGGAGTTCATGGCTCCTGTTTTTGAAAGCTACAGAAAAGAAGAACAGCGTTTCGTCCGAAGCTCTTATCTGACGGCAATGGGGAATTTTGATTATGAGGAATATGTGCAGGACTTAAAGGAATGTCTGGAAGAGCTTCAGAAAACGGAAGTAACGGCTGAAAACCAGAAACATCTGGCGGAGGAAATGAGGGAATTATCTTCCCTGATCGTCCGGGCGGAGGGAATTCAAACCCATCGTTTTACCGGCTGGAACGAATCCTTTGATATCATCCTGCTTACAAACCGTAACTTTGCGGAGTATATGCAGAAGGAGCTGATCAGCCTTGAGCCCGGTGCAAAAACAAAGCTTTTCGGAGCAGGGGTCAAGGCCCGGGTGACGAATCTGAAATGGGCGGATACCATACGTACCTACCACGAACTGCTTTTTGTCATAAAAGGAATGGAAAATTCCCCCATGGATGCATTGCAGATGGCAGAAAAGATTGTGAAATCCGATCTGCTCTGCTGGCTGGAAAAAATACATGCCGGAGAAGCGCCATATTTTTTCCGTGTGGAGATGAAGAGCAAAAAGCCGCTGGACGAAAAGAGCGCATTTGTGAAGAAATTGTCTGCCCGGATAGAACGGTTATCGCAGAGGAGACTGACGAATAATACGGCCAATTATGAGCTGGAGCTGCGCGTAATACAGAATAAAGAAGGCGGCTGTAATCTGCTTGTGAAGCTGTTTACCTTAAAAGATGATCGCTTTTCCTATCGCAAGGAAGTCATTCCCACAAGCATCCGTCCGGTGAATGCGGCCCTGACGGCGGCGCTTGCAGCCGAATATATGAAAGAAAATGCCCAGGTTCTGGATCCCTTCTGCGGCGTGGGAACAATGCTGATCGAACGTTATAAAGCGGTTAAGGCCAGTTCCACCTATGGCGTGGATATCCAGGAAGACGCCATTGTGAAGGCCAGGATAAATACCAGGGCGGCGGGCCAGATCATTCACTATATAAACCGGGATTTTTTCCGCTTTGAGCATGCGTATCTGTTTGATGAGGTGATTACGGATATGCCTTTTCAAATAGGCAGAATTACGGAAGAGGATGTGGAAGAGATTTATGAACGTTTTTTTAATAGCATTTCCGATTATCTGAATCCGGATGCTCTCATGATTCTCTATTCCCATAACAAGGAGCTGGTGGAACGCTTTGCCCCGCGCAGCCGGTTTTATATATATAAGAGCTTTGAAATCTCCAAAAAAGAAGGGACTTATGTATTGCTGCTTCGGCGGAGGGGATAAAGGCTGTCAGGCCAGGGCGCAATGGTATAGCTTGCAAAAAGCAGGGAACGGATGGAATTGAAATGAAGGCATTATTAGTAATAGACATGCAGGAAAATTATCTTGGAAAAAATGCAAAAAGCCATTATGATGCGGAGGGGTTGATTCAAAATATAAACAGGCGTATTGCTGAATGTCAGGAAAATAAGGAACTCATAATTTATATTGTCAATCGTTTTTTCTATCAGAGAAAAGCGTTCAGGCCTCAGCTGGCAGATGGATTGACGGCAGCATCAGAATTGCTGTTTGAAAAGCAGCATGCAGACTGTTTTTCCAATCCGGATCTGGTGCGGTTTCTGGAGGAAAATTCGGTTGATGAAGTTGAGGTGGTCGGTATAGACGGGCAGTTTTGTGTGGGTATGTCGGCGCTGGGGGCCGTAAAACATGGGCTGACGGCGATCTTTAACAGTGAATGCGTTGGGGTAAAAAATAAGGCCGGATTTCAAAAAATGAAGGACAGGCTGGAAAAGGCAAAAGTGGTTTTTATTTAATTCAATAACTCAAACTTCGCCCCTGCCCCTACGGCAAGTGCGAAGTTAGTCAATAAACAGGCCATGCATCCGCAAAGAGTTATTATTTCCGCAGGATTTTGTCCATTGCTTTTCCCTTGGCCAGCTCATCGATCAGCTTATCGAGATAGCGTATTTCTTGCATAAGAGGGTCTTCAATCTCTTCTACCCTGATACCGCATATGGAGCCTTTTATCAGGTGCCGGTTAGCATTCAGCTCCGGAGCATTCCGGAAAAACTCAGCGTAGCTGACCTGTTTTTCGAGAATTGTTTTTATATCTTCCGGCCGATATCCGGTAAGCCAGCAGATGATTTCATCCACTTCGGCCTCAGTTCTTCCTTTTTTCTTTGCTTTGTTCACAAGAAGGGGATAAATTTTTGAAAAATCCATCTGATATACTTTATCGTTGTTCATATAGGCTTTCCTCCAAAACAAATCTATTGATATTGTATCATAAATTGTTGGATAAGCCACAGTAATTTTAAGGGAATGGTTGAATTTTGCCTGAAGAAAGATATAATGAAAGATATCGGCTTTTTAGCTGTATTTGTTAGGGAAGACGAGGGGATTTACATTGAAAAAGACAAAGGTTGACTGGAGTATATTTTTTAAAGCAGTGGTGACAATAGCCCTGCCCATAGCCCTGCAGAATTTTCTGTCCACAACGGCAAGTATGGTGGATACGATTATGATTGGAAGCCAGGGAGAACTGTCTGTGGCAGCGGTTGGGATCTGTTCCCAGATATCATCGCTGTTTTTTTCCTGCTACTTCGGTTTTGCAGGAGGCTCCCTGCTGTTTTTCTCTCAGTACTGGGGCGCAGGGAACGAAAAGGGAATCAACAAGACCTTTGGCCTTTCCATGGTCTTTATGCTGGCGATAGCCTTGCTGTTCGGCACGATGGCCGTTACCAATCCGGAGTGGATTCTGGGTATTTATACGGATAAGGAAAATATCATAGAGGTGGCCGTTCCTTATATACGTATTGTGGGATTTGCCTATCCTCTGCAGGTATTGGCCATGCTTGTGAGCTTTCTGATGCGATCCACAGAACGGGTAAAAGCGCCCCTTATCAGTTCCATTCTGGCGCTTATTACCAATTTTGTCCTGAACTGGATCTTAATTTACGGACGGTTTGGCATGCCCAAAATGGGAGCGGCAGGAGCCGCTGTGGGGACACTGGTGTCCGGTATTGTAAATCTTTGCATACTGTTCACTTTTCTTCTGAAGGACAGCAGAATGGTGAAATTGAGAATAAAGGATATGTTCAGCTGGGGAGATGGTTTTTCCAAAGTCTATCTGAGCAAATGTCTCCCCATTCTCTGCAATGAGCTTTTTTACGGAGTTGGCCAGATGCTGATCAATGTGGTAATCGGAAGACAGGCGGAATCCGCTATAGCGGCCATGGCTGCATTCCGTGTGCTGGAAGGCTTTGTGTTCGCCTTTTTCGGAGGACTGGCGGATGCAAGCTCCGTGGTGGTGGGGAAGGAAGTCGGCGCGGGCCATCATATGAAGGGATATCAGTACGTGAAAGGCTTTGCCCTGCTGTGCCCGGCGATTACCTTTGTTATCTGTTCCATCGGACTGGCGTTTAACCGCCCTCTTCTCGGTTTGTTCGGACTGGGGTCAGAGGCTATGTTCTATGGAAAATATATGATTATGATCTACCTGGCGGCAGGCACCATCCGTACCTGCAACTATATTATGAACAGCTGTTACCGTGCGGGCGGGGAGGCTGTTTTCGGCACGGTTCTGGAAATCGTATGCCTCTTTACCATCAGTGTTCCGGCTACATGGATTGCGGGAATGGTGCTTCACCTGCCGTTTTTGGCGGTATTTGCCTTCATCTATACGGATGAAATTATCCGTCTGATTTTTGAGGTTTATTATACGAGAAGCGGAAAGTGGATTAAGCCGGTTACGGAAGAAGGAAAAGCCATGGTTCAGCAATTCAGGGAAGAACTGCGGGGGTGAAGCGTTTAGCTTCGCCCTTTTCTATTTAAGGAAATAGAGATTGAGTAATATCTTTTAAGAAAATTTTTGATAGTCGGAAATACATGCTTTTGACATCTGAAAAATCAGTATTTATGCGGCCTGAAAGCTTTTTGAGGCACTGGAAGCATTAAAAAAAACGTCATTTTGCCAATTGAAATTCTGGATGTTACCAGTTAATATAACAATCAAGGACGAGATGAAATCGTCAGCCAGATTAAGGGACTGCAGTTTCCCGGAAATAACTGCACAAAATGTCGGTGCATATTCTGACGCGCCGCTAATTTCTTAATTACTGTTTTTATACCTGATTTTGAAACAGTATCACCTATACAAGTCCGGTATTACTTCCCCCTGTTTACGAGTGAGTTAACTGCTGACTAACGGTATGTTTATGTGCTGTTTTTATGCATAAAAAGGCAGCCCGGACTTGTTCCTATCTGAATCAAGATGCGCATGCACAGAAGAAAGCGGATGCAGAATTCATGATACGTTTACTGAATGTGATGCTTTTTCCAAAGCTTTTCATGCGGTCTTCATTATATATTTTATTAATTGTACACAGGAGGTATTACGTGTGAACGACAGTGAAAAAATGGATTTGATTCTGAATATTGGTATGGAGATTTCAGAACAAATGAAGGCGGCGAACGGCCGGATGGAAGTGATGGAAGGCGGAATGAGTACGCTGTCAGAACAAATAGGGGGTCTGACAGGGCGTATGGATGAATTTGCGGAACAGGCGGTGGCTCTGACGGAACAAGTATCTGCGATGGCAGCAGGAATGGACACGTTAACCGGACAAGTATCGGTGCTGACAGAGCGTATGGATACGCTGACGGGGCATATGGATACGCTGGCAGAACAAGTGGACACGCTGACGGGGCGTATGGATACGCTGGCAGAACGGGTGGATATGGTGACAGAGCGAATGGACACGCTGGCAGAACGGGTGGATACACTGGCAGAGCGAATGGACACGCTGGCAGAACGGGTGGATACACTGACAGAACGGGTGGATACACTGGCAGAGCGAATGGATATACTGACGGTACGAGTGAATACACTGACCTCCCGAATGGATGCCCAGGAAGCGCGAATGGACGATATGTCTGAACAGATTGACAGCATGGCGGATCAAATCAAAAAGATAAATAACCGTATCGACTTTTTGGAACTGCAGATCAAGAGCACAGAATCCAATCTGAAAAGTGAAATTCATAAATCAGAAGGCCTTATATTGGATGAAGTGGAAAGAATCCATAACATATTAAACAGGCACATGGCCGATCCAAAAGCACACAGCGCATAAACAGAAATACAGTACGGAACATAATGTAACGTTAAAAATGCCGCATAAAAGAAAGGCGTCTCACAAAACAGAGACGCTTTCTCTTTTTATTAACTTGGTTGCCATACACATTTTCAGACATTCAATTTGGTTGTTTCCCACCCGATCCATAAGCCGCTGGATCGCAGTTGCCCCCAGTTCCTGCTTCTTTACGCGCATGGTGGACAGCGAAGGGACCATCATATCACACAGGGGCATATCGTCAAAGCCTATGATGGAAATATCTTCCGGAAGGCGATAGCCCCGTTCCCGGAAAGCCTTCATGGCTGCAGCAGCTATGATGTCATTATCTGCAAAATATGCGTCTGCCAGTTCCGGTCTGGTATCCAGAATGGCCAGCATGTCCTGATAGCCTTCTTCCGCAGTGGGGGAAATAGCATGGACATAAGGGTGGGAAGTGCTTTTGTTATGAGCGCGAAGAGCTTTGTAATAGCCGTCTGCCCTTTCTGCAAAATTGCTGATTTCTATGGCGGAGCGCAGATAACCGACTTTCTGATGTCCGCATTGAAGCAGATAATTGGTAGCTTTAAATGCTCCCTGTATATTATTTATCAGTACACAATCATATTTCAATTCATCGTAGTAACAGTCGAGAACCACAATAGGCACATGAAAGTCTTTGAATTTCTTAAAATCTTCTTTTCCCATTTCCGTTGCCAGAAGCAGAATGCCAATACAGTCCACTTCCTTCAGGGATGCAAGCTGGGTGGGAATATCCATGTTTTCATAAAAATAGGAAATGTGGAGGGCAGCATTCTGGCGGTAACATTCCTGGGTAATCCCTTCCGTCAGTTGGGAAAAGAAAGGCGTATCTGCCGCAATTTTTCCATGCTTTTTATAATTGATTAACTGAATAACTCTGGAAGCGGCTGCTGTCTGTGTGCTTTTTCCCGTATATCCATACTGTGCAGCGGTACGCATAACCAATTCTCTGGTAGCCTCGCTGATTCCCGGTTTATTGTTAAAAACCATGGAAACGGTTGCAGGTGAGACATTTATTAATTGAGCTAATTCTTTTGCTGAAATTTCCATGAAAAATCTCCTGAAGATTTGAATTTTTATTTAATTTTAATACGAATTTAAACATTAGTCAAATTATTCCTTCAAAATTTAATTGAATCCCTATAAAATATGATAAATATGGCGTTTTTGCCACGGTATATCAACATGTCAGCTATCTGTATGATTAATTTAGTTACTCTGATTTAGTAAATTATATAAAAACATATCTTGACAAATTTAGCTAAATTAAATAGTATTAAATTAAGAATTAAATAAGTTCAGTAAATGTTGATAATTTATTCAGCAGGCGCCGGAGTGCGCAGAAGGGAGATTGTATGAAGAGAATTAAAATTGGTTTTCTGCCGACCAGAAGAAGTATTTTCAGTGCACCGGATGCAATAAAATATGCTAATCTGACCAGAAAACGTCTGGAGGAACTGGGCATTGAATTTGTGGATATTACAGATGTGAATGAAGAAGGGCTTTTTTATGATGAGGCCGACAGGGAGAAAATCCAGGAGAAGTTTCGGACTGAAAAAGTAAAGGGCATTTTCATGCCTCACTGTAATTTCGGGACGGAGTATGTATGCGCAAGGCTGGCAAAAGAGATGAATCTGCCGGTACTCCTGTGGGGCCCCAGGGATGAAAGACCGGATGAGGATGGTATCCGGCTGCGTGACAGCCAGTGCGGATTGTTTGCTACCGGTAAGGTCCTGCGCAGATTTCGTGTCCCCTTTACATATATGACAAACTGCCGTCTTACGGATCCGGAATTTGAGAGAGGCATACGTAATTTCCTTGCTGTCTGCAATGTGGTGGATGTGTTCCGTCATACCAGGATTCTGCAGATCGCTCCCAGACCTTTTGACTTTTGGTCCACTATGTGCAATGAAGGAGAGCTTCTGGAAAAATTCAACATCCAGCTTTCCCCTATCCCCATGCCGGAGTTGACCGCGGAGATGAAGAAGGTGAAGGAGGAAGGCCTGGAAGTAGAAAAAGTAGTTGCCTACTGTATGGATAAGATGTGTGTAAAAATCAAACCGGAGGAGCTTGTCAATGTGGCGGCGCTGAAGGTTGCTATGAAAAATTTGGCTGATAAATATGGCTGCAATGCCATTGCCATACAATGCTGGAATGCCCTGCAGGGAGAGATAGGAATCATGCCCTGTGCGGCGAACTCCCTGCTGAATGAAGAAGGAATTCCCGTGGTATGTGAAACAGATATCCATGGAGCGATTACGGCTGTACTGGTGGAAGCGGCAGGAATGGATGAAAACAGAAGCTTTTTTGCCGACTGGACCGTTCGGCATCCGGATAATGAAAATGGGGAACTGCTTCAGCATTGCGGGCCATGGCCGATTTCCGTGGCAAGGGAAAAGCCGGTTATCGGATACCCTCTTGCATTTGATCATCCCGGTGCTGTGGAAGCACAGGCTAAATCAGGCGATATGACGCTGGTACGTTTTGACGGAGACAACGGGGAATATTCTCTGCTTCTGGGAAATGCAAAAGGAGTGGAAGGCCCTTATACAAAGGGAACCTATGTATGGGTGGAGGTGGAAAATCTGAAGAGGCTGGAAGCGAAGCTGGTGGAAGGGCCTTATATCCATCATTGTGTGGGGATCCATCAGGATGTCGTGCCGGTGCTTTATGAAGCCTGCAAATATATGGGAATCACTCCGGATCTTTATGATGATAAGGAAGAGGAAGTAAAAGCATTTTTAAGAGGGGAATGAATGTCACTTTTCTGATAATGGAGGTAAGAGAATGGATGAGATAAAAAAGCTGTCGGCGCTGGCCTATGAACTCCGCAAAGATGTGGTGGATATGATAGTGGAAGGAAAGGGCGGACATATCGGGGGCGATATGAGCGTTATGGATATTCTGGTATCTCTTTATTTTAAGGAGATGAACATAAGCCCGGAAAATAAAGACGATGAAAACAGGGATCGCTTTATTCTGAGCAAGGGGCATTCCGTGGAGGCATATTATGCTGTACTGGCCGCGAAAGGGTTTTTCCCTAAAAAAGAAGTGATGGAACAGTTTTCACGGTTCGGTACACCCTATATAGGACATCCCAACAATAAACTTCCCGGAATTGAAATGAATTCCGGTTCACTGGGGCATGGCCTGCCTGTGAGTGTGGGTATGGCGCTGGCCGGAAAAATGGATCGAAGAGATTATCGTGTATACACGGTTATGGGAGACGGGGAACTGGCAGAGGGCTCTGTCTGGGAAGGGGCTATGTCGGCTTCCCAGTACAAACTGGATAATCTGTGTGCGGTGGTGGACAGGAACCGGCTGCAGATATCCGGAAATACGGAGGATGTAATGGGGCAGGACAGCCAGGAAGAGCGCTGGGCATCATTCGGCTGGAATGTTATCTCCATTAACGGCAACAGTATGCAGGAATTATGCGATGCATGGGAAGCGGCGAGAGCATGTAAGGGAAAGCCTTCCGTAGTGATCGCCAATACCGTGAAGGGCTGTGGCTCCGCAGTTATGGAAAATAAGGCGCAGTGGCATCATAAGGTACCGGGAACAGAGGAATACCGGCAGATTATGCAGGATTTAGAAGAACGAAGGGAGGCATTCTGTCATGAATAAAATACCAAACAGACAGGCGATTTGTGATGTCCTGATGGAAAAAGCAAAGGAAGACAAAGACATTGTTGTTTTATGCAGTGATTCCCGGGGCAGCGCTTCCCTGACGCCTTTTGCACAGGAATTCCCGGAGCAGTTTGTGGAAGTGGGAATTGCGGAGCAGGATCTGGTAAGTATTTCTGCGGGATTGGCGAAATGCGGCAAAAAGCCGTTTGCCGCCTCTCCGGCATGCTTCCTTTCCACAAGAAGCTACGAACAGGCGAAGATAGACTGTGCATATTCCGATACCAATGTAACTCTGATAGGAATAAGCGGCGGTGTCAGCTATGGAGCCCTGGGGATGAGCCATCATTCTGCCCAGGATATTGCGGCTATGGCGGCAATTCCCAATATGCGCGTATACCTTCCAAGCGATCGTTTTCAGACGGCAAAGCTTACGGAAGCCCTTCTTGAGGATAAGAAACCGGCTTATATACGGGTCGGGCGAAATCCGGTGGAAGATATTTATAATGAAACGGCGGGAGCGTTTGTCATGGATAAGGCCACAGTACTGGCGGAAGGGACGGATGTTCTCCTGGTGGCCTGCGGGGAAATGGTGCGTCCGGCTCTGGATGCAGTGGCTCTTCTTGCCGAAAAAGGTATCAGCGCAGGGCTTTTGGATATGTACTGTGTGAAGCCGCTGGACAAAGAATCGCTCATCCGGGCGGCAGAAAAGGTTAAGGCTGTGGTTACCGTGGAAGAGCATGCGCCCTACGGCGGCCTGGGTGCTATGGTGAGCCAGGCAGTGGGAAGCTCCTGCCCCCGCAGGGTGCTGAATATGGCGCTTCCGGATGCGCCTGTTATATCCGGTACCTCAAGGGAAGTGTTTGATTATTACGGCCTGAATGGGGAAGGGATCGCGGCGAAGGCGGAAGAAGGCCTGAAACTGGCCTGAGGGAACCGATTTTTGGAAGAAGACAGGAAGGTTGATGAAAAGTGAAACAGGAATATATCATAAGTATCGATCAGAGTACCCAGGGAACGAAGGCGCTGCTGTTTGATTGTGAAGGAAAGCTGCTTTTTAGGGAGGACCTTCCTCATAAACAGCTGGTGAATGAACAAGGCTGGGTATCGCACGATCTTTGGGAAATCCGTGATAATACAATCCGGGCGGCAAAGCTTCTCATGGAAAAGGCGTCTGTCAGCCCGGGGCTGATAGCTGCCGTGGGAATCAGCAATCAAAGGGAAACCACTGCCATGTGGGACCGTAAAACGGGAGAACCTCTGGAGCATGCCGTCGTATGGCAGTGCGGCCGGGCGGCCGGTATTGTAAGGGATATTGCAAAGAAGGGATTCGGTAGTATAATAAGGGAAAAGACAGGAATTCCCCTTTCCGCATATTTTCCTGCGGCCAAGATGGCGTGGCTGCTGCAGAAGAATGCAGAGATACGGGAGCGGGCCGAATCAGGTGAAATCTGTCTGGGGACAATAGACAGCTGGCTTCTATGGCAGCTCACACAGGAACATGTTTTTAAAACGGATTATTCCAACGCCTCCCGGACGCAGCTGATGAACCTGCAGACACTGGGCTGGGATGAAGAACTGGCGGAAATTTTCGGGATTCCCATGGAATGCCTTCCGCAGATCTGCGATTCCGATTCTGTTTTCGGATATACCCTTATGGGAGGATTATTTGAGAAGCCTGTGCCGATATGCGCAGTTTTAGGAGATTCCCATGCTGCTTTGTTCGGTCAGGGATGTCTTCTGCCCGGAATGAGTAAGGCTACCTATGGCACCGGTTCTTCACTGATGATGAACATCGGGGAGAAGCCGATAGCAAGCAGCCACGGAGTCGTGACCTCCCTTGCATGGAAACGCAGAGGCCGTGTAGAGTATGTGCTTGAGGGAAATCTGAATTATACCGGTGCTGTGATTACCTGGCTTAAGGAGGATATGAAGCTGATTCAGACGGCCGGGGAAACGGAAGAACTGGCGCTGTCTGCCAATCCTGCGGATGAAACCTATCTGGTGCCGGCGTTTACAGGGCTGGGAGCTCCCTATTGGGATGAAAATGCCAGGGCGGCTGTAATCGGAATGAGCCGGGTAACGGGAAAAGCAGAGCTTGTAAGGGCGGCTTTGGACTGTATAGCCTATCAGATAACGGATTTGATCATGGCTATGGAGCAGGATACGGGAATTCCCATGAAGGAACTGCGGGTGGACGGCGGGCCTACCAGAAACCGTTATCTGATGCAGTTTCAGAGTGATATTTCAGGAAAGAAGCTGAGGATACCGGCTGAGGAAGAACTGTCAGGCATAGGGGCGGCCTATATGGCTGGTATTGCCGCAGGATTATATCAGGAGGAGGTTCTGTTCGGCAGGGAGAACGGGACAGAATTTATACCTGAGATGGACGAAATGGTGCGGAAACAGAAACAGGAAGGCTGGAAAGCGGCAGTGGCAAAAGTTACGGCTGTTTGATAAAATAGGAGGGAATGGGAAATGAGCAGATTAAGTTATCAGAAGAAGGCAGAACGATGGGACGTATGGGAGGTAAGCTGTCACGGTCCCGAAGAGGGCAATCCCTTTGCAGATCATTGGATGAAGGGCAGTTTTTCCTGTGATAAGGAAACTGTGGATGCCGATGGTTTTTATGACGGGGACGGTATTTACAAAGTACGTTTTATGCCTTCTTATGAAGGGGAATATACATTTAAGGTGACGGCGGATTTTCTGGAGGAAGAAGAGTGCGGAAGTTTTTCCAGCATGCCGGCGGGTGCAGGGAATCATGGCCCGGTGCGGGTGGCGGATACCTATCATTTTGCCTATGAGGATGGAACACCCTATTATTCAATAGGGACTACCTGCTATGTATGGGATCTGCAGTCGGATGAGCGGATTGCGCAGACGCTGGAAACTCTTGGAAGCAGTGCATTTAATAAGATACGCTTCTGTATTTTCCCCAAGCATTACGACTATAACCTGGGAGAACCCAGATCCTATCCTTATGAAGGAACACCTATGGATTCCAGTGTGCTCACAAAGGAAAATTTCTGGGATTATGTGGGCAATGCACAGGGAAATGACTGGGATTTCTACAGGTTCAATACGGAGCATTTCCGCCATATAGAGAAGTGTATCCTTGCCCTTCGGGATCTGGGGATTGAAGCGGATTTGATTGTGATGCATCCGTATGACCGCTGGGGTTTTTCTGCCATGAGTAAGGAGCAGGATGACTATTACTGGAAATATGTGATTGCAAGATTCTCATCCTACCGCAATGTCTGGTGGTCACTTGCCAATGAATTCGATCTGATGAAGAGCAAGACAGAGGAGGATTGGGAACGCTACGGCGCTATGCTTGTGGAGAAGGATCCTTATCACCATCTGCGCTCCATTCATAACTGCATGAGGATGTATGACCACAGCAGACCATGGATCACTCACTGCAGCATACAGCGTGTAGATTTATACAAGTCTTCCGAACTGGTCGATGAATGGCGGGAGAAATTTCATAAGCCTGTGGTGATGGATGAAATCGCCTATGAAGGGAATATCCAGCATGGCTGGGGAAATATCAGCGGAGAAGAGATGCTCAGACGCTTCTGGGAAGCGGTCTGCCGCGGAGGTTATCCCGGACATGGGGAAACGTATATGAATCCTGATGATATCCTCTGGTGGTCACACGGAGGAAAGCTTCATGGCGAAAGCTATAAGCGGTTCGATCTTCTCCATGCGATCATGAGTGAAACTCCGGGAAGCGGCCTGATGCCTTACAAACGAGTTTGGGATGAGGTATGTGCGGTACCGGAGGAGAAGGAAGGAGAAGAGAAGGCTGTCAAAGATTATTATTTGATTTATTACAGCTTCATGCGCCCTTCCTTCCGGGATTTCTGCTTTGATGAGGAAACCCCATTCCGGGTAAAGGTGATTGATACCTGGGACATGACAGTGGAGGACAGGGGAGTTTTCTGCGGGAAATTCCGTGTGGAGCTTCCCGGAAAGCCTTATATGGCAGTACAGATAAAGAAAGAGCAGTGAAATCAGGCAGCAGGTATAAAGCCGGCCGGTGAGCGGCGGGGAGAGAAGATGAAGAACAGTGATGAATTTTTTCTGGAATTGAAGGATTCTGTTTCCATCATGGATTTATATACGGAGGAGCCTTGTGACGCCCATTTCCATTTTCATGAGGATTATGAAATTTATCTTTTCCAGGGCGGGGATGTGGACTTGTATATCGAGCAATCCTTCCATCACATGCTAAGAGGGCATCTTGCCGTTTTTAATGACAGAGAATTACACAGGGCCTGTCATTACGGAAGGGTTCCTTACAAAAGACTTGCCGTTCATTTTAATCCCCGTCTGGTTCATGGAATGTCCACGCCGGGAACAAACCTTCTGGGATGCTTCCAGAACCACCGCCCCGGCAGGGATAATGTAATCCTGCTTTCTGAAGAACAGATGGATAAGCTCATCAAGCTCTGCAGAAGGCTGGATGAAGTGAGCGGTTCCGGCGAATATGGGGCGGATATTCTCACCGTCACCAGCCTGGCGGAAGTACTGGTGTATGTAAATTCCCTGTATCGTGAATTTCGGCAGGAAAAGCCGGTGGTCCCTGATAAAACAATAACATCTATTCTGGATTATATTGACACCCATCTTTCTCCGGAGCTGTCGCTGGCCAGCATAGCGGACTGTTTTTCCATAGACAGGTATTATTTGAGCCATCTGTTTAAGCAGCAGACAGGCAATACCGTTTATCACTATATTCTTCTCAAAAAAACCGCCGCGGCCAAACAGCTTCTGGCTGAAGGGAAAACGGTAACGGAGACTTGTTACCTGTCCGGATTCAACGATTATAATAATTTTATCCGAACCTTTAAGAAAATAACGGGGATATCCCCGGGACAGTATCAAAAAAGCTTTTTAATGAAGCAGGAGCTTCATTAAAAAGCTTTTTTGTATGTATGAATTCAGATGGATTTACATAAGGGAGAATGCCATTAACATGGAATTGATAAAATTACCTGCCCCGTGAAGCAGGATTCCCGGCAGAATAGACCCGTTGAATATTTTTTCATTCAGCCAGCCAAGCAGCAGGGCGGCCATCCCTGTAAAGAGGAACATAAGCATGTGATACCATAAGCCGACCTGAAGGCCCGCCAGCAGATATAAGGCATTATGCATCAGGCCGAACAGGACAGCCTGATGCAGAATTCCCTTTACGCTCCCAAGCTTATTGCAGAATCGTTTGCAGAAAAATCCTCTGTACAGGATTTCCTCCGCCACGCCGTTGCCGATAAAGTTTTCAATAAATGCAGGCAGAATGGCGGCCGCGCCGATACCGGCAAAGGCATTCACGGAAACGGAACCGCTGTTTTCCAGGTATTCCATGGTTTCCGGTGAAATCCACTGAGTAAAATCAAAGGTATAAAAAAAGTAATAAACAACAGCAAAAAGGAGGAGTGTCCACCATTTGCTTTTCAGCTGCGGCTGTATAAAGCCCAGCCATTTGAAAAAAGAAGTTTCTTTTCTGTGCCGGAAAAACCACCATAAAAAAGGTATGAAAGAAAATACCAGCAGATTGACACAGGCAGTAGTGATACTGGAAAGAATAAGCTCCATATTCATAGTCTCCCTTGTTTTAGTTTTCCAGTATAATATACTCTTTTTTATTTTTGTTGTAAACGCAAGAAACGCATACTTTATGGCAAAACACGCAAAGAATTTGTATTTCTGTTGTGATATGATAAAAAATAAAAGCGGAACAGAGAAGGAGGTTTTTTATGATTTATGCGGCAATTGTAGGAACGGGAAACATATCGGCGAGCCATATTCAGGGGCTTATGACCTTCCCGGAGAGATGTAAAATTGCAGCTCTTGTGGATATTTACCCGGAGAAGGCGGAGGCGGCGAAGGTGAAATATCAGCTTGAGGATGCACAGGTTTTTGACAGCCATGAAGCGCTTCTGGCATCCGGGCTCAAAATTGACCTGGTACATGTATGCACCCCGCCGTCTTCTCATGCACAGATAGCCATAGACAGTATGAAAGCGGGCTGCAATGTGCTGGTGGAAAAACCGATGGCGCCCAGCCTGAAGGAATGCGATGCCATGCTGGAGGCGGAGAAAAAATATGGTGTGACCATGGGTATCGTTGCCCAGAACCGTTTCCGCAACAGCATTTACAAGCTGAAAAAAGCGGCGGACAGCGGCCTGGCCGGAAAAGTGCGCTGCGCTCATGTAAATTCCTTGTGGTGGAGAGGACATTGCTACTACGATTTATGGTGGAGAGGCACCTGGGAAAAAGAAGGGGGAGGCCCTACCCTGAATCATGCCGTGCATCATATCGATATGATTAACTGGATCCAGGGAGGACTCCCGGAGGAGGTGACCTCTGTTCTGGCAAATGTGATGCATGATAACTCGGAGGTGGAGGATCTGTCCTTTGCCGCCCTGCGGTATGAAGACGGTTCGGTAGCCGAGGTGACCAGTTCCGTAGTGCACCACGGAGAGGAACAGGGCATTGTGCTTCAATGTGAAAAAGCCAAGCTGGCAGCCCCCTGGTCCTGTGTGGCGGAAGTGACACAGACCAATGGTTTCCCCGTACCGGAGCATAACCGGGAGCTGATGAAGGAACTGGATGATTTCTATGAAAGCATAGAGGATCTGCCCTATGAAGGACATACCGGCGAAATAGAAAATGTATTGTCCGCTCTGGAAAACGGAACCCGTCCTTTTATCACAGGGGAAGACGGAAGAAAAACGGTGGAGCTGATTACGGCAATTTATAAAGCCGGTTTCCAGAAAAGAACAGTGAGCCTGCCTATCCTCAAAGAGGATGAATATTATACGATGGAAGGTATTCTTAAGAATGCAGTTCATTTCTATGAAAAATCCGCAAGTGTGGAAAATTTTACATCCGGAGACATAACCGTAGGAAATTATTAACTGTTCAGCAGGTCAGCCCATTTACTGCACTGACCGTAAGAAAGTGATTCAAGAGCGCAAAGGTGCGCGGACAGGAGTGAATATGGATAAGAAAGACGGCATGAATTATGCACCGAAGGGTAAGCCCAATCCGGTGGTGAATAAAGGAGAATTTGTTTTTGCGGCAATAGGACTGGATCATGGGCATATTTACGGTATGAGCAACGGGCTTCTGGAAGCGGGGGCATCCCTGAAATGGGTTTACGATCCGGATCCGGCCAAAGTGGAGGCTTTTATAAACACCTACGAAAAGGAGGGCGTAAAAGCAGCGGAAAGTGAAGAACAGATTTATAACGATCCGGAGGTAAAGCTTGTGGCTGCGGCATGTGTTACTTCAGAGCGGGCGGCGCTGGGCGTGCGTGTCATGAAGGCCGGAAAGGATTACTTTGTGGACAAGGCGCCTCTTACCACCCTGGAACAGCTGGAAATGGTGAAGGCTGCCATCCGGGAAACCGGGAAAAAATATATGGTCAGCTACAGTGAACGTCTGCAGGTGGAAAGCGCCGTATATGCCGGAGAACTGATTAAGCAGGGAGCCATTGGCAGGGTTATTCAGGTACTTGGAATGGGCCCTCACCGCCTGAACGCCCCTTCCCGTCCGGACTGGTTTTTTGAGAAGGATAAATACGGCGGTATTCTCTGTGATATCGGAAGCCATCAGATAGAACAGTTTCTCTATTATACGGGAGCAACGGACGCTACGGTGGTAAACAGTGAAATAGGAAACTACAATCATCCGGAATATCCCGAGCTTGATGATTTCGGAGACGCCACACTTGTGGGAAATAATGGGGCCATGGGTTATTTCCGCGTGGACTGGTTTACGCCTGACGGGCTTTCCACATGGGGGGATGGCCGTACCTTTATTTTGGGAACGGAAGGTTATATTGAGCTGCGTAAATATGTGGATGTGGCTAAGGAAGAATCCGGCGATCATGTTTTCTGGGCAGACAAGGACGGCGAACATTATCTGAATGTAAGCGGACAGGTGGGCTTCCCCTATTTCGGGCAGTTGATCCTGGACTGCATAAACCGTACGGAGAACGCCATGACACAGGCTCATGCGCTGAAGGCGGCGGAGCTGTGCGTGAAAGCGCAGATGCTGGCAAGAAAAGTAAAGTAGGCGGCCAGACAGGTTCTGCCTTTTTGCCGGCATAAAATGAGATTTCCGGCCAAAAGTTCCTTTGGCCGGAAATCCTATGAAACAGATGTATCTTTATGCTTTTTACGGTATTCCAGAGGTGTTTCATTGAAAGCATTTTGGAAAATACGGTAAAAGTAACTGCGGTTGGAATAGCCAAGTTCCGTTATAATCGCCGAAACGCTCATATCGGTCTTAGTGAGCAGGCGCCCGGCCTCTGCCAGGCAGAAGTCCTGCCCATATTCTGAAATAGTCTTTCCCGTATATTTTTTTACAATACGGTTCAGGTATTCCCCATTATAATGCAGCTGTTTTTCCAGATAATCCCTGGAACTGCGGCCCCGGCTTGCCTCCATAATATGGCATATCTTTGAAAAAATGTATTCCTGGCTGCTGGAGTCGGACTGGACCCGGGCTATACAGTAAAGGGAAGGCGTGTCAAGAATCTGGAGAAACCGGGCAAAAGTCCCTTTCAGAAAAAACAGGGAACCTGGGGAATTTTTCCGAATCTCTTCCAGCATAAAATTAAAAAGAGGATTCAGCTGTTCCAGGATACTGTCGGCTGGGATCACAGGAAGATAATCCAGATATACTTTATGGAAACGGCTGGTTTTATGCAGGCTGTCCAGGTAGAGCTGGAAAATAGGGTTCATACCGGGAGCCTCCGTCTTATGCTCCGAAACCTCCTCATATTCTTCCAGAAGCTGTTCCAGGAACACATCCTGAATCATGAAAAAGACAACCTGGAAGTCACCTGCAACAATCTCGCAGTGCTTGATATTTTTATTCATAACACAGCATTGTCCCGGCCCATAGGTAAAGGTCTGGTTTTCCACATGATTGGTTATGGAACCGGAAAGCACAAACATGATTTCATAACAGGAATGCTGGTGCAGGGGGCGTTTTGAAAGGGCTTTGTACTGGGAATAGGTTGATTGGGAGGAATAGGTATTCCCGGGAGTGATCTGATATATGGAAAAGAAGTTATCCTTTTCATGGCAGGTTTCCAGCAGGATCATAAAGGGCGTGTTCAGTTCATACAGCTGCAGGATATTGCTGCCAGGATTGTGGATGACAAGATTGTCCGGAGCGTCTCTGCGTATCTGCTCCAGGAATTCCTGCATAGAAGAGGATTCTGTATTCATAAGCGCCTCCCAGGTTGGTTTAGGTTACAGCAGGGCTGGGATGTTTTGGATCCCGTTATTGAAGCTATAGGTCTTTCTTTTTATACTGAGATCATACATCAGGAAAACAGGGGGACGGGGAACAAAGAGCCCATGTTTTCTGCTATATAACAGTATACACGAACACTGGATAAAAAGGAATGGCACAGCGGAAAAGGAGGAGTTCAGATGCTGAAAACAAGCTTTAATGCCGGCTGGATTTATCACGATGGGGGAGGAGGCGCCCTGGATGCCTTGATTCATGGAGGGCAGGATAACGGAAAGCCGGTTACGCTGCCGCATGATGCTTCGGTGGCAAGGCCCAGAGACAGCCGGGAGCCGAACGGGAGCGGGAACGGTTTTTTTGTGGAAGAGAACTGTTATTATACCAAGGAATTTTTGGTGGATGAGGCGGACAAAGATAAAAATGTGTGGCTGGAATTTGAAGGAATTTATCAGAATGCATTTATCTATATCAATCATTCTTATGCGGGACAGTGTCCCTATGGCTACAGCAATTTTTATATTGATGCCACCAAATTTATCAGATTCGGTGAAAAAAACCTGGTGAAGGCAGTGGTCAAAAACGGAGTGCCCAGCGGACGCTGGTATACCGGCGGAGGGATTTACAGGGATGTTAACCTGATGATCTCGGATCGGATGCATTTGATTCCCGACGGTATCCATCTGTCTTGTGTGGATCTGGAGGAAGGGCAGGCCGTTATCCGGGCGGAATCCACACTGGAATATACCGGCTGCCATACAAGAGATGTGGTGCTGGAGCTTAAGCTCATGGATGAAGAAGGAAATCTGGCGGCAGCAGACAGCATGCCGGTGACCGCGGAGGAGCATTCCCGGGAAACCTATCGTCAGAGGCTTTATGTGAAACAGCCCCGTCTCTGGAGCGTGGAATCGCCCTGCCTGTATACATATTGTATCAGTGTCCGGGAAGGGGACCGGGTGCTGGATGAGGAAAGAGGAACCTTCGGCATACGTACACTGCAGCTTGATACAACGCATGGACTGCGTATTAACGGCGAGACGGTAAAGCTGCGGGGAGGCTGTATCCATCACGATAACGGTATCATCGGTTCGGCCGTATTCGCCCACGCGGAGGAATTCCGGGTGAAAAAGCTGAAGGAAGCGGGCTATAATGCCATCAGAAGCTCTCATTATCCCATGAACAGAAGGCTGCTGGAGGCCTGTGATAAATACGGCATGCTCGTCATGGATGAATTTTCCGATGTCTGGACCAGCACAAAGGTGGATTTTGATTATGGAATGCATATGGCCGACTGGTGGGAGCATGATGTGACCAATCTGGTGAATAAAGATTACAACCATCCCTGTGTAATTATGTATTCGATAGGAAATGAGATCCCGGAAACAGGGAACCGGTTTGATGCGGCATGGGGAAAGAAGCTTGCCGATAAAATCCGAAGCCTGGATGACACCCGTTATGTCACCAACAGCGTCAACATGATGCTGAGCATTATGGATCAGATAGGTGAAATGATGGCCGGACAGACCATGGAAATAAACAGCGCCATGAGCAGTATGGGAGAAATGATGAACCGGCTTGTGGCCAGCGAAATAGCAGGAAAAGCGACGGAGGCCTCTTTTGCCCAGGTGGATATTGCGGGATACAATTATGCGGCCTGCAGGTATGAGCAGGATGGAAAAGAATATCCCAACCGTATTATTGTGGGCTCGGAAACCTATCCTCAGGATTTGGATGTGAACTGGGAGCTTGTGGAGAAAAATCCTTATGTCATCGGTGATTTTTCCTGGACGGCCTGGGACTACCTGGGAGAAGCGGGGATCGGAAAGATTTCCTACGGGGAAAGCCAGGGCATGGGCTTTTATGCCGATTATCCCTGTAAGGCCGCATATTGCGGAGATATGAACCTGTTGGGAGACAGGCGGCCGGTTTCCTATTGGAGAGAGATTATCTGGGGCTTCCGGAAAGCGCCGTATCTGGCCGTCCAGCCGCCGCAGCATCATGGACAGGAGCATCATATGACCAGCTGGAGCATGACCAATGCGGTACGCAGCTGGAACTGGTCCGGGTATGAGGGAAAGCCTGTAACGGTAGAGGTGTATACGGACGCGGAGGAAGCCGCACTTTATGTGAATGGGGAATTCCTTGAGAAAAAGGCGGCCGGACAGGAAAAGAAAGCCAGAGTTCTGTTTGAAACCGTATATACGCCGGGAATTCTGGAGGTAGCGGTTTATCAGGACGGGACAGAAACCGGCAGGGACCGTATCGTTACGGCTGATTCTTCGGTGAAACTTCAGGCGGAGGCGGATCGCAGCGAAATCCCGGCGGACGGAAGCGATATAGTCTATGTGGAAATCTGCCTGACGGATGAGGCAGGCAATCTGAATCCGGAGGTGGATAAAGCGGTCAGCATATCGGCGGAAGGTCCGGGAACTATTTTGGGCTACGGCAGTGCGGATCCGGATTCTGAAGAGAATTATTTTGATACGACGGCCAAGGCTTTTGAAGGAAGGCTCAGGGCGGCGGTAAGAGGTACGGGGCAGACGGGTACGATCACGATAACACTGCAGACAGAAGGCTGTGAGACGGTTACAGTGGAATTGAAAGCTGTCTGACAGCAGGGTTTGCGCAAAATAGTGAAGACGGTTTCAGAGCAGAATGAATCTGTTCTGAAGCCGTTTTTTTATTTACTCAGATAGCAGGTCAAACGGCGCATCGGCAGAGAACCGAACATTCACAGGAACCGCCGGGATTTTCCGAACATGCAACCGTACCTGCCCGTGACGGTTGACAAGATGGAAAGCCGGCTTTATAGCGGCATATTTCCATGTTATGATATAATCCGGGCAAAACAAAGGAGGCGGTCAAATGAATTTATCCACAAAGATATATGAACTACGAAAAGCGAAGGGCATGTCACAGGAAAAGCTTGCCGAACTGGTAGGTGTTTCCCGCCAGTCCATTTCCAAATGGGAATCAGGGGAAACAATACCTGAACTGGAAAGGCTGGTGGAATTAAGCAGAATTTTTGAAGTGACAACCGATTATCTTCTGAAGCCGGGTGAAATGGATGAACTGACAATACGTACGGAGAAGCTGGAAAAACGGCAGAATGATCTGCAGTCGGAAGTGCGGAAAGAGCATATTAAAAATATCCGTATTTTAAGCACCGGTTTTATATATGCCATCGCTCTGGCTATATTTTTTTATCTTCAGCTGCCGTTTCCGTATCTTTGGCCTTTGGGAACAGGAATGACGGTAAGACTGATCGTTCTGGCTGTCGTGCTGCTGATTGCAACGGCAATTGCCATTCAAAATAACCTGTGGATAACGAAAAAGTATTGGAAACAATCGGAGGAGGAGGAAACGGGAGGAAAAAGCGATGAGGAGAAATAAGAAAAAAAGGACTCTTGTTATTACGGTTTTCTGTATTACTGTGTCCGCAGCCTTATGTATTTGGCTTTCCCGCCAGCCATCATTTAATCCCGGGCGTATTTATCATAATGATGATTTATTAGTGAGGGAGCAGGAAAACTTTCATGCCGTGAATTATGCGTTGGAACCGGTTGACGGCGATTCCGGCGGCCGATTCTTTACCGATGGATTTTCCGGTTCACGGACTGTAACTATTATGGAGTTGGAAGAAAGAAACAGTGTGTCCTGTACGTGGAATATAGATGTAAAAAAAGGACTTTTTAAAATAGTCCTGATTGATACACAAAATGCACGGATAGCGGAAACCATATGCGAAGGATCCGGCGAAGGAAATATGGTGCTTGAAGGTCTTCCTGCCGGTGAATACCGGGTGAAGTTTGCGGCAGATAATGCCGCAGTGGAAGGCATATTCCATATCATATCGGATTGATTTTTTATTAAGACACAAGTCTGCGCAAAAACAGTCCGGAATCATTCTTTTTATAAAAGATTTTTGCATATAGGGAGGTATGGTATGTTATAATTAGAATGCTTTTCTGAGAATGACATAAGCAAATTTGAATAGATAGAAAGTAAGCGTTTGAAAGGAGACGGGAGAAAATGAAAAAAGAAACACTGGCGGTATGGCAGGAGGGGGAATACAGTTACCCGCTGGCCTTTGGGTTCGTTCCCAATCTGGTGAGCTATATACATGAGGAGGATACGCAGGAGCGGCCATGTATGCTTGTTGTACCGGGAGGCGGCTATTGTGTTGTTTCCCCGACGGAGGGGGAAATTGTGGCGATGGAATTTTACGAAAAGGGTTATAATGCCTTTGTATTCACCTATACAACCAATCCGCTGATACTGGAGCCCTTAAAGGATCAGTCCATGAGGGATCTGTCCAGGGCGATTCGCCTGATCAGAAGCCGTGCCGGCGAATTTCATATCGATCCCTGCAGATTGATTTTATGTGGCTTTTCCGCGGGCGGCCATCTTTGCGCCAGCGTGTGTGTCCATTATATGGATGTGGAGGACGGCAGATACGGCAGCTTCTCCAACCGCCCGGATGCGGCTATTCTTTCCTATCCGGTGATTACATCGGGAGATGAGGCGCACAGAGGCTCTTTCCAGGCACTGCTGGGCATGGATGCCGCAGAAGAGGAACTGGAATATATGTCTCTGGAAAAACAGGTTTCTCCGCAGACGCCGCCCTGTTTTTTATGGCAGACGGCAACGGACGAAGCGGTTCCTGTGGAAAACAGCTATCTGTTCGCAGAGGCTTTGAAGGAAAACGGAGTGCCCTTTGCCCATCATGTTTTTTCCGAGGGACGGCACGGCCTGTCTCTGGCGAATGAAAAGTGGGCGAACGGGGAATACGGCGAACCCTATACGATGGAACAGACGCTGAAAATAGCGGAGAATGTGAAGAACGGAAATATTCAGGTTTCCGAAGAGGTAAAGGAAAGCTTTTTGCCTCAGTTTGAACGCAGCGAAGAGGAAACAAAGGTTCTTCTTGCAGAAAACAGCCCGAATGACGAAGTGGCTGTCTGGCCGGTGCTGGCCCATCAGTGGATAAAGGCTGTGCTTAAACCCGAATGATTTCATAAAAAATAAAAACCCCCTTCCAGGAAAGAGGCAGAGGTACCGGACGGCACCCTGCCGCATCCCTGGAGGGGGTTTTTGGCTTCTAAATATCAGAAGTCAGGTATAATCCGGATTTCTTGTGTTAAACATAATCAAAGCTTCTCTGCAGGAAAATTCCCCCATCTCATAATAACCCTTACTAAAACGGTTCAGCCGCTCCATAGAGATGGCCCGGTTGGCTTTTTTGGGCTGATCATTAATGAAGGAAATGCCTTCGGTATAATATTCCGCATCGAATTCCGGCGTGCCTTCCTCTTCGTAATAAGGATCAAACAAGAGAACATTGTCGTCCTCAATGCCTGTGAGCAGCACGTAGTGGCCGACTTCCAGAAAAACATGCAGCAAAACCACGCCTCCCTGCAGGAGGGCGTTATATATCTTATTTCCCTTTGAAATAGTCACGGATTCTCCGGAAAGAAACTCGCAGTGGATAGGGAAAGGCTTGACCTGGCTGAAATGGTTGAGCCAGCTGGAAACAAAATTCATAGCAGCGGCAGAGGTGCCGTGTTTACAAAGTTCACCCGCTTCATTATAAGTATCCATACAATAGAGCATAATAAACTTAATGACATCAGGATAAATTTCTTCCCGATCAAATAAGTAGCGGATGCCGTTAATAAGGGAAACAGGGCCGCAGTCGTATTCTGATGATTGATAAATTAAAAAATTTTTCATTTTTATTGTACCTTTTTCCCATAGTGTAGTAAAATGAATAAGGTTGTAAAAAGGGCGGAAATGCAAATTGATTGTAATATAACCCGTCAGCCCTGTTTTGTCAAGAAAAGTACAGAGATTGTGCATAACTTTTTTTAGAAAATCTTGACAAGGGAGTCATGTGACGATATAATAAACCAATTTATTTCATATTTGTCTGGTAGGAAAACTATAGTATCTATTAATTATAATACGTAGCAATGCGTAAAAAGTGAAGGAGGAGTAACCATGAAAAAGTTTGTGAGCAAGACAATGAGCCTGCTGCTTGTGGCGGTGATGGCATTATCCCTGGCAGCCTGCGGCAGCAAGACGAATGACAGCAGCCAGGCGGCGCCGGAGAGCACCGGCAGCGCATCCGGGGAAAGCACTGCAGCCACGCAGCCTGCCGGTAATTCCGGTGAAAAAATCGTGAATGTGGGAGTGACGGATACACTTGGCAGCCTGAACCCGCTTTTATTAAACGGCGGAGAAATCAACAAATATGCCACGGCGCTGATGTTCCTTCCCCTTATGGAGCTGGATGCGGACCTGAATTTCCAGGGAATGCTGGCAGATTCCATCACTACGGAGGATAACCGTAATTTCGTCGTTCATATTGATGAAGCGGCGACCTGGTCCGACGGCACGCCGATTACGGCAGAGGATGTGGCTTACACCGCCCTTCGCCTGACCAGCCCGGTAATCAATAACACGGCCATGATGTATTATGTATTTGAAGGCGTTGGAGATGACGGATTTGTGGAAGCCGGAGCAGACAGTGTGGACGGCATTCAGGTCATTGATGACAAGACCATACAGTTTACAACAAAGGATTCCATGTCTCTGACAACCTTTGAAAATTCCTATGCCAGATATCTGCTGACTCTTCCCAAGCACGTGATCGAGAAATACACGGAAGAAGAGCTTTCCACGGCAGAATGGTTTAACCAGCCCGATGTTATCAGCGGTCCCTTTTATGTAACCGAATTTGATGTGGATCATTATATTTCCTATAAGGCGAATCCGGATTACTGGAAAGGCGCTCCCAAGATTGACAAGCTGAATATCAAGATCGTGGACGGCAGCCAGCTGTATGCAGGCCTGCAGTCCGGTGAAATCGATATAACCCAGCATACCATGAGTGTAATCCCTCCGGAGGATTATGCCAGCGTGGAAGCTCTTGACAATGTGGATGTGGTTTACGGTTCTCCTGTAACCAATCAGTCCATGTTCATCCAGACGGCCAATGTGCCCGATGTGAGAGTGCGTCAGGCGATGCTGTATGCCATCAACAGAGATCAGCTCCTTTCCGAGCTGCTGGACGGCCACGGTGAAGTGGTGGACGGTTTCCTGTCCAGCGCCAGCCCTTTTTATGATGACAGCATCACGCCTGTGACCTATGATCCGGAAAAGGCGAAGGCCCTTCTGGAGGAAGCAGGCTGGGACGGTTCCCAGACGCTTCGGTTTTATGTGAATTCCGGAGACAGCACCTTTGTGAATGCGGCGACGGTTATGGTGGCCCAGTGGGCGGCTGTCGGCATCAAGGCAGAAGTGCAGACGGTGGACTTTGCCACGCTGATGTCTGTGGCAGGCACCAGGGATTATGATATTCTTGCCGTACAGTACACCTATGCTCCCGTGGATCCCTATCCCGATGTGGCGTGGCTGTTAGGCGGAGAAGGAAGCTGGACCGGTTATGGAGATGACGAAGTGAATAAGGCGCTGACCTCCACCCAGCTGACAAGCGATGTGGATGAGATTAAAGGCCTGTATTCCATAGTGGATAAAAAAGTACAGGAAGATGTTCCGATGATTTCCGCTTATATTATCAGCGCCCAGGGAGCGGTAAACAAGCGGCTGACAGGTGCGGTTCCCAGCGTATACGGATTCTTTAACGATGTGCAGAACTGGGATGTTGCGCAGTAGTTTATAAGCAAGTGAGGAAACGATATGTCGCATTTACTGGAGGTAAACGGGCTGACCACCGCTTTTACCGGTGATTATGGAAAAACGGTCAGCGTGGATCATGTTGATTTTTACGTGGATGAGGGAGAAGTGGTCTGCATCGTAGGCGAGTCGGGATGCGGAAAAAGTGTTACCTCACTGTCAATTATGGGACTATTAGGAAGGGGCGGGGCCGTCATAGACGGCTCTGTCCTGTTTGATGGTAAGAATCTTCTGGAAATGGGGGAAAAAGAGCTGGATGAAATCCGGGGGAACCGGATTACCATGATATTCCAGGATCCTCTGACCTCCCTGAACCCTGTTTTTACCGTAGGGAACCAGATTACGGAAAGCATACGCAAGCATCTGCACCTTTCGAAAGAAGAGGCGGCAAAAAGGGCGGAAAGTGTCCTGGAAAAAGTAGGAATGCCGGATGCTCATGCGGCCATGAAAAAATATCCCCATACTCTATCCGGAGGCATGCGCCAGCGTGCCATGATCGCCATGGCCCTCTGCTGCAATCCGGCTCTGCTCATCGCAGACGAACCCACGACGGCTCTGGATGTGACCATCCAGGCACAGATCATGAGCCTGCTGAAGGAGCTCCGTGAAGAAATCGGGATGTCGATCATCCTGATCACCCATGATATAGGACTGGTTGCCAGCATGGCGGACAGAGTGCTGGTGATGTATGCCGGACAGATTATTGAAGAGGCGCCGGCGAAGGAAATATTCCGTGCGCCCAGGCATCCGTACACAAAGGCGCTGCTGGCCACAGTCCCCAGCATTTATGACGGGGATGACAGAGAGCTTGTGTCCATACCCGGAATTGTGCCGGAGGGTTATGACGATATACCCGGCTGCCGGTTCGCCGATCGGTGTGAATACCGCAGGCCTGAGTGCGATAAGCCTCAGGAGAATTATTCCTTCGGGGAAAAGCACAGGGCGAAATGTGTTGTTATGAAGGAAGAGGAAAAGTAAGAATGGCTCAGGATAAAAGAAACAAGGTTCCCCTGATTGAAGTGGAAAACATGAAAAAGTATTATCCCATCAAGGGTGGGATTATTACTCATACCACAGGATATGTGAAAGCGGTGGACGGCGTGAGCTTTTCCGTAATGGAGGGAGAGACGCTGGGACTGGTTGGGGAATCCGGCTGCGGGAAGTCTACTATCGGAAGGCAGATCGTGGGGCTGGAGAATCCGACCGAAGGGAAGATATATTATGACGGTAAGGATCTGGCCGCCTGTAAGCCCGGGGAAATGAAAAAAATCCGGACACAGCTGCAGATGGTTTTCCAGGATTCCTATTCTTCCCTGAATCCAAGGAAGCATATTTATGAAATCCTGTCCCAGCCCATGCTGTATCATCACATATCCACGCCTGCCACGGTATCGAAGGATGTGGATAGAATTCTGGATATGGTGGGGCTTTCCCGGAATGTGCTGGGAAGATATCCCCATGAATTTTCCGGGGGACAGAGACAGAGGATCGGGATTGCCAAGGCGTTGTCTTTGAATCCCCGATTCCTTGTCTGTGATGAACCCGTCAGCGCGCTGGATGTGTCCATTCAGGCCCAGATTCTGAATCTGCTGCGCCAGCTGCAGAAGGAGCTGCATCTCACCAGCCTTTTTGTGGGACACGGACTGGGCGCGGTCAATTATGTGAGCGACCGGATCGCCGTGATGTATCTGGGAAAAATAGTGGAAATAGGCCCGGCAACGGAGGTATTCCATATGCCGGTGCATCCTTATACAAAGGCTCTTATCCAGGCAGTTCCCGTTGCGGATCCGGACAGAGCGGGAGAAGAGAGGAACATTCTGCAGGGAGAAATAGGTTCCAGTACCAATCCTCCCTCTGGCTGCCGGTTCCATCCCAGGTGTCCTTATGCGGTGGAAAGCTGCAGCCGGGAAGAGCCGGAAATGGTGGAAACAGCCCCGGGAAGCGGCCATATGGTAGCTTGTCCTGTTGTAATGAGGAAGGAGGAGGTGCAGTCATGAGTAAATATATTATCAAGCGGATTCTGATTGCCATTCCCGTCCTTATCGGGATAACAATAATAGATTATGCCATAATGTGTCTGGCGGGAAGCCCTCTGGAAATGCTTCAGGGGCCCAGGATTTCCGAGGCGGCGGTAGAGGCAAAACGGATCGCCCTGGGACTGGATCAGCCCTTCTATGTCCAGTACTTTGTATGGCTGGGGCAGCTGCTCCACGGAAATATGGGCTATTCCCTGAAAAGCTACCAGTCGGTGAGCTCCATGATAGGAAGCCACCTCGGGCCTACGCTGCTTCTCATGGGCGCTTCCCTGATTGTGAGCCTGATCATGGCGGTGCCTGCAGGAATCTACAGCGCTATCCACCAGTATTCCAAAGGGGATTATACGGTGGTAACCTTATCCTTTCTGGGAAGCAGCATTCCCGGATTTTTCCTGTCCCTGCTTTTGATCTTTTTATTTACGGTAAAGCTGGGCTGGCTGCCCTCCAGCGGAATGAATACGCTGGGAGCTTCGGGAGGAGCCCTGGATGTGGCTAAACATATGGTCATGCCGGTTCTGGTTCTCGCCACCTCTATGGCGGGCACCAACATACGTTATATCCGAAGCGCGGTTCTGGAAATTTTACAGCAGGATTATCTGCGTACGGCGAAGGCGAAAGGGATAGGACGTTTTAAGGTGATTAACAAGCATGCGCTGCGCAACGCCCTGATTCCCATCGTGACGGTAATCGGGATGGAAATCCCCATGCTTTTCGGCGGACAGGTAATTATTGAGCAGGTATTTTCCTGGCCCGGCCTGGGCCTTATGACCATGAGTGCCATAACCAACAGAGATTATCCGGTGATCATGGGTGTCTGCCTGCTGTCCGCTGTGGTGGTCCTGGCGGCGAATCTGTTGACCGATATTTTATATGCACTGGTGGATCCTACGATTCAGCTGCAATAGGAGCAAAGCGGATATGTGGAAGAAAAAACAAACGGAAGAACCTAAAAATAAGGATATTACAAGAGAGAGCTATCTGCAGACTGTGTTCCGGCGTTTCCGCCGCCATCATCTGGCGGCGGTAAGCCTTGTGATCCTCGTGATCCTGGGAGGTGCCGCCTTACTGGCTCCGGTGATCGCCCCGTATGATCCGGATGCCATTGTGGGAAGCTTCAGCGGCGCGCCCAACCTGCAGTTCTGGCTGGGAACGGATCAGATAGGAAGAGATGTATTCAGCAGATTGCTGTTTGCCATGCGGATTTCTCTGCTGGTGGGCGTGATGGCCACGCTGATTTCCACGGTTATCGGCGTGGTGCTGGGCCTGATCGCCGGCTATTTCGGCGGTGTGGCGGATATGATCATCATGCGTTTTACGGATATGGTCATGTCCTTTCCCTACATTCTCCTGGTGCTGGTGGCGGCCTCTATTTTCAAACCCGGTCTGTGGAATATCATTCTGATTCTGGGATTTGTGGACTGGCCGGGAATCGCCCGTCTTGTCAGGGGAAATGTACTCAGCCTTCGGGAAACCAATTTTATCAAGGGAAATATTGTGGCGGGTATGCCCCTCAGGCATATTCTTTTTTCGGAGATCCTGCCGAATACGGCGGCACCTATCCTGGTATACGCCACTTCTGTGCTGGCGCTTTCCATGCTGGACGAAGCGGCCCTGAGCTTTCTGGGAATGGGAGTGCAGCCCCCCACGGCCAGCCTTGGAAATATGCTGAACGGCGCACAGTCACTCACGGTGCTCACCAAACAGCCCTGGCTCTGGATTCCCCCGGGACTCCTTATCGTGGTGCTGGTCATCGCCATCAACTTTATCGGTGATGCCCTGAGAGATGCGTTGGATCCCAACAGCAGGAACTAATACCACTCTTCATGAGTATCAAAGGAATGCCGGACCGGAGGGAAAAGAGGTAAGCTATGCTGGAACAAAAACTGAAGGAAGCTTTTTACTGGTTCCATCAGAACCCGGAGCTTTCTTATGAAGAATATAATACGACGGCCAAAATCAGGGAGCTGCTGGAAGGGGAAGGGATAGAAATCCTTCCATACAGGCTGGAGACAGGCCTTGCAGCCGTAATCCGGGGGGAAAAGGAAGGGCCTGTGCAGGCTTTGCGCTGTGATATTGATGCGCTTCCTATAAAAGAGGAGTCCGGGCTTTCCTACAGTTCCCTTTGTCCGGGGAAAATGCATGCCTGCGGGCATGATTTCCATATCACGGCAGGAATCGGCGCGGCCCTGCTTCTTCAGGAAAAAAAGGAAGAACTGAAGGGGAACGTGCGGATTCTTTTCCAGCCGGGCGAGGAAACCTCTCTGGGCGCGCTGAAAATGCTGGAAACCGCTGCCTGTGATGGTGTGGAACGGATTTGGGGGTTCCATGCGGATCCCACCAACCCTGTGAACACCATAGGAATCAGGGAGGGCTATGTTGCTGCCGCGGTGGATCGGTTCGTGGTAACGATAAAAGGCGTGGGCTGCCACGGGGCGCATCCTGATGACGGAACGGATCCCATCCCTGCGGCGGCAGCCATGGTGCAGGCGTTTCAGACAATAGTAAGCAGAAATGTCAATGCTTTTCATCCTTCTCTTTTAAGCGTCACGAGGATTCAGGCGGGAAATACCTGGAATGTGATTCCGGAAACGGCACAGCTGGAGGGTACCGTAAGGACAATGGATCGGGATGACAGGAAGCTGTATGAGAAAAGGCTTCGGGAAATTGCGGAACAGACAGCCCTTGCTTACGGCGCTGCGGCGGAAGTGGAATGGATTCCCGGGCCCCCCGCCGTATATAATGACGGGGGTATGGCAGAACTTGGAAGGAAGAAAGCGCAGGAACTGGGTTTCCTGGCAGTGGAGGAAGAACGTTCTCTGGGCGGTGATGATTTTTCTTTTTATGAAGAAAAGATACCTGGCTGTTATATCAAAATCGGAACGGGACAAGGACAGCTGATCCATCAGCCGGGCTTTCAGGTGGATCCCCGGGTGCTGCTTCCTGCGGCGCAATATCTGGCGGAGCTGATCCGTGATGTTTAAGGATTGAAATAAGAAACATACAGATAAGAGAATAAGAATCTGTGCGGAAAAAAGGATGGCGTACCTTAATGGTTTTGCCATCCTTTTTGACTGCATATAGCTCTGCATCCTAAAAATAATCCGAAAAATAAGGCTTTTCGACCGGTATCAGACGTTCCAGCCAGGTGAGCATGTAATATTCGGTCTGGATTTTTTCATGATCATAGAGATAGGTAGGCCGTTTATAGCCCATGAGCATGGTTGTCAGTGTATTGATGCTCAGTTCCACCACATTGATGGACTGATTATCCTCCACCTGCTCACATATCGTTTCCCCGTTGTGCCAGGATACCATGAAATCACCATTGTTCCAGGAAGACATTTGATCGATCACCCGGAAATGGATTTTAAAATCTTCGGGCTGGATCTGGTAAGGATATTCCGTAAGAAAATCCTTTACGTCTATGATGCGGGCCATGATATAGGGAGAGATCGTTTCCGTAATTTCACTGTCTTCAAAAAGATAGGCCATGGGTTCGCCGGAATAGTTGTCTCCCTGTACCTGAGTGATCATGGAAAAATGGGCGCTGATATAGTTCCACAGCCCATAGTTGGCTTCAATATTCAGATAAACCATTTCTTTAATGTGGAAAATTTCATTGGCGATGTAGTAAACCACATAACCCAGGGGCTTATGTTCTTTATTATAGTAGACGGCGGCAATCATATCATCATTTTCCCAGCGCCAGTATTCGTCCCAGGCGAGAGAGTCCCGGATCATGGCGCCATGCCGCTGATATGCGAAGTAAGAATATACGTTTTTGTAATCTTCGGATTCCAGGCTGACCCGCTCCACCATACCTTTTACCGGCCTGGCTTTGGGCAGCTGGGTATCCTTTACCGTAAAGGAAAGCTTGTCGGAAACAATTTCCCAGCCCATTTTACGATAGAAGGGAATCGAGTAGGGATACAGGAATGATATGGGGAATTCCTGATCGTGCATATAATTGATGGCCCGCTTCATCAGGGAGTGTATGAGCCCCTTGCCCGTATATTCCGGATAAGTGGCAACACCTGTGATTCCGCCCATATCCATAATGTTGTCATGGATATTTACCTTCATGGAATAAACTACGATCATGGAAGCCAGTTTTTCCCTGTAAAACCATCCCAGGACGTAAGCGGCCTCCAGGATGGGGCGTTTGGCATATTTTATTTCGTCCTGCTCCCAGCCGGTCTGGAGCAGTTCGTATGAGGTGACCTGGAATGCGTATTGGAGCAGGGCATTGAACTGTTCCAGGTCACTTTTGTCCAGCTCCCGCATTCGGTAATCTCCGTTTGTTTCCAGATACTTATGATTTTCTTTTTGGTTTTCCATAAAAGCCTCGTCTGCTGATAGTTGTTATGTTTCTTTTCCCGTTCCTGAATACGGCTGTTTGCCGCAGCACGGATCTCCTTTTTATTTTACATCAAGAAAACCCCAGCGTCCATGGGCTTTTTAAGAAAAACATCTTTAAGTTTTTACAAAAGATCCTTTTCCCGGGGGTCCCTGTGCTGTCCCGGCGTATTTATTACTCCTATTCTTTTTCCTTCAGGATAAAGTGGTTTTTATTTACCTGAAGCAGTCCGTCGCGCTGCATTTTTCCCAGTTCATTGGACAGGGCGCTGCGATCTACGCTGAGATAATCCGCCAGCTGCTGACGGTTAAAGGGGATCGTGAAGTCCGGGCTTTGGGATTGCGCAGCCTGGACGGAGAGGTAGGATACCAGGCGTCCGCGGATGGTTTTGGCGGAGGTATGGAAAATCCGTCTGGAAAGATTCAGGTTTTTTTGTGAGGATATGGTCAGGAGGCGGCGGATCAATTTGCCGTGGTGGACACAGGCATTGGGACAGGACTGCAGAATCCGTGCTCCGTTTAAAAACAGGATTTCGGAAGGCTCGGAGGCAACGGCGCTGACCATGAGGGGCTCGCCGGGAAGGAAAGCATAGGTTTCCGCAAAAACCATGCCGGGGGCTATGCTGTCCAGAACACTTTTATTCCCCCACAGATCGTCATTTTCAATTTGTACGCGGCCGGAGAGAACCAGTCCCATGGACTGTACGGTATCTCCGGCACGGTAGATCATATCGCCTTTGGCGAATTTCTTTTTTTCCGCTCCCAGACAATTCAGCATAGACTTTATTTCATCTATGGAAGAATCACAGAATAAGGGTGTTTTCTGTAAAAATTGATAGTCCATTCCGCTCCTTTGTTGTTATAACAACATACATTTGTGAGTCATTGTATTATACTGAATCCGATAAGTCAAGATTGTTCCCTGAACTGCAAATTGAAAACAAAACGTTTTTGGTATATTTATGGTATCTGCGTCAGGGAAAATGAAAAGGAGGACGAAAGTATGATTCGTAAAATAATTCATATTGATGAAGAAAAATGCAATGGGTGCGGGCTGTGTGCGAAAGCCTGTCATGAAGAAGCGATCGGTATGGTAAACGGAAAGGCAAAGCTGCTCAGGGATGATTACTGCGACGGCCTGGGTGATTGCCTTCCGGCCTGTCCCACAGGGGCCATCACCTTTGTGGAACGGGAAGCTGCCGGCTATGATGAGACGGCTGTCCTGGAAAATAAGAATATAAAAATGCAGAAGGAGGAAGGCGGTATTTCACAGCTGACGCAGTGGCCGGTCCAGATTAAGCTGGCGCCGGTTAATGCGCCGTATTTTAACGGTGCAAATCTGCTGATAGCGGCGGACTGCACCGCATATGCCTATGGCCGCTTCCATGAGGATTTTATCCGGGACAGGATCGTGCTGATCGGCTGTCCTAAGCTGGATGCCTGTGATTATACGGATAAGCTGACCCAAATTATCACGGGGAATGATATTAGGAGCCTGACGGTGGTGCGTATGGAAGTCCCCTGCTGCGGAGGCATCGAACATGCGGCCGTGACGGCCCTGAAGAACAGCGGTAAGTTCATTCCCTGGCAGGTAGTCACTGTCTCAACAGACGGACGTATTTTGCAATAATACAAGGTTAGCTGAACTCCCTCTGTTCTGCGCGGACAGTTACCAATACCAGGAATAAGGAAGATCATAAAAGACCGGGCTTTGTCAAAAAGGATAAGCAACAATATGCTTTCCTTCAAACGGACAAAAACCCCGGTCTTTTATAATGTTACTGGCTGGAGGCTGGAAAAACGAGAATCCGTTTCAGCTGTATCTATTTATCCCTGACCTGCCGTCCTTCCGCATCCATATGGTAACCGTCACGGTAAATCAGTTCAGAGATGGGAACAATTTCATATCCCTGCCCTTTCAGGTTGGTAATCAGGGTATCCAGTGCATCCGCCGTAAATTTTGCTCCGTTGTGGCACAGGATGATGGAACCGTTTCCCAGATGTTTGTTGCTGCATACCGTGTTTACGATGGAATCAATACCGTAATCCTTCCAGTCCAGGGAATCCACATCCCATTGGATCGGGTAATAGCCGCATTTCGTAGCGGTCTTTATGACGTCATTATCATAATCACCGTACGGAGGGCGGAAGAGGAACATTTCATAACCGGTAAGATTCTTCACTTTTTCATGTACCTTCATCAGTTCCTGCTCTTTGTCATCATTGGAAATCTGGCTCATGTTTTTATGGTTCTCGCTGTGGTTGCCCAAATCATGGCCGCCGGCGAGTATGGCCTTCACATCTTCGGGATAGCTGTCAACCCATCCCCCTGTCATGAAAAAGGTCGCATGTACGTTATGTTTGGCCAGTATCTCCAGTATTTTCTGCGTATCCTCATTTCCCCAGGCGGCATCGAAGGAAAGGGCCACCTTTTTTTCATCCGTTTCCACACAGTATATGGGAAGCTCTTTTCCGTTGATTGTGCTTGAGACGGAAACCGCCTGGGGCACAAAGGTGGTAACACACTTGACAAAGGCCACTACGCCCAGAAGAAAAAGGGCGGATTTGATAACCTGGTTGCGCAGATTGGTCTTAAAATCCTCCGCTTCCCGGAGCCTTTTTATCTTGCATTGTATGAGGTGGATAAAATCTTTTAACATATGCTGCACCCGGTAAATCTATTGTTACAATATATGCCGGGATAACGGGGTTATGCGGACTGTTATCCGCAGACAAGTTATAATTTTCTTTGGGTTTCAGGCTGTACAGGCATGATGTAATGTAAAAATTATGTAAAATATAGTATTTTCACGTCCAAAACGCCCATTTTAAACGTACTTTCCATTATTTTCCATTATAGGGTAAAATAATACGCCGTATAATAAGCTGTATCTGAAAATAAGAGGAGGTACAATATGAATTCAAAATCTGAGAAAAACAACTTATTGCAAAGATATAAAGAAGAACTGATAGAAAACGAAAAATCAGAGGCTACGGTAATTAAATATATGAGAGAAGTGAATCTTCTGCTGGACTATTTTGAAGGGCATGAAAGAAGCAAGGCATCTATTCTTGAATACCGTGAGGCTTTAAAGAAAAATTACCAGGCCCAGACGGTTAATGTAAAGCTTGCGGCTATCCATTCATTTCTGGAATTTTGCAACAAACCTGAGTGGAAGGTGAAGTTTTTAAAAGTACAGAGAAGGGCTTTTGCGGATGAGGCGCGTGAGCTGACAGAAAAAGAATACAGGGTTTTGCTGGATACGGCCAAAAGAAGAAAAAAGAACAGGCTTTATTTTGTTATGCTTACTTTGGGAGGCACGGGAATACGGATAAGTGAGCTTCCCTATATAACGCTTGAAGCCGTTAAAAAAGGAAAAGCAGAAATCAGCATGAAAGGAAAAAACCGTATCATTCTGATACCGAAATGTTTAAAAGAAAAGCTGCTGGCTTACGCATCGCAATGCGGTATAAAAAACGGCAGCCTTTTTCAGAGCAGGAACGGAAAACCGCTTAACAGAAGTAATATCTGGAGGGAATTAAAACGGCTCTGCGGGGAAGCGGCAGTAAATCCGGAAAAGGTATTCCCTCATAATTTCAGGCACTTATTTGCCAAATGCTATTATGCAATAGAAAAGGACATCGCCCATCTTGCAGATATTCTCGGTCATTCATCTGTGGAAACAACCCGTTGCTATATCGCTGTCAGTTACAAGGAACATGAAGAGACATTGACAAGACTCCGGCTGATAATATAAAAATACAACAGAATTATAGTTACGTAGTAAAAGCTTTTGAGTTATCTTCATTTTGATAACTCTTTAATTTTGCGCCGTTTTTTAAGGGCAAGCCCAAAAGCCCGTTAACCCAAATGCTTAACAGGCTTATTTCTTGATCTCTTTTTCTGTTGCTGCTTACCGTATACCTACGGAATTTTCATTTACTTAATTATATTTTGTTGAAAAAAATCGAACAATCAGATATAATAAACGATATCTGAATGATATGTAAACAGCTGTATTATTTTTTTAACAACAGAACTATAATTCTGTAGTAAAAGCTTTTTGTTTTTGCAAAACAGGTCGGTTTTTAACGAAGGAGAAAAAAGTATGTATGATGAAAAAACGAGGGAGAAGCTTATACGAGAGACAGCCGAAAGCATCTATCAATATTATCCGATGGCCTGTAAAATGGTGATATGTTTTCTTTCCTATAACAACAGGAAGGTGAGTGGATATGTAAAATCAGTATATTATGATAACAGGCCGTTTTATTTTGAAGGTCTGGATCATCTGCTGCTGCTCATGGAGGATATTATGGATACCACAGATTATCCTCAGGTTACAGTGGATTACCATAACCTGAAAGGGAAAACCTTTAAGAGGCAGTCCGATATTTTTAAAGCATATGACGATCGTAAAATGGTCAGCCTGTTTGAGGATGAAGAAATAAAGGATGCCGGCCCTAAGAAAAAGATAGCCTGTGTTCAGGTCATTTCCAGAAAAAACAGCAGCATACAGGGGGAACTCAGCATTAATGCAAAAGTAAAGGTCTTTTTCCGCAGCGGGATAGAGCTGATGCAGCTATTATATGAATTAATGGAGGACTGGCAAAGGGAAACATCGGAACCGGAGGAATCGTAAAAAAATATATTGTATTATGATATTTTTTTTAGTATCATTATTCTGTAAAGACATCAAAAGATGTTTCATAAGGGAATAATGAAAAGGGGGCTTTATGTTATGAACAGAAAAATTTGGGGAGTATTGCTCAGTGTGGTGCTGTTTGCCATGTATCCGCTGTCCGCGTCGGCCGCGCCAATGACCGAGGCTCCGGTAACCTCGGATCAGATGGTACAGATATCGAATGGGGCCATGGCTGGGGTTACATCCTTCCGTTTTGACCACATGGTGATATCGGATATTACAAATAGCGTGAATCCCAAACTGAGCGGTACGGGACTTACTACGAAGCAGATTATTGTGGGTCCCAATGTGGTGCATCAGACAACAAGTGATTCCATGACTGTCGCCGGCAGAACCAAAACAGAATACACGGATCAGTATATCGTGCGTGAAGGGGGGAACACAAAGGTTTATATGCAGAAAAACGGACGGGCATGGGTGGTTATGCTTTTCCCTGATAACGGCAAGACCGTTGATAATTTCCGTCTGCCTCAGCTGACAGGAATGACCAAGCCCGGAGTCGGGCAGTCCGCTGCGCAGGTTTATACGGACGGGGAAGTATTCCAGTTTACGGAAATCCTGGCAGGAAATAAGTATCCCACAGTTTTCACCTTTGACGCCGTTACCATGCTTCCTATCGGCTTACGATTGGAAATGCCGGCAGAGGCGGACAGCTCAGGGCTGGTTCAGACAGGAACGATCGAAATGGTTATCTCTGACTTTGGCATGTACGATACACTGACAGTACCTTCGGAGGTAGTTGCTTCCGCAGTTCCGTTATATTAAGATAAAAATGCCCATAATAAAACAGGCTCCGTTTACCGGGGCCTGTTTTATTTGGAATGATAGCCTGCCTGCAGCGTATGGCGGCCGGTTAATATTATCCTTTCACGCCGGAAGCCATGACACTCTGCTTCAGCTGTTTGGAGAAGAGAATTGACAGCAGGATTACCGGTGTGATGGTGACGATGGCAAGCCCCATCAGCGCATTCTGCTTGGTTCCTCTGTTGTTGGAGATATTGTACAGGGCTACGTTCAGCGTCCAGAGCCTTTGATCCTCCGTTACCAGCCAGGCCCAGAAGAAATCGTTCCAGTTCCCGATGAAGGTCTGCAGGGCGATCAGGGAAATAATCGCTTTGGAAAGGGGCATGCAGATTTTCGTGTACAGGTAGAAATTACTGGCGCCGTCCAGGGAGGCCGCTTCGAAATAGCTGCCGGGAATCTGGTCGAAAAATCCCTTGTACAGATAGACATAAAAGCCAAAGGGATAGAGGAAGGGCAGCAGCAGGGCGGCATAGTTATTATAGGCGCCTATCTGACGGTACATGATGAGCTGCGGCAGCATGATGCTGGCAAAGGGGACCATCATCCCTCCCATAAAAAAGAGGAGGACGAAGTTTCCCGCTTTTTTCGTCAGCAGGCGGCTGATTACAAAGGCGCAGACGGAGCAGAGGATCACCTGGGAGATCATGGCGAAGCCGATGACGATAATACTGTTGGCAACGAAGGTCATAAAACCGAACCGGACGATGGTTTCGTTCTGCGGATAAATATATGCAGGCATCTGGAGATAGTATTTGAAGCTTTCCAGATTCAGAATATTCCTGGTTCGGCTGCCGGCTCCGGCAAGTGTGCCGTTCAGGGGATAATTATCCGAAAGGAGCCGGGATACCTGCTGCTCAAAGGCATCCGACAGGCCTTCGGCAGGTGTCCGGGCGATCCCGTCAGGATCGAATTCATAGCCGATGGAATCGCAGGCCCTTACATAACGGTCCCCATGAAGCAGCACATCTTTTTTAATGGTGGTGCTGGAATAAATCCCGTAATCCCGTTCCATTTGAAGCTTCATCTGGTGCGCCCTGGAATAAAAAACCGTTTTGCCGTCTTTTGTCCCGTACACCTTGATTTCCATGATGGACTGGTCGGCCATTTTGTAGTTGATGCCGAGCATTGCCAGAATGTTATCCTGCAGCATGGCATCCTTCATCTGCGTTTCGTCAGAGAATTCCATACCGGAGTAATCTATGACGACAGAAAGGCTGTTGGCACTGTCCGGCAAAAGCTGCGGCGGTATTTCATAGATTTTGGCATTGTCCTTCATGGAACTGGAAATGGCAAAAATAAGAGGATAGAGCATGAGTGCGGCGAACAGCAGCGAAATGACCACCGCACAGATTTTCAGCCTTCGTTCCGACGGACCCGGTTTTACATGGATAGTCTTGTTTTTATTTTTCATAGATATCCGCTCCTATTCTTTTTCTGATTTTTCAAAATGCATCTGCAGCATGGTCAGGCCTGCAATAACGAAAAGCAGGACGATGGATGCGGCGGATCCGCGGCCATAGTTGAGATCCTGGTTAAAGGCATTATAGATGAAAATCCCCTGTGTGGTGGATGCTCCGCTGGGGCCTCCGGAAGCGTACATATAGGGAGCGTCCAGCAGCTGCATGGTGGTGATTACGCACATGATCAGCTGGATAAAAATCATGAAGGAAATGTTGGGCAGGATGATCCGGAATATTTTACTGAAGCCCGTGCAGCCGTCCAGGGCCGCGGATTCCATAATATCGGAGGAAACTCCCTGTATGGCGGACAGATACAGAAGAACGGTAAGACCGCCTCCCAGAACGCCGGGGAAGATAATACAGAATTTAACCAGGCCGGGATCGCTCAGCCAGGCCTGGGGCTGCCCTCCGAAAAATTTGATGATTTGATTAGCAACGCCGTAGTCCGGATGCCAGATCCACTTCCATATAATGACGTTTACGGAGGTGGGAATGAGGGCCGGAAGGATGTAAAGGGTGGTAAGGCATTTCTGGAGGCGGATCAGCTCGTTTAAGAAAAGCGCCTGGACCAGGGGAATAAAAAAACACATGGCCAGCTGCAGCAGCAGAAAGATAAAGGTGTTTTTCCAGGCATCCCAATAATACTGCATCTTAAACATTCCCATATAATTCGAAAGCCCCACAAATTTCCCGGGCGGGTTGATGGGATCGTATTTGAATAAGGAAATAAAGAAAGCGCTGAAGATCGGATAGTATTTAAGCCATGCGGTAAATGCCATGGGCAATGCCAGGATGCACCAGGGCGCGGCCTTTTTACGGAACGTATAGCTGAAGAGGCCGCCGGTATTTTTTTTGCCTTTCATAGAGATTTCCTCCCAAAATGAATTATTTTTTTACGTCTGACGAATTAACCTTATTATATAAAGATTCTGTCCGGCGCAAAATCAATAAAATAAACCTCAATGTCACCTTTCTTAAGCTGTTTCCTGTCATTTTCAAAAAGCTTAAGATAAGTGACATTTTCAGTGATTTCGGTTAATATTGCATCGTTTTCAGAAGCAGTGATATTTGTTATGATAGTTCTATCAAAAGCGCGTTCCCATTATTTCGGGGAAGAGAAAAAGGAGGAAACAGGATGAAAAAGAAAGCACTGGCTATTGCTTTATCACTGTGTATGACAGCCGGTTTGATGGCGGGCTGCGGAAGCAAGCCTGCGGAAAATACGGCGGCGGAGCCATCGGAGCAGGCTTCTGAGCAGCAGAAGGCCGGGACGGAAGCAGAGGCGCCGGAAACGGGGGCGGCGGAGATGGAAAAGGAGCCTGTGGAGTTGACCTTATGGGTAACAAGCCGTAATACGGACGATTTTTCTGAAGAGATAGAGAATCAGTTCCTGGAAGAGCATCCATGGATTACCTTAAATAAGGTGGTAAAGGAAGGCGACCCGGGCAACGAATTTTATCAGGGTGTGGCTGCGGGAAATGCGCCCGATCTGGCAAACTGTTCTTTTACCATGATGAATTCCTATATGGCGGCCGGCATTCTGGAACCGCTCAATGCCTATACGGATACCTGGGATGAATGGGGAAATTTCACGAAGGAATATGTGGATATGTTTACAAAGGACGGCAGCGTTTACGGTCTGCCGGCAACCGTTTCCCCCATGCTTTTTGGATACAATAAGGCTCTTTTTGAGGCGGCAGGAGTGACGGAACCTCCCAAAACCTGGGACGAAGCCATCGAAGCAGCCAAAAAGGTCAATGACCCTTCCAACCAGATTACCGGTTATGCCACGCTGGCGGCGGAATGGACCGAATGGTTTTTCCAGTATTATGTATGGCAGGCCGGAGGCGATCTGACAAAAGAGAATGCTGACGGAACCGCGGAGCTCACATTTACCGATCCCGCTGTGATTGAGGCGGCGAAATATTATCAGAGACTTCGCAGTGAAGGGGTTCTGCAGAGTGATCTTACCTTGAAGTTCGGGGATCTTGTAGCGAATTTCGGCCTTGGAAAGGTGGGAATGATGCCTTTTGCAGGCGACTGGGTATCAGAGGCTATTTCAAACGGAATCGATCCTGATGATATCGGACTTTGCCTTCCTCCGGCAGGTCCTTCGGGGGATCAGACAACGGCTATCGCAGGTACCTGTTATGTAATTAATGCGAAATCGGATCAGGCGAAGAAGGATGCGGCCTGGGAATTTATCAGCTACTATACCAGCAAAGCCTATCTGACGGCTTATTTTGAAAATCTGGCTACCAAAGGGGCTCCTAATCCCATGATTATTCCCCGTGATGATATGAGTGTAACTGATTTTTATGAATTCCCGGATGAGTATAAGGAAGTCCTGGAAGCGGCTAAGGTAGTGGGACGTCTTGAATTTTACGGAAAGGCCGATTTCGGTTCCTATGTAGACAGGGCGGTACAGAAGATTCTGGTTGATCCCAATGCGGATCCGGAAAAAGAGTTCGCCGATGCCCAGAAGCTTTGTGAAACAGAAGCGCTGGATGCATTCAATGAAGCCAACAAGAGATAAACCTTTTTAACGGGAAAAGGAAATAAAACCTTGCAGCCGGAAAGTGTGAGAATTTATTCTTGCACTTTTTGGCATTTACAGCTGCTTATGGTATAATTCCAACAGGACATATGTTTTACGGAGGGATCCAGACGTATGAATGTACTGAAGAGGGTGAAGGAAGCAGGAAGAAGGGCCGACAGGCATATCAGGACGATCCTGCGGAAGGTGAGTATCTTCCGCAGGCTTAATTTGTCATTTATGCTGCTGATTATATCAGCAGCTATATTTCTCACTTTTTTCAGCTTTTACAAGTATTCGGATGAAATCAGTAAAAATATAGACAAGTATATATCCCTGCTGGTTCAGAATGCAGCCATGAAAATAGAAGACACCATGCAGGAGTACGAAGAGGAAGCCCTGCGGTTTTATGATAACAGCCAGGTGGTGCGCGCGCTGCTGGAAAATGCGGGATCAAAAGCCGACACGGAGAGCGGTGAATATGAACAGAACCGGTATTGTATCGAAAATGCGCTTTACAATATGGGTTATGGACGGAAATATATCGTGAATGTCCAGTTTGTCACGCCTGAAGATCAGTATTATATGGTGGAGCCGGGGGGATACCGCCGGGGAGGGATCATACGGGATCCGGATGCGTTTTATGAGACGGAATTTTATACGCTTCCCCAGGAAAAAAGAGGGTATCCCGTCTGGTTTGATACGGCGGAGCAGACGTCGGTTTTTTATAAAAACGAACAGAATGTCTACGGCCTTGCCAATATCGTGACCCTGGGCATCGCGGTGTATGCGCCCGCCGACAGGGAATTCCTCGGCGTCCTTCTTCTCAACATTGATTTGAACGCATTTTCCGGGGCAATGGAAGGGTATGAGGAATATAATGACGGAAATACGTTCCTGATAGGGGAGGACGGGATTCTGATGTGGTTTAATCCCAGCATATCGGCACCCGCTTTTCCCAGGGACGGACTGCTGTTTCAGGAAATGAAGGGGAACGGCAAGGGAATATCGCAGATGAACAGTGACGGGCAGGAGCTGCTTCTGGCGTATGAAAAAATACCCAATACCGATGTCTTTGTAGCCCATGTCGTGGATTTGGCGGTGCTGTATGCGGGTACCTATCAAATCAGGAACCTGTGTATTCTGGTGCTGCTGGCGGTGGTGATCGCCTGTACCGTAATTTCCTATTATGTTACCAGCAGTATTTCGGAGCCGATAGGCCAGCTGATTAAGGTTATGCAGATGACCGGGGACGGAAAATGGAATGAGAGATTTCCCAACTCCGGAAAGGATGAGATCACTATTTTAGGAGATCGTTTTAATGAGATGGCGGATAAGACCGATCAGCTCATCGAGCAGGTTTACCTGTCGGAAATCAGAAGACAGGAGGTTTCCATCAGCTGGACCAATGCAAGGCTGGATGCCCTGCTGATGCAGATCAATCCCCATTTCCTGTATAATACGCTGGATATTATCCGCTGGGAGGCCATGTATGAAGCGAACGGGGAAAGCCCTGTCACGCAGATGATTGAAAAGTTCAGTCAGCTTTACCGTATGGGCATGCGTACCGGAGGAAATACGATTACCCTGAAGGAAGGGATAGAGCATGCGAAAACGTATCTGGAGGTTATTAATTTCCGGCACAGGGAAAAAATACAGCTGGAAATCCATGTGGAACCGGAGGAGGAACAGCTATACGTTCCCCAGTTCATGCTGCAGCCGATCATGGAAAATGCGGTGGTACATGCTTTCGGTGACGCCAGCAGGGGGTACCGGATTACGATCCGTGCATATCGGGAGGAAGAAAAGCTTTTTATCAGAATTAAGGATAATGGAAAAGGAATGTCCGGAGAGGAGCTGGAAAAGCTGTCTCTCACGATGGAGAGGAATGCTTTTGCAGAAGAAAATATAGGGCTTGTGAATGTAAACCAGAGGATACGGCTTTTCTATGGGGAAGGCTACGGAATACGGATAGCCAGCAGAATCGGGGAAGGAACCGAAATAATAATTTCACTGCCGGTGAGGAACTGCTCGGAAAATATGGAAAAGAACAGAGGAGGGGAACAGGATGGCATACAAAGTATGGATCGTTGATGATGAGGAGATTGTATGCAGGGGACTGGCCCAGTTTGTCAAATGGCAGGAGCATGGGTTTGTGGTCGCGGGAATTGCCAACAGTGTGGATGAAGCGCTCCTGCAGCTGGAACATGCGGAGGCCGACGTTATTTTTCTGGATATCCGTATGCCCGGGAAAACGGGGCTGGATATGCTGCAGATTCTGAGGAAATCCCGGCCCGGGGTGAAGACGGTGATACTGAGCGGTTTCAGTGAATTTTCCTATGCAAAGGAGGCGATCCGGTACGGCGCGGTAGATTACCTCACCAAGCCTGTTAATTTAAAGGAAGTGGAAGCTCTTCTGGAAAGGCTGAAGGAGGAATTTGAGAAAGAAGACAGGGAACAGGAGATCCGCGACAACCGGATCGAAGGGCTGCTTATATCGGTGGTAAAAGGGGTTGCCGAGGTGGAGCAGGAAAAATACCAGCTGCCGGAGCTGGAGCAATGGTACGGTTTTTCCGCCAGATTACTGGATAATGAGATATCGGACGAGGAGCTTGCTGAAAAAAAAGAGGAGCTTCGAAGAAATATCAAGGCAGTGGTTCCCGGTTCCTATATTTTAGATCAGGATGTATACGGGGTGTTTGCGATTGTGCCCTGCAGTGAGGAGGCGGAAGCGGAAAATTTTGTGGTTATGCTGGAACAGACCTGCCGGGTGGAACAGGAATGGGCCTGCGGGCTCAGTAAATACAAGCGGGGGATCCGGGATTTAAGGGAAGGCTACCGGGAAGCCGAGTACGCCCTGCGCTATCATATGGCGAGAGAAATGCATGGAATTGTCTGGTATAAAAATATTGAGACTCTTTTTTCACAGAGCGCACCGGAGGTTCCTGATATCGTAAAGGATCTGACGGGAAGGCTTATGAACCCGGAGGAGAGATCCGGAGTGGCGGAACAGATGGAACAGGCCCTTGAGAATATCTGCCTTCAGCGGCCGGTCATCATGCAGTTCCAGACCACATGCATCCGATGCCTGATCGAGATGAACAGCCTTTTGGAAGGGATGGATTTAAAAGGGCTTGATCTTCACGGGCAACTGAATAAGGCGCTGGAAAAAATACTTTTCTGTAATGAATATAAGGCGACAATCGGCTGTATGACAGATTATGTGAGGTTTCTTGCAACAGGGCTTGAAAGAACGGACGAAAAGCAGCTGGGGAAGGGGGTAATCCGCGAAATCCAGCTGTTTATCAGACAGAATTACAGTAAAAATATTACTCTGAATATGCTTGCCGAGCAGTTTTATTTACATCCTAATTATTTAAGCAGGCTCTTTAAGGAGAAGACAGGGAAAAACTTTGTGGAATATATGACGGAGATCCGGATGGAGCAGGTGAAAAAGCTTCTGGAAAACCCGGATAACCGGATCGCGGATATCAGCATTATGGTGGGTTATGATAATGCCAGGTATTTTAACAAGGTATTTAAGCAATATATGGGGATGACGCCCAGTGAATACAGGGAAAAGGTATTAAAGAAGGTGGAGTAAAGGCGGCCGATCCTACCGGAATGTGAGTAGGGTCGGCCGTTTTTGTCCTGCCGGGATATTCACGGCAGGAATGCCGGAGAATTTTCCGGAAATTGGATGGGCGCAGGCTGAGCAGAAAAACGGAAAATATGGTAGTATTATGTTTCAATTCTGTTACAAACGGGGCGTATACTACGGTTCATAACAGAAAGGAAAGGAGGCTGCCGGCAGTGAAGATATTGATTGTGGAGGATGAGGAAATGATTGCCAGGCTCATCCGCATAGGGCTGGAAAAAGCGGGATATTCCTGCGAGTGCGTCTATGATGGAAAGGCGGCTGCGGATTTACTGGAGGAGAAGCGTTATGACCTGATTCTTCTGGATATTATGCTTCCGGAAATCGACGGATATGAGCTGCTGGAATACGTCAGGGAATTTGAAATCCCTGTTATATTCATCACGGCGAAATCCAGCCTGGAGGATAAGGTAAAGGGCCTGAGGGCGGGGGCGGATGATTATATAACGAAGCCCTTTGAGCTGGCGGAGCTTACGGCCAGGGTGGAAAGCGTGCTGAGACGGTATCACAAAGGGCAGGACAAGATAAAATTAGCGGGCCTGGATATTGATATGGAATCCCGGACGGTAAAAAGGGACGGAACGGAAATAGAACTCACCATGAAGGAACTGGAGCTTTTGCAGCTCTTTCTCCGCAACAGGAATATAGCCTTGTTCCGCGACCGGATCTATGAAGAGGTCTGGGGCGGGGAATATGATCCGGAAAGCAGGACGGTGGACGTGCATATCCAGCGCCTGAAGAAAAAGCTGGATCTGGAAGGCGTCATCGTTTCGGTAAGAAAAATAGGATACAGACTGGAGGCGGATAAAGAATGAAGCTGAGACAAAAAATAGTCATTTCCACTCTTTTGCTCTTCATGGCAGTGTTTACAGGAGCGAATATACTGACCATTGAAAATAACTGCAAGCTCTCCTTTAACCGTATCCTGCAGCAGGCCAGGGATGAACAGGAGAGTATTTCCTCGGGAATCGAACAGTATGTGTGGGCTGAAGGGGAAAAAAACGGAGGGGATGCCAGGTATCTGAATGCGGTCATGGAATATCTGGACAGCAGGGTGAATACCCAGGGAACCGCGCTGGAGATCCTGGCGGAGGACAGGGTGCTGTACAGCACTCTGGATTTTAAACAGCCGGTGACGGTGAAGGCTAATTATATCGGCAGGATGGCCGAATACAGCAGGCAGGAAATTGACGGGAAGGAATATTTGATTTTAAGCAGCTTTTTTCCGCTGAAGGATACACGGATCAGAAATCTATTTTTCGTGGATATCAGCGGTATCTATGCGGATCGGGCGCAGCAGTATGCCTTTTTCCTCCGGCTTGCCGCCGTGACCCTGCTGCTGCTTGCCGCGGGCCTGTTTCTTCTCACCGGCCGGCTGACGAAAACCCTCCGCCTGCTCACCGCTTCCGTGAGGAAAATCGGGGAAGGGAATTACCGGGAGAGAATACAGATCAAAGCAAAGGATGAAGCGGGAGAACTGGCGGACAGCTATAACAAAATGGCGGATGCCATTGAAAGCACGGTGGAGGAGCTCAAAAGAAAAAACCAGGAGCAGCAGCGTTTTACGGATAATTTTACCCACGAACTGCGTACACCCCTGACGGCGGTGGTGGGCTATGCGGATCTGCTGCGTTCCACCAGCGGGGACGAGGAGTACGTGCAGGAGTTGGGAGAGTGTATTTTCCGGGAGGGAAAACGGATTGAAAGACTGTCCGAGGTGATGATGGATCTGATATTTGTGAGACGGCATACCTTTGATATGGAGCCCTGTGATGCAGGAGAGCTGCTCCGGCAGTCGGTCATGGCCTATGAACCGGCAGCGGCGAAAGCGGGGCTGCGGCTGGAAACCGAATTGCCTGAGAAACCGGTTATGATTTTCGGGAAAAAGGAACTGCTGCTGGCCATGTTCGGAAATCTGCTGGATAATGCGGGAAAGGCTTCTGACACCGGCGGCAGGATCTGGATAAGGCTCAGAGAGGAGGGCGGCTTTGTGACCGCAGAGGTAGAGGATGAGGGCAGGGGGATACCGGAGGAGGAACAGTCCCGGATATTCGAAAGCTTTTATCAGGTGGATAAGGTGAGAAACCGGAAAAATAACGGCGTCGGGCTGGGGCTTTCCCTGTGTGCGGATATTGCCGGGATCCATGAGGCGGAAATAAAGCTTGCTTCCCGGGTGGGAAAAGGGACTTTGATGACAATCCGTTTTCCCTGTTACAAAGAGGTTACAAAAGCGATGTAGACTATAAATCTGACAAAAAGCAGGTAAATAAGAAACTGCGGAAATGATTAGGAGGATTATACGGATGAAACGAAGAAAACAATGGTTACTGCTCCCGGCTGTGCTGCTGGCGCTGGTGCTGTCAGGCTGCGCAGGAGGGGCTTCCGGCAGCGGGGAGGCTGCTGCCGCGGCTGTGCCCGCAGAGATTACAGAAAGCTCTCTTAATGAGACGGGAGAGGAAGAAGAACCCCATTTTGGTACGGAGGCAAATGAAGAAACGGAAAAACAGCAGCGGACCGATACTGCCAGAGGGGAAACAGATGTAAGGGAAACAGACGTAAGGGCAATGGACACGGACGGTATACAGGTGACGGCAGAAAACAGCACGGTTGTCAGCAGAGATCCGGCGGACAGGCAGCAGAAGACTCCTTCACCGGAAATGGTACAGAAGGCAGCGGAAGCCTTAAATTACTACTTTGATGTGACACTGGATACAAAAGACTTTGAAATCACCAGCCGTTTTTCACCGGAAGAGGTTTATGAAGGCGACCTCTATAAAGCGAATACCACCTTATTTTTTGCTTCTCCGGAAAACAGGGAGAAGACGGGAGTTTTTACGGGTGAATATGTGACGCCGGAATATATGGTATCTTTTCTGGAAAACGGGGAGATAAAGGATATCTATCTGTCGGGGATGAATACGGTATGGGAGGATGCACAGAGGCCGCCTACCGTGGAAGAAGCGAAGAAGGTTACCAGGCAGTTCCTGATCTCCAAAAAGCTTTTTGCGGAAAAGGATATCGAACTTCTGGGAGCGGCCTTTACCAATGACACATCTATCGCAGTCATCTATAAAGACGGTAAGGACGGGGCTATTGTGGTGACTGTTGATGTGGCTTCGGGAAAGGTGGATTGCTTTGACCGCCAGAGCAGGGGACGGGCCATGAGATGGATTGCCCCCCTAGATGCAGGAGCCGGAAAGGGATGAGCACGGTGAAGCAAAGCAGGCACGGACAACGGCAGAAGGCTGAACTGTAATGCAAAGGATGCAGTAAGGTAAAAACATATTCTTGACAAATGATAAACAGGCTGATAGAATAATGGAAACCGACCATCGGTTTGTATGGGAGAAGAATATGGGAAGAAACAGACATCCGGAGCAGACCCTGGAAAAAATAGTAGATGTATCTGCGGAGCTCTTTGCGAAAAAAGGTTATGAACAGACAAGTATTCAGGACATCCTCGATGCGACAGGGCTTTCAAAGGGAGGGCTTTATCATCATTTTAAATCAAAAGAGGAAATATTAGAGGCTGTCATGCAAAAACGCGTTCAGTATGTGAACGGCAGGTTTCATAATATCATCCGGAATACCGAAGAAACAAACGCAAAAGAGAAATTGAAAAGAATACTTTATCAGCTGGCAAGTGATATGGAAACCCATTCGCTTGATAAGGCAATAACTGCCCGGATAGATCCCTATTTTGTGGTAAACGGCCTGCAAAGCTGTATCAATCAGGATGCGCCGATTATTTGTGAAATAATTGAGGAAGGCATCAGGGACGGCTCTTTACAGACAACGCAGCCGGCATTTTGTGCGGAGGTTTTTTTAATGCTTCTAAATTACTGGGCCAATCCCATTTTGTTCGCACGTAATTATGCAGAAACGGAGAGCCGGCTGCATTATCTGCGGTTTGTCATGTGTCAGCTTGGACTGGATGTTATGGATGATAATTTAATCGCGGCCATGCTGAAAGCATATGACTGATTTTTAAACACTATAAACAGCTGCCAGTCAGCAAAAAAATAGCTGTTACAGATAACAGCCTATTTTTTTAACATTGTAGAAACCGACAGTCGGTTTTATAAGGAGAAAGAAATTGAATACGCAAAAGGTAATACAGGTAAACAATCTGACAAAGTGCTTCGGAGAGAAGGAAGTGCTCAGAGACTGCAGCATGACGCTGTCCCGGGGGACGATCTATGGATTGCTCGGAATGAACGGTGCCGGAAAAACGACGTTATTTAAGCTGTTGACAGGGCTTTTATGTCCGGATTATGGGAGCATTGAGATTCTGGGTTCGGATATGCTGAAGGAACGTGATAAAATGCTCGCCAGAATAGGAAGCCTGATTGAAGCTCCTGTCTATTACGAACATCTTTCCGCACGTAAAAATTTAGAGCTTCATCTTTCTTATATGGATACGGCTGGTATGGGTGCTGAGAAAGCCCTGCAGATGGTTGGGCTGACCGGTATAGGTGAAAAAGCTGTTTCCGCATTTTCCCTGGGCATGCGGCAGCGGTTAGGAATTGCGAGGGCTATTGTACATGAACCGGAGCTGCTTGTTTTAGATGAACCGATTAATGGGCTCGATCCTATGGGGATTAAGCAAATGCGTGAACTGTTTGTAAACCTTGTCAAAGAAAAAAAGACAACGATTCTGTTTTCCAGTCATATTCTCAGCGAGACAGAGCATATTGCAGATACGGTTGGTGTGTTATCAGGAGGAAAAATTGTGGATGAGGCGGATTTAAAGGAACTAAAAGAAAGAAAACAAGGCAGCTTAGAGGATTATTTCTTTACACTTATGACAGGAGGAGATTCAGCATGTTAAAACTTATGAGGTTGGAAGCACAACGTATTAATTTACGGGTTTATTTTTTTACCGCTCTTATATTGGGAGGCATTTTGCTGCTCTTTGCTTACTTTACAGCAAATGCGGCACGGGTTACCGGGGAAACGGAATTTATGAATTACAGAAATATTCTGCAGTTTACCTGCGTAATAAGCCTTTTGCTCTTCAGTATACTGGCAGCAGTCATGTATAACAATGTGGTCATAAAGGAGTATTCGGGAAAACGTTTATCTCTGCTGTTTTCCTATCCTTCTGACCGTAAAAAAATATTTATGGCAAAGATTATCATGGTTTTTTCCCTTATTTTTGGATTGATGCTGCTGTGTACGGTAATACCTGCCGCGATATTTTTAATCACGGAATCATTTGTTCCCACAATAGAGGATACCATAACAGCGGGTCTGTTATTATCAACGTTCGGCTCGATATTAGCTGCCGTACTGTTTGCGAATACGATTGGAATATTCGCTATGGGAATCGGGTTCATCAAAAAATCGGTTACCGCAGCCCTGATAGCAGCTTTTGTTTTATTCGGAATTTACGGCAATATTACTATTATTACAGGCAACAGCCCGTTTATGGCATTGCTTGCTGCAGGAATATCTATTTTTGCTGTTATTATCATACTTGTTATGCTGGCTGATAAAATAAAACGAATGGAGGCAGATTAAATGAAGCCATTATCAGAATATACTCGTTCCGCTTTGGAATTATCCGAAAAGACAACAGAGAAACTAAGGAGATCAACACACGCTGCTCTGGCGAAAACGGAAAAAATACGCAGACCATCAGCCGGAGTCGATAAAAAAGGGACAGCGGCTGGTGGCCTGGTAAGCATTGGCCTGATACTTGGCGGAGGCGTTTGGCTGTTTTTGGGAAAAACGCTGTGGGCCTTGGGAATAATAGCGGTCGGTGTTATTTCCTTCCTGTCAAATCGCAGTCATCATAAACGGATAAAGTAATTTAGGAAGGCTGGCGGATAAGTCTCTGCCGGTATCAGCTGTATATGGCTGCCTCATGCTTTTCCTGATTATAAGCGGGTTGCATTAATCCGATCAAGCATGTATAATAAGGCAAAAGACATTCAACGGAGAATGAAGACTCCGCCGAATGTCTTTTTTGTTCCTGACAGATCCGGGGCTTTTACGGAAAATAAAGAGTAAGGGAGGTCCCTTCATCCGGTACACTCTGAATGGAAACATCGCCTCCGTGCCTGAGCATAATCCGTTTCACGATGGTAAGGCCGACTCCGGTCCCCTCAAATTCGGAGGAAGAATGAAGTCTTTCAAAGACGGAAAAAAGTCTGTCCGCATAGGCCATGTCGAAGCCTGCTCCGTTATCCGTAATGGTTATGGCTGTCTGTCCTTTTTTAACCTGTGAGGTCACACGGATCTCGGCTTCCGGCTTGTTTCGGGTAAATTTCAGGGAATTGCTCAGTATGTTGGTAAACAGCTGAGATAAAAGGACCGGATCCCCGCAGACGGAAGGCAGTTTTTCTATGGTGAGATGAATGATTCTGCCCTCTTCCAGGAGTACGAGATCGTTATAGGCGTTCCTGATTATTTTTTCCGGATCCACAGGAATCGGGCGGCAGGGCAGCTGTGTCATGCGGGAGAAATCCAGAAGCCTCAGTATCATGGCTTCGGCCTGGCTGCATTTGTGAAAGAGCCTTTCCATCACTTCATCGGCATCTTCAGGAAGGGGATTGGCGGATTCCTTCAGTATGGCAGAGAGAAGCTCCAGAAGCTGGTGCATGACCTGAATCGGGGATTTCAAATCATGGGAAACGCTGTGACAGAATTGATCCATTTCCCGGTAGGCCGCTTTTAATTCACGTGTCTGATTGATGATCTGAAGATGGGTACGGATTCTGGCGAGAAGCTCCGAAGGCTGGCAGGGCTTGAGGATATAGTCCTGTGCGCCCAGACGGAAGCCCTCTTCCAGGCTGGCGCGATCCTGTTCGCCGGTGATGAAAAGGATGGCTGTGTCCTCACATCGGGAATTTTCTCTTATCTGCCGGCATACGGCCAGCCCGTCCATTTCCGGCATGCGGATATCCAACAGGATCAGATCGGGGATTTCCCTGTCCAGCAGGCTGAGCGCCTGCCGTCCGCTGTCTGCCACACGTACCTCGTAGCCGTTCCTTGTAAGCAGCGTACCGGTCATATGGATAAATTCAGGATTGTCATCAACGATCAGAATTACGGAAGAATGTTCCATTCCAGTACCCTCCTGGCCTATTTTGCTCTGCAATGATTGTAAATTATACACCAGACGGAGGTGAGACGCAATGTTGTGCAAAAGGAGACCGAATCAGAAAATGATGAACAGCATCCTGCTTTTTGCCGCAGGTATGATCATGCTGTTTTTGGGAAAGGGCAGCTGGGATATCCGGCAGGCTTTCCTGCTGCAGCAGCAAACGCAGGAAAAAAGGGAATTGTGCCGACAGCTGTGTGAGGATTTATCGGATTCAGTGGACTTTCTGTCGGAGTCGGCCGGGAGGTTTGTCATTTCAGGAGATAAAGAGTATCTGGAAGCCTATTGGAATGAGGTGCGGCAGGGACAGCGCCGGAACCGGATCATTGAAAGCCTTCAGGCGCTGGAGCTGCCCGGGGAAGAGGCACGGCTTCTGGAAACGGCAAAGAAAAATTCGGATTTACTGATCTATATGGAAACACGTTCCATGAAGCTTGCGGCAGATGCTTATGGCTTTCCGGATTCGGAGCTGCCGGAGGAGGTCAGCGGCTATGTGCTTAATGTTGTGGAAAAGCAGATGAGTCCCGGAGAAAAGAGGCTGGAAGCCGCCTCCATTTTATTCGGGGATAATTACAGGGCGGAAAAGGAAGTGATAACGCAGTATACGGATCAGTTTATGGAACGGCTCTCGGAAAGAATGGATAAGGAGCTCGGACAGGTAGAGGACGGCGTGCTGCAGACCACGGTGAGGCAATGGGCGCTGCAGGCGGCTGCGTTTCTGCTGGCGGGGCTGATACTTTTTTTATATTACCGATTCTGTATTTCCCCTGTACTTCAATATCAGCTGTGCCTGAAGGAAAAAAGAGAGAAGGAGCTCAGGCCGGCAGGGACCTGGGAGGTATACCGGCTGGGCAATGAAATCGAAGCCATGTATTGTTCCATGCAGGGGGCGCTGAAAACAAAGGATGTGTTCCTGGGGGTTGTAAGCCATGAGATCCGCACGCCGCTTCAGACTATTCTGGGGTATCAGTCTCTGCTGGAACAGACGGTGCAGGGGAAGGAACAGAGGGAATATCTGGATGCGATGAAGGACGCGTCCTTCCGTCTCCTGCAGCTCGTGAATCATCTTTTGGACGCTTCCCGCCTTGCGGCCGGACAGAGCCAGATACAGGAGGAGGCCTTTGAGGTGACGGATTTCATCAGAGAACTGCGGAATTCCTTCAGCAGGCAGGCGGAAGAAAAGGGATTGTATTTTTCCGTCGGGAGGGGTACGGATGTACCGGATGTCCTGCAGGGGGATTTGATGAAAATCAGGCAGATAGCGGGAAATCTCATTACCAATGGTTTGAAATTTACGGAAAAAGGAAGAGTAACCGTAAACCTGGGATGGGAAGAACGGGCGGGAGAACAATTTCTTCTGATTAAGGTAAGGGACAGTGGAATCGGTATCCGCGAGGAGGATAAGAAACGGATTTTTGATGTGTTTGAACAGGCGGATTCGTCTGTCAGTCGGCGTTTCGGAGGAAGCGGCCTGGGGCTTGCGGTGTGCCGGCAGCTTGTGGGAGTGCTGAAGGGGACGCTGGAGGTGGTGAGCGAGCCGGGAAAGGGGAGCTGTTTTACGGCTGCCATACCGGTAAAAGCGGCTGAGGCAGCCGGAGGAAAGCAGGAGGCGGCGGAGGAAGAAGAGGATTGGTCAGATTTTTTCCGAAGCTGGAGGGAACTTCTGGAGAGAGGGGATTTCGGTGCGGAGCAGTATTTCCGGGAAAATAAGGCTGTGTGTCAAAGAATTTGGGGGAGGGAAAGAACGGAACAGATAGAACGGGAGATGGACTGCTATCATTTTAAAACGGTGGCAGAGTGGCTGGAGCAGTGGGAGAAGGAAGGTGAATGCCATGTATCGGGTACTGTTTGTAGATGATGATGAAGCGATTGGCTTTCTGGTAGCGCGTTACCGGATATGGAAAACTGCCGGGTTTGAACTGGCGGATTTTGCATACAACGGCAGAGAAGCGCTGGAAAAGCTGTCCGCAGGAGGCATTGATCTGATAATTACCGATATCCGCATGCCTGTCATGAACGGGCTGGATCTGCTGCGCCGTATCCGGGAAAAGGGATATCCGGCAATCGTTATTCTCGCGAGTACATATCAGGATTTTACCTATGCCAAGGAGGGGATACGGCTGGGAGCGGTGGAATATCTGGAGAAGCCGTACAGTGAGGAAAAGGTGGCGGAGGCGCTGAGGCTGGCGGAGGATTATCTGGGGCAGGAAAGGGAGGATGCGCCGGAAAGATACTGGCATGCGCTTTTGGAAGGAGAAGATCCGGCACAGCTGGCGGACAGTCTGTGCAGGGAAGCGCAAGAGCGGTATCCTCAGGACGGGGAGCGGATGAGACGGGACGTGGCGGGACTGCTGGAAAAAGTCTATCAGAAGATGTGTGAGCAGGCCCCTTGGCTGAAGGTCATTGATAAAAAGGATTTCATAATCGGCGGAAGGCCAGCAGAGGAGGCGGAAGAAATTTTTAAGGAGCTGCAGTGGAAAATAAAGCAGTATGGACTGCGTTCTCCTGATGTGATGGCGGTCCGCATTGCCAGGCTGATAGAGGAATACCTGGTGTCCGATCACCTGCAGGATATTCTGGCGGAAAAACTGGAACTGAGCAAGGATTATATTGCCAAACTGTTCCGCGGCCGGTCGGGAATGACCATATCGGAGTATACCACACTTCTGAAAATGGAGAAGGCAAAGGAGCTTCTTCGTACCACAAATGATAAGGTTTATGAAATCGGGGAAGCTTTGGGATACAGCACTACAGATTATTTTACCAGACTTTTTAAAAGCTGTATCGGTTGTACGCCCGCTTATTTTCGTAAATACAGTGCTTCGGAAGAAAAATTCTGACAGCCCGGGGCTGTGCACAGCCACAGGAAAGACAGTGGGGGAAGGCTGGTACAGAAACAAAAAACGGATCTGTCATGGTTTTTTCCGGATTTGTCAGGTTTCTTTTTCTCTTTTATTCCGGTATTCTGTTTACAGGTCCTAAACAACAAGTAGTCCCCTAAGACGAAGTGGTCGTAATTCCGGAAGGAATGCGGGCACTTTTTTGCATTGGGTAAAATGATTTACTTTGAGGAGGAACAGATTATGAAAAAAAGAGCGATTGGAACATTCGGAGCATGGATTACGGCGGCGGCCCTGTGTCTTTCCCTTACGGCATGCGGCGGCGCCATGTCGGAGGTGGCGGAAGGAGCGGCGGCGCCCGATACGGCAGGAAGCCAGGCGGAAGCGGATTCTGCTTCGGCGGCAGGCGGACAGGAAACGGCGGCCGTATCAGGCGAGGATTCCATCAAGGTAGGAATACTTCATTCCCTGAGCGGAACCATGGCAATCAGTGAAACCTCCGTAAGGGATGCGGAGCTTCTCGCGATTAAGGAAATTAACGAAAACGGAGGAGTCCTTGGAAAGCAGCTTGTCCCGGTCATTGAGGACGGCGCTTCGGATAATGCGGTTTTTAAGGAGAAGGCGGAGAAGCTTCTTCTGAATGATAAGGTGGCAGCGGTATTCGGCTGCTGGACTTCTGCCAGCAGAAAAGCGGTGCTTCCGGCATTTGAAAGCAGTAACGGGCTGCTCTGGTATCCGGTACAGTATGAAGGACAGGAATCATCCCCCAACATTTTTTACATAGGTGCGGCGCCGAACCAGCAGATTGTCCCTGCCATCGAATATATGAATGAAAATTACGGGAAGAAGGTTTTTCTGCTGGGCTCCGATTATGTGTTTCCCAGAACGGCGAACGCCATCGTAAAGAAGCAGGCGGAGGCCCTGGGGATGGAGATCGTGGGAGAGGAATACACGCCGATGGGGCATACGGATTATACAACCATCCTCAGTAAAATAAAGGAAGCGGATCCGGATTTCATCTTTAATACGCTGAACGGAGATTCCAATGTGGCTTTCTTCAAGCAGTTCAAGGATGCGGGATTGACTCCGGAGCAGATTCAGACCTGTTCGGTTTCCATTGCGGAAGAAGAGGTAAAAGGAATCGGGGCCTCTTATCTGGAGGGGCATCTGGTGGCATGGAATTATTACCAGACAACAGCCACGCCGGAGAACGAGAAATTTGTGGAAGCATACAAAGCGGAATACGGGGCGGACAGAGTGACGGATGATCCGATAGAAGCCGGTTACAATGCGGTTTATCTCTGGGCGGCTGCCGTGGAAAAAGCGGGCACCACAGATGTGGATGCGGTGAAAGAGGCCGCGGCGGGGATTTCCCTGGATGCGCCGGAAGGAAAGATTACCATTGACGGAGAAAACCAGCATATTTACAAGCCGGTACGCATCGGTATGGTAAACGCGGACGGATTGATTGATGAGGTATGGAGTACGCCGGAGCCGGTAAAACCGGATCCTTATCTGAAAGGATATGAATGGGCCGCCGGACTCAGCGGTGCGCAATAGGGGAACAATGGCAAAGAGGCCGCTGAATACAGCGGTCTCTTTGTGCGTTCGGGCAGACAGAAAGGAGCAGACGCGCTATGGAAGTTTTTTTAATGCAGCTGTTTAACGGTATCAGTGTCAGTTCGATTCTCTTGCTGGCGGCGCTGGGCCTGGCAATTACCTTCGGACTGATGGGAGTCATTAATATGGCTCACGGGGAATTTATCATGACAGGGGCTTATACGGCATATGTGGTGCAGAATCTGTTTCAGGCTGCCCTGCCCGCCGGAATGCTGGACTGGTACTGCCCGGCGGCGATTATACTGTCGTTTCTGACAGCGGCTGTGCTGGGATATGTGCTGGAAAGGCTGGTTATATGCAGGTTATACGGAAGAACAGTAGACAGCCTTCTTGTTACCTGGGGGATCAGCCTGATACTGCAGCAGGCGGCCAGAAGCATTTTCGGCTCTCCCAACGTGGGGGTGAAGGCGCCGTCATTCCTGGAAAAAAGCCTGCGGATAACAGGGATGCTTTCCCTGCCCTATAAGAGGCTGTTCATTCTGGTGATTGCCGTTGTCTGCCTCGTCGGAGTTTATCTGCTGATGTATAAAACAAGGCAGGGAAGGAATATCCGGGCAGTTATGCAGAACCGGGATATGGCGGCAAGCCTGGGGGTGAATACCAGAAGAATCGATTCCATGACCTTTGCCATCGGCTCCGGCCTGGCAGGCCTTGCCGGCTGTGCGCTGACATGGATTGGAGCGATTGGCCCCACCCTCGGCACCAATTACATCGTGGATACCTTTATGACGGTGGTGGTAGGCGGCGCAGGAAGCATTGTCGGATCCGTTTTCGGCGCAGGCTTTATCGGCGTGGGGGGAACAGCATTTGAATTCCTGACTAATGCGTCTATCGGAAAAGTGCTTATTTTCCTGTGCGTCATTATCCTGCTGCAGTTCAGGCCCAAGGGTATTTTTGCCATAAGCAGCAGAGCGCTGGAAGAGTAGAAAGGCGGTGAAAGACTTGAAACGACAAACGAAATCTTTAGCAGAGGGAAAAGGGAAGCATGGCATACAGGGAACTACGGTGCTTGCCGTACTGCTGTTTATTTTTCTTGCAACCCTTCCCTTTTATATGCCGATGTTCCGGGTAAGCCTTTTCGGTAAATACATGTGCTTTGCCATTGTGGCGCTGGGACTGGATATGATTTGGGGCTATACGGGAATCCTGAGTCTGGGACATGGTGTTTATTTCGGCCTGGGGGCTTACTGTATGGCGATGTATCTGAAGCTGGAAGCTTCCGGAGGCGCCCTGCCGGATTTTATGTCCTGGAGCGGCCTGACGGAGCTGCCCGGATTCTGGAAGCCCTTTCAAAATCCGGTCTTTGCCGTCGCCATGGCCCTGCTGGTTCCGGTGGCACTGGCAGTGCTTATCGGTTATCTGACGTTTATCCATAAAATAAGAGGGGTATATTTTTCTATCCTTTCCCAGGCATTAGCCATGATTTTCGGCACGCTCCTTGTGGGCAGCCAGGCATATACGGGAGGCTCCAACGGGCTGACTAATTTCAGCACCATTTTCGGCAAAAGCCTCAATGCGCCGCTGACCAAAATAATGCTGTTTTATGCCACCCTGACAGGCCTGGTCCTGGTATTTGCCCTGTGCCGTTTTCTCACGAACAGGCGGATTGGGAAGGTATTTCTGGCTATCCGTGACGGGGAGAGCCGGGCCGGTTTTGTGGGTTATAATACGGCCGTTTATAAGGTTTTCGTATACGCGCTGTCAGCCTTTATTGCAGGTCTGGGCGGAGCGCTTTATGTGACGCAGGTGGGAATTATTTCTCCGTCGGAGGTGGGGATTGTCCCTTCTGTAGAGATGATTATCTGGGTTGCCATCGGCGGGAAAGGAACCCTGGCAGGCCCCATTCTGGGCGCGCTTGCCGTAAACGGATTAAAAACGGCGGCCAGTGAAAATTTTCCTGAGCTGTGGTCGTATTTTATAGGAATTTTGTTTGTTGTGGTAATTCTCTGGCTGCCGGGCGGTTTTGTTTCCCTGAAGGAAATTCCGGGGAAAATCAGGCATAAGATGTCAGCCGGGAAGAAAAACACCGAAACCGGGGAAGACAAAAAAACAGCGGCGGAACAGGCATTGTCCTGACGAACGGCAGATTGGCAAAGGCAAAGGAGGCAGAAAAAATGGGAGCGGCAAGACAGGAAGCACCGGCATTGAAAATTGAGAATGTGAGTATCCGTTTTGGGGATTTTAAGGCGATTAAAAATGTTTCCACCTCTGTGGGAAAAAACGAAGCCCGCTTTTTTATCGGGCCGAACGGAGCGGGCAAAACAACGATACTGGACGCTATCTGCGGAAAGAACCATGTGTCGGAAGGAAAGATTTTATTTTTCAGCGATAAGGGAGAACGGGATGTTTCCAGAATGAAGGAATATGCTATTTCCGATCTGGGAATCGGCAGAAAATTCCAGGCCCCCAGTGTATTTACCGGGATTACCATTGAAGAAAATATGGAGCTTGCCGTGGCGAAACGGCATTCTCTTTATTCCACCACCTTCCGCCGCCTTTCCAAAGAAAGCAGGGAATATATGAATTACTGCCTGGATTTTATCGGTTTGAGTGATAAACGATTTTCTTATCCCGGAAGTCTTTCCCATGGAGAAAAGCAATGGCTGGAGATCGGCATGATTCTGGCATCCAGGCCGAAGCTGATGCTTCTGGATGAGCCGGTGGCCGGCATGGGGCGCAGGGAAACGGAAAAAACCGCAGAAATGTTAAAGAATATCAAAAAGGAATGTTCCATTATCGTGGTGGAGCATGACATGCAGTTTGCCAAAGAGGTATCCGATACCGTGACGGTATTTCATGAGGGTGAGATTCTGGACGAGGGAACCATGGATACCGTCCAGAAAAACCAGAAGGTAATCGATGTCTATCTGGGCCGCGGCTGAAGGGAGGAAAGAGAATGTTTGAACTGAAGGATGTGTACGCTTCCTACGGGGAAGGAATGGTGCTGCGCCATGTGAGCCTGGAAGCGCCCAAAGGCCGTGTGACCTGCCTGGTAGGAAGAAACGGTGCGGGAAAGACGACCACGCTCAAGTCGGTCATGGGACTTGTAAAAACACCTCAGGGAAAGATTTTGCTGGATGATAAGGAGATTCAGGATCTTCCGGTTTATGAAAGGGCCAAAAAGGGAATCGGCTATGTCCCCCAGGGGCGGGAAATCTTTCCCCAGCTTACTGTGGAAGAAAACATTCTTCTCGGCCTGGAGGCGAAAAAAGGAAAGGGCGGCATACCGGATTTTATTTATGAAACCTTTCCGATACTGAATGAATTCCGTAAAAGAAAGGGCGGGGATTTATCCGGAGGCCAGCAGCAGCAGCTGGCGATAGCGCGGGCCGTGGCGGCGGAGCCTGCTCTGCTGATTCTGGATGAACCTACGGAAGGAATCCAGCCATCCGTTATCCAGGAAATCGGGCGGGTCATCACGGAACTGAAATCCCGTATGGCAGTTCTGATTGTGGAGCAGTATCTGGAATTTGTGATGGAGATTGCGGATTATTGTTATGTGATGGAGAATGGGCGGATTATTATGGATGGGGAGCCGGAGAAACTGGATCAGGAAAAACTGCAGGCCACTATGTCGTTGTAGGAGGCAAGAAATCCCTTCCCCGCCTGTCTCTCAGCATTTTCTTTGCGGCCGGAGAACCTGCCTGCGCTGCCCCGGATTTCAGCCGGACAGACCGGACGCGTTCCCTCTGTACCGCCGGCGGCAGACAAGAAAAGGGGCTGTTTCTAACTATTTTGTCCCTATTCTCCTCTGTCAACGCGGCTGAACTCCTCCCTTTGGTCGTCAAACAACGCCGCTAAGGACGGACAGCGGAGCATAGGAACAAAATAGTAAGAAACAGCTCCCTTTTTTTGAGATGC